>WNFT01011533.1_pt1 | contig 16957 bp, 16 predicted proteins | sample 5400191 | NCBI WGS metagenome assembly WNFT01 (sample SAMN13153359, study PRJNA577476) | soil metagenome | isolation source: 80 cm saprolite under Madrone tree | place: USA:California | collected 2016-06-14 | reverse complement strand
GTGCAGCCCGTTGGGCCAATACACATCCAGGTCGGCCGAAGTAAGGCTTCCCAGACCGAAATGCAACCGGGGATCATTGCAAGAGTAGAAACTGGATTGGCTCAAGACGGTTTGAGCTTGGGTTTTCCCCCCATAATGGGCGAGCACCCGGGCTCCGATGGCGCTGCGATTTGATTTAACACCCTCCAGTCTCACCTTGATCCAATTCTGCTTCCCTCGGATATCATTTCGTAGCAACGACGGAGGCTCGTTCAAATTGACGATCAGCACGTCAATGTCTCCATCGTTGTCGAAATCGCCGAAAGCGCATCCCCGGCTGCAATGTGCTTCTACCACGCCGGGGCCTGCAGCATCCATCAATTCTTCGAAGGTGTGATTGCCAAGATTACGAAACACAGCGCGTGGCGTCTTGTTCGCATACTGTGGCAGCTTTCGCTCCACTTCGGGGTAAACGTTACCTGTCACCATGAACAAGTCTGGGTAGCCATCGTTGTCGAGATCGATGATTCCAGCACCCCAGCAGACATAGCGTGTCTCTACCCCAAGGCGAGACGATCGAGTGACATCATCGAAGTTCCCCTTGCCGTCGTTGTGGTAGAGAATGTTGGCGTCATCCGTGAAGTGTGTCTTGAAGAGATCTAAATGTCCATCAAGGTCGTAATCGCCAATCCCGACCCCCATGCCCGCTTGCTCTTCGCCATCATCGCTGAGTGCAACGCCCCGCAAAACTCCCTCTTCGCGAAACGTTCCGTCGTGGTTGTTCATGAACAGCAGGCTCGGAGTAGAATCGCAAGCAACGTAAATGTCTGGCCATCCGTCTTCATCCAAATCAGCCGCCACCACCGTCATCCCGTAACTTTGCTTAGCTTGCGCGATGCCTGCCTGCAGGCTGACATCGGTAAACGTACCGTCCCCTCTGTTTTTGTAGAGTGAATGCCGTCCTGTTGGAAGTCCGCGCGGTCCGCATTCAACCGGAATTCCTTTCCAATTACAGTTCGTGTTCTCTCCAGGGACCGGCGCATGTTCGATGGAGAAACGGATGTAATTCGAAACAAACAAGTCAAGGTGTCCATCACGGTTGTAGTCCAGGAAGCTGCATCCCGCCCCCCACCGTGGTTGCTCGTTCAAGAGACCAGCAGCTTTTGTGACATCGGTGAAAGTGCCGTCACCATTGTTGCGGTACAGGATGTTTTGTCCGAAATAGGTACAAAAAATATCTTCGTAACCGTCGTTATTGTAGTCCCCAATGCACACGCCGGAGGCCCAACCAATTGCCCGGAGCCCCGCCTTTTCCGTAACGTCTGTAAACGTTCCGTCACGATTGTTCTTGTATAAGCGGTTGGTTGCCCCGGGCGGAGGGCCTTCAATCCGCGTGCCACAGAGCAAAAAGATGTCCATCCAACCATCGTTGTCGTAATCAATGAATGCGCAGCCGCAGCCGGTAGATTCCAGAATGTATTTCTTACGCTCCACGCCTCCGTAGATTGTGGGCACGGTAAGACCGGCGGAAGTAGCGACGTCCACGAAGCGCGCGTTGAATGGGCGGCCGGAGGGTGCTGGTCGTGCCACCGGCTTGGCCGTGTGTGGCGTCACACCTTGCGCAAGAATGCGTTCGGCGGCGAAGGAGATCGCGGATCCAACTGAAAATTCCAGAAACATGCGGCGCGTACAAGTCATTCCGACAGATTTCCTTCCCCTGGTTACGAAATGCCGAGCCAAGTATCGCCTGCAACTTGGAGGCGAGTAAACATTTCCTCAAGATTTCGCCGTGGGCCCATGAAAGCGGTCGCGCGCCACGCCTATGGCTGCGTCTGCTGCTTCCCTGAGGTGTCCTCTTCAAAGAGTTTATAGCGATAGCGTTCTCTTTCCTCTTGGGTGGCCTGTTCGCGAAGCTGGGCTAGACGCTGCAGTAACTCCGGAATCTCCGCCTTCTGCCCGGTTTTCCGGAGCGCTTGAATAAGGCGATACACTGCAGTTTGATCCTTGGGATCGTTGTGCAGAGCTTTCCGGCATTGGTCAATCGCATCCTGATAGTTTCCGGTCTGCATGTACAATTTGGCCAAGACGGCGCGGGCGGCGGCAAGTGTGGGCTGCAAGGTGACGGCTTTCTTTGCTGAGCGCATCGCGAGTTGAAATTCAGGGGTGCCGGGATCCACACCTTTTTGCGAAAGGACATCCGCTTGCAAGTAAAGCAGGAGAGGGTCGTTCGGATTTCGCGCCAGCTTTGACTGTACCGATGCCAGCGCGTGATCGAGATCATTCGCTTGCACGGCCACCAAGCCTTGGGCGGCAGAACTCAAGGACTGATTCGGGTTCAATTCGTAAGCTCTCTCAAAGTCTGATTCCGCTTTGTCGTACTGCGCTAGCTGGGCATACAGGACACCCCGTGCCAGGTAAAGATCATCTGAGTTTGGCTGCAGCGTCAGTCCCTCGCTAATCACGTCAATACCGACTTGAAACGATTCGTGCGCAAAGGAAATGTTGGCAAAGTCCAGATAAAGGCTGACGTTCCGTGGGTCGAGCAAGAGAGCCTGCCTAAGCGTGCTTACCGCTTGGGGCGTGTCGCCAGCGTTTTCGTAGGCAGTTGAGGCAAGTTGCAGCGTGTTCGCATCCACTTCCTTGGCCTCGAGCAGTGCCCGCAGAGTGGAGAGTGCATCCTGGGGCTTGTGGGCCATAAGCTGAATGGATGCAAGGAGGTGACGTTCCCTCGGATCGTCTGGGCGAAGTGCCACGGCCCTTTGAAAAGCGGTTGCGGCTTCATCGACTCGCTTGAGCTTGACGAGGCAGGTGGCAAAAGCATGCAAGGCGTCGAGCTGAGAATCGAGCAGTTGGCCAGCTTTTTCGAAATGGAGAACCGCGGCAGCGCAATTTCCTTGCCGATACTTCAGCACGGCTAACATGGCGTTAGCGGTGGGATCCCCGGGGCGCAATTGCAAAAGTTGATTCAGCAAAAGACGTCAGACCTTCCTTGCCCTCACCCTTGCTCACATAGGCGATGCCTTGCAGAACCCACAATTGAGCATTGTTTGGGGACGTTTGTAGAGCCGAGCGACTCAGCTCAACGGCCTTATCAAATTCTCCGGCACGCAACGCGCTGCTAATTGGCTCGGTTTGACTTTCTTGCGTCTGCAAAAATGCCAAAGAATGCGAAGCAAGTAGAACAATTGCGAGGCAAAGATTCCTGTAGAAACTCATCGTGGATTGGTGACGAGGCTGCATTTGTGCAAAGTCAGGATACTTCAACCGGGAGATCGGTCACAGCAAGTGTTTGACGCCGGACCCCACACGCGCTATATGTAGGTCGTCGTAGAAATAGAAAACGCTTGCTGAGATTCCAGAGGTCCACAGATTGTCTGCTGCACTTCTCAGAATATGCGGAGGGCAGCCGCTAGGCAAGCTCAGGAGGCTTCGCTATGCAAGCTAAGACTAGACGGCAATTCCTCAAAGCAGCTGGGATTTCTACGGCGGGCCTCTACGCCGTGCGCTCGGTTCCCACGTGGGCACGCCCTGCGGTGACAGCACCGATCACGCCTTCACTCGCCGTTTTCGGCTACTCGAAAGTACAGCTGCTCGACGGACCCTTCCGGAAACAGTTCGACGACAACCATAAATTGTTCCGCAATCTCGATGAAGACGGTTTGCTGAAGCCGTTTCGGAAACGTCAAGGGTTGCCGACACCAGGCCCCGATCTGGGTGGGTGGTATGACGATGCCGATGACTTCGACGAGAAAACCAATTTTCATGCGTTCATTGCTGGACATTCGTTCGGCCAATACCTTTCGGGATTGGCTCGCGCTTACGCAGTGACCGGATCGAAGCCCACGCAAGAGAAGGTTCATCGCCTGGTGCGCGCTTTTGCCCAAACAGTAGAACCCACCGGGAAGTTCTACGTCGATTACCGCCTGCCAGGCTACACCTTTGACAAGACGTGCTGTGGTCTCATCGATGCTCATGAATTTGCAGCGGATCCTATCGCCCTCGATGTCCTCAAGCGAGCCACGGACGCCGTTCTGCCACATTTGCCGGAGAAAGCTCTAAGCCGAGCGGAACAGGAAGCCCGGCCGCATAAGACCATCGCCTATACTTGGGATGAAACCTACACGCTGCCTGAAAATTTCTTCCTGGCCTATCAGCGAAGCGGTGACAACCGATACAAAGATTTGGGAGAACGTTTTATCTATTATGAGTACTACGACGCTTTGGCGGAGAATCACAATGCCCTCCCCGGCAAGCACGCCTACAGTCACGTCAATACACTCAGCTCCGCGATGCAAGCTTATTTGGTCTTGGGCGATGAAAAATACCTCCGTGCGGCCACGAACGGGCTGCGCATGGTTCAGGAACAAAGCTACGCCACTGGAGGATGGGGACCGGATGAAGCGTTCGTCGAACCAGGAAAGGGGCTGCTTGCCGAGAGCCTGGGAAAGACCCGCTCTAGTTTTGAAACCCCGTGCGGCGCTTATGGACAGTTCAAGATTACGCGATACTTGTTGCGGATCACGCGTGACTCTCGTTACGGAGACAGCATGGAGCAAGTGCTGTACAACACGATCGCGGGAGCCAAACCGATTCTTGCTGACGGCACCAGCTTCTACTATTCCGATTACAACAACGAGGGCGCCAAGAAGGTCGATTACAAGGATAAGTGGCCGTGCTGTTCCGGCACTTTCCCCCAGTTGACCGCCGATTATGGCATGAGCTCATACTACCCAGCCAAAGAAGGTATTTACGTCAATCTCTTCCTTCCTTCTCGTGTCATCTGGATGCAAGGCGCCACGCAATGTACTTTGACTCAACAAACCAGCTATCCTGCATCCAACACAACGCAACTTCAGCTCGAGATGGCGCGTCCTGAAAACTTCACGGTCTATCTGCGAGTTCCTGCATGGACGGACGCAAAAACGCGGATTTCCGTCAACGGAAAGCGCGTCGAAGGCGACATTGCGCCAGGAAAATTCTTCGCTCTGCCACGAACCTGGAAGAATGGAGATCGGGTGGAGTTTGAAATCGCAATGCCGCTACGCCTGCAAGCGGTGGATGCGCAGAACCCACAAATGGTGGCGCTGCTTCGCGGACCGCTTGCTCTCTTTGCTGTCGGCAATTTGCCTGCAAAATTTACTCGCGCGCAGTTGCTCGCCGCTGCGGCCGCCTCTCAATCATCAGAAGATTGGTTGGCTCAGGGCGACGCCGGGAAAATAACATTTCGTCCTTTTGCGGCGATCCGAGACGAATCCTATCGCCTTTATCAGACCGTGGGGGTCTAAGGTCATCTCTTCGGGCTGCGACTAGTCTTGATTAGACTAGCCGGTTTGCCCCGGCTAGCAAACGTATACCCATCGGTCTGTCTCGGATGGACCCAGCTCGGGCGAGGCTGTTACTCTAAGAATAGCGATGGACATCCGTGAAATTGCGCGAAGGGCCAGAGTCTCCACCGCCACCGTATCTAGGGCGATTAATCATGTCCCGACGGTGGATCCCAACTGTCCAAACGCGTGTGGAAAATCGTCGATGAACTGGGATATTTCCCCGATACCCAGGCTCGGGGCCTAGTTTCCGGGAGGAGCCGCCTTTTGGGCCTTGTCGTCTCCGAAATCACCAATCCGTTTTTCCCGGAAATCGTTCAAACGTTCGAACATCTCGCGGTGGAGAACAACTACGAGATTCTCCTTACGTCGACCGTGCCCGACCCCAAGAGAATGGAACTGTCGGTCAGGCGCATGATTGAGCGCAGGGTCGACGGCGTCGCGATTTAACTTTCGGCATGGAGGAATCGCTCCTCGAGCATCTTCGGTTCCGAAGAGTGCCACTGGTTTTCGTCGATGTCGGACCCGATGCGCCCGGCATTGCCAACATCCCGGATTAACTATCTGAATGGCATTCGCCAAGCAGTACAGCACCTGGCCGCACTCCGGCATATCCGCATTGCATTCGTCGCTGGACCACGGCAATTGAAGTCCGCGCTTGCCCGAACGGCAGCCTTCAAAGAGTGCATAGCGGAAATCGGTCTATCGTCGGAGATGGTTGTGGAGGGGGATCACACCATGGAAGGCGGCATGCGCGCGCTCGTCCAACTGGTCGGCGCGCCCAACCCTCCCACAGCCGTGCAAGATTCACTCAAACCGCTGTACGAAAAATCAATTCCTGAGTACAATCAGAAACAACGAGCGGGCGTCGTACAATGGCAGTATAGAAGCTTCCCAAGCTTCGGACGTGGGTTCGATTCCCATCGCCCGCTCCATAACTCCCAAAGGTTCAACAGGGCCGTGGGCCGTCATCGCGTCTCCTCCCGTTAGAAATAGGATCTTCGTCCAGTACTACCATGACGTTGATTGGCTGAGATTAATCAACAAGCTTCGAGACACACCGCATTGAAACTTCATCTCCGGCAAGAAATCCGTTCATCTGGAAAAATCTACACGTTTAGCGATTCAGCGCACACAGGGACTTGATTCGCATGTGCGCTCTATCCGGTTGAATCTCCAGACCTTTATCAAACTAAGTTTCTGTCTGGAATTGAACTTGCCCTCTTAAAGGTGGAACTAAGCGACTTCAGGGGATCAGCCCGCCTGAATCGCAAAAGCGCGAAGGAGGCGCCGCGAATGAAATACCCAAAGTATTGCCTCGCATCAATGGCCGGCATTCTTGCTTTGGCACCCTTCCTTTCTGCAAGAAATCCGCGAGAAGCCAAGGCTGAGGAGGATCGTCTTCAGAACGCTGGGAAAGTGATGAAGGAAATTCTCGATGTTCCTGAAGACATTCCCCAAGATCTAATGGACAAGGCCCGTTGTGTAGTGGTGTTGCCTTCGGTTGTAAAAGTTGGTTTTATCGTCGGGGGTAGCTACGGGCGCGGCACAATGGTCTGCCGCACCGGCAAGGACTTCACCGGTCCTTGGGGTGCCCCTGCCATGTACGCGCTCGAAGGCGGCAGCTTTGGTTTGCAAATTGGCGGTGAGGCCACCGACTTTGTCCTGCTGGTCATGAACGACCGTGGAGCAGGCAGTTTGTTGCACTCCAAAGTGAAGTTGGGAGCCGATGCGACTGCTGCGGCTGGACCGAAGGGACGATCTGCCTCTGCCGAAACGGATGCCTATATGCGCGCCGAGATTCTCAGTTACTCCCGCGCGAGGGGCGTATTCGCCGGAATCTCCCTTGATGGCTCGACGCTTCGGCCCGATCAGGAAGCCAACCGCAAGGTGTACGGCGAATCCGCGAGTGCCGCAAAGATCATCACTGAATCGGAGCTTATCGCTCCGGCGGCGGCCCGCGACCTGATCTCAGCTCTACAAAAGACATCCCCTCAGCTCAAGCGATAATAGACGTCGTTGGAGCTTGGACGGACTATTTCCGCCAAGCAGGAATTTTCCCAACGGGTGCGGTCGTAATGGCGAACGGCCGCACTTACCAATACTTGAGATCGCCCGGCGACCGTCAAAGAGGTCGGTTAAGCAATCCAGAAGTTCAAGCTTGGGGGAGGAAACATTGTTCTCGGATCACTTGATTCACATCGCAGGTCGAAGCTTCACCCTCACGGGTCACGACATCTTCATGACCTTTGTCTCTCTTGTGTTCGGGCTCGTGTTCTGGGCAGCTCTCTACTTCAGCCGCAAACGCATCATCGTGCTGAAGAGGTCGAGTGGAACCGACCAGGTTGCCTACGAGTTGTCCCGCATCGCTGACGCTCTCGAACGTATCGCCAATCAGGCGGCGGATCGCTCCATTGTGGAGGCTGCGCGTCAACATCAGTTGTCGTCGCCCCTGCAACGAGAGTCTTCAGGTGTGGCGTATTCCATGTTTGGGCGCTAAAGAGGTTTTGGCGGCCGCATTCCGGCGAGGAGGTGATTTACGGCTGCCAGTTTCAAGGCTCATAAGGTTTAACAAAGGAGTTGCAATCGGCTAGCTTTCCCTACTCAGCCACTACATCTCGCGGGGCTCATGTTCAAACTCTCTTTTGGGGGAGCAAGATGATCACTTCTTGTGCTAACGACCAACGGGCATTCTTTGACCCGGCAGCCGTCCCGGAACACTCCACCCCAGCTTGGGCCGCTTTGCCGGAAGGTGAAACCATACGACGGGCTCAGGCTGGAGACCCGGATGCCTTTGAGCGTATTTACAAGTTACATTCACGCCGTGTCTATGCCCTCTGCTTGCGCATGGCGGGAAATCCCACCGAAGCCGAAGACCTCACACAAGAAGCATTCCTAAGAGTATTGCGCAAAATCAGGACGTTTCGCGGCGAGTCCGCTTTTTCCACCTGGCTGCACCGCATCGCCGTGAACCTTGTGCTGATGCGCCTTCGCAAGAAACCCATGCAGGAAACCGCCCCTGAGAAAAACGGAGAGCAGAACGAAGATGGTGGCAGGCCATCCGGCGAACTCGGCGGCCCCGATTTGCGCTTGGCCGGATCGATTGACCGCGTAAATTTGGAGCGCGCCATCCAGCAGTTGACGCCGTGCCACCGATTGGTTTTCGTCCTGCATGACGTCCAGGGCTATAAGCACAGGGAAATCGCCAAAATCCTCTCCTGGTCGATCGGCAACTCGAAGGCCCAGCTTCACCGGTCACGCAGAAAGCTCCGCGAACTCCTGCGGGAAGGCGACCTGGAATGCGTGACTTCGCGCCGGGAAGTCCGCACAGCGTCCTGTGGAAACGCATGGCTTCGTGAATCGTACGAATGAGATTCCGGTTACCACACCTCGTTCCGCGGAATCGCTTGCCCATCGATGTGGACAATCTGTGGCCCAACTGTCAGTCCAGGTTTTCTACTTCGACGCGCCCTGCCATCTCTACGAAGATTTTTCACGGCGGCCGATTCCAGCAACCTAGTACTAAGCCTATCCATGTTTCCCTAATTGATTCGATTCTGGATATTTAATTCGTCTGGAGTCTGGCACACGCTCTGTGTCTCAGGTGCAAAGCGCTTCTCAGGCCATTCAAGAGCATGGCGAAGCGAGTACCTTCGTGGTTGGTTGGTGCAGAAGCAGAAGCTGCCGTTATTTCTTTAAGCCTTTCAACGCCCGGTGGCGCAATTTGCCGAGTTCGCGATTCAAGAAGGCCTTCTCGCGCAGTCCTGCCGACGCATACACTTCTCCCAGATTCAGATGGAACTGCATCTCTTTGGGTTTCAGTTGCACCGCTATTTCGCAGAGTTCGCATGCCTGATCCCACTTTCGTTGCGCACGCGCGATCGACAATCCCAAGAAAGAAATGTAGTACGGGTTATGCTTGTCGCTTTCGAAGGCCCGTTGCAATCTCACCAGGGCCTTTTGCGGGTATTCGTTCCTAAGCAGCTCGACGCCTTTCTTGAACTCCACGACAGGATCGATCTCAGCGGTGTCCTTGGCTCTCTCCGTGGCGGATACGATGTTCATGGAAGTCCTTGAGTAGCGGCTTTCAACCACCTACTAACTTAGATGGAGCACCTCTGTGGCGTCTACTGGCCTGACGGTCAGTAGTAACCAAGAAGGTGAAATTCCGGCTCGTCTTGCCTAGGATGCCAGTTTTCGTGAGGCTCAGACCCTTGGTTTACAGGCTCCCTCATAGCGGCGGTTGAAATCCCAGCCTCAGTAGTTATGCTATTCTTGGACCATGGAAATTACCCTCAATATTCCGGACGACTTAGCGCGCCAGGTTGCTCCTGAAGGTAGGGACCCCGCGCGAGTGGCCCTGGAAGCATTGGCGCTTGAGGGATATCGCGCGGAGCGGCTATCTGAGTCCGCAATTCGTAGAATGCTCGGCTTTGAAACTCGCATCCAAGTACACGAATTTCTAAAGCAGCATGGAGTTTACCTTCAATATAGCATTTCTGATTTGGAACACGATCGGGTGACAGCTCGCCAAACTCGCGAAAAGCGTGGAATTCCAAAGCCTTCCGGCGAACACCACTCGGAATGATCGTTGTCGCCGACACTTCCCCGGTCAATTATCTAGTTCTCATAAGAGAAATCGATGTCCTCCCGAAGATGTACGGCACTATTGTTATCCCTAAGGCTGTGCAAGCGGAGCTTCAGTGTCCACCAGCGCCAGGGTTAGTCCGCGCGTGGATAGCTAATCCGCCCGAGTGGCTTGAAATTCGCACGCCTGTTGCCACTCCAGATGCATCGTTGGTCGATCTCGATGCCGGGGAACGCGATGCGATCATGCTAGCGATGGAACTTCACGCCGATCAATTGATCGTTGACGAACGAGAAGGACGACGAGCGGCCGAGCGGCGCGGGATCCCTGTCATAGGGACATTGGGCGTCTTGCGGCAGGCTGCCGACCTCGGTCTGTTGGATATCCGTGACGCCATTCAACGCCTCCAGATGACCAGCTTCTATGTCTCGCCCGAAGTTCTAACAGCCCTTTTAAAAGGGTCTTCTTAGCCCATAGCGTTCGGCCCATCCTAAATCCTCCGCCGCACCATCCCTGAGAACCACCTTCCCAAGGCAAGGCTTGCAAGAAATCACTCGCTCACCGTTCTAACAAGAGTACCGGTAGCCGAAAGCCTTAGCCGTTCGTTTTTTTTTGCGAACGAAAAGTCTTATGGAACAACCATCTTCCCCTGGTGCGCCATCCTATCCACTCAACAGCACACTCCGTCCCCGGGTCGCCCATCAAATTCACCCGCACGTTCATCTTGACGATGAGGAGGCTACATCTATGCCCGCACGACTTGCAGCAACTCCCATGCTGAAAAAAAGGCCAGCATTTTCACTCTGCCGTGCTTCACTGCTCGCTCTGTTATTCGTTTCCGCGATCAGCTCCCTTGCTCAGACCGCCGCGCATTCCCCCGGCTGGGTTGTTCTCCCCGTCGAGGAATATCGGACTCTTCGCATCCGGGCCTTTCCCCTCGAGCGCGATCCAGAACCGCCTCCTGTCGAAGCCACCCTCACGCGCGTGGACTACGATCTGCGCATCGACGGCGAACTTGCTTCGGGACGTGCCAGTCTGACCGTCGACGTCCTCAAAGATGGCTGGGTACGCGTCCCTGTTCCGGCCGGTCTGCTCGTTCGCGAAGCCCGGCTTGACGGAAAGCTCGTCTCTCTTGTGCCCGGCGCCGCTGGCAAAGCCGGCAGCCAACTCTCCGCGCTCCTGTCTCATCCTGGGCGCGCCGTGCTGTTGCTCGAAATCGCTCTTCCCGTCGCATCCGCAACCGGCGAAGAGAGCATCACTCTACCCTTGACCGCTTCCGGCGTTACCCGCGCTTCCGTGCAACTTCCTCGTCAGGGCGTGGACGTTCGGCTCACCGGAGGCCTCCTCTCCGAGAAATCCGAATCCGCATCGGAAAGCAAGTGGATCGCCTTCGCGCGAGGAAGCGAAGCACTCACCTTCGCCTGGCGCAGAAAGACCGAGGATCATCGCGGTACTCAGCCTTTGCGGTTGCGTGGTTCGCTGACGCAGCTCGTGGGGCTCGGCGAAGATGCAACCTCCATCAACGCCGAAGTAAATGTGGAAGTCACTCAAGGTGCCGCGCGCGAAGTCAAAATCCAGGTTCCCGGCAACGTCACCATCAATCAAGTCCTGGGCGCGATGGTTGCCGACTGGGAAGTGAAGTCGAATGAGCTTTCGATCAAATTCCTCGAACCAGTTGAGCAAAATGCGCGCTTCGTCGTCATCGGCGAAACTCGCAGCCCGCGTGAAGGGCAAATTGACATTCCACTGCTTCGTCTGCTGAACGCGGAGCGCGAAACCGGTGGCGTCGCCGTGGAAGTTCTTGGCGCCGGAGAAATCAAGGATCTCAAATCCGAAGGGTTAGAAAGTGCGGATGCCACCGACCTCGGCGAAATGGTTTCGAGTCGCCAATCTCCGTCGCTCGCGGCGTTCCGGTTTCGCGCTGGCGATCCAAAGCTGGCGCGTTCGCTCAGCCTGGACGTAGCTCGCTACACTCCTCAAGCCGTTCTGATGGCCAACATTTCCGAAGCCCGCTACCAGGTCCTGATCAGTCGCGAAGGCAAAACATTCGTTCAGGCGCGCTACGCTGTTCGCAACAACCAGCGCAACTTCCTCAAAATCACTTTGCCGCCCGGCGCCACACTTTGGAGCGCATCCCTCGCGGGCAAGGCCGTGCGGCCGGGGCAATCGCCGGACGGTGGCCTCCTCTTGCCGCTCGACAAGGCTCGCGCCGGTGAAGACTCACCGGAGTTCGCTGTCGAAGTGGTCTACTTGATCCGTGGCACCGCTTGGAATGACAAAGGCGAATTCAAATTGTCCTTGCCCGCGCTCGATCTGCCTGTCTCCCGCACGGGACTTCTCGTTTACCACCCGCCGCTCTTCAAAGTTACGCCCGAATCGGGGGCGTTTCGAATGCAACCCTATGAGAATCCGCTCTCGGCAGCGCTCAATCCCCCGGTTTCATTCACCGGCGCGGCTGGAGGAATCGCCATGCCCGCGCCCGCACCACCACCCGCCGCTCACCTGCCGTCGGCTGGGTCAGATGACAAAGACGAACTCAATTTAAAGCGCTCTCAGGTCGCCACTGAGGCTCTTGTCGATAAATTCAAGGCGGACTCATTGGCAGGGAAGCGCGCAGGGATTCTTCCCATCCGCGTTTCTTTCCCAGCGTTCGGTCCTTCTCTCTATTTGGTTTCCGAACTCACCGGTGAAAATCAGGCCCCTTCCGCAGGATTAACTTATCAGCACGAGAAAAAGGCAGGTGGCAAATGAAAAAGCTCTTAGCGATCCTCTTGACTTGGATGTTGGTTCTCCCTGGTTTTGCAGCGGCGGACGAAATAGCTCCTCCTCCCGTACCAGCCTCGGGAAACGTCACGCTTCCTCTGGACGAATACAACCGGCTCCTCGAACTTGCGAGCAAGCAACCGAGAAAACTGGACACTCCGCCTGTTCCTTACACCTTGAAGCGCGCGGAATTGAAATTCCGCGTCACCAATGAATCCGTCCAGGGCGCATTGCAATTGCAGGGAGAAATCCTCCACAAGGGTGCCACCAAGATTCCTCTTACAACCGGCATGGCCATTCTCGATGCCCGTCAGGAAGGCAAGAGCTTGCCTCTCGAATTGGAAAACGGCACGCACACCGCAGTGATCGCCGGTCCAGCCGACTTCGCCGTCACTCTCGATGCCGGACTTCCGCTCAACATTGAAGCCGGGAGAGCTTCGTTCAGTTTGCCGGCTCCTTCGGCGGGCAGCGTGCGCCTCTCGCTTGCCGTTCCCGGCGATCACACCAACGTTCGAATCAGTCCGGGCCTGATCACTTCACGATCCTCTGCCAATGGTCAAACCGCCATCGAAGCAACCCTCGTGCCCGGGCAGGTTGCCAATATCTGGTGGACGACCCGCGAAATCGTTGCGCCGGCTGCGCCAAAAGAGGCCCGCTTTCTTTCCGACGTCAAAACACTCGTTTCCGTCAGCGAAGCGGACATTCGCATCGCCGCTCTCACCGATATCACCGTCGTACAAGGCGAACCCGCTCAATTCGAAATCGCCGTCCCGGCTGGCTACGAAGTCACCGGCGCGACCGGAGCATCCGTCGAATCCAGCGAATTCGAATCCGGCGTCTTGACCTTGAAAATCGCAAACCCGGCGCAGCGAAGCCACCAGTTCCTGATCTCCATGGAGAAATCCATTAGCGCGACGAAATCCGATGCTCCGTTTCTCAGTTTCAAGGACGCGCAACGCGAAACCGGAGAGGTTCTCGTCGAGGGCGCCGGAACGATCGAGCTAACCGCCAAGGAAGCTGGCGGCCTGAAGCGCATGGATTTCAAGGAGACCAACGCTTATCTGCGCTCGCTCGCGCGGTTTCCGATGCAGGCGGCTTTTCGTTATCACAAGCAGCCCAACGAGCAACCTGCTCTTGCGCTTGAGTGGACTCGTTTTCCGGACAGCAGTGTCCTTGCGGCCGTCGCCGAACGCGCCGTTGTCACCACGCTTGTGACCACCGAAGGCAGGTCGTTAACCGAGGTAAGGCTCACCATCAAAAACCAGGCCCAGCCGTTCTTGAAAGTGGCCTTGCCCGCCGGCGCGATTCTCTCCGCCGAAGTTGCCGGAGAAAAAGTAAAACCCGTCGAAGGCCCCGATGGCAACCGCGTCCCGTTGCTGCGCGCTGGTTTTCGTCCCGTCGACTCCTACACTGTTTCCTATGTGTTCATGCATTCGGGAGCGCCGTTTGCGAAAAAAGGCGGCTCCGATCTTTCTCTTCCGAAAATGGATGTGCCCATCAATCTCTTGCAATGGGAAGTTTTTCTTCCCGAGCAATACAAGGTGAAAGACTTCGGCGGTGACGCCATCGCCGCGAATCTGTTGCCGGCTGCCTCCGCTGATGTCTCCGGAGCGGAGGAATTTGACCAACTCTCCAGATTCGGGAGAGTATCCGCGGTCGCCAATTATGAGATCGTGTCGTTGCTTCCCGGACAGTTAGGCGGAGTCATCGCGGACCCATCCGGAGCCGTGGTCGCCAACGCGAAAGTTACGGTCACTCACCTTGACACAGGCGCTGTACGAAGCGTGGTTACCGATTCTTACGGCCGCTGGATCGTTTCCAACTTGTCTTCGGGCCGCGTCAAGATTGCTGCCACCGCGCCCGGCTTTAGTCAGCTCACTCGCGACCTTAATTACGACGGCAGCAGTCCCGTGCCGATCAATTTTCCGCTCACTGTTGGCTCGGTCGCGCAAACAGTAACAGTAAACGCCGAATCTGGCCGAAACTTCACGACGCTGGATCTAGAACGTCTACAGCGCGATGCGCGCAAAAATGCTGAGAAACAACTGAACACAGCTTCTGCCAACGTATTCAGTCTCCAGCAGCGCATTTCCGGCGTATTGCCGGTTCGCATCGATGTGCCACGAGCAGGGAACTCGTATCACTTCGTCAGGCCGCTGGTGCTCGACGAAGAAACGAAAGTGAGTTTCACTTACAAATCGAAATAGAGTTTCACCCGCAGATCGGAAGGATCATTTTGTTTACGGCTGGCGTGCGCATGCTGCGCTATTTTGCAGGAACGCCCGGAGCAGCCGCCGGCAAAGCGGCGGGCTGCGGCGGCTGTGCCGCGACTGAAGTTGCCGCAGGCGCTGCGCTTGCCGCCGGTTTCGGCGCTTCGCGTTTTACCGCTCCGTACCGCGCGGCCAGCCATTCCCGCACTTCCGAAGGATTGTAATGGAACGGCCCCATCCCACCGCGATAAGCGATGCGTCCGCTCTCATCAACGATGTAAAGCCGCTCCGGCCAGGCAGAGTATGCGAGGTCGGCGGCGTTGCCCATATCGTCGATACCGAAGGGCAAAGTAAATTTGAATCTCTTGATGAAATCATTGGCGATAAACACGCGCTGCTCCAGCGTTTTTGGCTGCGCGTAGCAGACATCATCCTTATCCTTTAGATTGGATCTCATCTGCCATTCATCGGTGGGGTGCGCTTCGCGAACGTAGACCGTCAGGAAATCCGCGCGATCCTTATAGTCGTTGTAAATCTGAACGACGTCGCCAACCTGGCGGCGAAAGGGTGGTCAAGTAAAACTGCCAAAGACCAAGACGAGTGGCCGGTCGCCGCCAGTGCGTTCACGAATATGAAAACGGCTGGCGCCATCGAGCGCGACGATCCGAGCGTCGGGCGCATCACTGCCCACTTTCAGTGTGCCACGATGCATGTGCGGCAGGGCGTAGCGCACCATGCCGTAGGCGTCCCGCGGGCTTCCTGCCATGATGGACAGCCCGATGAACGCAGCGACGAGCAGCACGCCAAGAATTCCCGCCGTCCATTTCCAGAGACGATTCATGCCATCTTGCTCCAGCTCATCATTTCATCCGCGCAAGAAATCAGGCTCCCCGCAATCCACTGCGGCGAGCAGCGCAGGTAAATTAGCACCGACCCGAGATCGCAAGAATAGTTCATTTGTATTCGCGGCGATCCTCTTACTGGCATTATGGCCTGAGATGACTGCGAGTGCTAGAATGCCGACGGAGCAGGTAGTCGAACTCTCTTCCACCCCCTACCCCCCCCACCAATTTGCATGAATATCAAAGGAAAGGACTTACAGAAATTGCATTTCATAAGTGATTGATTCTAAAGGACACGATTTTGGTTGTTTTGGACGTGCAAGGGCGAAATGGCTTCATTAAAAAAGAAAAGCGGAAGCAAGCTCCCGCAGGCAATGCGTGGATTTCTACACCGTTAAGTGTATCAGGAAATAAGGAAAAGTCAAGGGAAAGCTTTGGTGGTGTGAGGAGTTGGTCATAAGAAACGAGATGAGTCCGCGCGCTGCGGATCAAGGCCGGTACGCCACCCAATTCAAAAGCTTGCCTCACCCGCGTTTGCTCCTAGCGAAACACTTTGACATTCTTCGCCGTATCTTCAGATAGACCCTCACACCAGGCCCCTTACAACAAGGCCCTTACAAGAACGGAGGACACATGAGTTCCACCAAGAACCCAGGCAGATTCGCAGGCTTGCTGTATGTGCTCACGTCAATAGTAGGCTTCTTCGCTATGGGCTATGTCCCCGGCAAGCTGATCGTCCACGGAAACGCAGCGGCGACGGCCAACAACATCGCGACCTCCCAGACGCTCTTTCGCCTCGGCATCGCGGCCCAACTCATCGGTCAGGCCGGCTTTATCTTCGTGGCCCTGGCTTTGTACGACCTGCTCAAGGGAGTCAACCGGCGGCACGCCTCGCTGATGGTGACATTGATTGTGGTCTCGATCCCGATAGCGTTTCTGAATGAGCTGAACTCCATGGCTGCCCTCGTCCTCGTGCGCGGGGCTGATTTCCTGTCTATATTCGAAAAGCCTCAGCGGGAGGCTCTGGCGATGCTGTTCCTCAATCTGCATCATCACGGATTTGTGGTCGCCGAACTATTTTGGGGTCTGTGGCTCTTTCCGCTCGGGCTGCTGGTGTACAGGTCGCGATTCCTGCCGCGGTTCCTGGGCGTCTGGCTCGCCCTCGCCGGCTTCGCCTGGGTGATCCTGAGCCTTACCGGCGTACTGTTGCCGCAATATCAGGACAAGGCGGATACCTACTCTCAGCCCGCC
>WNFT01002118.1_pt1 | contig 16958 bp, 15 predicted proteins | sample 5400191 | NCBI WGS metagenome assembly WNFT01 (sample SAMN13153359, study PRJNA577476) | soil metagenome | isolation source: 80 cm saprolite under Madrone tree | place: USA:California | collected 2016-06-14 | reverse complement strand
CGGAACGAGCGGATTTATCTTGTGTGGATCACCTTTCATACGCGCAACCGCCGAACGCATCGCGGCCAGGTCTGCGACCGCGGGCACACCCGTAAAGTCTTGCAACAGGACGCGGGCAGGTAGGAAGGGATACTCTGCCTCGGATTTTGAGGCTTGTCCAGGAACCCAACCCGCCAGCGATACAACATCGTCCTCGCTGACCAGTTCTCCGCCCGCATGGCGTAGCAAGTTTTCTAGCACAATCTTGACGGTAAACGGCAATCGCTGCAAATCAAGACCTGGCAGGCCCCGATCAGTGAGCGACTCCAGTCGATAATAGGTGGTTGTGGTACCCTCTAGTTTGGTACGCGCGCCAAATACGTCGTGGTGAGCAGTCATAATTTTGTCCCCTTGTAAATACAAATGTGGATCGGGCTGCCAAGGCGACCGTTGGCCCCATTGACCCATTTTAACTACCTGATGTTCCTTTTACCTCATTATACGACATGCAGCAGTTTTCCCAGGGCTTTCCAATTCTAACCGAGGGGGTGAAAAAGAAGAGGTATCCTAAACTAGTGTTTGAAAATATAGCGTTTCATAGCGTTCTATTTTTCACCTCTGTTCTTCCCACTCTCGAAACGCCCTCTTATACGGCATAATTAAGAGGTCTTCGACAAGGAAGGGGACCTGGAGAGCCTCTTGGAGGTGCTGCCCAACGGGCGGCTCATGAACCAGGAGCACCGCTACACCTCCGCCGAGATCATCACAGAGCGGCTCCAGGTGGTGGTGAGTCTCTCGTCCTGGCTCAAGCCCGAGGAAACGGCAGGGGTCATGATCGAACTAGTGAACGACCTGCTCGCCTACACGAGCAGCCAGCAGAGCGCCTGCCCTGTCCGGTGTTTCTGGACGAGGCGCAGTACTGGCTGCCCCAAGAAAGTGTGTCCTACCTGGACAAAGAGACCCAGCGTGAACTCTTAGACGCTTTCGGCATCCTGCTTTCCACCGGACGCAAGTGCGGACTCACCCCCTTTCTCTTCACCCAGCGCATTGCCCAAATTGACAAAAGCACGATCAGCCTGGGGGTGCAAGTCTTCCTGCGCCAAGTGCTCGACAGTGACCAGCGGCGCTGCATGGAATATATCCGCTCCGAGATGCTGGCGGATAAAAAGGACTGGCACGTCTCTCGGAAGGGCAGGGCATTGTGTGCCTGCACAAAGGGGTGCAACTCCTACGCCCACCCTGGAGGAAATTATCAATGCCTGCCAGTGCAGCAAGCATACGGCTATTCACCACCGACGAGCGATTGTGGGTGAGAGTTCAAAGCCCAGATTGACGCTCCTAAGAGCACAGTGAGAACCCGGTCCGTCGAAGCGGGAACCAGTGTGCAAACCCTGGCCTGGCTCTGGAAAGCGGTCATGTTCCGCTTTTTGTGGTATCGTAGAGAATGAGCAAGAAAGCAGATGATACAGCAAGGAGAGCGGCAGCATGCAACTGGTTGAGCAACACGTGATTGATCGCAGTGACCCCCGTTTTGTCGTGATTGATGCCGCTGCTTTCAAGTCCAAGAACTTGTATAACGCAGCACTGTATGAGATGCGGCAAACCTTTATTCATGAGGGTGTCTATCTTTCTTACGAAGAGATGGATAAACGCATGCAGTCCCACGAGGCGTACAAGGCATTGCCTGCCAAAGTCTCGCAACAGGTGCTCAGCCTCCTGGCGAAGAATTGGAAGAGTTTCAAAGAAGGACTTGAAGCATACAAAGAGAACCCTTCCAAATTCACCGGACAGCCCAAGCTTCCCAAGTACAAGCACAAAACCGAAGGGCGCAACATCCTGGTATACACGATGCAGGCGGTAAGCCGTGGCAAGAAAAGTCTGGATCGTGGCCTCATCAAACCCTCACAGCTCTCTATTGCCGTCAAGACGAAGCAAAACCCTGCAACCATCGATCAAGTGCGTATTGTGCCACGAAAAGGGTACTACGTGATAGAAGTGGTGTACGAGAAAGCCGTCAAACAAGCTCCTGCTCTCAATGCTGCATACTACGCTGGCATAGACATTGGGATAGACAACTTGGTAGCGCTAACCTCAAACAAACCTGGCTTTCAGTCAGTAGTCGTTAACGGGCGTCCAGTGAAGTCAGTGAATCAATTCTACAACAAGCGGCGTGCAGACCTACAGAAGAAGCTCGGGACAACAGGCACCACGAAGCGCATGGAGCGCATGACCACCACGCGCAACCGGCGCATCGATCACTATGTGCACACCGCAAGTAAGCGGATCATTAACGTACTGGTGAAAGAGGGGATTGGGACGTTGGTAATCGGGAAGAATGACGGGTGGAAGCAGCACAGTGAGATGAGCAAGCGGAACAATCAACACTTTGTGCAAATCCCTCATGCTCGTTTTATCCAGATGCTCACCTACAAGGCGGAACTGGTAGGCATCCAGGTGAGACTGACCGAAGAGTCCTACACGTCAAAAGCGAGTTTCCTGGACCTCGATCCGTTGCCGGTCTGGAAGCCAAACGATCACACGAAGTACACGTTTAGCGGCAAGCGAGTGGAGCGTGGACTCTACCGAGCTTTCAACGGGCGAGAGATCCAGGCCGACGTGAACGGTGCCGGAAACATCGTGAGAAAAGTAGCCCCTGATGCCTTCGGGTCGGAGGGGGTAGAGGATGGTAAGGGGGTGCTTGCATCCCTGGTAGTCCATCCGGTACGGATTGTCGTTCCCCGTACGAAACCGAAAGCGCGCGTTTCACAGTCGGAAGCAAGCGGTCACTAGAACGCTCTATTTCGCCAGAAAACGCTCTGTTTTTTGGAACTATCCTTGTCGACTACCGAAAAGGATCTCGTTTATAGTAGTGATCCCTCTGTGTGAGAAACCATGAAGGATGAGAAACCAGTTATGAGGAACCGCTCTCGCCCGGTGCTGCATCTTCCGCGCACTCCGTTAGAGACGCTGCTTGAGGTGCTTACAGTGCTCGGGCTCATCGCTGTGATCGCGATGACTGCCTGGGGCTGGCTGATCCTTCCAGCACGTATTCCAACGCATTATGGCCTTTCAGGGGCGCCCGATGCCTATGGAGGCAAAGGAAGCTTGCTCATCCTGCCCATACTATCCGTCTGCCTTTCTGTTCTGCTGGTCTTCGTGAGTCGCTATCCGCATAGATACAACTATCCCTGGTCGATTACTGTCGAGAACGCGCCGCGCCAGTACTATCTTGCGCGCCTGCTCCTGCGCTGGATCACACTGGAGATGGTGTGGATGTTTTGCGGCCTGCAATGGATACTGATCCAGGCTGCACAAAGCCACGCGGGAGGCTCGATCCTGCTGTTCACTCCGGTGATTGTGCTCACATTGATCGTCACGATCATCCTGTATCGGCGCGCCGCCGCTCGCGCTCGCTGATGATCACCCGGCTGTTCTTACCGTACCTGCGCTGCCGTCTCGGCAGATGCACTGCTCCAATTAATGTAGTAAAACGTATGCAAGCATAGCTTCACCACAGCTTTTGTTGTTGCTGTTTCAACCCCAACAGCCTCAATGCCGGAGCATTTTTGGTCTTACGTCAGGTCCACAGCCAAGTTTACGTCACGTCTGAGCCAATACCGTTGACGGCTTGATCAACCAGCCCGATCAAGCGAAGGGCTTCACACAGGATATTCTGTGATGCGTTGTGATCACGATCTTGCGCACGCTGGTAATACACACACTCCCCGTTTTGGCAAAGAAAGATGCGATCGGACAGCTCCATGTCCTCCCATTTCCAGCCACACCCATGACAGGTTTTGCTGGAGGGAAAGAAACGCCCAACCTTGATCACCTGCCCACCGCGCTGCTCTACTTTGCTCGTGAGCAGCGTGAGCAGTTTGCCTAACGCCGCATCAGAGAACGAACGGGACAAGCGCCGGTTCTTGAACAGACCCTTGAGATTGAGGTCTTCGATGCCAACAATCCCATAGCAGGAAGCTACGCTGGTGGTCAGTTTGTGCAGGACATCCTCGCGCATGCAGCTAATCCGGTAGTGCAACCGTGCCACCTGACGACGAGCTTTCTCGCGATTCTTTGATCCAGGTTTCCTTCGATGGAGCCGCTTGTTGGCCTGACGCAGCTTCGAGAGCGACGTTTTGAGGAAGGCTTGGTTCTCGTATCCCTCTGCGGTGCTCAAGGTAGCGAGTCGATTCAGACCAACGTCTATCCCAACTGCTGCTCTTCTCTTGTCCAGGCGTTCATCTGAAAGTTCGACGGTAATACTCACAAACCACCAATCAGCCGTTTTGGTGATCCGTGCACCTGTCACCTTCCCTTGAAAGCGCAGGTTCTCTGCCAGATTGACCCACCCCAATTTGGGGATCCAAATGCGATGATCGCCAAGCTCGAATTGATCGTTTGCCAGATAAAAGCTCGGTTTGCTTCTCTTCTTACTTTTAAACTTTGGTCGGCCCTTGCGTTTCCCGTTCTTCAATCCTTTAAAGAACGCCTTAAATGCCTTTCCCAAGTCAAGAAACGGCTGGTCAGAGGCGTTTTTGGTCACTTCCCATGTCCAGGGGAACTGCTCGCGCCTGATCGCATTAAATTGCTTCTTTAACGAGAGAGCGGTGGGTTTCTCGCCTGCTTCATATTGCCGATTCCACTCTGCAAGCGCCCAATTCCACACAAATCTTGCTGTTCCTGCGGCTTTGGCGAAATACACTTGTTGCTCTTCTGTGGGGTGAAGGCGTATTTTGTGGGCTTTGATCATCCCTGATTTCCTTTCGAAGACGCAGCCGCTCGGATGGCGTTTGTGTGCGAGCGTAACCCACGAAGCCGGGCTGAAAAAATGGTCACAATGGCTATGAGGTCCCCCACCAGCTCTTCTTCTGGCGAGAAGGCCTCGTCATTGATGACCGTAATGTCGGTTCCATGTCGTTGACAGAACGCTCCAAACCAGTCATAGCCAAAGCGAACAAACCGGTCCTGGTAGGCGATGATCAGCCGGCGAACCTGACCGAGTTCGATTTGCTCAACGACCTCATTGAAGCCTTTGCGTTGGTAGTTGAGGGCTGAGCCAATATCTGCTACCCATTCATCGACTTTCACCCCATGTTCCAGGCAGTAGGCGCGAAGGGCTTCCTTCTGGGTAGCGAGAGCTTTCTTTTGGGAAGGGCAGGACACGCGAACATACGCAATCACTTTCCCTTGCTCGGAGGAGATCAAACCGCGATACTGCAAATAGTGTTCATGCGTGTAGTACCGTCGATTCGTTAGGCTACGGAAGGCAGGCAGGATGCCCTTGCGGTCCCATTTTTGCAAGGTGTTCACGGATTTTCCAATCAGCCTCCCGAATTGTTTCGGCGAATATGTATGCTCCATGCATACACTTTACCATATCATCCCTTTCTTTTCAATACTGTTGAACGCTCTTTTGACGCTCAAGACACGCAAGCTCTCGCTCTGGTGCCTATTGGCTCCTGTTCGGTTTATGAGATTTGGAAAGCCCTTGCAGTTTTCCCGTTGCGCTTGCATATCGCCTCCCCATCGGCTATACTGCACACAATGTAGATTGACCTGGCACAGGGATTGCAAGGAGAACAAGGAAGCCAGGCAGAGAAAGGATCAGTGTTATGCGCTTACGCATCACATACCTATTGCTCAGTCTCTTGATCCTGCTCTTATCGGGATGTTCTAATCCTTCTTCCCTCCAGCCTCATCCTACCGCACAACCTACTCGTAGCACTGGTCAGCAGAGATCAGCACCACCTCCAGCCACAGCCACACCCACATCAGGCGTCACATCTAGTATTCCTTACCTCCATTTGCCGCAGGGGTTCCAGATCAGCATCTATGCCAGGAATTTGCACACGCCACGCTTCATCACCATTGGCCCCAATGGTGTATTGCTCGTGGCAGATAGCGGCTCAGGTTCGATCATGGCCTTGCCACCCGGGAATTCTCCACTGCACGCAGCCACCCCTATAGTGATTGCTCGCAACCTCAATAGCCCCACCAGTCTGGTCATGCATGACGGGTATCTCTATGTAGCTGAAGGATCAAGCATTGCCCGCATGGCACTGGGAAACGACCTGCAGGCTGGCCCGGTACAGCGCATTATCACGGATCTCCCCCTGGGCGGGCAGCACTGGACACGCACAGTTTTGATCGGTCCAGATAATCACATCTACGTCTCCGTCGGTTCTAGTTGTAATGTTTGTATTGAGACAGACCCTCACCGTGCCGCCATCTGGGTATACAATCTGGATGGATCAGGTGGTCGCCTCTTCGCCAAAGGGTTGCGCAATGCCGTAGGTATGGCCGTCAATCCCTGGAACGAACAAATCTGGGCTGATGTCAACGGACGCGACTACCTGGGTGACAACGAGCCGCCCGAGACCGTGTATGCATTGGTTGACCAGGGTGATTATGGCTGGCCACGCTGCAACGCCGGTAGTCTACACGATCCCCAATTCGGCCAGGCGCCAGGTGCTTGTGATGGCGTGCAGAAACCGCTTATTACTATGCAGGCACATTCTGCACCACTGGGCCTGGCGTTCTATCCCTTAGATGCCAGCCAGTTTCCCGCGAGCTACCGCAACAGCTTGTATATTGCATTTCATGGTTCGTGGAATCGTAGCATCCCAACCGGCGACAAGATCGTGCGTATCCCACTGAGCAACGGCAACGTGGCGGGCCCGGCCGAGGATTTTCTCACCGGCTGGATGAACAGCGACGGCAGCTACCGTGACCGACCGGTAGGGATCACGTTTGCACTCGACGGCTCTATGTTTATCAGTAGCGACCAGGATGGGTTTATTTACCATATATGGTATGCGAAATAACTTGTAACTATTCAGGTTCCTTCAGTGCAAGACTCCTCACTGCACCTGCTCGATAAATCGGCACTCTGCGAACTGCCGCAGCGGCGAGAAGTCCTGAATAGTTACGAAAAAAGGGAAGGATGGGCTTACCCTAGGGACGGCCTCTATGGTATTATAGGGTCAAAGCTTCCCCAAAAAGAGAGGTTGTATCAGATGTATGGTACAATAGAAGCTACTAGTATCCATAATTGAGTAGTGTCACAACGTGAGAAGATGATATGCGTATATGCCTGGATCGTGAAAATTGCAAATTTGAGAACCGGGACAAAGCTCGCTTTTGTGCACAGTGTGGCCTCCCGACACAGGGAGCCCTACTGCAAGGCCGTTATGAAATACAAAACGTCATAGGCAAAGATCGTACGAGCGTCACCCTACGGGCCATTGACCACCAGCAAGAACAGCCTGTGACGGTGCGTGCCCTGAGACCCAAGCGGGTGAGTGTACAAGAGTGTGAGGATTTTCTACAGGACGCAGAACTAGCCATCTCGTTCTCCAATCACATACAAGATCCCGGCAGCATTCGTGTCATAGACTACGGACAAGACGGGCCAGTGGTGTTCCTGGTGAAGTCGGATGCTGTCCCCGTCGCTCACCGCGTCGCTTACCCCGTCGCTTCCAATATACAACCCGCCAGATCACGTATGGTCGCGCGTGTGGGTGGGGATGTATTTGAACTGCCTCCGGCGCCCACCACTGCCAACGAGTTAGCGGGTGAGGACACTGACCTGCCTACTCAACACATGCGGGTGGCACACAGGGCGACCAGAGAGAATACACAGAGTAACCAGGCATTGCCAAAAATTGATTGGCTGGCAGAAGGCAACCGCGCCTACGAACTCCAACACTACGAAGAGGCTCTTTCAGCCTACGAAACAGCCTTAAAAGAAAACGTCGTTTCTGTGGACGCATGGAGTGGCAAAGGCGCAACCTTGCTGCATCTAGGAAACCCCGAAGAAGCCCTGCTCTCCTTTGACCATGCACTTTCATTGCATCCTCACGATCCCGATCTGTGGAACTCGCGTGCGAACGTGCTGCATGAACTCCGTCGCTACGATGAGGAGATGTATTGCTACGACCGGGCTCTGGCTCGCGATCCAAACTATGTTTACGCCTGGAGCGGGCGCGGTATGACATTGGCTGAGCTCAATCACCCGGAAGAGGCCCTGCATGCCTTCGACCGCGCTCTTGTGATCGATCCCAAGCAGAGCGTCATCTGGCAAGCAATGAGCGATACCCTCTACAGCCTGAATCGCTACGATGAGGCCTTGATTGCCGTCGACCGCGCCCTCGATCTTGCTCCCGACAATGCTGCGTTGTGGGATACCAAAGGTAACATCCTACGCCGCATGAAAAATCCGCAGCAGGCATTGCCTCTCCATGAGCGTGCCACTTTAATCGACCCGCACAATGCAACTGTTTGGTTTGATAGGGCTAATGACCTGCGTGACCTCAGACGCTTTACTGAGGCATTAGCCGCTTATGGCAAAGCGCTCTCTCTTGACCCAGCACTGGCTGGTGCGTGGTATAATCGAGCAAATGTGTTAGCTGCCATGCGCATGTACGAGGATGCTTTAGTGTCCTACGACCATGCCCTGGAATACGATGATCGATTGATCTCAGCCTGGTATAATAAGGGAAGCCTCCTACACGAGCTGGGACGCAACCAGGAGGCCCTGGTTGCCTTTGACCATGCGTTGGCTGTAGATGTACACCACATCGCTGCCTGGAACAATAAAGGGCTCACCCTCTTTGCGCTAGGACGCCTTGAAGAGGCTCTCGCGGCTTTCGATCGGGCAACATCTTTTGCTCCAGCGGAGCCTGACGCCTGGCACAATAAGGCTATTGTGCTTGAGAAGCTAGAGAGAGTACAGGAAGCACACTCATGTCAGGAATGGGCCCGTTCATTGGAACAGCAGGAACAGGCAGCTTCGTAACCTAGAAACGAGGAGGAGGCATGCGACGCTGCGCAGACCTGGCTGACTGCGGATACGACAATCGGGATAGCGACCTGCTCTGCCGTGCATGTGCACTACCCTTGCTCGGCACGGCTCTGCTGACGCGCTACGTGGTCGATGCACTGATCAGCAAGGGCGGCTATGCCGCAGTGTTTCGTGGCATTGATCAGAACCTCTCTCGCCCCGTTGCGATCAAGGTCCTCCTGCCGAGCCGGACCACCCCCAGTGAACGCGAGCATTTTTTGCGCGAGGCGCGTATTGCTGCTACCTTAGATCATCCCAACATCGCCCCCGTTCTCGACTACGGCAGAGATGGTATCTGCGTGTTCCTGGTAATGCCACTCTATACCGCCGGATCGCTGCGTACTCGCCTGGAGAGCGCCAATGGACCGCTGCCAGCAGCCGAGATTATCCACAACTTCCATCAACTTGCTGGCGCATTGTACTACGCTCATACGCGACCGCGCCCGGTCATTCACCGCGATATTAAACCCGAGAACATCCTGCTCCATCAAGAGGATCACCGCCTGGTGATCACCGATTTTGGCATTGCCCGCTCCCTGGAACCCGGCGCACGGGTCGGCAAGACCATTACAGTGCGTGGTACGGTCGGTTATATGGCTCCAGAGCAGGCCAGCGGCATCGTTGACCCACGCAGTGACGAGTATGGCTGCGCAGTTGTGCTTTATGAGATGCTGACAGGCTATCATCCACTCGACTCACGTGGTGGGGCTATCCTCCCGCCGTCAACATTCAATAATACGGTGCCTCCTGCCCTGGATAGCGTAGTGCTGCGTGCCCTTGCCCCACGCCCGGAGGAACGCTATGACGACATGCTCGCCTTTATGCAACACTTTGACCTGGCCTGCCGTCCAAACACAGCCACGCGCATGCCTGCGCCGCAGACAGTATCCGATACACGTAGCACTCCTTCCATACGACGCCTGACCAACCCTGCGACACCAGCTATCCCGGGGAATATGGAGGGGAACACTTCCACAGGTCGGCAGTATGCTGTAGGAGCAGGGAACGTTCCTGCCCGCTCGAATCCCAGCAGCGGCAGCGTACGCGAGAAATGTCAGGAGGGTGATCGACTGCTCAAACAGCAACGCTACACCCAGGCATTGCAGGCCTACGAAGAGGCGTTGCGCATAGACCCGCGCAACTTCCATGCCTGGAACGGCAAGGGGACAGCACTTTACCATCAAGGCAACTACAAAAAAGCGCTTGAGGCTTACCAGCATGCGACAGAGATTGATCCAGAGAATGCCGTGGTCTGGGTCAGCGCCGGACTGGCCTTGAATCGACTGCAGCGCTATCCGCAAGCCCTGGTACACTTTGAGCGGGCGCTGACCATCGAACCCCACAATATCGCCGCCTGGAATGGCAAAGCCGGTGCCCAACTGGATCTGAACATGCCCAACGAGGCGCTCGCTTCTTACGAACAGGCGTTGACCTATGATCAGAAGAGCTTTCAAGCCTGGCATGGCATTGGCAATGCACGCACTGCCCAGCGCGACTTTGCCGGGGCTGTTGATGCCTACAGTCGCGCATTGATCGTGAATCCACGCAGTGCTGTGACCTGGTGTAACAAGGCCGAGGCGCTGATCCGCCTGGGTCACAACCGCGCCGCTCTCGATGCGCTCAACGAGGCCACCGAATTAGACCGGGGTTATACCCACGCCTGGACCCTCAAAGCCGATGTCTACGAGGCTTTAGGCAATCCCCAGGAAGCCCAGAAGGCACGCCGCCGCGCAAAACCCTGGGGATTGCCTAACTAAAATACCCCTATCAGAGTAATTCTAGACCGACCGGCTATTCGGGTGATATGCATCACCGTCAAGGCCCCAGCCAATGATGCGCTTAGGAAATACCCGGATCATCTCTGGTGCAAAATTCGCCATAATCTCCTGACCACCACTGGCAACGGTCTCTGCACGTCCACGCACCTCAATTCCACGAGCCTGCCACGGCGCCAAGATGACATCATCTACGACAAAGGCCGCGCGCCCGTTGCGCCCCACATCGCGGAACTTCTTGCTCTGGCCCATGTTGAGACCACCTATATCGATGGTGTCCAACTCGGCGTTGTAGCGGAAGCTCACGGGCACAACATGCGGTTCGCCCGCCGAATTTACCGTTGCCAGGCGACCAAGACGTTGACTCCTCAAATATTCGATTTCTGCCTGGGTGAAATTACTCAATGATTTTTCCTTCCTTGCATGTACGTGTCACCAAATGGGTATAAGCACCCTACATGAGCTGTGGTAGTGCTCGTTACAGATTACGCACAAATTCGCATTTATTACAAATGACCACCCGGCTAAGGGCAAGGTATGCTCCATTCTCCTTATGCAGGAGCAACCGTCCCCTTTCATCGGGAGAAGTAGAATGGCAAGACATAGTTTGCCAGTTGATCCAGACGGCCACTGAAGATGAGCATCCCCATCAGGATCAGGATCGCACCTCCGATGAGCGAGATGGGACCCGTGTACCGGCGGATGCGGCGCATGAGCGGGCTGACACGATCAACCAGGAGCCCGATCAGGAGAAACGGCAGACCCAGTCCGAGGGCATAGGCCAGCAGGAAGATGACCCCTTGCATGAGCGTCGTCCCGACGGCAGTCAGCACCAGGATCGAGCCCAGGATGGGTCCGGTACAGGCCGACCAGCCCGCTCCAAAGGCGATGCCGATGAGTCCTGAGCGCCACCATGCCGATGTGCCTGGCTTCACCTGGACGCGCTGTTCCCCGGACAAGAACGGGAGAGGCACCAGCCCGGTCAGCGCGATGCCAAAGAGCACCAGCAGCAGGCCAGCAAGACGCGCCAGCACCTGCTGGTACGCGTGCAAGGCGCTGCCAAGGAGAGAGGCCGCGGCTCCGAGCAACGCAAAGATCAGTGCAAAGCCCAGCACGAAACAGAGAGCATGGACGCTGACACGCCAGCGCGTGGTGGGCTGGCTCTGTGTCGCCTGGACGCTTGTCCCTGCCAGGTAGGACAGGTAGCCAGGCACCAGCGGAAAGACGCACGGCGAGAGAATGGACAGGATACCGGCTCCAAACGCCGCCAGCAGACCAAGATGGGTGAGAGACATTCTCGTTTCCCTCCTGAAACGTTTCCTGCGAAGGGGCAGACGCTACCCCGTGAGCAGGGGAGCGATGCTGCCTGCCAGCGCATCCTTTGTCCCAATGACCGAGCTGCCTGAACTGATCAGGGGTGATGGCCGGGTCGTCCAGGTAGCTGTGGGACCAAAGAGCAGGTAGGCATCCCAGTCGCTGCCTTGATAGTCAGGCAGATGAGTGACGAACCAGCCCCCTAAGACATCCTGCTGGTCCCACAGGTGGATCACGCGGGGATCGATCAAACCGCCGGCATCCCACTGACCCCGCGAATCAAAGGGCAGTTTGACGGTCCAGATAACATAGACGCGTAGCTTCGCGTTACGATAGTTCTCTAAGATATGTGTCTGCACCCAACTGGCGCCCGCATGGCACGTTGGTCAGGTCGGTGAGAGAATCAGGACCAGGCGCGGCAGACCCGCGTCTGCATTGAACAGCTGCTGGAACTCCCCGACGGAGTGGAGGTCGGTCAGATGCACGCCAGGCGGAGCCGTCTTATGGAACAGGGGCGACTCGACGATCAGCCAGGCGACCAGCAGAATGACTGCGAGCGCGAGCAGGCTGCGGGCCTTCACGCCACCTGGAAGACGTGACACTATACGAGGGTTGGTTTTCATGGGTGTTTCTTTCACCTTTCTCTCCTCATGCCGGCGCAAGGCCGTGGTCCACTTTCGACAGCAAGAGATGTAAACGCATGGCTTTTCTCCTCTCGCTTTCTCTCTCCCCCATTTTACACGAGTTTTACCAGTTTGAGAACAGTCACAGGACGTGCAAGGACTTATTTGCTCCATCTCGCATCTGCTATACTGGAGATGCTATTTTGTAACTATTCAGGACTCCTCCTCGCCTGCGGCGACTCGCTTAGTTTGGTGGTGAGTGTGGGCATTGCCGCCTGCGGCGGCAATGCCCACACTCACCACCAAACCCCTGCGAACTGCTGTAGAGTGCCGATTTATCGAGCACGTGCAGTGAGGAGTCTCGAAGAGAGGAAACCTGAATAGTTACGAGGAGGGAACGGATCAACACCAGATACAGCAGAAAGCGGCCGATTGCCGGCTGATTGTCCGGCGTTCCTGTTGATTCCCCTCGTATCTTAGATGCAGCAAGCGAATGCGCGTCGGATCGCCCAGCACTTTGAAAAAACGGACTTAACCAGGCCAGAATCTCACAACACCAAGCACGGCCCCCGCCAGAATAAACCAGGCAGAATTGATCTTAAAACGCAGCAAGAGGGCAAATGAACCCAACGCGATGACTCCCGTGAGCACATCTATGAGCGCAGCCTGCCCGAGCTGAAGCAGGACGCCTGCTATGAGTGCGAGGGCTGCAATGGTGACGCCATCAAGGAAAGGAGCCGTCCAGGGAGACTGACGCAATCTGGCAGCGAGCGGGTGCACCAGCGCAATAAACACAAAGGAGGGCAGGTAGATCGCTAGTGTTGCGAGTAATGCCCCCTGCCATCCCCCAACGAGATAGCCGATGAACGTAGCAGTGGTGAACACCGGTCCTGGGGTGAACTGCCCAATGGAGACGGCGTCGAGCAACTGGCGATCGGTCAACCAATGCAGCGTGAGCACGAAATCATTGCGCAGGAACGCTAACAAGACGTAGCCGCTACCGTAGAGTAGCGCGCCAATTTTGAGAAAGGTGAGAAAGAGTGTGAGCAAACTGAAAGGGACGGCCGCTGCCAAAGTTCCCCCACCAGACAGGGTGAGCGAAAAGTGCTGCCAGCTCGCTCGTAGACTGCCCAAAGAGAACGGCACCAGCAGGCTCTTCACTTCACTTGTGCTCTTGCGCCATCGCTCTGCCCAGCGCATGCTGCCAAAAAGCAGCCCGCCCCCAAAGAGCAAGAAGAGCGTGTTGATGCCCAACAGGTAGAACACCAGCACAAGCAGCGCAACGATGATCGGCCAGATGCCATTGAGCTTCGTGCGGCACAACTCCCACAGCACCTGAGCAATGATGGCAACGACAACCGGCTTGATGCCATAAAAAAGCCAACCGACCTGGGGCAGCGAGCCATACCTCACATAGGCCCACGCCAGGACAAGGACGATGAGCATAGCAGGGCCAATGAAGCACACACCGCCCACCAGCAAGCCAAGCCAGCCAGCGCGCAGGTATCCCAGGTAGATCGCCAGTTCTGTGGAAGTAGGCCCTGGAATGAGATTGGCGATGCCTACCAGGTCAAGGAACTCTTCGTCGCTGACCCACTGGCGTCGCCGAACCACCTCCTCGCGCATCATGGCAATATGCGCAGCAGGCCCACCGAAGGCCGTCCAGCCCAAACGAAAAAACAGCCAGGCAACCTCGCTCAGCCTGTGGTCACGTTGCGGGGATGACGGAGTTGCTCGTGCCATGCATGCCTCGTTTCGCGATGCTTTATCACAGAGTTACCTATCGATGATATAGCACGTTTTTGGGTAACGTTGCAAGGAAACAGACATCACATCAATTCTGCATCCCCAGCAGATTTCCGCTCTCATAGCGCCGCAGGCCAAGCTCGAAGAGTGATACAACCGTTTCTTTGCTCCTACGATGGAGGAGTACTCACATCGATGCGTGGAAACAGTAACGGCCCGGCAGATACCCGCGCCAACGTACCAGCTCCCCATCGTCCCTCGTGTACCCAGGCTCCCACATCAACAGGCTCCAGACTCAGTTGCCCCCTGATACGGTCACAGGCCGACGGGATATAAGGAGCCAGGAAAATCGCCAGCAAGCGCAACGCCTCTGCCGCCGAAGAGAGTACGGTATCAAGCAGCTCTTTTTTCTCGGCCTGGCGTGCCAGTCGCCAGGGCTCACTTTGTTCGATATACTGATTTGTACGCCGCACAAAACTCCAGATGATACCCAGAGCACCACCGATCTCCCAGGCATCCAATGCCACTGCTGCCCGCCGGCGTGTCTCCTCAGCGAGATACTGCAGCTCCTCTTCAAGCGCACCAACGGGGCCCGGCGGAGGGATGATGCCTCCCCGGTAGCGCTGAATCATCGTCACGACACGGTTCAGCAGGTTGCCTAAATCGTTGGCCAGTTCATCGTTATAGTGACGTATCAGGTTGGCACGCGAAAAATCGCCATCCGACGCGAACGACAAGTTACGCGCAAGGGAATAGCGCACAGCGTCCGCACCGAACTCGTCCACCAGTTCCAGCGGGTCAATACTGTTGCCAGCCGTTTTAGAGATGCGCTGCCCATTCAATGTGATGAAGCCATGCACGGCCACCTGCCGGGGCAAGGGCAGTCCGGCAGAAAGCAGCATCGCAGGCCAGTACAGGCAGTGAAAGCGTGTGATATCCTTACCAATCACATGCGCATCCGCAGGCCAGTAGCGAGCGAACTGTGCCTCGTCATCTGGAAAACCGACGGCGGTCACGTAGTTCGTCAAGGCATCGAACCAGACGTAGATGATGTGCTGCGGATCACCTGGCACAGGCACCCCCCAGGCATCCGTACCAGGGCGCACCAGGCGCGAGACAGAGAAATCACGCAGGCCTTGTTGCAGCATCGCCAGTACCTCTGAACGCCTGGCAGCAGGCACGATGAACGCTGGGTGCTCCGTGATATGTGCTAGCAGGCGGTCGCTGTACTTGGTGAGCGCAAAAAAGTAGTTCTCCTCCTCCAGCCATTCCGGCACAAGTGATGGATGATCAGGGCACTTCCCCTCAACAAGTTCTTCGTCGGTGTAGAATTTATTGCAATTTGGACAGTACCAGCCACGGTAGATGGACTTGTAGATATCACCTCGTGCCTGCGCCCGGCGAAAGAGTTCCTGCGAAGCTCGAATATGCCGCTCCTGCGTAGTACGAATCCAGTAGTCATAGGAGATGTCCAGCCGGGACCACGCAAGCCGAAAGGCTTCATCCATTTTATCGACCCAGGTGGCCGGGTCGATACCGTTCGTCTGAGCAGCACGCACTACATGCTGGCTATTCTCGTCAACTCCCATACTGAAGTAGGTGTCGTGTCCCTGCAAGCGATGAAAACGCGCAACAATATCGGCAGCCACTTTCTCCAGTGAGTGACCGATATGCGGTGGTGCATTTGGATAGTCAATTGCGGTTGTGATATAATAGCGCTTGCTACCAGCGTCCTTTTGTTCACTCAACATCATGTTTTTCTCCTCTCGATGTATGTGTAGGTAGGTTATACCGGACAAAAAGATCGAATGCGTCATCGGTCATGCTCCTTCATCAGGAGTGCCAAAGCATCATAAAAAAAGGCCACCCCATCCGGGTGGCCCTACATGTTCTTCGTTGGTCTACTCAGGTGATGGAAGACAGAGGCAACACTCCGCATGGGGTACTGCGGCTTCGCATTATCATAGACATGATGAATGAAGAGAACGTGGTCATGCTGTCACCTCGATCTTTTTCTCTGTTCATTATAACAGAAAGGTTGAGCACGTCAAGAAGGAGGAACTATGACACGTAAGGGCTGGATGCTGTTCATCGCGATGTCGGTGTTCTGGGGCATTCCATACCTGTTCATCAAAATCGCGGTGCGGGAACTTGATCCAACCGTGGTGGTGTTCGCTCGCGTCGGAATCGCGGCTGCCGTCCTGCTACCTGTGGCGGTCCACCGCAAGGTGCTGCGACAGCTCCGCGGGCGGTGGCTCGCGATTGCCGCGCTTGCTTGCGTGCAGATCGTGGGACCGTTCCTGTTGATCAGCTACGGCGAGCAGCACATCGCGTCGTCGCTGACCAGCTTGCTCATTGCCGCCGATCCGCTCCTGGTCGCGCTCTTCGCGCCGCGCTTCGACCCAGGTGAGCGCGTCGATGGCCTGCGTCTGGTCGGGCTACTGATCGGCATGGGGGGCGTGATGACTCTACTGGGTCTCGACGTGGGCGGAGATCAGCAAAAGCTGCTTGGTGCAATGCTGGTGCTGCTTGCTGCTGCGGGCTACGCCCTCGGTGCCCTGCTCATCAAGCGCCCGGCCATCGCTGCCCTGCCCAGCCTCGGGGTGGTAGCCGTCGAGTGTGTCACCGCGACCATCGTGCTGTCGCCGCTGGCAGCGACACGACTTCCCAGCAAGATAC
>WNFT01002117.1_pt1 | contig 16959 bp, 8 predicted proteins | sample 5400191 | NCBI WGS metagenome assembly WNFT01 (sample SAMN13153359, study PRJNA577476) | soil metagenome | isolation source: 80 cm saprolite under Madrone tree | place: USA:California | collected 2016-06-14 | reverse complement strand
TACGACAAGTTCGGCGTGTTGTATGAAGCCAATGGCATCCTTCCGAATGCTGTGGGCGGGCAGGCAGGAGCCTTCGGAATATCCGGGACCGACTATGGCTCCCTGTGGAACCCCAATGCGGCGGCCGGTAAGATAACCGAGATCGAACTGGTCGGCAAGCACTCGCCTCACCCGAAGCCGTTCTATCCCAACGATTGGAACAACTTCGCGCCTGCAGTCGGTTTCAGCTACAAGATACCGGGGCTCGGCCGCACGACAGTTGTCCGCGGTGGTTACGGCGTCAATTACGCAGGCAAACCCATCTTCCTGGATTATGAGCTCGCATTTCTGAACACGCCGGGATCCGTGGATCGCGAAGCCCAACAGGTGTCGAACCTCGGCGTCAACTACATGAATCTGGAGACGGCCATCTCGAAGGGCGTTCTGCCCCTCACGCCGGGCTTTCAGCCGAATCCGGCCGGTTCGATAACCGTCCCCCTGACCGACCGGAGCCAGTTCATCTATTTCATGGGGGCCGAGCGGCGGACGCCCTATGTACAGACCTTCAACCTGTCGCTGCAGCGCGAATTGATGCCGCGGATGACATTGGAAGTTTCCTACGTCGGCACCAAAGGGACGAAGCTGTTTCACGATTTGGAGCTGAACGAGACCAACATCTTCGAGAATCAGTTTCTGGAAGCGTTCAACATAACGCGCGCCGGAGGAAATGCGCCGTTATTCGACCGGATGCTGAGGAATCTGAACGTGCCGGGTGCCGGCGTCGTCAATGGCACGACGCTGACGGGCTCACAAGCGATGCGGCTGTATACCAGCACCAGGAACTTCGTAGCCGACGGAAACGTGGGAGCCCTGGCCGACTTCTTCAATCGCAGTTCGAACATCACGGGAGTGCCGGGAGGGTTCTTGCGGAATGGCGGCTTGCCGGAAAACTTCTTTGTGGTGAACCCGCAGTTCCGCGGCGTCGAGTTGTGGCTGGCCGACGCGAACTCGACCTACCATTCGATGCAGGCGCAAATCCGCCAACAATTCTCCCGCGGTTTTTCGGGCCAGTTCACTTATATCTGGTCCAAGGCCCTGGGCGACGGCATCAACTCGGCTATCCGAGACCAGACTTTGTTGCTGGATCCGCGAAACCGGTCGCGCAACAAAAGCCGGCTGAGTTTCGACCGTACGCAGACCGTCAACGCCCACGGCACGTGGGAGCTTCCGTTTGGCCCGGGCAAGCCGTTTCTGGCCGGAGCACCGGCTTTTGTGCACCGGGCAGTGGAAGGCTGGCAACTGTCGTCGATCATTACGTTCGTCTCGGGCGATCCACTGAACCTGACCAGCTCCGTCCTCACCATGGGCAATACCCGGATCCAGAGCGTCCCGGATGCGGTGGGTCCCATTTCCAAGGATCTGGGCAAAATCGAGAAAGGGAATGGTTTCGTCCAGTACTTCCCAGGTCTTTCATCAGCAGCGGCCCCTCTGCCGGACCTTGGTTCCGACCCCGGGAATCTGAAAGCCGTTTACTCCGACCGTGTCATTGTCGATAGTTCCGGCAAGATATTGTTGGCGAATGCCGCACCAGGCAAAGTCGGGACATTGGGCTTGCGCTATCTGGAAGGTCCGAGCCATTTCCTTATCAATCTGGGAGTGGGCAAGAAAACACAGATTCGTGAGAGCACGACGTTCACGCTTCGGGCCGATATAATCAACGCCTTGAACCACCCGCAGTGGGGCGACCCAATCGTGGATATCAATTCCGCCTCTTTCGGACGCATCGGGTGCAGCGTTACCCAAACGCCCAGCTCTACCGTAGCGGCCGGCACTTGCAGCGCCGGTCAGAGCACGGCGCGGACGATCACGATCAATGCCCGCATTGACTTTTGACTTGCGTGAAGGAACGCCGAGCGCCGCTCAAACGGGCCTGTTGCTCGAAAAGGAAACTGTAGCGGCGGTCTATGACCGCCGACGATCTGCGAGTGGAGACATTGTCGGCGGTCATAGACCGCCGCTACAGTTTCCTTTGAGCAACAGGCTCAAACGCGTCGTAGGTCCCAGATCAGGCCCAGCGACTCCCAGAGACGGAGTAGTTGATAGGTGACATCGAGCTCGAACCAGCGGCGTCCGAAATTCGCGGAGCCTGGGGAGTAGTGGTGGTTGTTGTGCAGACCTTCGCCCAGGGTGACGAGAGTCAGCCAGGGATTGTTTCTCGAGTCGTCCCGGGTCTCGAAACGGCGGTATCCGTAAAGGTGAGAGATCGAGTTGATCGTGAAGGTGCCGTGCCAGAGAACCACCGTCGAAACAAGCGCCCCCCACACGAAGCCGGGCAGGCCGCCCAAGATAAATAAAAGCGCAGCCGCCACATATGCAGGCATGAGTTGCATACTCGGCCGGTTCAACCAACGCAGCTCCGGGTAACGCGCCAGATCGGCGGCCGCACCCAGATCCGTGGTCTTCCAACGGCCATCGAGGAACCAGCCCAGATGCGACCACCAAAAGCCGCCGGCTCGCGGCGAGTGCAAATCTTCAGGACCGTCCGAATGCCTGTGATGCCAGCGGTGATTTGCTGCCCACCACAGCGCATCTTTTTGTGTACACGTCTGCCCGAGCACCGCGAGTACGAGTTGGAATGCGCGTGAGGTCTTGTAGGTTCGGTGCGAAAAGTACCGGTGAAAGCCCGCGCTCAGCAATAACATTCGCGCGTAATACATGCCCGCAGCCAACAGCACGCCGGACCACGAGAAACCGCACCAGATAACGCCGAGCAGGGCCGCGACGTGCATGCTCCAGAACGGAATGGTGCCGTAATTGAAATACACCTGTAGCCGGCTGCGCCCTGTAGCTCTGCAACTCTTCATAGGCGGGGGAAGACGCAACAGAAGTACCAGCCCGCAACTCTTTGAATTCCCTGAAGGGGCGAGCTACAGAAGCAACATCATTTTGATGGTCAATACCATCATTCCGATGGCATTGACGCCTGCATTAACGCGCCCGTCCTGCCAGATCGCTTATTGGGATCAACCACTTGAATAATCGACTCTGCTGGCGCCCCAGTTGCACCTCGCATGGAAACGAAGAAGCGGAGGTGACCGGAATGAAAAGTCGATGGTTCAGCGGCAGCGCCTATGCGTTAAAAAGCAACACACTCAATTTCTATTCGGAGTGCGAACGCACTGCGGGCCTGGTGAAGACGCATTTATACGGACTACCCATTTATGTCGCCACCGACCCGACGATCATTGAGGATGTACTGGTGCGCAAACACCGTTGCTTCGTCAAATCGGCGGGGCTGCGCGCGACGCAGCGGGGATTCGGACAGGGCTTGCTCACTTCCGATCGCGAGTTGTGGCGCCAGCAAAGACGCATCATGCAACCCGCCTTTCAGACCCGGCGCGTCGAGCAATACCGCGAAAGCATGGAGCGGGCCACGGATCGGTTATTGACGTCGATCGGCCCTGGAGGAGCACGCAACATCCATCGCGACATGACAGACCTTTGTTTCGAAGCTCTCGCGTCTTGTCTGTTCGGGGATGACGTGATGGCAGGCCGCGAATTGATTGCGCAGGCAGCCGACGCCCTTCATGGCTTCCACGAACATTACTCCAAATGGATCGGTTCGCTCGGCGGTGTGCTCTTCGCATTGATACGCGCTACGTCCACGGCGTTCGGCAGGCCGGACTTCGTAATCGATCCTTCGTGCCTGCCGACCGCATACGCTCGGAAATTTCGCGAGGCAATGGACGCACTCGATGGATTCGTTGAAAAAGTGATCAGTCGCAGAAGGAGCCTGCCCAGACAAAATGATCTCCTGGGACTGTTGCTTGCGGCTACGGACGACTCGGGCAAGCCTCTGACTCATCAACAGATCCGCGATGAAGTCGTAACCATGTTTTTCGCCGGCCATGAAACCGGCGCCGCGGTGCTAACGTGGACACTGTACCTGGTCGCGCAGCATCCGGAAATCGCGACAAAGCTGGCAAAGCACATTGAAACGGGCGATGAGGGTGAGATCATCGATCAGGTTCTGCGAGAAGCGATGAGGCTCTATCCTCCGGCGTATCGCATCAGTCGAACCGTCGTCGAGACCTGCGAGCTCGGCGGCATGGAAGTGAGGGCCGGCGGCGAGTTGGTTATTCCTCAATGGGCTGTCCACAGGTCTCCGCGTTATTATAAAGATCCCGAGCGCTTCTGGCCGGAGCGATGGACTGAAGAATTTACGGCAAAACTGCCGAAGTTTGCTTACTTTCCTTTCGGTGGCGGGCCAAGGACATGCATCGGCAACACGTTTGGACTGATCGAAAGCAAGTTCGTGCTGACCAGCTTGCTGCGGCGGTTTGAGATCGCACCGGTGGATGAGCACGAGCCCGAGTTGCAGCTTGGAGTGACGCTACTGCCAAGAGACAATTCACTGAAACTAAGGCTTAGCAGGAGAGGTGAGCAGCTGGCATCCGAACCCGCGGCTCGCGCCCGCACAACCCAATCGCGATGTCCGTTCCATCGGCAGGCGAAGCCGCAACCAAATCGGCCAGCCGCGGATTGCGCGGATTACGCGGATGGGCCGCATGAGTTTAGGAAGGTTGTAAATTCGCACAATGCGCGCGGCCCATCCGCGTAATCCGCGCAATCCGCGGCCAAACATTTTGTCATCGGGGGATTTCAGTACAAATGGCAATTCTGATCTTCTTTACCGCGCACTGGTTCTTATCCCTGTTTTCACAGACGTTCTTTCAGCACCGTTACGGGTCTCACAAGATGTTCGTGTTGTCCCCGTTTGCCGAACGCTTTTTTTACCTGATGACATTCTTTTTTCAAGGGCCTTCTTTTCTTGTCCCGAGGGCATACGCGGTCTTGCATCGCATGCACCATGCGTTCAGCGATACCGGGGCAGATCCGCATTCTCCGCATTTCTCTGCTGATCCCTTCCGGATGATGTGGCAGACAAAACTACACTACGCCGGACTTGTGAGGCGGACGGTGGCGCCGCCGCCGGAATTTGCGAAAGACGTTCCGGAATGGAAAGCACTGGATCGGTTCGCTGACTCCGTATATACGCGCGTGGCCTGGGGCACGCTTTACTTCGTGTTTTACTGGCACTTTGCTTCATCAGCGTGGCTGTATCTCTTGTTGCCGGTTCATTTCCTGATGGGTGTCATTCAGGGAGCGATTGTGAACTGGTGCGGTCACCGATATGGCTACCGGAACTTTTCGATCCGCGACAAATCCCGAAACACGCTTCCCATCGATTTCCTTATGATGGGCGAGCTTTACCAGAATAACCACCATAAGAACCCAAACAAGGCACACTTTGCCGTCCGCTGGTTTGAGTTCGACCCCGCCTATCCCATTATCTGGCTGTTGAACCGACTACGGATCATCCGCCCTGCCTTGCCTTCAAGGTCGTCGTCCTGAGGGAATTGCCGCATGGAGCCATTAATAAAGTTGGTGCTCTTCGCCGTTCGCAACGCTTTTCGAAACCGTCGGCGCGCGGTGGTCACCATGCTGAGCATCAGCATGTCGCTCTTTTTGATTTCTACGCTGAAAACGCTTCTCGACAAGTTGGAGAGCCCATCGCCTATGCCCAACTCCGCGAGACGCGCCGTGATTCGGAATCGAACGAGTCTCGGTGTGACCATACCGATTGCCTATCGTGACCGGATCAGGCGCGTCGATGGGATCGAGGCTGTAGCGGCGGCGCTATGGTTCGGCGGAGTCTACAAAAATCCTGCGAATTTTTTCGCTCAATATGCGGTTGATGCGGATCGTCTTTTTGATATTTATCCGGAGACTCACGCGGACTCGGAGGAGCAGAAGAACGCATTTATCCACAACCGGACCGCCGCTCTTGCCGGCACGTTGCTCCGAGCCAGATTCGGATGGAAAGTCGGAGACCGGATAACGCTGAAAGGCGCCGCTTTTCCTGTTGACGTGGAGACCACGATCGTCGGGTTCGTCAGCGGCGGCGGGAACGACGGTAATTTCTACTTCCACTGGGACTACCTCAACGAATTGTTTCCTGAAAATGCGACGCAAACCTTCTTCATCATGGCGAAACACGAGGGCGATTTGCCGGCGATCAGTGAAACGATCGATACGATGTTTGCGAACACTTCGACGCCTACCAAGACCGAAGCGGAATCGCTCTTCATTGTCGAGGTGATGTCCATGTGGGGAAATGCGCGCCTCTTTATACTCGCTATTTCGTCTGCCGTGCTGTTCACGATGATTCTGGTTGCTTCAAACACGATGGCAATGTCCGTCCGTCAACGCACGGCGGAGACGGCTGTTCTGCGGACGCTGGGCTTCGCGCCCGCTTACGTCGTCGGAATGATGATCGCCGAATCTTCAGTGATCTGTTTGGGGGGCGGATTGCTTGGCTCGCTTGGTGCGCGTTACCTCTATGCGGGAATTGATTTGAAGGCCCTGAGTTCGGGTGTCATTCAGAGTTTCGATGTGTCCTGGCACACTGTGATCTTGTCTGCCTCGATTTCCCTGGCCGTCGCCATTGTCAGTACGCTCATCCCTGCCTGCAACGCAACACGGCTGCCCATCGCCGTAGCTATCCGCCGGAACGGAGGATAGGCGGCGAACTCCGTAAAGTCCTTCGATCAAGCGCCAACTTCTTAGAAGCTCAACTTCAGGGCGAGTTGGACAAAGCGTGGATTGACTGATGTTGATGAAATCTGTCCAAACGTACTGGAGCTGAAATTCGTGTCCGGAATACTGAATTGGGGCGTGTTGAACAAGTTGAAGAATTCGACGCGGAATTCCAGGCGCCGACTTTCGTTTGAGCCCAGCGAAGCCTTTCTGATGACAGACAAGTCCGTGTTGTACTGACCGGGCCCCTTGACGATGCCCACGCCCGTGTTTCCAAACGCAGTGGCTCTGCCGTCACTACCCACCACTACCGGAGTCGTCAAACACGCAGAGTTGAAATATTGGTTTAATCGGTCCTGCAGGCGGCCGGAGGTGACCAGGTCGGTGTACGTACAGCCTGCGGCCATCTGCGCGCGGTCGTCCGTAATTCCAGTGACGTTGGTGGAATTGGTGTACAGGATCGACATCGGTGAACCGCTTTGAATGGCGGTCACGCCCGATATCGACCAGTCGTGAACGAGTTTTGCAAGTACGTTGTTCTGAGTCGCAAGATTCGGAAACTGGTAGACGTAGCTCAAGACAAACCGATGGGGCCGGCTGAGTTCTCCCTGGCCATAGCGCTGCTTCGGATTGTTTTGGTCTCCAGGTGTGGTCCCGCCCCGGCCTGCACGGAACTGCTTTGCGCCATCGGTGTCCAGATTCTTGGACCAGGTGTAGGAGGCCAACAACTGCAGGCCTTTGCTCATCCGCTTGGTCACACTCGTCTGAAGGCTGTTGTACCAGGACGTTCCAGTTGAATCGAGCAAGGCAATACCCGTAGGCTGAAATCCCTGTATTCGAACGCGCAACGGCACATTGGCCACGGTGTTGGTGGTAACGCCCCGGATAGGATTGGAAGGACTGGCCAGCGCCGCCTGATTCGCGGAGGTGCCGGAGGACAGGTGTGTTCCTCTCGTGCCCGCGTAACCAATTTCGAACAGGAAATCCTTGGCGAATTCGGTTTGAATGTTCAGGCTATACTGCTGCGTGATTCCCGGCCGAAAATCATTCGACAGTGAGGAAACCGCCTGGGCTGTGGTTGGTGAATAAGGCGGTTGGGACCAGACGAAATTTTTCCTCTGATCGCCCGTCTGCAGTGCCGGCGGAAGGGGCGCAAACGGGTTCTGGAAAGTTGCGGTAGCGCTGGACAGTCCGGTTTGCGACAGGGTCGGGCGATTGGGCGCGCCCAGGTAGAAGTAGTGAAGTCCCGTGGAGTGCGTGTAATACATCCCGTAGCCGCCGCGCAGCAGCAACCGGTTCGAGTTGGGCAGCATCTGCCACGCAAAACCGACGCGAGGCGCCCAGTTATTCTGTCCCTTACCATCGATAATCAGATTGTCTTTCCTGTCCAGTCGAGTAATGCCCGCAGGGAGCACGTAACCTGGAGTTCTGAAATTGTAGTTGTGTGCAACGACGTGTCCCGCGAGTGTGCCCTCCGGCGGCGGGCTGGGATTCGCACGATTCATGTCGAAGTTCGCATCATCACCCATCGCGTCACTGGCATGTCCCATTCGCTCGTATCGAAAACCGAGATTCAGTGTCAGCCGCTGCCCGACTTTCCAATCATCCTTGATATAGGCAAAGCCATCCCATAGACGCATTGCCGTTTCAAGGGTACTGACGGCATAGCTTGATGAGAAAACATTGCTGAAACTGGAGCCGTTGTTCGCTGCGTCGAGCCCCAGGAGGAAGTCGGGAAAGCTGAGGAAATTCAGACTGGAGGCGCCATGCTGGTCATTGATATCGGTCTGGCGATAGCTGGTACCGGCGCCGTAACGAAAATTGTGGCTTCCTCGAATGTTGGAAAGATGATCCTCGAGAACGAAGACTTTTTGCGGAAGATACGTGGTCGTACCGTAAGTCGACGAATAAGAACCGGTAATCGTGATCCCGGGGTGCAGATCATGGAGAATGCTTCCGCCGGGTGCTGTCACACCGACGTCCGACCATTTGAACGGTGATGACGACCGCTGTCTCAAGTCGCTGCGGAAGTAGCCCGCCCGCAACTCATTAAAAACTTGCGAACTCAAAACATAGTTATGCGCCAGCGACGCCACTTCGTACAGCACGGGCAACGTGAATGGATCTCCCGGAACACCAGGATTGTTCACAAACGACACCGTAGAGAGGCTGGCGGCGCGGAAGTACTTGCCGGCAAATTTGCTCTTCACGGTTTGCAGGTAATCAGCATTGACCATGTACTGGTTTTCCGTAAACGTGCACGGGATGCTGAAAGCCGAAAAGCCCTGGCGGGCGAACGGCTGAGTGCGATCGATGACCTGCGGCGTCGGAAACAGGAAGCGGCCCTGCAGGTCACCGAGGCTCGTTTCCAGCGCTCCGTTGGTTTCAGCGGGTAACCTCAGGTTCAGCAATCGCAGCGCGACGGGATTGATGTTCGAGCCATCTGCCTTGATCGCAACGCCGCCATTTCGGCCGGTCTGTCCTGCAAACAACGCACCCAGCGCGGCCGCCGACCGATCGTCGGTCAAGGGCGGAGAGAAGACCGACGTGTTGCATACAGCCTTGATTTTTCCTGCGCCAAGCCCGTTGATCTGGTCCGTACCTTGATAAGAGCCGAAGAAAAACAGTTTGTCGCGCCTGATGGGCCCACCGACAGTTCCCCCGTATTGGTTCTGTCTCACGACGGGCTTTTTTTGCCCGGCGCGATTGTAGAAAAAGTCATTCGCATTCAGCGCCTCGTTCCGGAAGAACTCGAATGCCGTACCGTGAATATCGTTTGTGCCGGACTTGGTAATGATGTTGACATTGGCGCCCGCATTTCTCCCGAACGAAGCGTCGGCCTGGCTGGTCTGAACTTTGAACTCCTGGATGGCGTCCGGACTGGGCACCGGCGTTCCCGGAGTCAAGCCGGCGTCGCTATATTCAAAATCGTTGGCGTCCACGCCATCGAGTTGGAAGTTGTTATCGTACGTCCGAGCCCCGTTCACGCTCGTTTTCGAAACGACCTGCCCCCCGCTGCCGCGCCCAAGCTCGCCGGCATTCGTCACATCCATCGTGATTCCCGTCGAGAGGCCGAGAATCTGGGTGAAGTTACGCGTGACTAAGGGAAGGCTCGTAACAACCGTTTGACCGACCACGCGTCCCAGGGCGCTGGTTTCCTGTTGCACCATCACCGGCGCGGCCTCTACCGTCACCGTTTCCGTTAGCGAGCCGATTTCGAGCTGAACGTCGAGGCGCGTAATCTCTGTGACGCTGACCAGGACACCCGACCGAACCGCCGTTTTAAATCCCGCCAGCGCCGCTTCCAGCCGATAGGAACCTGGAGCCAGTTGAGGAAACGAATAGCCGCCGTTTTCGTTTGAAACCGTCGAGCGCGCTTCGCGAGTGGCCTCGTTCGTGAGAGTAATTTCCGCTCCCGGTATCAATGCGCGCGACGCATCCATCGTGTTACCCGTCAGTGCGCCTGTCGAAGAGGTCTGGGAGAACCCCAGGAAAGGCATGGACAGGGCAACAATCACAAGCACTACTGCAACGGTGACTATCTTTACTCTTCCCTTCATCTCCGCCCCTTTCTAGACTCTCCAATGTTCGTGGACCTGGTTTGCATAACAGCGGATCGGCACATGTTCATAAGATCAATCGGAGCAAACCTTGCATCTTGCTGTCGCGTCGCTGAGCGGTGCTCGCGCCGGGAATGGATTGATGGTTTTGGTGCGTGTAGTCTACACCCGAATCGGAATTGCCAAAGATCAACTTCAAAGCGATGAACGACGCAATGCGGTAGTGGGTCAGTTTGAAATCCGCGTTGGGCAGCGGGTGTTCCCCTCCTGTTCCAGGAGGGGAACACTCTCGCCTGAGCGCCTTTGCCTGCCCCCGTATGGAAAATGACCCACCCAACATGCCCGGTTCTTGACTTTCACCTGTTTCGGCAGCATGCTTGCGCGCAACACGAACCAATAAATTCGCAATCCGTGCAGCACGTCCTCGGTCAATCTACGGCAAGGAGAAAATTCAGATGGCAAAACAGAAACAAAGTCGTCGTGGTTTCATAAAAGGTGCAAGTTTGATGACGGGCAGTGTCTTGACTTCGAGCGTCCTTCCAACGAGCAGCGCCGCCGAACCCATGCAGGCCCTCTTGCGACCAACAACCAGGGCCGCCCAGTTCCGTGCGCTTATGGCGAAGCCGGATCCGATCATCATGCCGGTTGCGAACAGCATTCAGATGGCGCGTTTGTGCGAAATGGAGGGATTTCAGGCCCTCTTTATTGGCAGCAGCGGCGCAGCGGCGCATCATGGCCTTCCGAATGACATCCCCTCGATCACAGAAACTTACGATTTCATAGCCCATATCACCGAAAACACCAGTCTACCCGTGATGGCGGACGGCGAAGCTGGCGGCTTTAACGCCCTGATGACCTATCGCATCACACAAAAGTTCGAGCAGGCCGGTGCCGCCGCGATCATGATTGAAGATGCAGTTGGCCTCGAAACTTATTTGAATCGTCAAGGCGCGCCACTGGCAAGCAAGCAGGCGATGATTGATCGCATCCAGGCCGCCGCGGATGCGCGGAAGGACCGCAATCTTGTAATCCTGGCGCGTTTCGATGCTCCTGGAAAAGGCGTTCCGCTGGCGCAGACGTTAGAGATTGCCGGAGCCTGCGCTGCAGCGGGCGCCGACGCATTCTTTTTCTCCGGTTTGCCTTTGCAGGAACAGGCCAAAGCGTACGACGCCCTCAAGAAGCCGTTGATGATGGGAGCAACCCCAACTTTGACTGGAGCCGAGGCGAAGGCGAACAAAGTGAGCCTGCTGTTTTGCCACGTGGAGAATGTCGGAATTGGAGCGATTCACCAGGCACTAAAAGAATTGAAGACCACGGGCAAGTACGAAACTGCGGCGAAGATGATGCTTTCGGCGGAGGTGAACCAAAAGCTGGTGGCACAGTCCGACTGGACGGCGCGCGCCCGCAAATACAACATCATCAAAACGTAGATCAGGGCCCCGACATTACTCTACGGCGCCTAACTTGCGCAGCAGTTCCACTGTACTCGGGTGAAGGGCCTCCGCGCGATTCGCGGAGGCCGCACCGGTCTGCGGGCGCCCTGTCAACGTTGCCAGGGGCGTGAGCCCACGATTATTCTTCACGTTGAGCTGCGCTCCCTTGTCCGCGAGTAGCTTCACGACACGATCGTAACCCATCAACGCTGCGGCATGGAGAGCCGTATCGCCGTTCCGGTTTACTGCATTGATGTCGCCGTTTTGCAAAAGCGCCACCGTCATGGCTTCGACGACATGGCTGTCATCCGGCAGCTTGCCGCCATCGAGCAAACTCACTCCCCTGCGATCGGAGCCGTTTCCTTCTTTCAGGCCGGCTGCTGCCATCAGCGGTGTGGTCCCATCCTTTATGGACATTTGCGGATCAGCACCGCGGGCCAGGAGAGCGCGCATGAGATCGGCCTCAACAAATTTGGCGGCCAGCCAATATGGCGTCGCGCCGATCAGCGTTGCCGGCAAATTATAATCCTGCGAGTTACGTCTTATCGGGGTGCCTTTGGTGATCTGTGCATTCGGATTCGCGCCGTGAACCAGGAGCTCATTCACCAGGCCCAGATCATTTCTGAGTACTGCGGCGTGGAGTGCCGTATAGCCTGCTGTGCCGGCGTTCGGATCCGCGCCTCCGTCCAGCAGCACCTTGGCCGCCGAGCCGTGACCGCTGTAGGCGGCCAGAACCAGGGCAGTCATTCCATTTGGCAAGGTGCTGTTGACATCGGCCCCCGCAGCAAGCAGGAGCCGAAGGGACTCGGCATCCCCGGAACTCGCCCCAAACAGCAGCGGCGTGCTGCCACCTCGCAACAGGGTGTAGTTCAGTTCTTCGCGGCCGGCCCGTTGCGTCGATTCGCTCGTCACGGTCTGGGCGTATGTGCGGGAGCGGGCACGGATATCGGCGCCGGCCTGGAGCAGCACCTGAACCACCTCGGGATGCTTTTGAGCGGCGGCCCACATTAGCGCCGTCTGATCGTGTTCCGATTCCTTCGCATTTATGTCCGCTTCGGCGGCGACCAATGCCTTTACCGAGGCGGCGTTCCCTGTGCGCGCGCAGTTCATCAGCACGGTTTCGCCATTCAGGAGCCTGGCATTCGCATTGGCGCCCGCACCCAGTAGTTTCTCGACCATGGAGGCATTTCGATTCGTGCAGGCAAGGTACAGCGGCGTGACGCCGAGGTCATTGGCGACGTTCACGCGAGCACCGGCGCGAAGCAGCAAATCGGTGGTGGCAAGATCGTCATAGTGAACGGCCCAGTGGAGCGCCGTCGCGCCGTCACCCTGAGTCGCGTTGACGTCGGCACGCGCCTTGAGCAACGCCCGGACGGCTGTGACGTCCTTGCTCTTGACAGACTGAATGAGACGGAGATCGCTGGTCGCCCCAAAACCGAGTGACACCATGGCAGCCAGATACCCGCCCGCAATCCATGTTTTCACATTGAGATTCATGTTTGCCCCCGCCGCACGCTGTAGGGGCGGTCTATGACCGCCCACGATGTGCCAATTCCGAGAATGCCGGCGGTCATAGCCCGCCGCTACAGTTTCAAACGCCCAGGCGGCCCGTGCTATCGCCAATGCGATCCCGCTTGACTCCGAAGTTTTCGAGCAGCGTCAGATGCAAGTTTGCCAGGGGTGTTTCTTTTGGATAACGAATATGTCGTCCGCCTTTAAGCGTGCCGGCGCCGCCTCCCGCCAACACGAGCGGGATGCTCCGCGGATCGTGGGCGTTGCACTCACCGATGCCGGTTCCGTACATCAATGTGGCATGGTCCAGAAGAGTACCGTCGCCGTCGGGAGTCGAGCGCATCCGGTTCAGCAGGTAGGCAAACTGTGTGACGTGATATGCGTTGATCTTTTCAACTTTTGCGATTTTTTCGGCCTCCCCGGCGTGGTGCGTAACCGGATGATGCGCGTCCGGTACACCCACCTGGGGATACGTCACGCCGCTGAACTCACGGCCAAGCATCAAAGTGATGACGCGGGTCAGGTCGCACTGGTATGCAAGCACCTGCAAGTCACACATCAGCTTCACGTGCTCGTCGTAGGTGGCAGGGATGCCGGCGGGATGATCGATTACAGGCAGATCCTGATCGTTCTGCTCCTCAGCCAGCTGGATGCGACGCTCCACATCGCGGATGGATTCGAGATATTCGACGAGCTTGAGCCGATCGCCCGGGCCCAGCGAACCCTGCAGACGCGCGACCTCTTTGGTCACCGAATCAAGCACGCTGCGCTGCTGCCGGATGCGGGTCAGCCGCATTTTCGGATCGGTGTTCCCTGTATCGCCGAACAGCCGCTCGAACACCGCGCGCGGATTGTTCTGAGTGGCGAGCGGAGTGTTGGCGCTTTTCCAGGAAATGGTATTGGTATAAGCACACGCAAAGCCGACGTCGCAGGCGCCGGCGGTCTCGCCGTTTTCAATCGCCAGCTCGAGCGACGCGAGCTGCGTGTGCTTGCCTGTTTCCTGGGCGAGAATCTGGTCCATCGAAATACCGGCGTCGAGCCAGGTTTCGCTGGTCGGCGGCGATATGTCGGTGAGGAACCTTGTGCTCGCTTTGGCATGGGCGCCCCCCGGCCGTCCCGGAGTGGGAACACACGCCAGATTGCTTAACACAAGAAGCTGATCACGATAAGGCGCGAGCGAGCTGAGCGTGGGTGTCAATTCGAACGCAGCGCCGTCGAGGAGAGGTGTCCATTTGTTCATGATCATGCCGTTTGGTATATACATCACGCCCAGACGGTTGATCGGCTTCGCTGGAGTCTTGCCCAGAGCAGATAATGCGGGCACCATCGCATCCAATACCGGCAACGCCAGCATTGCACCAAGGCCGCGCAACACCGTGCGACGGGAAACGATCCTATTCGTGATAATCATTGTCTGGTCTCCTCTGTCTGTAGCGGCGGTCTATGACCGCCGGCGGTCATAGACCGCCGCTACAGTTACCTTACTATACCCATGCTAAACGGCGTGCTCCGAACGATGCCCAGTACCAGCGAAGACCACCGGTGATCACTCGGCGCGCTCTCGCGTACGATCCTGCGGATCGCAGGCAAATCGTAATATTCGATACCACGACCTATGCTATAGGCCAGAAGCTTTTCCGTCAGCGTCCGGACATAATCGTCCTTGTGATTCACCAGAAGTTTCCGAAGGCCTGCGACACCTTCGAATGTGGTCCCGTCGGGCAGCGACGCAGACGCATCGACCTTTTCACCGTCGGCAGCCGTTCGCCAGTTCCCTAGCGCATCGAAATTTTCGAGTGAGAACCCCAGCGGATCCATCCGCTGATGACAGCCCGCGCAAGCCGGATTGTTGCGGTGCTGCTCCATTCGATCGCGGAGCGAACGAGGCTGACCGTCCTGGCCGGGATCTTTCAGAGAGGGTACGTCGGCCGGTGGTGGCGGCGGTGGCGCCCCCAATATATTTGCGAGTAGCCATTTGCCGCGCAGCACCACCGACGTGCGGTTCGGATAGGACGTAACCGTGAGAACGCTCGCCTGGCCGAGCAGGCCACCGCGAACCCCGTCCGTAAAACTCACCTTCCGGAAATGGTTGCCGTAGATATTCGGAATCCCGTAATGGCGGGCCAGGCGTTCGTTCAGGTACGAATAGTTCGCCGTCAGCAGCTCCAGCACGCTGCGATCTTCGCGCAACTGATTGGCCACAAACTCTCCGGTCTCCTGATGCATGGCCTCGCGCAAATTCTCATCGAAATCAGGAAACGCATCGACGTCCGGCACCAGGCCTGTCAGTTTGCTCATCTGCAACCACTGATCGAAGAAATTGTCGACCAGCGCTCTCGATCGCGGATCGGCGAGCATGCGCCGCACCTGCTGCTCGAGCACGGCGGGAACTTTGAGTTTTCCGGCGATGGCTGCATTCAGAAGCTCGTCGTCAGGTATGCTGCTCCACAGAAAAAAAGACAGCCGTGATGCCAGATCGAGGTCGTTCAGACGAAAGATCGAGCCGGCCTTCGCATCGGCCGGCTCGCGCTCGATGCGAAAGAGGAAGCTTGGCGCCGCCAAAACCCGCTCGAGACCGCGCTGAATGCCGGCGTCGAAATTCGCCGCGGTTCGGCCTTCCTTGTAGAAATCAAGCAGTGCCTGGACATCCTGCTCGGTCACGGGCCGTCGATAGGCTCGCTTCGCCAGGGTCGAAAGAATCTTCCTTGCGCAAGGCTCTTCCGATGCGGCGTCCTTCGGCCGGCACACAAAGATCTTGCGGCGGCTCGGTGAATCGTCACTCACTCCGACCGTTTGGTACGGCCCGGCGATCGCCACGGTGTCCACTGCCGGATTGCCGTGATACACCTCGTTTGTCGTCCTCGCGAAGCCTCTCTGTCGCGGCTGGACGATGCCTTCAGGTTCCCAGAATCTCCTCACGAACGAAACTCCAACGTCGTGGGTGCCCGCCTTCACAGGTAAGCGTGCCTCGAGGCGCGCATCGGCGGTATGCATGTACTCTTCGAATTCGGCATCTCCCTGCGTATTTCCTGCAAAGCTCTCGGGATTCGTCATGCCCCTGGCTTTTCCGCCGACCTCGAACCGCTTGACCAGAGTCCCGTCGAGCCGAATGTCAATCTGGTGCGGCTCGCCCATACCCATGATGTAGAGGTACAGCTGCCGCTTCAGCAGAACTTTGATTTCGTACTCGCCGTCGAGTGGAAAGTGATAACGGATCGAGGTCCCGCCATGCGACCCGAATGGGAGGTCCTCACTGGTCCGCTCGTCCTGCACCAGTGCCGTCGGAATCTTGAAGACGTCGGCAACTGGATTGATCGTGGGATCCCCAACAGCAAGCCGGCTGATCGTGCGCGCCGTGGAGAGGTAACCCTCCAGCAGCGCAGGCGAGACCGAAAGGATGCTGGCGACGTTGTCGAAGCCTTCCTGATCGGCTTCGTCGGCGGAGAGCAGCGATTTGCCATCGATCTGCAGCGCCAGCAAGTCTCGTATGGCATTTGTGTATTCCTTCCGGTTCAAGCGATGGACGGCGACGCGACCCGGGTTGGGATTGGCTGTTGCCGTATCGTCGAGCATCTTCTCGAGAGCCGCGCTCATCGCCGTGTATGTTGCCGAATCCGGACGCGGCCTGCCAGGCGGCGGCATCTCACGCGTGTGCAGTTTTCGCAGAACTTTTTCCCAGATTTCCGCTCTGCTTCCCGCGTGGTCGATATCCGTTTTGTCGAGCATGAGGCCCGCAATCTTCAGCCGTTCGTTGTGGCAACCGACGCAGTACTGATCGATGACCGCGCGCGGCACGACGGCGAGCTGGGTCTGGGTAATGACGGCTTGGGGGCTGCGGGGCGGGGGCGCGGCCAGGTAAGTGGCACCCAGCACCA
>WNFT01002115.1_pt1 | contig 16966 bp, 11 predicted proteins | sample 5400191 | NCBI WGS metagenome assembly WNFT01 (sample SAMN13153359, study PRJNA577476) | soil metagenome | isolation source: 80 cm saprolite under Madrone tree | place: USA:California | collected 2016-06-14 | reverse complement strand
TAATTCCATGAAGCGCGCGCCCTTCGCCATGCGGCTGGCAATGGGATACGGCAGCGCCACACCAACCAGGAAGGAGAACCCCGGCTGAATCGTATCGTGCAGAGAGCAGCCGAACCACTCCACATGAGTCTGATTGAAGGCCAGGACTTTCCAGAACAGGCCCGTCGGGTACGCTGCAGCCACACGCGAAAGTTGCAACACCTCGGCCATCATCAACAACATGACCAACCCGCGATACGCATCCATTGAGACGTTGCGTCCCGCTGCGGGTGCCGCGTCCCCTAGCTTCAAGCTAGTTTCCGTGACCGGCTTCGTTTGGCTTAGTGTCGCCATAAAGCCCCTCTCCCTGCAATTTGGTCCAAGCATACACGGGAAACGAGCTGCTGGCTGAGTTTTGAGGGACTATGCGGAGAAAGTTGCAGTAGAATCGTCTCGCAATGATCCGGTTCCGCTCTTCGCGCTGAGTAAACGCATTCAACGCTATACTGTACAGTATGATTTCAGGCCCTTCGATCGATACATAGGGATAGCGTCGAGAATGAGCACGGTTCGAATAAAAGAGGTCGCGAAGCTGGCGAGAGTTTCTACTGCCACAGTTTCTCACGTCATAAACAAGACTCGATTCGTTAGTGATGACACCAAACGGAGGGTTCTCTACGCCATTGAACGCGTCGGGTACACGCCCAACATCCATGCGCGCAATCTGGCGTCTGGCCAGAGCCGGACGCTGGGATTAATCATTTCGGACATTACCAACCCGTTCTTTCCGGACCTTGTGAAATCCATTCAGGAAAGAGCTCTGGAGTTGGGCTACGACGTTATTGTTCTTAATACGAATTACGAGCCGGAGCGCGACTCTCGTTACGTGCAGCGTTTGCTGGAATTGAGAGTTCGGGGCGTCATGATTTTGACCACGGAGATGGATCTTTCCGTGATCGAACGCCTGTCCTCGCGGGAAATCGCTGTGGTCTTTCTCGACATCGGAAAGGTAGGTCCGCACACCAGCAACATCCGAGTCAATTATGAAAAGGGCGTTCATGAAGCGGTTGAACACCTTCTTGAGCTTGGACACCGTCAAATCGCTTTCATCAGTGGCCCGGTGCGCTTCAAATCTGCACAATTCAGGAGGCAGGCCTTCCTCGAAACGATGAAGAGTCATCGAGCGTCACTGCACACGGAACCGTTAATTCTCGAAGGGAATTTCAGGCTGGAGAGCGGGGAGCACCTCGTTCGAGAAATGCTGACGTTGAAGAGCCGACCAACTGCGATCCTTGCCGCCAATGATTTGATGGCTGTGGGAGCCCTGCGTGGGCTAGGTCGTGCAGGTCTGAAAGTTCCGAAGGATGTTTCCGTGATAGGTTGCGACGATATCTCGCTCGCCGAGCTGACCGACCCCCAGCTAACGACCATCATGATCCCCCGAACCGAAATCGGGACTGCCGCCGTAGAGGCGGTATTACAAACAAATTCCGCTCAAGGCCGCGAAATCAAAATCTCCACTCGGCTGATGGTTCGGCAGTCTACGCATGCAGCCCCGCTCTTGAAGTAAGCTCTCAGTTTTCCGTTCTAGCGATGGTTCTGGAAGCCTTCTGCTGTTTCCAAATTCGTAGCTGAATGACGACCTGATTCTCTGCGAAATCGCAGCACTTTCAGTATTCCTGAACTGAATCTTTAGAAATTCAAGTTTGAAACGCAGACTCAAAGCGCAGATGGTACCACTCTTACGGTGTCTGAGAGGAGAACGCCTTAGCAGTTTGCGACTGACTGCGGAAAAATATCACTGAAGGTCCATGGTTTCACGAGGGGTATCGTCATAGTTTTGGAGGGATATTAAGTACCACGCTGTTCCAGGAACGAAACCAAATGCTATGGGAAACACCGATTGGGGAAAGCGAATTCTTTGATTTTGCCCTTGACAGGGGAAACAGCAGCGGCGAATAATCCAAAATCATTTGGGAGGTAAGCGCTTACGTGGGCGTTTTGGCGTTCCGAGAGTGGGGACTTCCTGGAATTCAGTTCTTGGGGACCTTGCGAGGGAGTCCAACTGCGAGGTGAGGAATATGTTCTGCAAACTTTCTAGCTCGGTGATTTTTCGTTTTGGCTTGCTAATAGCATTCTGTCTGGGGTCGTTGGCACTGGCTCTTTCCGCACGGGCACAAATTGGAAACGCGACCTTGGGCGGTACTGTGATGGACCCTTCTGGCGCCGCCGTGGCCGACGCCGAACTGACACTGGTCAGTCAAGCGACCAGCTTCGAGGCAAAAGCCACTTCCAATGAGCGGGGCGAATATACCTTTCGCAATGTGACTCCCGGAACTTATGACCTGAAAGTCGTCAAAGCCGGGTTCCAAAACTACGTTCAGAAGGGCATTGTCCTGACAATTAACCAGTCGGGTCGTGCGGATGCGACATTAAAGGTAGGCACCACGTCCGAGACCGTCACGGTAGAGGGCGAGAATACCCTCATCAACTACGACAACGGAACGGTTCAGGGAGGCATTGACCCTGAAACCGTCAAGGACCTGCCGTTGATCGTGTCGGGCAAGCCCCGCTCGGCGGCCAGCTTCGCCGTGCTTCTCCCCGGGGTGTCCACAGGCAGCAGCAATGAGGCTTTCAATGCCCGAATCAACGGCGGTTTACAGTCCGGCGACGAAGCCCTTCTCGATGGTGCAACCATGCAGGAAGGCTTCATGAGCCAGAGCGGCATGGTCTCCATCCAGGGCGATTTCCAGATGTCGCCCGACATGGTGCAGGAGGTAAAGGTTCTCACGTCGGCCTACGCTCCCGAGTATGGGTCATCTTCTTCGGGTCAGATCACCATGGTCAGCAAGTCTGGCGGGAACCAATATCACGGAGCAGCATTTGAGTATGCCCGGAACAAGGTATTCAATGCGGCGCCCTGGAATTCAAGCTGCCGCGGTACGGGTTGCGACCGCCGCCCGTCCGACAACGAGCATGACTTTGGCGCAAACTTCGGTGGCCCGATCAAGATACCGTTCCTTTACCACGGGACCTCCAAGCATCATTCGTTCTTCTATTTTGACTGGGAAGCATTTCACCAGGCCGGCGGCTCGAATGTTCCCACTCTCTCGATTCCTTCCGTCCTGGAGCGCGGCGGGAACTTCACGGACTGGAAGAACAGCAGCGGCAACCTGATCCCTATTTACATGCCGGGCAATGCCAGCGCTACTTGTCAAACCGCTGCCGGGGTAGGACCAGGGCAGCAATTTCCCGGGAATATCATCCCTTCGGGTTGCTTCAGCCCAATCGCCCGGGCTTACCTTGCCGTAATGCCGCAGCCTACGAATACTCAGCCGTTCAACAATTACACGCTGGCCAAGCCGGTACCCGATTCGCTAGTCTCGAACAGCAACGTTTTCATGACGCGTATTGACCACAACTACGGAGACAAGGATCACTTCTATTTCTTCTGGTGGCGCCAGTTTACGGGCTACAACACGGCGACCGCACTCCCCGCGATCATTTCGACCGAGTCCCCGACGCGGCCCCAGAATTCGCCGATCGCGCGGTTCAACTGGGAGCACACTTTTTCTTCGACGCTGACCAATCACACGACGCTCGGCTATCTGAACCGCAATGAGGGTTATGGTTCCGAGCCGGAGGTCCTGGCTGCCGCTCAGGCCAAAACCTTACCGGCCGTGACGGGAGCAGTAAGCAACAACTCACTGCCCCAATTCACGTTTACCACCTTCAACCAGATTTCGAATAGCACCGGCCCGCCAAACGGGAACGTCACCACCCGCCCGACCTGGGACCTGAACGACACCGCGAACAAAATCATCGGACACCATACGATCACGTTTGGCTTTGATTGGAGAAATATCCAGGGCAATATTCACCAGCACACGAATGAGGCAGGAAGCTATCGCTTCACGGGTTCAGCCACGGCAATACCAGGCCTTAATAGCGGTGCTCCGATTGCGGATTTTCTGCTCGGGGCCGTGACGGGCGATTCGGTTGACCGTCGAACGGTCAGCGCCTGGTTCCCGCGCCAGAAATCCTGGGCGCTGCACGTAAATGACTCGTGGAAGGTGACTACAAAATTCACCGCGAACTTTGGCGTGCGGTGGGATTACTTTTCGCCATCGCGAGAGAAGTACAACCACCTTTCGTTCTTCGACCCCACAGGGATGAATCCGGACGGAATACCGGGCCGGTTGGCCTTCGCGGGGAATGGCTCATCTTGCCAGCCTGCTTGTTATGGCTCAGAGTACCCAGAGAAGCCGTGGCGGAGGGGTTTTGCGCCGAGGTTCAGCGTGGCCTACTCCTACGATCAGAAGACGGTAGTTCGAGCAGGTTACGGCGTGTTCTTCACACAGGCGTTCTACCCGGGTTGGGGTGGAGGAATATCACTGGATGGGTACAACTTAAACCAATCCTTCGGCACGCTGAAGGATCCCACCACCAACCAGGCTGACCCATCCTTTTATCTGGACAATGGCGTGCCGGCACCCGCCAAGGCCCCGCCTTTTATCTCGGGGTCCTTCAACAACGGTCACGGTATCCTATACCGTCCGTTGGACGCCAACCGACGGTCGTACTCTCAGCAATGGAACCTGACAATCGAACGGCAACTGCCGCAAAATGTTTTCCTGAGTGTGGCCTACGTGGCAAACAAAGGCTCTCGGCTGCCTTCGAGCTTGAATCCGGTTAATGTTCTGAACCCGTTCGATCCGAAGATTCAGACTCTTGAAGCGAATACAACCCCCATTGATCCGTCCTGCGCCACTGGCAATCCGGCTGCGGGGGCGAACTGCAGTTACGTGCCTGAGCTAAATGTTCCGTTTACGTCCAACAACCAGACACTTTTCGGAGTTACTCCGCCATACCCTGGCTGGATAGCAGAACTCAATGCCGCGGGCAATTGTTCTCCGACCGTCGGTCAAGCGCTGCTCCGATTCCCACAGTTCTGCGACAAGCTTCAAGGACTCAACGAGAATCACGGCAGCTCCATGTATCACTCCTTCCAGTTGAAGGTCGAGAAGCGTTACAGCAAGGGCCTTTACATGCTGGTGGCCTACACGAACTCGAAACTCATCACCGATGCGGCGGACAATACGCAGAGTGCCGCCTCCACATGGAACGCCTCGCAAGGGGTGATCTCACCGTTCGAGGAGAAACGCAATCGCTCCCTTGCGCCCGATGACGTTCCACAGACAATTTCCGCAGCTTTCGTTTACGAACTGCCTTTCGGCAAAGGGCAACAGTATCTGCACGATAACAACGCGATTGACCGTCTAGTTGGAGGCTGGCAAATCAGCCCGATTATTCGCTACTCGAAGGGTACTCCGCTGTGGGTCCGTTCGGGACAGTGCCTTACCACTTACACGGGACAAGGTTGCTTGCCTGGGCTCGTTTCGGGAGCGAATCCATTCTTGCAAGATCCCAATAGTTTCGATCCTGCCAAGGGCCCACTCCTCAACATAGCCGCTTTTGAGCCTCTGACAGGTTTCGAACCTGCAGGAGGGTGCCGGGGCTGCACCGGAGTGTACGGATACACAGGTAAAGGTCCGCGCATTTTTGGCTTCCGAGGACCGAACTACAAAAACGTGGACTTTGCGCTAACCAAGAACACCAAGGTCAATGAGCGAGTTAACTTCGTCTTCCGCGTCGAATTTTACAACGCGTTTAACCTCCATTTGTTCGTCAACGACGGCAATTTCAACATTGGTGGAAATAACGCGTTCAGTACGGACATCAGTTCGCCGAGCTTCGGAAGCTGGACGAACAACGTTAGTGCGCCGCGAAGAATTCAGTTGGGCGCAAGAATTGAGTTCTGACAAGCGAACACCTTAAACACCCCAAACGAGGGGCGCCCCGATGAAGAGTCGGGGCGCTGTTTTTTTTGGAGCCAAAGTTTCGCAGCGACAGCTCACAAGAACATGAGAGGTCCAACGATCGCTACATCTGTTTTTTCTGGGACTCCGGGGCAGCCGGCGCTTCATTTGCGTTCTTGAGCTCCGTGAATCGAGCGATCTCCGTTTTGGAAAGCGGATCGTTTCCTAGCCGGTGATAGATTTTGCCAAGCAGATAATGTGGCTCGGGGTATTCGGCATTCAGGGCGACCGCTTTTTTGAGCGACTCAACCCCAGCCTGATAGTCGCCTTGCATCTCCAAAACCCGGCCGAGTTGATAGTGCGCCTGCGGAAGCCGCGGATCATAGCCGACTGCCTCGCGAAGGTTCTTTTCCGCTTCAGGCAGTCGGTTTAGGGCAATGAAAGAAAGGGCTAAATCCACGTGCGGCCAAGGAGAGGGCTTCGATTGCAGCCGGTTCAGCTCCACGGCGCGATTGTAGTTCTTTACCGCCTCATCGAACTTACCAAGGTAGTCGAAGCAAAGCCCCAAAGTGTCATAAGCGCGCATCATTTTCGGATCCAGTTCGATGACTTTTTGCAACCGGGTGATGGCGGAACTGTAGTCCCGCGCGTCGTAATCTAGACGGCCGAGCCAATACAAAAAGAGTGGATCTTGTGGATGTGCCGCCGCAAGCTTATCCAATTCCGCGCGCGCCCCATCGCGCCGATTGAGCTTGACGTAGGCCATGGCCAGGGTAAACCGGCTCCGATCGTCGAGCGGGGCAATAGCCTCGGCCTTTTTCCAGGCGACGGCAGCTTCCAGGTATTGAGCGTCGAGGAAGAAAATCCCCCCGGCAATCGCCAGTAGTTTTGCGGAACGGGGCGATCTCGGGTCTCGTTCGGCCTCTTCAATAAGGATCTTTTCGGCAGGCTTGTAGTCTCGCACGTTAATCGCTTTTTCAAGCTCCGTGAGGCGTAACGGATCTAACTGCAGTTCCATGAGCTGGAGCGACAAACTTGATGTGGAGGGGTCGTCTTGCTGCAACACAGCGATTTGAGCGCAAACGGGCAGCGTTTGACAGAAGACTGCTGGAGCCAGGGCTATGATCCATCCCTTTTTTTTCACCACGGCTCGCCAATCAAGGCACTGAACCAGCCTTCGCATTTTCAATCCTTGTCTTCAGTTCTGCGGCAGCCTTACTTGCGGGCACGAGCTTCAGCTCCAGTGCAATTTCCGCGAGCGCTTGGTCGTATTTCTTCTGCTCCAATAGAAGCGAGCCAATCGCCAAATGAACTTCGGGCAATTGGGGATCTGCTTCCGCGGCACGCTGGAAGGCGGCAAGCGCTAGGTCGTATTTTTCCTGAAGAGCATATTCTTGTCCAAGACCCTGTTGCAATCGCGCGGAATTCGGGTTGATTCGCGCGATCTGCTGATACGACCAGCCGGAAAGCCTCATCCAGGCGTTGCCTAATTGATAGGAGTATTCCGGTTCCTCCGGAGCCAACTCGACAAGCTTCTGGAGTTGTTGAGCCGCGGCGATCCAGTTTTCCCAGGCCTCATACGCTTTTGCCAACTGGAGGTGGACCTGGGGATGCTGCGGCATCAACCTGACCGCGCGCTGGAGCTCGCGTACAGCTTCCGCTTTTCTTCCAAGTGCCAGCAGGCTGGCTCCAATTAGCAGCCGTGAGGGACCATAAGTAGGTTGGAGGGCCAACGCTTCGCGAAACTCCTGGACAGCTTCCCAATGCTTGCCGCGCATTTGGGCAATCACACCCAGGTTGTGATAGACGAGCGGATGCTTGATTCCTTGACGGAGGGCACTCGAGAAGACCTCTTCTGCCGAGTCGAGATCGCCGGACTTCAACGCCTCTATGCCTGGGGCCACCTGGGCTTCGAGCGAAGGCGGCGGAGTTTCCTGCGCAGCACACCGAGTTGCCGCGACGAGAAACAGCAACAGTAAAGTCTTGCTATGCAGGCACCTCCAAAAAGGATCTCTAGATGGCATGCTCCACCGCAACACGTTGTAGGGACACGCAACTCGCAGACAGTATAAACCAGCGCAGGAGAGCGCTCCTATGGAAACCAACGAACCGCCTACATATAATTGTCTCGGTAAACTTCACAATCCCCCATGAGAGAAAAGCCTAACGGTGGCTCCTGATGCGATCGCGCTGGCCAATTCCAGTAGTGGCTCTTGCGGCTTTGTTCTGCTCTTCGCGTTTAGGTTTTGCTTATTCTGCGCAGCTTCGGGCTAGCGAGAGAGAGCAGAAAATTCTGCGAATTCAACAATTAATACAGGAACACGATCTCGAGAAAGCACACCTGGAGCTTGCGGAGGCTGCTAAAGAGTTTCCGACGGACGAGGGATTTGACAACCTGCTTGGCATCGTCGAGGCGCAGCAAGGCGATTACATCGCAGCGGAAAAGAGCTTTCGCCGAGCGATTGCAAAGGCCCCGAGATTCACGGGAGCTTACCTGAATTTAGGACGGCTGTATCAAGAGAATATCGCCGCCGATCCGCAGGCGCAGCGCAAGGCGCTCGACGCTTATAGACGAGTGCTCGATTATGACGCGGTGAACGCTGAAGCCAATTATCAGAGCGCGGCGCTTTTCTTGCAACAAGGCCACTACCAAGAGTCGCTCGATCGTATTTCGCGTCTCTCTGCCGAGCAGAGGAACGGTGCACAAACACTATCCATCCAGTGCGCCGATTACGCTGGACTGGGGAATCGCAAGGACGCTGACGATGCGGCCGTAAGGCTTATGGCCGCTGCGGATTTTTCTGAGCCGGATGCCCAGCAAGCGTTGTTAGGGCTGCTTCCAGGCAAGCGTGACGACATCATTGTCTCTTTGCTCGAGAGCCTGCAAAGCCACCAGCAAGTGGGGCCAGCACTGCTGCAAGCGCTCGGCTCAGCTTATGAACGTATGAGCCGGCTGACAGAAGCGCGGGCCACTCTGGAGAAGTCTTTCACTGACGGAAAATCTTCCGTTGGCTTGCTAATGGAGTTGGCACGAATTGCCCACTTGCAAAAGGACGATCAGGGGGCCCTTGGCTACTTGGCGCATGCGAGAGACCTGGAGCCCGGCAAGGCCAGCTTGCACTATTACTTTGGCGTTGTGTGCGTGGATCTAAACCTCATTGCGGAAGCCCGGAATTCGTTTGAAAGGGCCGTCCAGCTTGAGCCGGAAAATCCGGATTATAACTATGCGATGGGGGCCGCCTCTGCTTTCCGGCACGATCCGGCGGAAGCAGTTCCATACTTCGAGAAATATCTTAAACTGAAACCGCAGGATCCGCGCGGCAAGCTGGCCCTGGGTGCCGCCCTCTTCCGTGCCAAAGATTACGACCACGCCCTTCCTTGGCTGAAGGAGTCTGCTGGAATCCCAGGAACGGCCACAAGGGCTCATTATTACTTGGGCGCAATTGCGCTGGAGGAGGGCCTGCTCGACGAAGCTTTCATCGAACTGCAGGAAGCCTTGAAAGCTAGATCGGATTTTGCAGACGCTCTGGCGGAACTGGGCCAGTACTATCTGAAGCGTAGAGACTACCAGCAAGCGGAGAAACAGATTCAACTCGCTTTGAAGATTGAACCCGACCATTACGCCGCGAACTTCTATCTCTTGATGCTCTACACTCGAACCAAAGATGCGAGGCAAGAAGCTCAAGCTAAACGGTTTGATGAGCTGAAAAAAGTGCTAGCAGAAAAGACCCAGGAATTCCTGCGCATTGTGGACGTGCGTCCTTTGGAATCTCCATGAAGATGCTAGGTCACAAGTCGCAACTTCTTACTTTGTCCTTGGGACTAAGCTCTTTCTGGTTGCTGATGCTGGTGGTTGCCAGCTCGACCCGCACTTATGGACAGTCATCGGCGCTAACCGAATGTACGCGAGCTCTTTATAGGGGGGACAATGCTTTGGCCGTTCAACTGGCCGAGAATCATCTGAGCAAATACCCCAAGGATGTAGCCGTCCGAGTGGTTCTTGCCCGCGCTAAACTTGCCCAAGGTAAGCCTCTGCAAGCTCTTGATGAGCTGCAAAGGGCGCTGGAGTCCGATGCGAAAAACATTGATGCCCTCTATTACCTGTCCCTTGTCTCCAAAGAACTTTCGCACAGCGAATATGAGCGGCTATTCTCGCTGGCTCCCGACTCATTCCGCGCCCACCAACTTCTCGCCGAAGCCGCTTTAAGTGCTGACAACGCAAGCGAAGCCGAAAGAGAATTCAAGAGAGCCCTGGAAGTAAATCCTCGGTCTGTGCAGGTTTCGACGGAATTAGCCGAGCTAAAGCGTTCCCAGTCAAAATTTGATGAAGCGATCGCTTACTACACCCAGGCAGAGAAGAATGGACCACTGAGTTATGACGTCGCTTACGGGTTGGGGGCTTGTTATACGTACAAACAAGAATATCCTCAGGCGATTGAGTGGCTGCGGAAGGCGGTGGCCCTCGTCCCAGGCTCCGCGGCGGGTCGGTTCGCTCTCGGCAACGCATTGTTTCAAAACGGACAATTCGAGGCGGCCGTCCCGGAATTGAATGAAGCCTTGCGTCTCGAGCCGCGGATGAAACAGGCGTATTTCCTTCTGGGGCGAACTTATTCAAAACTAGGCCGCCAGGAGGAGGCCAGAGCGGCAATCAGAAAGCTAGACGAGCTCAACCGCTCCGAGGTGCCAGAGAAAGCGAAGATACCCGGCCCCGATGGCAATCCAAAGCAGCGACGATAAAGCTCCTTGAAGACATTTTGCGGATAAATTTTACTTAATCCAGGTTATTTGGAAACTTTGAGCAGCGCTACACCGTGCTTCGGGACTTCCGTTGCATACGAATCTTGCGCGGTGCCCAGATCCTTGTGATCGAGGAGGTCACGCAGCTTCGCCGCGGCAGGTCCGCCAATCACTTTGAAATCGAGCGTCATTTGGATCGCGGACTCGCTGCGATTGAAGAGTCCCACGGCTTGGCTACCGTCGGCTAGTGGCTTGGCCCAAATTTCAAGCGGACCTTCTTGCCAAACCCGCCGTCCTTGAATCCCCTTGCTGTCCTGGTCAACTGCAATGACCTCGGAATTCGTGAGGAGCCCCTTGGTTTCTGCAGACATATCACGGAGGTCGTTTCCTGCCAAAAGGGGTGCGGCAAGCAGCGCCCAAAGCGCCATATGCGTCCGATATTCGTCGCGGTTCATGTGGCCATTGCCCACTTCCAACATATCCGGGTCGTTCCAGTGCCCGGGACCAGCGAATTTTTCCAGGCCGTTCTGCCCAAACCCAATCAAAGACATGCTGTCGTAACTGTCGCTGATGTCTCCTGTTGTCCGCCACAAATTGCCGGTTTTGGGTCCCCAACGCCACGGCGCCTTCACGCCCCAGTTGCAAATGCTGAACACGATGGGACGTCCGGATTGCGCAAGCGCGTCGCGAAATTTTGCATATTGCACCTCCGGATCGAGACCCTCCGAGTTGCACCAGTCGATCTTCACGTAATCGATTCCCCAAGAGGCGTACGTCTTGGCGTCCTGGACTTCATGATTCAGGCTGCCCGGCCGCTTTTCGCAGGTGCCCGTGCCTGCGTCCGTGTAAAGGCCCAGCTTCAAACCTTTACTGTGGACGTAGTCCGCGAGGGCTTTCATTCCGGAGGGGAATCTTTGAGGATCCGCAACGATAGTCCCCTGCGGATCGCGACTCACCTGCCAGCAGTCGTCGATATTCACATACTGATAGCCGGCCGCCTGCATCCCTCTGCTAACCATCGCGTCTGCCATTTCCCGAATGAGTTTGTCGCTCACGTTACAGCCAAACTTGTTCCAACTGTTCCACCCCATGGGTGGAGTCGGCGCCAGCAAGGAAGTTTGAGAGAGAGTAGATGGGGCGAGCAAGGCCACCGTATTCAGTAGAAGGAACGCACCCAGGAAAATACGAAGGGGAAGACATCGTAAAGGAATCATGGTTCCTCGCATCCTTGCCAGACGTAAGCGCTTACGCAGCCTAGCACGACTTCGCAAAGAGTGCGATGCTATTTGGCACGGCTCCAGAAAGCTTCATCCTCAGATGCGAGCCTTTTTAGGGATGGGATGCCGCAAAATAAATGCAGCCCGCGACGTATGAACAATTACCAATCCTGAGGGCTGCCACGAAAACGAAACGATTTGAGATGAGAAGAAATGTTCATCGCTTGGGTTCTCTCGCGCTTGTCTTCATTTCGGCCTGGCTCTGGCCAGGCGCCGCCACCCAAGAACCCGAGGATCGTAAGGCGGAAAAACCGAAACCCACGGGAGTTGCCACTGGTGCTCCTCACGCCCCCGTGAAAGATGCCATGTCCCGCCCGATCACCGCGGGAGGTTTTGTGGACGGCGCCCCAATCGTATTCATCGACATCACGAAACAGGCAGGCCTGGACAAATTCCGCCATCGCTCTGGGACTCCCGAGAAAGCAACTATCCTCGAGACGCCCGGCTCAGGCGTGGCCCTCTTTGATTATGACAACGATGGCTGGCTGGACATCTATTTGCTCAATGGGTCCACACTTGCTGCCCTGAAGGGGAGAGAACCAGCCCCGCGCGCTATGTTGCTGCGAAACAATCACGATGGCACTTTCACCGATGTAACGGCCAAGGCAGGCGTGGCGAACGAGCGCTGGGGCTTCGGCGTGGCTGTGGGCGATTACGACAACGATGGCTGGCCAGATATCTACGTGTCTAATTACGGCAACAACCGTCTCTACCATAACAATCACGATGGGACGTTTACGGATGTGGCGGAGAAAGCGGGCGTTAGCCTGGGAAGTTGGTCAACCGGGCCAACCTGGGGCGACTACGATCGCGACGGCCTGCTGGATTTGTTTGTACCAGGCTATGTGCAGTTCGATGCCGATCACCCTCCTGTCGTTGGCCAGGCTGGAATCCCGCTGAGCGCATGCCAATATCGCGGCGTGAACTTTTCAATGTGCGGGCCCCGGGGGCTCCCTGGAGAAACCGATCATCTGTTTCATAACAATGGTGATGGCACGTTCACCGACGTAAGTCAGAAGGCGGGGGTTGCCAACTCGCAGCGGTACTACGGCCTTGCCTCGGTGTTTGTGGACGCGGATGACGATGGCTGGGTGGATTTGGCCGTGGCCAACGATTCCGTGCCGCGGTACCTTTACCGCAATCTTCACGACGGCACTTTTGAAGATGTAAGTTATTTGTCCGGGTTCGCTTTGACAAACGAGGGACTGGCGCAAGCGTCTATGGGAATCGCCGTGGGGGACTACAATCGCGACGGCAAGGTGGATTTCTTGATTACTACATTTTCGGACGACTACAAGACACTCTACAGAAACGATGGTGGCAATAATTTCTCAGACGTCACCTTTCGGGCAGGATTGGGAGGTCCGACAATACCTTTCCTCGGGTGGGGAGCCGGATTTCTGGATTTTGATAACGACGGTCTTCCGGACATTTTCGTTGCCAATGGCCACGTTTATCCTTCGGTGGATCAGCGCGACTGGGGCACAACCTGGGCTCAGCGGCCACAATTGTTCCGGAATCTCGATGGGACCAAGTTTCAGGAAGTTCCGCCGGCCACAGGAAGCGGCTTGGCTGACGTAATACCCGCAAGGGGTGCGGCGTTTGGGGACCTTTTCAACGATGGGCACATCGATGTGGTGCTAAATAATATGGATTCTCCGCCCACGCTCCTCCGGAATATCGTAAAGAACAGCAACCACTGGATTACTTTCAAATTGATTGGTGGAGCAAAGAATCCCCGGGATGCCATCGGTGCGCGGATCTTCCTAACTTCGGGCGGTGCACGGCAGCGCGGCGACGTTTTCAGCGGAGGAAGTTATGCCTCAAGCTCTGATCTGCGTCTTCATTTCGGGCTGGGGGCAGCCACAAAAGTTGAAAAAGTTGAGATTCATTGGCCTAGCGGCAAGCGAGAAGAGATTGTTGTGCCGGGTGTGGACCGCATCCTGACCGTAGTGGAAGGACAGGGAGTCGTTGAGAAATAATCTCCGCAGGATCCTTTGCGTCAACCCAGAGTTCAAACCGGAAATGTGATGTTTCCACGCCTCATAGCTCGACAGTTTTGCATCTGGGGCGGGGCCGCGTGTGCGCTTCTTCTTTCTTGCGCAGCGCTCTCTCAGACAAAAACAGGCTACGCAGGCTCTCTTTCCGACTTTCGACCTCGAAAGGAGGTGCCGGGGGAGAGCTTTATAGGCCCAGGGGCGTGCGCCAGTTGTCACGCACAAAAAAGTAGCTCGCATTTGCAGACCGCTATGGGACATGCTCTGCAGAAGCCTACAGAAAGCGCTGTGTTGCGTAGTCATCCTAGGATGACGTTTCAGGCCGGGCGGTTTTCCTATCAAATCGTAAGTGACGGCCTGCAAAGCGTCTATCGTGTGACTGACGGAAAAGAAACCCTCAGTGAGCCGATCCTCTATGCATTCGGTAACGCCCACGTCGCCCAGACCTATGTGTTCCGCCGTGGTGGAAGGCTCCACGAAAGTCGCGTGAGTTACTACACGGCGATTGACAGGTTGGATTGGACGATTGGAGACGCTCTCAATCCACCGCCAAGCATAGAAGAAGCCGCAGGCCGCGACATCGACGGCGATGAAGCTCGCAACTGCTTCAGTTGCCACGCCACTGCCGCGCTGGTCAACGGGAAAGTTCAGCTCGATCGCATAATTCCTGGTGTTACTTGCGAAGCTTGCCATGGGCCTGGAGAGAGGCATGCTGTCGCAAAACTCCTCGAAACAGGAGAAGACTCAGCTATCTTTAATCCCAAGAGGCTCGAACCGGAGACGCTATCTCAGGAATTCTGTGGGGCCTGTCATCGCGGTGTCGACACTGTCGCCATGATGCCGGACCTTGGCGGCATCAGCAATGTTCGCTTCCAGCCGTACCGGTTGTTTAACAGCCGCGGACACGATCCCAAGGACGCGCATTTGGCATGCACCGCCTGCCACGATCCACATCTGGATTTGAAGCAGAATGAGGCGGGCAGCGACTCAAAGTGTACAGTTTGTCATGAACCCAGTGGCGCCGCGCAAACGCCCGAAAAGATCCAAAACAAGGGAGCGGCTGGCAAAAGATGTTCCCTGGGAAGAGATAAGTGCGTCACCTGCCACATGCCCAAAGTGGAATTGCCCGGGGCGCACTTCAAATTTACCGATCATCGAATCCGAATCGTTCGGCCTAAAGAACCGTACCCTTATTGAGTGAAAATCCTAAGATCCCTTGATCCCGGAGCCCTCGATGATGGTGATGTAGCGATCGATGGGGAGGTTTGTGAAGCTCTCGACGCGCCCACTGGGCCGAGGCCAACGAATCTCCAGCTTGTCTATTTTCGTCCGCTTGCCAATCCCAAGCACATCCCGCGGATCATGCGAGGAAAGATAGCTGCCACCTCCCACTTTGAGTTTGCTTCGTTTCAAATCTCCTGACTGCCATGTGATGGTTGCGCCGATGGCATCCGGGTTGGATTTCTTGCCAATCAAACGCGCGCCCAGCCAATGGTTTTCAAGAACCGCGACATTTTTCAACAAGAGGGGAGGTCCATCGTTAATGGCGACCAGAACGTCGACCGCACCGTCGTTATTGAAATCGCCGATAGCCATGCCTCTCGCCGCAAAGCTTTGCGTGAATGCCGGACCGGCGACCGCGCTGACATTTTCCAGTGTGCGGCCGTTGTTGTGAAACAGCAGCAGCGGTTCTTTGTAGCTGACATGACTCGAATGCGACTCGATCTGGTCATCCGGATGGCCGTTGGCAATGAAGAGATCCACGTTTCCGTCGTTGTCATAATCAAAAAACTTCACGCCCCATCCGCTCATCAGCCGCGTCAAGCGGCCGAGACCCATCGGCCCTGCCCGGTCTTCGAAAGAAAGGTCATGACTGTTGCGGTAAATGGAATACATTTCCTGATCCACATTCGTGACGAAGAGATCCTGCCAACCGTCCTGATCAAAATCTGCCGAATCCACACCCATGCCGGAACGCTCGCGGCCGTTTTGGCTGTAGGCCACACCCGCTTCGAGGGCAGCGTCCTCGAACTTTCCGTTGTGCTTATTCACGAAGAGGAAGTTGGGAACCGTGTCGTTGGCGACAAACAGGTCCATCCAGCCATCATTGTTGATGTCTGTAGCGACGACACCCCAGGCTTTTCCCATCGCCTTAGAGATGCCTGTTTCCCGGCTGACGTCTGTGAACGTGCCGTCTCCATTGTTGTGAAACAGCCAGCTTGCCGCGGGGGAATAAGCGCGCGGAATGCAATAGAAACGCTCCCCGGTCTTCTCGTTGCCGCAGAATTTGTTTTTGGACCTGTCGAAGTCCACGAAACGGCACACGAATAAATCCAGCCGGCCATCATTGTCGTAATCAAACCATACGGCGCTGGAAGCCCAGCCGGGAGCGGCCAAGCCGGCCTTTTCCGTCACATTCGCAAACGTCCCATCGCCATTGTTGTGATACAGAATGCTGCGGCCGTACTGCGTGACGTAGAGATCGGGCCAGCCGTCATTATCATAGTCTCCTACGGCGGCGCCCATGCCGTAACCGCCGCCGGCAACACCCGCTTTTTCCGTGACGTCGGTAAAAGTGCCGTCGCGATTGTTGTGGTACAGCGCGTTACGCAGCGGCGGATTTGGAGTGAGGAAATCACACTTCCCGCTGTTGACCAGGTAGATGTCCATCCAGCCGTCGTTGTCGTAATCGAGGAAGGCGCAACCCGCTCCTGTCGTCTCGGGCAAATAGTATTCCGGCGAGCGCCCGTTCACGTGGCGCCAGGTGATCCCGCTGACGGCGGAAGGCACTTGTTCAAACAGAGGCGGCGCGGGAGTTGGTGGGAACCTTCGCGGTCTCCCCCAGTTGAGCCCTAGCGGCAAGGAAATGCCAGCGAGTTCAGCCAAGGAACCGCTGCCGACAAGAGACAGCCCCTTGAGGAATTGCCGTCGCGTCCACTGTGTCATCAGTATTTCTTCGCGGCACTCAGAGTTTGCGTTAGCATCTGCGGGCTCATCACGATTCGCTATCAATCCGTGCGGCGGCGCGATTTGCCGACCGCGTGGCTGCCTCCATGCCCCAGTTGAGGTTGTCCGCGTAGGCTCCCGCGAAATGGATTCTTCCGTGAGGTTCGACGAGCGCCGGCCAAAGCCGCGTCAGGTCTCCGGGAGGATAGTT
>WNFT01003531.1_pt1 | contig 16967 bp, 17 predicted proteins | sample 5400191 | NCBI WGS metagenome assembly WNFT01 (sample SAMN13153359, study PRJNA577476) | soil metagenome | isolation source: 80 cm saprolite under Madrone tree | place: USA:California | collected 2016-06-14 | reverse complement strand
CGACTCGGAAAACTTACTTTATACGGCGAGGCCCTCGCCGAACTCCCGATTGCCTCACACCCCGGATCCTGGCCGTCGTCGAAGCTTGTTGAAATATTTTCTTACTTAGCCTCATTGTGTAACAAACAGCAATTTTTTTAAGATTCTTAGCAGCAAAACAACAAACAAACGATAATGAAAAAAAAAACGACAATGAAAAAAAGGTCGACACGACAAGATCAACTAATCATGAGTACAGCGATGGTCAGGCGAAATACGACAACAAAAAAGAAAGTATGCACCTAAATTCCAAACGGCACTACCCTGTCCATGAAGGCTTGCGACCGAGAGTAATTTTGCTCAATCAATTGGCGGGCAATCCGTTGTCCACGCAACTCGTCTTTCCACTTGGTAAGAGATTTGGGCTTTCCTTTACCGGTACGAGCATCAGACAGTATGTTTAGGAAGACCATCTCACATCGCTCTGTCCAATTAAGCCAATTGCAACCAGAGCGATTTCCTTCCCAAGCTGCTGGCGGAGGAAACCATGACCACACAGCAACATTACCTTCCGCTGTTAAACAATAAATAAATAAATAAATAAATGCCAAAAAGCAAATTCACCGGTATAAAGTGAATAGGTGCCACAAATAATGGCGATTTCATTGTCCGTCAGTTGGTCGTCACAAAACTTGGTGTTGTCGATACCAGACGGAGCAATGTAACCCACTCCGTGTGCAGTGACTTCGACAGAGGGACCATCCAAAACACCATCTATACTGAGGAACTCCTTTGAAATGCGTCCAACAATCCCGCCTCTCAGTAACGCAGCCCGTCCCTGAGGTGATGTTAGAACAGACTGACTTGCCAACATTGCTACATCGAAGTCAGCCATCGTGAAGGTGTGATTGATCATCCTATAAGTTTTGGGCTTGTAAGGCTCGTTGACAGTCAATTGCCGGGAACTGCAAGTGAGTGGAAGAAGGGTACGGAATCTAATGCCTCGTTGAAGAAGGTGGTCGGCAACAGTCAGGATAGTGTGGTCATTGGGTTTTTGAAGGATGTAACGACACACATATAGTGCCACAGCTGGGGAATGGACACCTAGAACCCAATGACAAGCATTAGACGAGGGTGAGGAGAACACAAAGAGATCCTCAGATGGGCGTTGGACTTGATCAAAGGGAAAGTGATTTTCGAAACCAGCGCCTATGTCATTGGCACCATCTTTGGAGAGTATGGCGAAGAAAAACTTCATCATGGCACTTTTCTCAGGTTCTGGAACATTAAAAGTATTTAAGTTGCGGACAAATCCTAAGAACCTGAGTATTGCGTCCCAGTTGAATGTCGAAGGATTAACATCTGCACTTGAACGAGGAACATAGCCGTATACCAGCGACAGTGTTTCCAATGGATCTCGGGAATATGTGGGGGCTGCAAAATCATCTTCATGCTCCACGACATCCATACGGTTGGCCAATGGAGGAGCAGATGTGGGCTTGGAAACAAAATTCTCAGGATAGTCATGGTCATCGGAATCATCGGAATCGGAATCATATCCATCCTTATTTCCGTTGTCGAATTCATGGCATAGATCCCACTCGTTCGCGAATGCATTGAAAAGCCGCTCGGAAGGATGGTAAAAGCGATAGACTTTGTCATTGCGATCCTTGTTGACCATCACTCGTTGGTACACCTCCCGACCACCAGAAGATTGAATTTTCACCCATTCATAGACTTTTGCATTTGTAACACCGGGGTTTCTCACCCGTGCTTCGCGGGCTTGACGATCTCGTGCTGACTCAACTTTCATCTTCTCCTTCTGACGCTTGTCGCGTGCCGCGAAAAAATCATCGTAATGGTTATAAATTTTCCCCGTTTCTCCAATGTTTGGCACACCATGATATGAGGAAAAGGACGAAACCTCAGCGGAAGGCAACACATCCTCAACGGAAGGCCATGTATCCTCGGGAGAAGGCCATGCATCCTCAGGAGAAGACCACACATCCTCAGGAGAAGACCACGCAGCCATAGAAGATGACGCAGCCATAGCAGCAGCCGGGTGTCCGGTTGAATGCAAACCATGGTAGGGGAAAGACGATGCTACCTCAGCAGCTGCCTGGTGTTTTTCCTCCTGTGACACCTTAAGTGCCGTCAATATAGCGTCGATATTTTCCTGTGTCCGTCCAAGGCGTATCTGTTGAAGAGACCTCTCCTGTCCAAGGAACTCCCCCACAAGGAAATCGAAAACGAAGGATGATGCATCCCGAACACTGAGCAACTCAACGGCTTTGTTGGTATTGGGGTACTCTCCGAGTTTGTAAAATTGTTGTAATATGAGACCAGCAAGAGGGACGTTAGGAACGTTAAACAACATGGTCAATGCTTGTTGGATGAGCTCATTGGGCGGTCGAAGATAGGCAAGGGAGGGATCCCTTGAAATGGCTTCCTCCTCCTCTTTGGACCAGACGAACCAGAGCGGAATATGATGCTTATAGTACCAATCAATAGATTCACGGTATCGGTTCTCCCGTGACCATTGAAAAATAATCCCAGCTCGTGGGCTTCCCATGTCGAATGTGCAGACAGCGGAGAGGAGAAGGCCGTCAAGCCAAGCCTCGGAGAAATGGTGCTTGTTCAACAAGTGATTGTACCAGTCGGGGGCAGGGGTCGACTCATCTACTTCGCCATTGGGAAACAGGGAGGAGGTCTTGGCAATGAGAAAGGAAACATATCCCATCCAAATGGCAAACCATTCCCGAGCGAGACAGATCATGCGCTTTGCGATTCGATGGGATTTGTGAGCGTGATGATAGCGAAAAGATGAGGGTTCAGGAGGCAAGGATGAAGAAATGCCGTAACGTAACACGATAACACGGGCTACTTGGATGATGCGTTTCTCCTCCATGGCCCACTGCTGAATGTCATACTCGTTCATCCTGAATCGAATTTCGCTCTGTATTTCCCCAGAAGGCATAGAAAAGGAAAATTCAACTTCCTCTATGTGAGGCATGGCACAGAGGGATTCGAAAGGGGTGAAGACGAAGGATGGAGCCAAGGGGACAAAACTCAGCCATGACCATCCATCTGACCACCATACAGGTTGTTTGAACATGGAAGCATTGAGGCGGGGTTGACGGAATGGATTAGAAGTCGTATGCGACCGAATAACGACGGGCCGAGAACAGTTGGGCGAACAATATATTACTCCATTTTGAATGACGGCGCTTCCGTTAGAGTAGTCAAAAAGGTGTGCCATGTCTTGAGAGCAACCATTAGTGGAACGACTTCAAAAGTTGAGAGGGAGTAATTACCGTTATAAGATAGAATCTTGTTGAGCTAATAGGTGAGGGCCAGGGGCAGAGAGTGAAAGAGTCTGCGTAAAAAGTTAGCATCGAAAATGCAACCGCATAAATAAAGGGCCCACACACAGCACGTTAGTCGAATGGGCGTCTCCAGTGGGGAGCAAGAGAAATGATCCTGAGCAGGTGTAGAAAGAGATATTGGTTGTTGGTAAGGCCAGTGGGGAGCAAAAGAAACTGCACGGGATGATCCCGAGCAGGTGTAGAAAGAGATGTTGGATAACAGTGCGGAGAGAAGTCTGCATTAAAAATTAGCACTGAAAATGCAACCGCATAAATGAAAGGGCTCACAGTAATGATTAGGTTGGCTAAAGGGCGTCTCCAGACACTGTGAGGGATGATCCCAAGCAGATGTGGAAGAGATGTTGGACGTTGGTGCAGATGATCCGTGCCAACGTTAATGTGGAATGAGTTGAAAAAAAAACTGACTCAATAAGTCACATTTGTTACACAAAGCGTGACATCTCACCTCTATCATTGTTACCCATCATCGACGACATCAACAACGACGCCCTGGATGTTGCTGTGAAGTGCTGTGAAGTACTTTGGATCATCCAAAGTACTTTCACCTTCAATAGAATAGAATGGCCTGACAAACAACCTAGGAAGGGTTGGACCAGCGGGGGGCACAGCTCGTCGTTGGGGCAGTCAGGGGTTCAGCAAGTGATGGTGATGCCCTTATTGATCCATATCGATGAAGGTAAGCATTTTGAGATTGTGCATTGTCATTTCCAATGTACTTATCTTTTTTATAAAGATTTGATGGCATCCGCATCCATTTTGAACGGAATTTTGCTCTTAAGAGAACATTGCCTATGCACGAAGGTAAGCATTTTGAGATTGTATTGTCATTTCCAATGTACTTATCTTTTTTATGAAGATTTGATGACATCCGCATCCATTTTGAACGGAATTTTGCTCTTAAGAGAACGTTGCCTATGCACATCGATAAAGTAAGTATCATATCCAATGTACCTATCTTTATAAAAATTTGACCACTCAATCTTTAGTCACATCTGCATCCATTTTGAATGGATTTTGTATGTTTCGCCTCTTGGACCGAAAAGCATGCACTTATGTTATTGATAAAGTAAGTATTTGGATTGTCGATTATCATGTCCAACGTACTTATTTTTTCATGAAGATATTTTCCTTCTTCGTCCATTTGAACAGAATTTTGTACGTTACGGCTCTTGGAAGTGCAAATTTGAAGTCATCATTATCGGGGTATTGTCGGTCAGGTACTACAGTATGTATATCAATTATCATATACGCCCTACTCATCGTTTGGTTTTAAAGCCTCTTTTAATTTGGCCTCTATATTTCGATTTTTCTTCTTCTTCTCCCAATCTGACGTATATTTCAATCGCAACTTCAATGCATCGCGAATTGGCCAATCGTGGTAATACCTGTCTTGTATCTTGAATCGTTTTGCCGTCTAGATTTACGGTAAGAGAAATAAAATCTAAACATGGCTCGAATTCGTACTGATTGAATGAATTTGTCCAGGTCTTCGCGATTCTGCTTACTGTAGCAAATCTTGGTATCAAGCTTCTTTTCAGCTTCATTACTGATGTATTTCTGTTGCGAAGGTAATTTTGTGATTTTTTTTGGAACATGAAAGGCTTGACTTACTGTGAATGTAGAAAATTCTTCATTTTCCCAACCCATGGCGTCTTGCAAGTTATAGCCTCCACTGTTACTTTTTCCTGCCTCTCCTTTAGGCTTTGAAATTTTGTGCGAAGACCTCCTCGATTCATCATCCGATCTGCTGTCAGTGTCTGAATCTGGTATATCAGTCAGCGGGGATTCAGCACGAATGGGTGTGTCTCCTCGGTTGGATCGGCCATATGGTGTAGCTCTTCGCGCTTGACGACGTATAACTGCTCCAAGATCACGGCGAGGTGTGATTTGAGGAGGAGGGGGTAGGACGTTGAATCGGAACTCGATTCGAGTTGTAATGAGAGGGAGATGACACTTTACAGGTAAGGATGTCGACATTGGGATTTACAGTTGGGATTTACCAACCCATCCCATCATTGGCTTTAGTATTACAATTATTCAATTGTGCAACCAAGGCGATGGGAAACAAGTCAAAATGACGTAATGACGTAATTGTATTATTCGACAATTGATACAATAAAGTGATGCAATATATATGCGAACAATATCGACAAAGGCTAGCATTCAAAGGTCTCTGCTACTCTCAACGACTCTGCTAATCTCAACTCTCAACCTCAACCCCTCCTATTCGCAACTTGCGTTTCTCAATGGCATTTTTTATGCGAAATTCAACAGATGATGTCAGTAACAAGTTTTAGTTTGTTAAATAGTCTAAGTCTGCGGATTTTTACAGGAATATCAACTTAGTGCACGCTTTAAAGGATCTACTGGGCCTATCAACTGTCTTGCTTTCTCTCAAGACGGAATATTTCTAGCAAGTGGAGGTACGTGAAAATGAAGTCTAGGATCAATTAAATTTAATTGTTAATCATATTGCTGGTAGCCGACGATGAAAAGGTTCGCATCTGGGACGTTGAAAGTAAAAAGCCCTATCAAGTCATCTGCGATGAACTTGAGAGATGGGGTCAAATCACTTGCATTCAATGGCTCTACGGATTTTCTGAGAACTCTCTCGTTATTTGTTTCGGAACGGGTCGCGGTCTTTTTCTTATATATCAGCAAACAAAGGATGCAGTAGGTTTTGTCTAATGAAGTTGTACCTGTACTGACTTTCCTTTTAGACTACCTTCAAACAGCTATCCAGCACAGCCGTCCTCCCTTTTAATGAGCCTGTAGAGGCAATGGATTATGATATTGGCAAGTGCAAACTGGCTTTATCAAGCCACACCGGCAAAATAAAATTGTTTAACGTTGAAAAAAATGGTGCGTAGAAATTCACCTCGGGAATCGCGATAATATTAACACCGTTCAGGAACCTTAATATGCATGTGGACCAAAAACTGGAATGAGACGAGAGAGGGGAAGTGTGTTATTCCGCGTTCTGTACATTTTACCTCAAAAGGAGAAAATATCGCAATTTTAGGTCTCGAATCTGGTATGCTGTAAGTAAGTTGCTTGTTAGCGATGCAAATGTAATTAACATGGTTGTTAGAGTGCTGAAGAATGCTATAACTGGCGTCGACATCTGGATAAAGGTCATGAAGTCTAGCATGTAAGCCATCCGATTTTCATCCGATTTTTCTGTCGAATTCAAAGCAAATTATTATATATATAGAGGTTACGCATGCTTCAATGCTGATCGCACCAGACTACTAGTTGACAACCTGGCGAAAGGTTTCGACCTTTATAACTTTCCTCAAACTTCACCTTCCGACTCTTTCATGATTCGTCGAGAGAGGCCTTTTGTCCAGGAGGCTGTCTTTCTGGAGGACGAAACGATGATTGCATGTGGAAGCGACCATGGCCACATCTATACGTTTTCAGTTGGAACCACCAAATGTTTACAGAAAATCAAACATGGATCTTCTAAGTCACTTGTTCAAGTTCTGACCGTATGTACCTCTTCATTCCTTTACCTTCATCTAATTATGAATTATCAGGGTTCTACAACGAGGGAACGTCACCTTATTGCAAGCGGAACCAGTGATAAAACACCTGACATCAATGTCTGGGAAAAACAGGTATGTTTTCATTATATATATCGGAGAGTATACTAAATGGATTACGAAGAGAAAAGGATATATTGAGCGGCAGGGACGAAGATGCGGGTGCAACTTAATTATGGTCTTGATTTTGCTGAATATCCTGGTTTTATTTGGTCTCTTTGCAAGCAACAACGGCCGAGATCTTTTGAATGCTGTCTCAGATTCTTTCTTCAGAATCCCAGGAGATATTCGTCAGGATATTCGTCAGGAATCAAGTGTCACAAGCGGCGATCAGTCGCATACAAGTACAAGAGGTGTCAGGTCCACCGATCGCGAACATGATCCACTGGAATGCTCACACACACACATCAAGCCACCAGTGAAACTCGAGTCAGCGTCTCCGAGCATTGAAATGAAGGCGGTTGCCATTCGTTGAGCAAGGATTCTCCACGAAAACCATGGCCGCCGACGTTTCTCTGATTCCTCAATTCCTTTCGTATTGCTGTTTGTATATTACTGCTTCTGTAGTGAATTCCACCTATTTCAACCCTCAGGAGTACGAGATGTTTTCATCAAAAGACGGTAATAAAATCTTCATTGGTGCCTTTACAACATTGTACAATTTTACGCAATTTAAGATGAGTCAAGCTTTCTCTTTTTTGGTAAAGGGTCTGCCCACTGGCGGATACGGTCAGCTGTCCAGCGAGTTTCCCCAATTTGCCGATTATGACTAGATAATCCCACTTCAGAAAGAAGCGGATTATAAAAAGTGTTCGATATCACCTCAGAAAGAGCTTTTCGATTTCGATTCCGGCTGGGGTTTCGGCGCTTGGTAACAACAATTCGTTTGGGGAGCTGGCGGGCCGATACTTCTTTCTGAGAGGCCCTCGCGGGTTCAAAGTAATCTTGGTCTTTAGGGTCGTCAATGTAGTGGTAGCTATCGTAGCAATCATCGACATCGTTTATGACAGGAGCGCTGTATGTTGGATCATCCGTGTACTCAGGCGGTGCTGCCCAGGCCCTATACACAAAATCGATATCGTCAAAGATAGGAAAATCTTTCATGATCTTGTCATACAACGGAGACGACAAAGTTCCCAATTTTCGTCCACAATTAAAGATGACGAATTTGGGGTGAAGATGGCTTTTAAGAGGCGGGAGTGTCTCGAATGGATGCGTATGAACGATGAGAGTCTTGGACCCCACTTCGTCTTCGTCTCGGCGCGGAATCACCATCTCTTCCATGCCTTGCAGATGCACAAATGTATAAAAAAAAACTTGGTTTTCCTAAATTACAGAGTTCGGAAGTTCAAAAAGTTAGGTCAGGACATATATGATATTGCTTACAGGAAAGACAGGGCAAAGATTTCTCTGGAATTGTCTACGCTGTTTGATAGGGAGACAGGCCGCCCTGAATTGCTTGACGATGGATTCTTCTGGCAACAATAGCCATTTGTTTTCATCAAACGCACAATGCAAATTAGGATCAGCTAAGGCACGAAGTAAGACGGAACTCTAAGACGGAACTAACCGTAGGAAAACCACCTACCACAAAAAATATTGTAGCGTGAGTCCAGATTGAGAGTTGTTTTCTTCATGTTCCAGTACCATTCAAGCTTCGCGAGCTAATAAATGTATTTGAAACTTTGAAACTAAAATAGGATAAATTGTGTAACATACGATTTCGCCATCCTTCATAAATTTTCTCGGAAGGCAATGGCAATGTCTTACAGGATAACGGGCGTTTGTCAACAAACAAAGCCCTCCATTAGGACTAACGAGTCGAACATTTTCCTTGACACTATTCGTTGTCTGTATATCATAATTGGGATTAGTTTCCGGCGTGCTGAATACGGATGGCATGACTTTGAGGTTTTCCGGAGTGGTGGGTGTCGATTCCATTATCTAGAATGGCGGCACTGTTGTGTGGGGCTTAAGAGTCCTTAGAATCGGGGAATCACGGAGATGTGAGAAGATCAATTTATTATTATTGTAATTTCACTCTTTGATCCCCGACTCAAACAATATTGTAAATTACCGAATTATAGATTTTTGTGTGAAAGGATGGGCACCATTGTTAAGAAATTGGAATACATTGTTAAGAAATTGGAATACATTGTTGAGAATTTGGAAATAGTGGTGGCGCATCAAAAGTCGCAAAACAATAAATAAGACGGGAACAACACATGAGACGGGAACACGGGAACAACAATAAATAAGGCGATAGCACAGACTACGGACTACAATTGTCTTATCCATGATATATATAAAGATGGGATGGGAATAGAATAGAAGGCAGATTGAAAGACATGGCATTTTTACGAAACATCCTCCTCCCAAGTAAACGTGTCATCGATACCGACATGGAAGGTCAACTGTTCGATATTCGGTTAGAAACCATGGAAGCAGGCAACCATTCCGATTTAGGGTTAGGAGACATGGAAGAAGTGGATGCGGACAACGATGCTGCCCATCCCAAAAGCACTATCCCATACTCATTCCCCGTGCCAAATACATTATTCCCATTGTTCACTCCAGGCACAACGCTGAACACGAGTGGAAAACGTTCATCCAATGACGACAGAAACACAAAGGTTCGGGTGGTGGAACAAGGATCAAATATACCCGCGATAGTACGTCTCCATTCCTCATAATTTTTTTAAAAAAATATATGAGTTTCTATAGAGAGAGATTGGAAGGCGATATCAAGAAGCCTTCCAACGATCGACAAAGGAACACCAAGAAATGGCAGACAAACGATTAAACAGGGCTGAACAACAGTTAGCCGAAGCGAACCGACGAGCTGACGAGGCTACTAAGCAGGTGAAAGAGGCCAGAGTTCGTGAGGAGGCGATGGAAAGGGTAAGGAACGAACGACTAAACATGGCCGAACAACAGTTAGCCGAAGCGAACCGACGAGCTGACGAGGCTACTAAGCAAGTGAATGAAGTCAGAGTTCGAGAGGAGGCGATAATGGATAGGGTAAGGGTTCAAGGAGAAGCCATGGCCCATTCCGAAGAACTTAGCCGCGAAGCCAATGAACAACTTTTGGTGGTTATTGCTCGTGCGGAGAAGGCAGAACGACAAGCCGCAGAGAAAATTAGAGAGTCGGATCAAAGGATTCAGGAAAGTATGGAAAGTGCAGCGCAACTGGAGCTGAAGTTCATGGACGCCATGAAACGAATAGAGGGCAGTACAGGTATGGGACAGTGATTGATTCTGGAACTGGCTGACACATACCCAGAGCGAATGGATGTATCGAGTGATGTGGAGAAAATTATGGAGGCGGAAAGAAGAATTCAGAAAGCTGAGGAACGTGCAGCGCAACTGCAGAAAAAGTTCATGGAAGAATTGAAACGAATAGAGGGCAGTACAGGTATGGGACATGATTGATTCTGGAACTGGCTGACACGCATACCCAGACCGAATGAACTTGGATATATCGACGTCAACAACAGCAGAAGATGAGGTTCAGGATCACCAAGCTGTTGAAAACCTGCTTCAACATCGCGGAAAAACCAGAGAGTCTTCAAATTTGACGAGAGAAAGAAACGATTCCAGAGAGCATTCAGAAGGATATGTGCCAGCGCAAGAGAGAGCTGATGATATGTATATCATATCAGATGACGAAGAGATGATTGCTACTGCGCAGAAAGGAAAACAGAAGATGGTATGAAAACCTTGAATTTCTCAGTAAATTCGTTTGGCCTGAATGTTTCCTGAAGGTTCCACCGCCCAGAAAATTTCATCGACCTGTAGGTGGGTCGGGATCGGTTGCCTTACACGTGGAACCAGCGGCACATAAAGGATCTCGAAGGGCTGCCACTGCCTCCCCAGAGCCCAACATCCCTCGTCCTCGTCAGCAACAGCGTCGACGTGGCAAAACATCTCAGAAATCGATCTTTGGAGAGGGCGTAGAAGAAGAATGTCGTAGCAGTACGCCGCAAAGTCGGGACATCTACCCACAGTCAATCCTTCGTGGCTTTTCAACTACGAAGGCAGCACAATTGGTACGTTTAATTTATAGACCGTTTGCCCAACATGTAACATTTATATGGTTTTAGACAGCTGTCCGAGATTCAATGAATCGCCTCATGGGGATCGATAAAGACAAAGGGATATCTAAAGTTGAATGTGCAACGGAGGAAGAAGTTGAAGAATTTCAGGAGGGCATAGCGGAGGGCCCCGACCTTAGTCCCATGCGTCCCTATCTCAACTCCTCCCGACGCACTGCTTGGAATAATTCTTTATGCGAAAAGTTTATTGAACACTTCGAAGAAGAGATGGAGGTTGAACTGACAGGGGACAACATAACAATGGTCGAAAATATGTTTCTTGATCGTTTAAACCGCCTTGTTCGGCCATGGAAGGAGTCGCAGACATTTTCCCCCAGAGAATTACACGAAAGGGACTTGAATTTAAACCAAAAGGCACGAAGAAACACCCGGAGAGTTGATGTAAGTAATCTTAGAATTCTGGACATTCTAAAGCTGATGAATCACCCAGCTGTACTACGAGCGACTAGGAATATGCCACGGGAACATGAAGAATCGAGATGGTTCCACTGACGAAGCTTGGGAAGTAACAGCCGAGATGGTAGAGGAGTTAGGACCTGCAGGGATGAGTTCAGATGAGAGTGAGTTGGACGAAAATACAAAACAATCAACCTACAGGATAAAGAGGCGACTTTGGCGAGCCAAGGAGTGCAGGGATAGGTTAATACTGATCGACAGTGATCGTAACATCACCAATTCCTATGGTGGGATCCGTCCTGGAAAATCGCCAAGGGTTCGAATAAGAGCCTCAACTTCGACAATCAGCAATCGCGCGCCGACAGTCGGCTGTCCTGTAAATTACTATTCCAGAGAGTGGGTTTCAAATCTAGCGAGCGGTCGAGAGGTTAGGGCGCTGAAGTGGAGAGAAGAGAAGGACCTGGGAAGGGAAGAAGACTAAAGTAGGGAGACAGATGGGTTCCTGGTCGATCAAGAGATGTAGAGTACAAAATACCATCTTTGTGAAGATGAGTACTTTAGACAATGGACAATCAAAACACTTACTTTATCGATATACATCAGAGCCATAGAAAGGAAGTACTTGATATAATCCAAAGTAATTCTGATATCCGTGAACTGTATGTTGGACACGATAATCGAGGCGAAGCGTATAAAATTCCATTCAAAATGGATGCGGATGTCGTCAAATCTTCATATAAGATAAGTACGTTGACAATGCACAATCCCAAAATGCTTACCTCCATCGATACGGATCAATAAGGGCATCGCCATCACTTGCTGAACCCCCGACTGCCCCAACGACGAGCTATGCCCCCCGCTGGTCCAACCCTTCCTAGGTTGTTTGTCAGGCCATTCTGTTGGAGGGAAAGTACTTTGGATGATCCAAAGTACTTTCACAGCAAGGACGACCTGGATGATCCACGGTCGTGACTGGCTGGTCGTCTGGCTGGTCATCTGGCTGGTCGTCGTTCAAGAGCCTCAAGCGCGTAACATGTGTCACAAAGCGTGACCCATTGTCTCCTCCGCCGAGTCATGAGTCACTAACTTACAACACTCACTTACAATCAACCCCCAGGATCATCCAGGGTGTTGCTGTGCTGTGAAGTACTTTGGATCATCCAAAGTACTTTTCCCCAAATGAATGGCCTGACAAACAACCTAGGAAGGGTTGGACCAGCGGGGGGCATAGCTCGTCGTTGGGGCAGTCGGGGGTTCAGCGAGTGAAGACGAGGCCTTCCAACATCTCTTTCCAACATCTCTTTCCATCAAGGTCATCTTTTGCAGTTACTCTTGCTCCCTCACTTGAGACGCCCGTTCAATGAAGGTTCTTTCCTGTGCGGCCCTTGTTTTATGTGGTTTCATTTTTCAATACTGACCATTTTTATACAGCCAGCTTTCATCCGCGCCAACAATCTTTTTCCACAGCTGAGTTGCTCGGGATCATCCCTTGCAGTTACTTTGGTTATCAGCTTTTCTCTTATTCTCTAGAGATGGCCCTTGTGAATCAACGTCTTTGTTTTATCTAGCAACGTATGTTGTTCTTTTCTTCCATTTAAATGCCGTTACTAACACATTTGTTCTTTTATTCTATATAGATGCCGTTGCGAAAAGTTCAGGATTACCACTTTTTCTCTCTTTCCTTGACCGACACTTTTCTCTCTTTCCTTGACCAACAACCATGCCCCTTTGCTTCTGTGATTCACACGGCTGTTCCACAGCTGGAGGCACGGATCCCATCTCCCATAAGCCTCGGGGGAAAAATGTTGACTCTCGCACATATAAAGCTCATTTAGTCACCGACAGACAGGCCGCTTTTCGTGCAGCTGAGCAGAATGCGGATTGCCCACCGCAATCCAAGTCCATCGCTACCCCAAAACGAGCGCACCCTCAGTTATCAACACCATCACCGGCCGTCCATAGCTCTCGTCCTACCTCTTTGCATTCTCCACTTCGCCAAGCACGCCCAAGGCGGTCTCGTGAAGATGAGATTCTCGCATCTCTGGGTGATATTGAGGTGGAGGTTGCCGCTCTCTCCCATCAAGCCTTGAATAGCCTTGCCCGTTTAGGCCAACCATCTCCCTCTGGTCCACCCTCCCCATTTCCCCTTGCAGACTTGTTCCTGCTTTCAGAGGAGCTTCAATCTAAATTAGACACAATAACATTTAAAGGGCTTGCTGTCCTTGAGCTTAAAGACTCGATTTTTCTCAAGCTCCAAAATATTGACCGTAAATTGAAGATCGCGAAGAAAGTTTGGAACGAGGAGTTGGCTAACATTAGAGCCACGAAGACACCAGCATATGGGCTCCCTTGTGAAACTGGTAAAGTTCTTTTTAGTTCACGCAAACTTATTATTGACAATTTCACCAGCTCATCATTTCAAAACCGTCCTTCAAACTGTCAATCCAGTCCTTCAAGTCACTTTTTTCATGGTCACCGTATGCAACGTCCTGCTTGGTGTGAGTCGCCGCGGCTGCACTTTTATGCTCAGCATGGTCCAGTACATAATCCATCTTTCACTCCTTCGCCTCGGTCCTGATCTATCACAAGGAGATGAAAAACTCCTCAGCGACATCCCAGGGGACCCCCGCGCGATCGAAAAGGCGTTTTCCCTTGATAATAAGACCACAATCCTTGCTGTCTGTCCAAATCCCAATTGCCATTTTACGTATGAGCCAACATTTCAGGATGATTCACCTATTCCTATCTATCCTGATACGTGCAACCATCTTGAATTTCCGGGCGGAACGAAATGTGGTACTCCCCTTCTGAAACCCCGACGCTCAAACGGGCATACAGTACATCTTCCGATCAAGCCCTTCATTGCCTTCAGCTTCAAGGACTGGCTGGGTGGCCTACTCTCGCGTTCTGGGTTTGAAGAAAAAATGGATGACGCCTGGGCACCATCGACAGACAGCTTCACACCTGCCAAGGAAATGAAGGACATTTTTGATGCTGAAATCTTAAGAAATTTCAAAGGCCCCGATGGCCTGCATTTTAGTTCTTGTGGCGAAGAAGGTCGATATGTGTTTTCCCTCTGTGTGGATTATTTCAATCCCCTGGGTAACAAACAGGCTGGAAAGAAAAAGTCCATTGGCTTGATATCCCTCGTCTGCCTAAATCTTCCTCCCGATATGCGATATAAACCTGAGAATATGTTTCTTTTTGGTATAATCCCTGGTCCAAGTGAACCTCCGTTGAACTGTCTCAATCATTATTTGCGCCCACTTGTCGACATGCTTTTGGATTTCTGGTTTACAGGCATCCGATTCTCTCGTACCTTCACCCACTACTATGGGAGGGTAGTTCGTTGTGCACTCATATGTGTTGTTTCCGATCTTCCTGCAGCTCGTAAAATCAGCGGGTTTGCTTCATTTCACCATACGCAAATGTGTGCAATGTGTCATTGCGCTCGAAGACAACATGATAGCTTGAATGATTCATTCACAACCCTAGCCACGAGACGGACAAATGAAGAGATTCGTACTTCAGCTCAGCTTTATGTGGATGCTGCCGATGAGAAGGAGCGAAGCGAAGCCGTACATAACTCTGGGATACGGTGGTCAGAATTGTTTCGTCTCCCGTATTTCGATACATCCCGTTTTGTTGTGGTTGATGCCATGCATAACCTATTTCTTGGCTTGGTCCACGAACACTTCGATATTCTGGGAATTCAATTGAACAATACCAAGAGCAGAACGACCCCATCCGTTGTCATCAATATTCCTAAGGAGTCAATCGACAAGTTAAACGAACATGAACGCAAGAGCGTCAATCGCCTAATCAATATGCTGGAAGCTCCCATAAAGAAGGAACTAAAGTCACAGGACGGCTATAACTTATACTTCAAGCGATTATCTGCCCTACACAGAGCAGCTCTCGAGTTACTCTGTACATCACTCGATGCTCCTTTAACGATGAAACATGTCAATAAAAGCAAACCCAACAAGCCGGATTTCATTAATGCGATCCTTGATTGGGTAAGCATTAATACTTTTCAATACTTTGTGCTTATCAGATTTGTGTAGCGACTTGCCCAAACTGAAATTCCCCAAAATTTCACTAGTGGGGCCGTTCTCACAGCTCAAGAGATGGCCGAGCTTCGGTCTGACATCGAAAACATGATCACCCCTTCCTGGCTCACGTCAGTTCCGACGAACCTCGGTGAACCAAGCCATGGCAAACTCAAAGCAGATCAATGGCGTACGCTCGGTACAACTTATCTTCCTATTTCGCTCATTCGGCTATGGTACCAGTTGGATGGCAACGATAAGCGTTCCCAGCAATGCAAGAAACTGTTGGAAGTAACCCTTTCCTTGATCTCAGCCGTTATCATTGCCTCATCTAGAACTACGTCCCAGGAGAAGGCCGACCTCTATCTTCATCACATGCAAAAGTACCTCAAAGGATTACGTGAACTTTTTCCTCAATATCGATTCCTCCCAAATCAACACATGGCTCTTCATATTGCTGAGTATTTGAAGCTATACGGACCTGTGCATTCCTGGTGGACCTTTCCCTTTGAACGTTTGATTGGGATACTCCAGCGTATTCCAAATAACTTTCACAACGGTTAGTTTTTCTTTTCTTTTCTTTGAACTTGGCTTATTTTCCTCTAGGTAAACTGGAAGAAACAATATCAATCTCCTTTGCGAAGTCAGCTAACCTTCGAGCGTTTATGCTGAAAGAAGTGTGCCCCTCAGCGATCAAGAACTGCAGTGGGTTTTTCTCTAAATTAATCGACCCTCAAGTTCGCAACACTCTGCTTTCGGATATCGTTCAGTTCCTGTCCCTCGAGGAAGAAGCGGATGAGTTTGCTGATGATTTAACCGGCCGGATCGCTTCCATTGCGGAAGGACCGTACAAGGCTCTACAGACCTATCTCCAGGGTGTGAAAGGAACCCCACGCAAAGCTAAAACCTTATCTTGTTACACACTACACCATTTAACGTTCTCTACCTTCTCCCGGCACAGGGGCAACAGCTTTGTGCTGGTTCGTCGCTCATCACTTCCGTCTATCCCTGCCCAGATTGATAGCATACTTCAAATATCCACGAAGGAAACTTATTTTGTTGTTCGATTTTTTCTCAAAACAATATTAGAAGATCCATTCCAACAATACCCCGTCCTTCAGATGTCCCTCTGGTCTCGAAATCTTGGACAACCGGTAATTATAGCGCCACAAGATGTAGAATCACACTTTGCATGTCTCTCCATTGAATGGCAGGGGGCTGAATGCCAAGCTGTCATATCTTTATCTCGGGTATTTATTCCCCTTTTTTCGAGCTGAATAGATGCTTATATGCCCAACAGGAATATTGAGTAGTTTGCATTATCTTTTGTTTGTTGTTTTGCTGCTAAGAATCTAAAAAAAATTGCTGTTTGTTACACAATGAGGCTAAGTAAGAAAATATTTCAACAAGCTTCGACGACGGCCAGGATCCGGGGTGTGAGGCAATCGGGAGTTCGGCGAGGGCCTCGCCGTATAAAGTAAGTTTTCCGAGTCG
>WNFT01003371.1_pt1 | contig 16967 bp, 10 predicted proteins | sample 5400191 | NCBI WGS metagenome assembly WNFT01 (sample SAMN13153359, study PRJNA577476) | soil metagenome | isolation source: 80 cm saprolite under Madrone tree | place: USA:California | collected 2016-06-14 | reverse complement strand
TCATACATCACGAAGTCCTGACCCGACACATCGCTTAGGCGCACCTTTTTCCTTTTTGCCAGTTTGTGGGAAGCGGGTACTACGAGTACGAACCGTTCGCGATGCACTGTCACAACATCAAGGGCTGAGTGCTCACCAATCGGCAGACGAAGAAATCCGATGTCAAGAGACCCGGTTTCCAACATCTGTACCTGATCCGCTGTGGTTATAGCGCGCAAGGAGAACTCCACCTCGGGATTTAGCACTCTAAACTGACGAAAGATATCGGGCACAATCTCGCTTCCAGCAGTTGAGATGAAGCCGATCCGCAACAGTCCCAGTTTTCCATTGGCAGCCAGCCTCGCCCTGCGAATCGCTTGGTCCAATTGTGAGAGCGCTCGAACGGCATCATCGCGAAAGGCGACACCAGCCGGGGTGAGCGTTGTTTTACGTCGGTTTCGCTCGAAGAGTCGCACGCCGACATCCTCCTCAAGTGCTCGTATCTGAAGGCTTAAGGCTGGTTGGCTGAGATGAATCAACTCCGCAGTACGCCCGAAATGCAGAGTCTCGGCGATCGAGAGAAACGATCGAATTTGACGAAGCTCCATATGGCGATACTTATTTGTCTATCTTATCACAGATTGTAGAACAAACAATTTCACTAATTAGAGCCCGAAGCGTCCAATCGTGTGTGCAGCAAGGAAGTAGTGCAATGGCACAGAAGAAAGGACTGAAGAACATGAAATTTAATTTCTTAGAGAAGCAAAGCTCACGCCGCGAAATGTTGCGAGATTCTGCCACGCTGGCCGGCAGCGCTCTTCTGGCGCACCTCTTTCCGGCGACGCTGCTCCGCGCCTCCGCAGCGGGCTACGCGCAGCAAGCGTCTTCGCCGGCCGAGCAGCTCGCGAGTTTTCGCGCCCAGTTCAATGCCGTTCCCGTCGAGACGCAAAAGCTGGCTGATAATGTCACTATGTTCGACGGCCCCGGCGGAGCCGTGACAGTCCTCAACGGTCCCGACGGCAAATTCGTCGTAGACACTTTCGTTGCGCCCGCCTGGCCCAGGCTCAAAGAGGCTCTCGATGGCCTTGGCAACGCTCCAGTTAAATACGTCATCGACACCCACTGGCATTTCGATCATACCGATAACAACGCGCATCTTCACGCCGCGGGAGCCACGGTCCTTGCTCACGAAAACACTAAGAAGCGCATGTCCGAGCCGCATGATCTGCCGGTCTTGTACAGAGGAGCAGACGGCGCGCTCGCCGGTTTGCATTTCGACCCGTCACCCGCGGAGGCCTTGCCGCAGCAGACCTTCGCTACCAGTTACCAGTTGCAAGCCAATGGCGAAACCCTCGCTCTCCAACACGTTGCTCCCGCGCATACGGATTCGGATATCTACGTTCATTTTCAAAAGGCCAACGTGATTTCGATGGGCGACTTGTTTTTCAACGGCATGTATCCCTACATCGACCCCGGTACGGGCGGCACAATCACCGGCAATATTGCCGCCTGCGACAAAATTCTGTCGTTCGCCGGTAATGACACCAAGATAGTTGCGGGGCACGGCCCGCTTGGTAACAAAGCGGACCTCACGAAATTCCGGGACATGCTCATTACTTCGCGCGATCGTGTTCAGAAATTGAAGTCCGCGGGAAAATCCGCCCAGGAAGCCGTCGCGGAAAAGCCGTTCGCCGATCTCGATGCCGCCTGGGGCAAAGGCATCATCAACTCCGAGCAGTGGATCCAAATCGTTTATCTGACGCTCTGAGTCTCCAAGTGAGTATTTTCCTGACGAGCAATCTGTCAAATCAATTAGCAAAAAGGAGCGACAAAAATGAGTAATCCAATGGAGGCTATGCGAGTAACGAGAGGAATGTCTCAGTTCTTCTTCGTCGTTTTATTGCTGGTGACCTCTGGCGTGCTCTCAGCGCAGAACAAAGGGGATCGCATTCGGAATATTGTTCTGGTTCACGGCGCCTGGGCGGACGGTTCTGGGTGGAAAGGCGTCTACGACACCCTTGTCAAAGACGGCTACAACGTCAGTATCGTCCAGGAACCGGAAACTTCGTTTAAAGACGATGTGGCTGCCACCAAACGCACCCTCGCTCTTCAAGACGGACCGTGCATTCTTGTCGCGCACAGCTATGGGGGAGCCGTAATCACGGAAGCGGGCACAGATCCGTCGGTCGCCGGATTGGTCTACATCGCTGCCCACATGCCCGATGCTGGAGAGAACGAGGCGGATGATGGAAAGCGCTTCCCCAGCGACCTCAGCAAGTCTGGCGCGATCAAGAAGACCACAGACGGTTTCACGTACCTCGACCCGGCGCAGTTTCATGAATACTTCGCAGCCGACCTCTCCGCGGAGCAGGCCGCTTTCATGGCGCGGGCGCAAGTGCCCAACTTCGCCGACAACTTCAAAGCTGTTATCACCACGGCTGCGTGGAGAACCAAACCAAGCTGGGCGTTGGTGGCAGGCGCAGACAGAACCATCAACCCCGACCTCGAACGTTGGTATGCGACACGAGCCAACAGCCACAAGGTCGAAGTCTCGGGCGCCAGCCACGCGGTCTACGTCTCCAGGCCAAAGGAGGTTGCAGCTCTGATCGAAGAGGCCGCATCGCACGTTCGGTAGACGAGGATATGAAAAGGGCTTTGTAAACGGTCATGGGAAACTCGAATGCGACCGAGGGCAATGTCCACGGACGTTCAGCAGGCATTAAACGACGCCGGCGCGGGTTTTCTTCACAACTTGGCGGTGTCTTAGGAAAAGGAGAACTATGACCTCTCGACGCGATTTAATTAAAGCCGGAGCCCTCGCAGCCATGGCGGGCGCAGTGCCATCGTCGGTCGCATTCGCAAACCCGGTGCGCGAACAAGACAAACTTGCCGCGGGCTCCTTCTGGCCAGACGGCGCTCGCATGGTTGTCTCCGTTTCTATGCAGATGGAGGGCGGCGCACAACCGGCCAGCGGAGCCGAAAGCCCGATGCCGAAGATTGATCCGAAATATCCAGATCTGCCGGCGAGCAAATGGTACGACTACGGCTATAAAGAGGGTTTGCCTCGACTCCTCGAGGTCTTTGATCGTCGCAAGATCAAGGTCACTTCCCACATGGTCGGCGCGGCCGTGGACCTGCACCCGGCGCTCGCAAAAGAGATCGTCCAGCGCGGGCACGAAGCTTCCGGACACGGGCAGACCTGGACCGCGCAATTTTCCATGACTCCTGAAGAAGAGCGCGCCTCTTATCAGCAAAGTATCGAGAGCATCCGGCGGGCGACCGGGACGCGGCCAGTCGGCTTCAACGCTTTCTGGCTGCGCGGTACTCCTCATACCCTGGAAATTCTCCAGTCGCTCGGCTTCATCTAGCACATTGACGATGTAAGCCGCGACGAGCCGTTCCTGATTAACGTGCGCGACAAACCATTTGCCGTCGTTCCCTACACGCTCCACATGAACGACATCGTGGATTATGAAACTCGCTACTTCAGCACGGCCATGTATGCTGACGATCTCAAGGAGGAGTTCGATGCGCTCTATGCCGAGGCGGGAACGCGGCGTCGCATGATGTCGGTGAGCGCGCACGATCGTATCGCCGGTCGGCCGTCTCGCGCCAAGGTGCTCGAACAGTTCATCACTTACGCGCAATCCCATCCCGGCGTCGCATTCATGCGTAAAGATGAGATTGCGCGCTTTGCCTTGGAGAGTCCCCTGACCGTGCGCGAAGGCACTTAACTTAGTCCATTTGTGATCTCCATTGAGGGTCTAGGCGGCTATGAATCCATCTAAGCGGAACGGAGGCTTTTCATGTCTTTGCTATCTAAGGTCTGGTTTGTAACCGGCAGCGCAAGTGGTTTGCGTCGCAGCATTGCTGAAGTCCGCCTTCTGAACTTGATGGCAATTGTGGTGACGTTCTCGACACCAGTCATCTATAGCTTCGCGGCCGACACTCCACTGCTGCTTGAGCCGCATAACCTGATCGTCGATCACAGTTTGCCGAAAGAAGAAGCCGACACTCAAATCATTGCAGCGCGGCGCTACGATACCTTCTGGAGCACCGGGGACGAAACACTAGCCCGCGCATCGCTGGCGCCGAATTTTGTCGACAATACATTGCCGGCTGGGCGCCCCCAGGGAATTGCCGGACCGCTGGCAGCCTCGAGGCTGATGCGCTTTGCGATCCCGGACCTCCGCTGCGAAATTGAACAGATGATCGTGGCCGGAGATCGTGTCGTCACACATCTGCGTTTCCGCGGGCACTTTACGGGGCGCTTCGGGCAGTTCCAGGGCCAAGGCCAGACGATCAATTTCATCGCCACCGACATTTATCGCGTCGCCGATGGACGCATCGCTGAGAATTGGCACATCGAAGACAACCTGACTCTGCAGCAGGAACTTGGATTAATCCCCAAATGAGAGGCTCATCTGTTGGCAGCCGCTGCACGTTCCATGATGTCGCCAGAACGACTCCACATTGATCGCATGTTCAGAAGACCTATCAGGATGGGTTGCCGCTAACTCTTAGTCGAATAGCTAATACGTTGACTAACCGGTCCCCGCCCCAGATTTGCGATAATTCCCGAGTCAGGGCGGCCCGGAAGTTATCGGTTCGTCCTTCGGATTAGTACCGACAAACGCGCTTGCGTTGCGTGATCTGACCAACTTCCGGATGGTCGGCAAACAGGACTGCGACCTGTAAAGCTGCTGAAAATGATTGTTTGACAAGGAGGAATTGATCAGACCGTGCGTCCCGTCGCACGTAGCCTACAAGGCAGAGCGGGGACGCAACGAACTGTTCTGGAGCCCTTGGACAATGTACCCACACTCGCAAGAGTGGCACCGAAACCGCGAGGCAACGGTGTATCTGCCAGCATAAGGTGGAGCGGGCCTAGGCTTGATAGTAGGGTCAGAATATACAAATGCTCGTAAGCGTCGTCAGCCGAAGAGAGCCTAACATGCTGCGCGGCTCTTCTTGCAGTGAGCACAGAGGCTTCCGGTTACTCTGTCATGGGTAAACAACACTGCCGGCGTATAGAGCAGACCTAACCTATCGTGTCATTTCAGCGGAACAGGATAAGCCCACATCGCTCCCCACCAGGGGAAAGTACATCGCAAGATGGACCGATGGCGATGCGGGTAACGGAAATGGGAGCAAGCGAAGGCTGCCCTGTAATTGGGCAGATAGGGGTTGCGTCGCCTCCTTGGGACAACATCACCTCGTCGGAAACGGAGCTGACTTCCCGTTGGTGCTCAAACTCGAGACCGCTTGAGGAACCGATGAATGAAGCAAAGCAAATGACGACGGCGCGAGCCGTTGGTGCAGCTTCACACACGCCTGGTGGATTCTGCATCGTCGTGCGAATCGACAGCAAGTCAGTATCGAGTAGGTCTGATTTGTTTTGCATCAGGCCGCGTCCTCGTTTTTCAGGGGGGCGTTTTTGGGTGCTCGAGCCGGATGAATGGGAAACCTTCAAGTCCGGTTCTTAGAGGGCTGGGCGCCAGCAATGGCGCCTGGCCACTCGGCAGTAATCCGGTTACTTCCTGTTTGCCCGTCACTCGGGCCCAATTCCCGAGAGCCCCGACAATCACGGGGCGCATGCTTTTTTTGACCAATCTCGGATAGCGAAACGAAACAATCAATAGACGAAGGGCTTTGGCTACTTGGGCGGCTGAGCGCTCTGCAATTCGCGATAAAACTTCTGCAGTACAAAGAAGGCCTTCTTCTTCTCTCCATGATCGGAGACAAGTCCTTTGCGATTGAAATAATCCTCAAAACGAGGGAGCGTTCGCCGTGGACTGCGAAAGTCCTTGAGAATCCATGGGGTCATTCCGCGAAGAAAGGAAATGCGCTTCAGCATGGCGATCTGGTGCTCGTAAAGATTTTCCTGGTATTCCTCAGTCCAGCGGGTGTGCGCTTCGCCGTGGTGGCCAAAGAGAGCGTCGCCCCCGAATTCGCTCATGATCATGGGCTTGTCGTATTCCGAGATCCAACCAATCGAATCTGCATCTTCCGGTCGGCCGACATACCAGCCAATATATTCATTGTTCCCAAGGACATCGAGATCGTTGGCGATCGGATCGTTAATGCGAATTGTCATTCGGTTTCCGTCCGCCAGCTGGCTAGCCTGAAGAGCGGCAGACACAAGACGCGCAGGGTCGGCGGCATGCGCATCCTGAATCAGTTGCCGCAGGAAGCGATTCCGCGCGTCGCTGATGGGGGTTTCGTTCGCGACGGAGTAAATGATGAGCGCGGCGCGATTATGATCTCGCGCGATCATCTCCTTCAACTGATTTTCCGCATTGTAAAGAGTCTTCGGATTTTCCCACTGAATGGTCCAGTAGACCGGCACCTCGGCCCAGACCATCAATCCCATTTGATCGGCGACGCGCAACATAGCTTCATTGTGCGGATAGTGCGCGAGGCGAACGAAATTGCAGTCCAACTCTTTTGCCCAACTCAAGAGCGTCCGCGCGTCGTCCTCGCTCCAGGCCCGGCCAGGACGGGTGGGAGCCTCTTCATGGATGCTGATTCCGCGTAAGAAGATTGGTTTCCCGTTGAGGAGGATATTTGTGCCACGAGCCTCAATCGAGCGGAAGCCGATGTGATCTATGACTTGGTCGCTCTCGCTGGTTATCTCAACTCTGTACAGCTTGGGATTTTCAGGAGACCAAAGCGTCAGGTCGGCGGTAAAGGAAAACTCGCCGCGCCCTTTGGAATCTGTCTGAACTGTCTGGCTGAGCCCTGCCTCTGCAATGCGTATTGTGACCGTCTGTTGGAGTTGAGGCCCGTTGAGCTGCAACCATCCTTTAATCTGGCGCATCGATCCTTTCTCCAGTTGGACGGAATAGTCTTGAACAAAGGTCTCCGGCACCTCCACTAGTGTAACGGGGCGCGTAATTCCCCCGTAATTCCACCAATCTGTATTGACGGTGGGGACTTGATACCTTCCGCGACTGTTGTTGATCCTGAGAACGAGGAAATTACCGTGTGCCCTTACGCGATCCGTGATCTCAAAATCAAAGGGTGTAAAGCCGCCCTCATGTTCGCCAAGCTCCTCTCCGTTCAGGTAAACGGCGGCGAGGTAATTGCACGCTCCAAAATGCAGAAACAATCTGTTCTTCGGTGATTTTGTGTAATCGAAGGACCGCTTGTACCAGACGGTTCCTTCATAAAACAGCAGCGACTCGCGCTGCGTATTCCAGTCGCCGGGCACATGAAGTTGGCTTGAAGTATCGAAATCATACTCGACCAGCTCCGATTCGGATTGAGGCTTGTAGTTCTTGTAAAACGCATGGTTATTTTTCAATGGCTGAGCACGATAGTCCAACGCTCCAACATCGTACAGATCGACAATTGCCTGCCACTGGCCATCCAAGCTAGTAGCCTGACGCGCATTGACATTCGCGATCAGCGGGGCAACCTGTGCCGCACCTCGCCCGGAGAGGAACGGCAAACACAAAGCAAAGGTCAACCAACGCAGAAAACCAGTCATGGAACGGTCTGATACGGCATAGTACAAAATCCCGGAACTGAATTGAGAGTTTGCCTTAGCGTCCGGAAGCCAAAAGCTTCAGAAATTGAATTTCGCGCCGAACTGAACCTGGCGGGGAGGGTTGGCGCTGGTGATTTGCCCGGGAGTGCCATTGGCGGACGTGCTGGGATTGTTCCAATTCGTGCGGTTAAATGCGTTGAATGCGTCCGCCTGGAACACCAAGCTCATCCCTTCTCTGGGCAAGTGGAACATCTTTCGCAGTGACAGGTCCCACGTGTAGTAGTCTGGACCGATGATGCCTCCGATGGGTGCGTTACCTGCGCTAGCGTTCGGTGCCAAACTGACAGCGGCGGGATTGAACCAACATACCTTTTGCGCGGGGCAGGTGTAGCCCGAATAGAGCGATACACCGGGGACGACACTGGCGCGTCTAGAAAAGCCGACTTCGAGAGATCCAGGACCAACGATAGAAGTTCCTGTTATCGTAAGGGGCGCCCCGGACTGGAAGTGAGTTATGCCGCTCAACGCCCAACCAGAGAGAAGACCCCCTGCAAAGCCCTTACGATTCCGGAACCAAGGTTCTTCCAACGTGTAACTAGCGGCGAAGATGTGAGTCCGGTCAAAGCTGACCTTGCCGTACTCATATTGTTTCCAAGAAACAGTCTGGCCATTGGTAAGCAGGCATGTGAACAGACATTCTGGTTCGGGATTCTGGCCAAAGTTGTCACCTACTCCACCGTCTTCGCCCATCGTCTTCGAATAGGTATAACTCAGAGTGGCGGCAATGAAACCCTTGCGTTTCGTTGCTGAGAGCTGGAGAGAATTATAGTTGGAAGTCGTATCACTTCTTCCCTGGGGAATGGACGCCCATCCCAGGTACGGGCGTATCTGGTTCGTGGCCAGGCAGTGTGGGTTGGTTGTGGCACAGGGTGGCGGGTTGTTCAGCCCCGTGTCGGGAGCTGGGTTGGTCGAATAATCCAGGTTGGCCGCCGTCCATGTCGGCGCATTTATATCGGGACTGCGAAGTATGTGCCGCCCCTCGTTGCCGACGTAAGCTGCCTGGGCTAGGATGCCGTACGGCAACTCCCGCTGCACGCTCAAGCTGTACTCCATGTTTCGCGCCACTTTCAAATTAGGGTCGACGGAGGTCACGCCGGTGGCGCTTGGAGCGGGCACGCCGACTGCGCCGGCACCGGTGTCGAACGTGGACAGTTGACCATTCGAGGTGGACACCTTCACTACCCACGGCGCTTGGCCCTGAAGCCCGACGCCGCCCAAGAGATTGGCCTCCGGTTTGTCGTAGAAAATTCCAAATCCACCGCGAATGACTGTCCTGTCGTTTTTGAAGGGCGAATACGAGAAGCCGACGCGTGGCGCCCACAAGTTTTCCGGTTTATAGAAGCCGCGTGGCGCCGTTGGGGGTATGGCCGCCAATAGCGATGGATCCTGGGACGTTAGCGGCACTCGGAAGGCCTGGTCGGAAGGTACGTTGCCCGGGCGCACCAATCCATTGCAGCCAATCAAGATCGGAATGTTATTGGGAAGAATGCTGCCCGTGCAGATGCCGGGGCCGCTTCCGGCTGGGCTGCCGCCCGGATTGAGATTCCCTTTGGCGTCAACAAAGGCCGCGTTCGCTTGATTGTACGCGGCCGGGTCGAAGTTAGTCATGTTATTGCCCTGGAGGTAGGTTGGATTTGTTCGCACGTAGCGAATGCCCAATTCGAGGCTGAGTTTGTGGGTCAATTTCCAACTGTCTTGGGCGTAGCCCTCATACACATTGAAACGGTAAAAGCCGATTGGATCGCCCGATACCTGCGAAAAAGTTTGGAAGTTCCCCATCAGTGCGTCGGCGAAGGCATCGCCTGTGGAGTTCGGATTCCCATTAGGACTGAACGCTAGGCTACCGTCGTATGAAGTAGGCCGTGAATTCTGATTCTTGCGGTTACGGGCGTACAACGCGCCGAACTTCACGGTGTGCTTTCCGACCTGCAGAGTCACATTGTCCGAAGGGGAGATGTCCGTTGTAGGTGCAAGCAGAAAGTCCGGCGATGGACCTTCCCAACCAATCGGTCCCGAGGTCGGAGCGGCCGCAACTCCGGTAAAGCTCGTGGTGGGAATTCCAGTGGGAAACGAACCGACGAAACCCAGCGGGGGCGTGAATTGGAATCCGTAGGTGGACCGCAAGTAGAGATCGCCAACCGGAGGAATCTTCTGTTTGTGCCAGTCGGCGTTGAGTTTCACTTCGTTGAGCAGTCGAGGAGAGATGACCGATACCCACCCAATTTGATAGTTATATCCTGGACGGTTGCGAAGGTCGGGATCCACCGGCAAAAAGTTAGTGTTGAAGGTGCTAAATGCGTTGTACACCTGAACGTTGTCGTGAATATAGCGAAAGTAGAGATTCTGTTTGTCGCTGGCGTGGTAATCGACGCGGATGATGTCCTCGCGCCAGTTCGTCGGGCCACCTGGCTGGAAAAAGGTGTTGCCGGCCTGGACTGAGGTAGGCAGTGCACCTGCGGCGGACAACTGCTTCGCCGCCAGCGCGTAAACCATCGCAAGAGCTTTTCCATCGGGCGTGATACAAGCAGAGCTCAAAACGTTATTCGTAATAGTGCAGCCCGGCGGGGCGTTCGTCGGGGTTTTGAGCGTCAGTCCTACAAGCTTTCCAAGCCCGGCGGCGCCTGGAAGGATGTCACTAAAGTCGCCTTGCGTCTCGGCTTGGGTGGGAAGCGTCTGGGCGCTGGGGTTTTGAGGAGCTCGCAGTCGCTTCCATTCCTGGCCACCAAAGAAGAATAACTTGCCGCGCTTGATGGGGCCGCCGAAGTCCCATCCCCAGTCGTTGTAGCGAAGGGGCGGCCGCAGAACAATAGAGGCCGTACCGGGAAGCGCGGTTAGCTTGGTCCCTGCATTTGCTGCATCAAATATCTGGTTGCGCACGTATTCGAAAGCGGTGCCGTGATATTGATCTCCTCCGCTGCGGGTCACCACGTTGACCTGGGCGGAGGCGCTGCGCCCATATTCCGCAGAAAAATTCGAGCTCTGGATGTCAACTTCACGAATAAAGTCAATGCCAACGTCGTTGAAGGCGGTGTTATTCGAGCCAGAATCTAGGTTGAACCCGCCGTCGACGGCGTACAGCGCCCCGTCGTTACGCTGGCCGTTGAAGAACGCAAGACCAGTGCTCTGGATACTACCAGCCAGGAGACTAGTGGGGTCGGTGATGTTGATCTGTGCGCCTGGAATCAAGGTAACTAGTGACTCGTAGTGCCGCTGGTTCAAGGCCATGTTCTGCATCTGCTGAAAATCGATGGTTGTGGAGATTTCGCCGGAGGTGGTGTTCACTGTATCTCCGGTTGCCTCTACGCGCACTGTTTCCGTCACCGCACCAACTTCCATCCCCAAATCCACAGTCAGGCGCCCGCCGGCTACCAGAACGTTTCCAACCTTTTCAGTGGTCTTGAGGCCCTTTTGCTCGGCGGTGACCGTGTACGTGCCCACCGGGAGACCGTCCGCGACAAAGTAGCCATTCTTGTCGGCCGTCAAGACGCGAGGAACCTTCGTGGCTTCGTTGACGATCGTGACCTTTACGTTCGGGACGGCGCCGCCCGACGAGTCTGTGACAGTCCCGACGATGCGGCCGAATATATCCTGAGCAACAGCGAACTCAACCACTCCGGACAATAGCGTCACAGCCAAGAGCACGCTCAGGGCATTAAGTGCTGCCAAACGGAAACGTTTCATACTTTCGCGGCTCAAAGACAGGAATTGATTTTTCGCGCGAGCCATGGTCATTTTGGTCACTCCTAAGGCGGCATTACAGTCTGTTGTTGCACTGCTCCTCTGACCGGCCGCGGCAATCGCGGTTCAGGAAGCTGCACCGCAAATGGGGTAACGAATTAATCGATGAAGAGAGTAAAACAGAGCTGCGTTCAGGCGGGAAGTTAGCTAACGGTGAATTTACTGTTAGCCTGGCTTCGCAGGGCCATGGAAAACGAACTGGCTTGCCAAAGTTTGGCAAAGACGCGACGCGTCATTCGCAATGCAACGAGCCAATCGCTCCGGCGGTCGTGCTTACTTATTGAGGCTCCCCCGACGCCGGTAGCGCAGTTTCTACTAACTCGATTCCGCGAATGCTCGGGACGTTCGCAGCGCCGACCAGGAATTGCAGCATAACCAGGCCGTAACGATCGGCCTTCACGGTAAATTCCTCGATCACGACCTTGTTGACCTTGCCGGCGGCGGCTACGATATCGAAATTGTTCAGAACGGTTTGCCCATTGAGAACCGCATTAAACATACGGCTCCCAGGGGCCTTGAAAAATCCCTCGGCAAAATGCAGATGCACTTTGTAAGTGGCTCCTGGGATCAAGCCGGGGATGAAGTAGCCAAATGATCCCACGCCAGTTCCGACTCGTTGAGTGAGATAAACCTCCTTCGGCGCGGGATCCGTTACGCCGGAAATGTCAACGAGGGAGACATTGGGAATAGAAGAACCGATTCTGCCCCCAGCAAAGTCGGTATCGGCGAGGAACGCGCCGACGGAAGGACCACCCGCATTAATGGCGATGCTCGCTGTCGTACTTCCGGCGCTGCCAAGAACAAGCTTCGGTCCTTTGGCGTCGGCGGAACCGGCAGGAATTAATTCAATGCCGCAAATGGTTGGCTGGTCCGCCGATCCCGGAACAAACTGTATTGCCACAATACCGTTCTCGTCCGGCCTCACCGTGAACTCTTCGACGACCGCCTTGGCCATTGCACCTGCGGCCACGAAGATGTCGAAGTCGGCCAATACTTGTTGGCCGTTCACAACTACATTGAAAAGCCGCTTGCCGGGAGCCGTGAAAGTGTTTTCTGCGAAGTGCAGCCGCAGGGTATAGGTAGCTTGCGGATTTAGATTAGGGATGGCCCAGGCGCTCGCTCCCCAGTGTTCGGTCTCGTAGACGCCTTGCGGCGCAGGGTCCGTGATCCCGGAAGTATCAATTACCACACCGCTGTGGGAGTTCGTAAATCCGCCTGCTGAGAAGGCCTCCGTAGCGAAATTCTCGACTGCATAACCGCCTGCATTGATGGCAATTCCCGTGGCATTGCCAAAGGAGTCAGTCGTAACCGAAGCTTCGTTCGAAGAGATTGATTCTCCCCCAAGACCGACAGCGCGCACCTGATAGTAGTAGGTGGCGCCCGGATTTAGGCCCTGGTGGATGTAGTGGACGCCATGATAGTGCTGAACGAGCAAGTTGCTGAATGAGGGGTCAAAGCCCGGGGTAGTGCTGGCATAAATGTCGTAGGCGTCCGGCACAAAGAACCCTCCGGCATGGTTGTCCGGTTCCCAGTGGAGTTCGACTTGATTGCTGGCATGTGAATCCACACGCAGTCCGACAGGCGCCGCAGGTGCGCCGGCATCCCAGGTAAATACGCGCACATAATCAACGAGCATATCGGCAGGAATTGGTTTCGAGCTATCCGGCCCTGGTTTGGGGAAATTGCCGCCTATCGCCTGGTTTAGAAGAATAAAGAATGGGTGGTTAAATACCCACTGGCTTCCAGGAGGGATGAAAGTCGGTGTGACGGTCAAGAATGGCTTCGTCCAGTCGTCCCTGTAGAACTGCATCTGGTACGGGGACCACACCACGCCGTATGTGTGGTAGCCGGGATCATCTACTTGGCCGTTATTCGGAAATATGTATCGCGCTCCGATTCCATTCCCGCCAGAATAAGCTGGGCCGTGATCGGTGGATGAAGTGGTGGTAGCGGTATATTGTGGAACCCATTCCATGATGTCGGACTCGCCGCAATTCGGCCAGCCCACCGAGCCAATGTTCGTTCCCAACATCCAAAAGGCCGGCCACAGTCCATTACCGACAGTCAGTTTCATCCGCGCTTCAATGCGGCCATATTGAAACTGTTGTAGCCCCTCCGTTTTCATGCGCGTGGAGGTCCACGTCCCACCTGGAGTCCTTATCGCGCGGATGACCAGATTGCCGTTGCCGTCCATGAAGACATTCGGTGTAGCGGCGCTGCAAGGTGCGGCATTGGATCCAGCGGCGCAGTAGACTTCCAATTCGGCGTTGCCCCAGCCGCCGCCTCCCACATCGTAAGTCCATTTCGTCGGGTCCGGGAAAGAACCCGCCGGACCGTTGAATTCGCTAGGAAGAATGAGATTAGTACTGCACATCCAGGGCTGCCGGAAATATGACTTCCCTTTGCAGCATTTTTCACAGCTTTGTGTATCCGGTACATGGTTCATGATTCCTTCATCTGCTGGAAGACGAGACCCGGCTTTCTCCGCTTTTCGCGAGCAAACTTCTCGATTCGTTGAAAAACACCAGATGTCGTTCTTATTTTGTAATTCATGCGTAACATAATCTTGTCGCTGGACCTGGAAGCGATCAAGAGGCCACAGGGAATAAAATCACTCTTCACTTATGCAGCGGCAGCACGTCGGACGGGAAGTTATTGACCGTGAATTCACTGTTAAAATCTCATGCGGGCCGGGTATTCTAAAATTTATTGGCCTTGTGAGCTTGAGTACACGCTAAATCCATGGAGATTCAAGCGCTTTCAGTCGACCTCGCACTTCACGAAGTGAGTTATACTGCCACTATCAGGCACGGAACCCTGACCCAGGTAAGACATTTGTTGAGAGGATTACAACTTGCCATCGGCAATCAGCAAGCTTGAGGCTGAGCGGGCTGAACTCGAAGCTATCCTGGCTTCCGGTGTGATCGGCCGAGCGAACAATCTTGTTCGACTTTTGACTTTTGTCTGCGAAGAGTACTTCAGGGGTGCCGTCGATGAAATTAAGGAGTACAGCATCGCCGTGCGGGCCCTGGGGCGGCCGGAATCCTTTGATCCGCAGCTAGATACCATCGTCCGCGTCACAGCGCATGCGTTACGAAAAAGACTAGAAGACTATTACCGAAGTGCGGGAGCAGAGCAGCCGGTCCATATTTGTCTCCCCCCTGGCCACTACGTTCCTAAGTTCATTCATACGACCGACTTAGACACGGCAAGAGGCGAAACAAAGCCCGATGAGAATCGGAATAGCCAATCTCTTGACAGACATTCCTCTGGGGGTAACGGCCGGACACAAGAACAACGGGAGAAGATTGACCAGCCACTGCAGGAGCCCCTACCAGACATAGCCGCAGGGCGTCACCTCGGCAGGAAATCCGCAGTTAAGTACAGACCACCGAGTCGAAGGATGATAGCGGCCGCTATTTTTGTGGTTGCTGTATCTGTTCTCACGGCTTTTGCCTGGAAGGAACGGCACTCGAAGAGCGGGCCTGACAGCTCAGCCCAGGCCTTGCTCGGTGCTACTCCGGGATTCGGTTCTGGGAAGATTTTCCGCGTGATGGTGGGCAATGTTTCTGCCCCTTACGTAGATCGCGGTGGTTCTACTTGGGATAGCGATCATTTCTGCTCGGGGGGAACTTCATTCTCTGTTGCGGGTCACGTTATCCAAGGCACTGAAGATCCGCAACTGTTCGCTGCAGGGAGGCGAGGCGTCTTTCATTGCAATTACCCCGTCCCGCCTGGAACTTACGAGGTTCATCTCCTGTTCGCTGAAACGTCGGGCCTTCAAGAAGCTAGTCGCAATGTAGCGTTCTCCATCAATGGCGGGTCACCTACCAACTTGGATGTGGTGGACGACGCCGGAGGAGATGACATTGCCACCACGAAAGTATTTAAAGATGTTATACCTGCGAGCGACGAAACCATTCATCTGGACTTCACTAATCCTGAGGCATTTGTAAATGCGGTTGAAATTCTTCCGGGCACTCCGCATCGCATGCTTCCGGTCAGGATTGTCGTCGGGCACTCCTCCTTCCGCGATTCCAAGGGAAATGTTTGGCTGCCGGACAGATATTTCTTCGGTGGGCGCCTGAGTAGTTTCGGAGGCGATTTATCCAAAGTCGCCGATGGCCGTCTTTACGAATGGCATCGATTTGGGCACTTCCATTATGTAGTCCCCGTCGTGAATGGCGGCAAGTACACCTTGAAATTGTACTTTATGGAACATTGGTTTGGTGTCGAGAATGGCGGCATTGGAGGTATGGGCAGCCGGGTGTTTGATGTCTACTGCAACGGCTCGACGCTCTTAAAGGGATTCGACATCTTCCGGGAAGTCGGCTCCGAACCGTTGGTCAAGACCTTCCAGCATATTGAACCCACGCCACAAGGCAAGATAGAGATCTACTTCACTCCTTCGGTGAACTACCCTTCGATCAGTGCGATTGAAGTCCTTCCCGAATAAAAAATCCCTGGAATTCTGCGAAATTGGCGCGCGCAACAAACTGACATCTTCATGTAGTGGCCGAATGGCACCCTACCCCGCAGCTCGCGAACTAGGTTTCGTCCTTCATCCCTACGCAGCGGATTCGACGATTCTGGGCGCGTGGTCGGCAACCCTTCCCTTACAGGATTATGTAAGGGTTGCCCGTCATCCTGGCGCAATCCGGAAACTTTGCTCCAGCATCAGTAAACCCTTGGCGACTTGACGGAGTTTTCGCGACGCGACTCGCGCGAATCAGTTGTCAGGCGATCTCGTTCGCAATTGTGGCCGCCCATTGCTTAACACGGTGAGTCGCTCCTTCCGGCTTGCCGGACAAGTAGACGTCAGCAACAGTCATCGACCAATGTCGCAGAACTGGCCGGCATAGCGCTGGATCACGCAGCACCCTCGCCTTCCCGCCGTATCTTGCGTTCGTCGCCCGCCGGATCTCAGCGACAGAAATACGGCCCTGCAGATGCGCTGTGAACGATGCCCTGAGTCCCTCAATCGCCTTCTCCGCAAATTGCATCGGGTGCTGGAGATTGTAGGAAGCAACGGTCAGGAAGTGGACCGCAAGCAATTCGGGATTCTGCCACTCCCAAGAAAGGATTGCACACAACTGCCCCCAACAATCGAGTCCCTCAACGGTCGGCGCATCTCGTATTGAAATCTTAATCTCCCAGACCTAATGGTTCAAACGGCGCAGCGTTTACGAATTGTGTCCGGACGGTCGGCTAACCGGAATGTATGGTCCGCCGCTTCGCCGCAAGCGAATTGTGAGGATGTCACAAGTTGGTCTACGTAAATGTATACGGCCTTTGTTGGAGTGGATCACTCCTGGCCAAGATGGAATGCGCTGCGCCCTTCTCCCCATTAGTTATTCAGTCTTTAGAGACTTCTTCCGGTTACGGGTTTGAAGAGCGCCGGGTTCGACCGTTGTGCCATCTCCTCATTCGCCAGCAGACCTGGTAAGAAATCATGTTCTCCGCAGTCGTCGCTAAGCTGCAGCTACATCGGCCAACACGGGAGGCCGATAGTGTTCATTCTTCGCGAGCACAGCCCAGGCGATGCGGGCGAGCTTATTCGCTAACGCCACGGCGGCGACGTTGCGGTGCGTGCGCGAGGTGAGCTGTGCCAACCAGGCACTCAGACCGGAAGACTGCTTCGTACGTTGTTGCATCACCGCACGTGCGCCTTGCACGAACAGTCTTCGCAAGTAAGAGT
>WNFT01002112.1_pt1 | contig 16971 bp, 15 predicted proteins | sample 5400191 | NCBI WGS metagenome assembly WNFT01 (sample SAMN13153359, study PRJNA577476) | soil metagenome | isolation source: 80 cm saprolite under Madrone tree | place: USA:California | collected 2016-06-14 | reverse complement strand
TCTTGCCGTCGGCTGAAAGCTCGCATTTTTCGAGTGCGGGGTGCCACTTGGCTATTCCACAAAAATCGCCGATCTTCGCCCAGAGCGCATCGGCCGAAAGTTTCGATGCAGCCTTGGCGGTGGATTCGAGCGCTTGGGCGGCAAGCCCGGACAGCAGCAGCGCGGCACCGGCCGCAATCGCAGTTCTGATCCCCATCGCGAGTCTCCCTGGTTTCCTTGCGTTTTCTGTTCGATCGAAGCACGAGGCCGGCACGATGGCCCGGATGCACGCGCCTGACAAGATTGAAAGACCTGCCGTAACCCAAGATTAGGCCCCGCTTCTGCGAATGACCCGGACGCAACCGTGGCGGCTTTCGCACAGGCGCGCACTCGGCATGGGGCTGCCAGCCATGTGTTCCCGCGCGACGATGCACGGCACTTCCAATTTTTGGAAATACGTGCAATAGCTGATCGGATGATCGTCATCGGCACGGACGTGGTCGACAGCTATCTGGCCGATCACGCCGGCCACAAGGGCATCAAGGCTGCGCGATCGCAATATGAGGCTTGGCTCGACATTGTGACCCACGCGAATTGGCTCAATCCGGAGGATGTCAAGGCGTCGTATCCGAAAGCGAGCATTCTCAAGGCCGGCCGGGTCGTCTTCAACATCAAGGGCAACGACTACCGATTGATAGCAGCCGTCCAGTATCGCGCCGGAGTCCTCGCGATCCGATTCTTCGGCAGCCATGCAGAGTACGACAGGATTGACGCGGAGAGCGTGTGATGGATGCGACCCTGATCGTGATCGACAGCAATGCGGAACTTGCGCGCGCGCGCGCCCTCGTTGATCGGCTGTGGAATTCGGAAGACGCGGCCGATATCGCTCGGCTTCAGGCGCAAGCGCGTCTGATCGCTGCCTATGAGGAGAGCAAGTGGCCGCGGCGCCACCCGAGCACTGCTGAACTGATCCGACATCTCATGGATCAGCATGGACTGACGCGCGCGGACCTGGTCCCTATCCTCGGAACGCCGAGCCGGGTCAGCGAGGTCCTGCGAGGCAAGAAGGAGCTCAGCATGGCCATGGTACAGCGTTTGCGCGCGCGCTTCCGCGTGCCGGCCGACCTTCTCATTCCGCCGCCCAGGCACGCGCGGCGAGCCACGAAAAGGGCCGCGGCGTGATGAAGTCGCCGTACCTGCGAGGACCTCACCGACTGCGCCAGCGCGGCTTATCGCCGGCCCGGACGGTCCGTCATAGCGCCACGACGAACGAATAGCGCCATCTTCATCGACCGCGGACTGATCCTAAAATGCATCCCAACGGACATGCGGCGCTGGTGACGGGCGGCGGCTCCGGCCTTGGCCGCGCCACCGCCGTACGGCTTGCCGCCCTCGGCGCCAAGGTGGCGATCCTCGACGTCAACGGCGACGCCGCGCGCTCGGTCGCCGCCGCAATCGGCGGCCTCGGCATCGCCTGCGACGTGACGAGCCCGCAGCGCGCCGCCGCGGCCATCGCGGAGGCCCGGGCCCAACACGGGGCGGCGCGCATCCTCGTGAACTGCGCCGGAATCGGCCCGGCGCAGCGCATTGTCGGGCGCGACGGACCGCAGCCCCTCGACGACTTCGCGAAGGTCATCACCGTCAATCTGATCGGCACCTTCAACGCCATGCGGCTCGCCGCCGCCGACATGCAGGCCCTCGCTCCGCTCGCGGACGGCGAACGCGGCGTCGTCATCTCGACCGCCTCGGTCGCAGCCTATGACGGCCAGATCGGCCAAGCCGCCTATGCGGCCTCCAAGGGCGGCGTGGTGTCGCTGACGTTGCCGGCGGCGCGCGAGTTTGCACAATTCGGCATCCGGGTGATGACCATTGCACCGGGGCTGTTCAACACCCCGATGGTGGACGGCCTGCCTCGGCAGGTGCAGGACTCGCTTGCGGCCGCAATCCCGTTTCCAAAGATGCTCGGCAGGCCCGAGCAATATGCCGACCTTGTTTTGCACATCATCGAGAACCGCTATCTCAACGGCGAAGTGATCCGGCTCGACGGCGCGATCCGCATGGCGCCGCGGTAGTGTTGCGTTTTGTTTGATTCACAATTGTCATCGCCCCGCGAACGCGGGCGATCCAGTAACCACAAGACTCCGCATTGGGCACAGCATCAGCTCGCGGCAATGGGATTGAAGCGTCAGAGTTATATTACCGGCGCATAGTCAAAGGATCAGATACCGCATGCTCATAAACCGCCACCAGGTGACCATCGAATGGGGTCACTGCGATCCTGCCGGGATCGTGTATTTCCCCAACTATTTCAGCTATTTCGATTCGGCCGCCAATGCCCTCTTCCTGCGCGCTTTGGGGCTCAACAAGTATGAGATGCTCAAGACCTACGACCTCGTCGGCATTCCGGCAGTCGATGTCGGAGCGCGCTTCATCGTGCCTTCCGTGTTCGGCGACGTGGTGACGATCGAATCGACAGTTGTCGAGATCAAGCGGTCGAGCTTTCGGATGCAACATCGGTTGCTCAGGGGCGATACGCTCGCGGTCGAGGGCCACGAGACCCGGGTCTGGGCCGGTCGCGACCCGGCGGATCCCACCAAGCTCAAGGGCAAGCCCATACCGGAGGAGGTCATCGCGAAGCTTAGCGCTTGAAATGCGGGTGTAACCCGGATTGAGTGCAGCGAAATCCGGGACTGCCTATCCATGCGGCAACGCCGGCCCCGGGTTTCGCTGACGCTCAAGCCGGGCTACAGCTGCTGTGAAAAGCCGCTTCAGGTCAAATTGAACTTCCTCAAGAAGCGATCGATCTCTTCATCCGTCGCGCGCCAATTCTCGCCCCGAGCCTCCGCAATAGTGATCACTCCGAGCAATTCAATCAGACCGTTTGCACTAAAGGAGTTTTCGTCTTTTCGCGCAGTCCAGACGTCGTCAAGGGAATTTGCGCTCTCCTCACGCGAAACGTCATATCCTTTTGCGATAATCACCAAGTAAGCTGGGACTTCTACATTGCCGGCTGCTGCGATATTCATTTCGCGATCCGCGTCAGTTCAAGTCGGTCACGTTGTTTCACCTTCGCTCCCTGTATCGGAAGTTCAAGCTGTGGCGCAATCGTCGTTCTTTACTTCCCTGCCGGTTTGAGGCTCAATCGTGAAAAGCTCGCCCTTCGCACGGTTGTGGGGCAAGAAAGTCAGAATGGAGGAATTCATGGGCACACAGACCCGTGTTTGCTGGGCGACGCTCGCGACAGCGGTTGGATTGGCGTCGATGGCCGTGGTTTCGCCTGCTGGCGCCCAGAGCCGGGACAAAGCGTTCGAACTCAAGCTGTCCCATTGGGTGCCGCCAAATCATCCGCTGCAGAAGGCGTTGGAGGACTGGGGAGCGGCCGTTGAAAAGGCGTCCGGCGGCACCCTCAAATACAAGGTGTTCCCCGCCCAGCAGCTCGGCAAGGCATTCGACCACTACGACATGGCCCGCGACGGCATCGCGGATCTCACCTACGTCAATCCCGGCTACCAGCCCGGACGCTTCCCGGTCATCGCGGCGGGCGAGCTTCCGTTCCTGATATCGGACGCCAAGGGCGGCTCCGAGGCGCTCGACGCCTGGTACCGCAAATACGCCGCCCGCGAGATGAAGGACGTGAAGTTCTGTCTCGCCTTCATCCACGACCCCGGTTCGTTCCACTCCAACAAGAAGATCGTGGTGCCCGGCGATATCCGTGGCCTGAAGGTGCGGCCCGCCCACGCCACCATGGGGACCTTCGTGAACCAGCTTGGCGGCATCAATGTGCAGTCGAGCGCGCCCGAAGTGCGCGACATCCTGGAAAAGGGCGTCGCCGATTCGGTGACCTTCCCGTGGGGCTCGGTGGTGCTGTTCGGCATCGACAAGGTGACCAAGTTCCACATGGACGTGCCGCTCTATGTCACCACCTTCGCCTTCGTGTTCAACCGGGACAGATACGACCAGATGTCGCCCGGGCAGAAGAAGGCGATCGACGACAATTGCACAACGCAAGTCGCCGGCAAGGTCGGCGGGCCGTGGGGCGAATTCGAGCATGACGGCATTGCCAAGATAAAGGCCGAGGCAGGCCACGACGTTTATCCGCTCTCCGAGGCTCAGCTCGCGCAATGGAAGAAGGCCGCGGAGCCGCTGGAGAAGACCTGGGCCGACAATGTCCGCAAGGTGGGTGTCGATCCGGTTGCGGCCATGAAGGAACTCAAGGACCAACTCGCAAAATACAATGCGGGATATTGAGGCCTAGGCGACCGCGCTGCTCCCTCCCCGTCTTCGGGGAGGGTTGGGGTGGGGTCTTTTCCACGGCAGGGCCGTGCAGTTGGTCCCCACCCGACCTCGCTTCGCCAAAGGTAGGCTCTTTGCACCCTCCCCGAAGACGGGGAGGGATGAACACCGAAAGGCCCATCGTGACCCGCAGCCGCATGGACCGCTTCATCGATGCGATCGAATGGGTGGCGGCCGTCTTTGTGGGAATCGTGGCGGTCGATATTTTTCTTTCAGTGCTGCTGCGCTACTTCTTCAGCACGTCGATTCCCGATAGCTACAATTTCGGCCAGCTTCTGCTCGGCATTCTGATCTTCTGGGGCATCGCGGCGACGAGCTATCGCGGCGGCCATATCACGGTCGATCTGGTTTGGGCCAATGTCGGGCCGCAGCGGCAGCGCGTGATCGACGTGTTCGCCACCCTGGTGCTGTTGTTCGTGGTCATGGTGCAGACCTACACCTTGCTCGACAAGGTGATCGCCACCCGCAACGACAATATCCTGACTGTCGACCTTAATCTGCCGACCTGGCCGTTCTTCGCCGTCGCCTGGGCGGGCGACGTATCGGCCGTGCTGCTGATCGCCATCCGCACCTGGCGGCTGGTCTTCCACCCGGAGGATCTGCACGCCGGCGGGCCGCAGGCAAAGGCGGTCGAGTGATGAGCCCCGATGCGGTCGCCGTCACGGGCTTCATCGTGCTGTTCGCCCTGATGCTGCTGCGGGTGCCGGTCGGCATGGCGATGGGCCTCGTCGGCGTGTCGGGCTTTGCGTATCTGGTCGGGGGTGGTCCGGCGCTCAAGCTCGTCGGCCAGACGTCGATGCGCACCGTGACCGACTACACTTTCGGGGTGATCCCGATGTTCCTGCTGATGGGGGCGTTCGTCACCGCCTCGGGCATGAGCCGGGAACTGTTTCGCGCCGCCAATACCTTTGTCGGCCACCGACGCGGCGGGCTTGGCATCGCCACCATCGTGGCCTGCGCCGGGTTCGCGGCCATCTCAGGCTCCTCGGTGGCGACGGCCGCAACGTTTTCGACCGTCGCGTATCCGGAGATGCGCCGCTACAAATATCCGCAATCCTTCGCGACCGGCGTGATCGCGGCGGGCGGCACGCTGGGCGCCATGTTTCCGCCCTCGACCGTGCTGGCGGTTTACGGAATCATCACCGAGCAGGATATCGGCAAGCTGTTCATCGCCGGTATCCTGCCCGGTATTCTGGCGGTGTCGATGTACATCGCCACCGTTTCGATCATCGGATGGTTGAGACCCGGATTCCTGCCGGCCGGCGAGCGAACCGGGGCGGCGGAGCGGCTCGCGGCTGTCCGCGACATCTGGGCGCCGCTGGCGCTGTTCGTGTTCGTCATCGGCGGGCTCTACGGCGGGTTGTTCACCCCGACCGAGGCGGGAGGCATGGGGGCGGGCGGCGCGTTCCTGATCGGGGTGCTGCGCGGGCGGCTGTCGCGCGCCGAAATTCGCGCGTCGCTGCTCCAGGCGACCCGGACGGCCGCGGCGGTGTTCACGGTGCTGATCGGCGCCCTGCTGTTCGGCTACTTCCTCACCATTACGCAGACCCCGCAGAAGGTGACCGAGTTCTTGACCGGCCTCGGGGTCGGAAGCTACGGCGTGCTCGCCCTGATCATGTTGATGTATCTGGTGCTGGGCTGCCTGATGGACGCCATGGCGATGATCATACTCACGGTCCCGATCATCTTCCCGGTCATCAAGACACTGGGCTTCGATCCCATCTGGTTCGGCGTCATCATCGTGATGACGGTGGAACTGGGGCTCATCCATCCGCCGGTCGGGATGAACGTCTTCGTCATCAAGAGCGTCGTCAAGGACGTCAATTTCGCCACGATCTTCAAGGGCGTATTGCCATTCATCATCACCGACCTGGTACGGCTCATCATCCTGATCGCGTTTCCGATCATTGCGTTATATCTGCCGACCCGGATGTAGTCCTCACCTCCCCCTGAAGGGGGAGGTTGCTCGACGCCATTGGCTCGATCACCGTCGGCTCGCCGCAGCCGTTCAGCCCAGCGCGACGGCCGGCCGATCGAACTTATCGTTTCGGCTTCCACTCAGCCGCCAATCTCTGTGCTTCGGCGATCTGCGCGGGGTTCAGCTTGGAGGCAGAAAGGTTGCGGGCGCTAACCGCGTTGTCGTGGATCTCTTTATCCGAGGCCGAGTTGGATGCGGCAAGGTCGGACCACATGTGCGCCTGAACGTAGTTCTGGGGCACGCCCTGGCCATTGTAATACATGCTTCCGAGGTTGCCCTGGGCGGCGGCGTAGCCCTGGTCGGCAGCCTTGCGAAACCATTTAGCCGCTTCAGAATGGTCCTGCCGCGCGCCCTTGCCCAGAAGGCCGTAAAGCCAATCGAAAAAAGACCAAATGCCGGAAATTGTCGGGCCGTTATAGTACATGGAGCCGAGGTTGTACTGCGCGGTGGCGTCTCCCTGGTCGGCAGCTTTGTGGAACCACTTCACCGCCTCAGTGAAGTCGTACGACACGCCACGTCCGTTGGCGTGCGCGAGGCCGAGGTTGTATTGTGCGACAGCATAGCCTTGGTCCGCAGCCTTGCGAAACCATTTAGCCGCCTCGGCATCGTCCTGCGGCACACCCTGACCATCGGCGTACATGGCACCGAGATTTGACTGAGGGATTGCAACACCTTGGTCGGCAGCTTTCCGATACCATTTAACCGCCTCAGCGAAGTCCTGCGGCACGCCGCGGCCTTCGGCGTACATAGCACCGAGATTGTTCTGGGCTCTGGCCATGCCTTGGTCGGCAGGGAGGCGATACCACTTCGCCGCTTCAGCATAGTCTCGCGGCACGCCGCGTCCCTCGGCATACATGTCACCAAGCTCGTCCTGGGCAAAATCTGAGCCCTGGTCGGCGGCCTTACGAAACCATTTAACCGCCTCAGCATCGTCCTGTGGCACGCCGCGGCCTTCGCGGTATATAGAACCGAGACTGTACTGGGCAGCGGCCAAGCCTTGGTCGGCAGCGAGGCGATACCACTTCAGCGCCTCGGCATAGTCCTGAGGAACGCCCTGACCGTTTTCGAACATCAACCCCACAGCGCCCTGGGCGGGGGCGTTACCTTGATCGGCCAGCGGCCGTAAGATGCGCATCGCAACGCTATAGTCACCGCGTGTTAACGCAGCCGCCGCATCCTCTAACGCTCCGCCAACGGCCGTGCCGACCACGACAAGCATAGCAATGAGCGCGCCGAAGAGTATTCGGGCGGATTTCTGCTTCATGAGCGCCCCCTTCTTGTGGCCACGAGCAGTAATAGCGGGTCAGTAGGCCGAGCTGCAAGGCGACCGACGGTGCTCAAGATGCGCCCCCATCGCGCTCCACCATCTCGATCCACTTCTCTCGGATTTGATGATACATTGAGCTATCTTCCTCCTGTACAGCCAGACATATGTTGGGCTCGTATATGATATAGGAGCATATCCTTTCATCGAGGCCGCTTCAAAAATGGCTGCATACGGCGTGATGTTTCATCACTTTCATGACGACCGGCATCCAAGAGTACAGGGATCCATTTCGGGCCGTGACTTGGCCGATCTGATCAGGCATCTCGGCACCGACAACATTCTGGCGGCCGAGGAATGGATGCGCCGCGCCCGACAAGGGGCCTTGAGCGATAACGATATCTGCTTAACGTTTGACGATGCCTTACGATGCCAATACGACGTGGCCCTTCCGGTGCTGCGGGATTTCGGCCTGACGGCTTTCTGGTTCGTCTACTCCTCGGTGTTCGAGGGCCACGTCGGGCCGCTCGAGGTCCATCGCTATTTCCGCACTACGCAGTTCCCATGCGACGATTTCTGCCAGCAGTTCTTTGAGGCCGCGTCGTCCACCTTCCCGCACGAATATGCCGGCGCATTGGATAGCTTCGATCACGAGGGCTATTTGGCTGAGTTTCCATTCTACAACCGCAATGAACGCTTCTTTCGTTATCTGCGGGACGACGTGCTTGGTCCAGAGCGTTACAACTCGCTCATGACCACCATGATAAACTCCAACGGCTTCAATGTTGCTGCCATTGCGGGCCAGTTGTGGATGACGGACGAGCACCTGCGCACCCTGCACAGCGAAGGCCATGTCATCGGGTTGCACTCATACAGTCACCCCACATGCCTGTCCAGGTTGTCGCCAGAATCACAGAAAGAGGAGTACCGCAAGAACTTCAATCATCTGCAGCGAGTACTCGGTCAAGCTCCGACGTCAATGGCCCACCCCTGCAATTCCTACGGTCCCGAGACCCTACGCATCCTGCGGGAGTTGGGGATCGGTCTCGGCTTTCGTGCCAATATGCAAATCGTGACCGAAGGCTCACCGTTCGAATTTCCCCGAGAGGATCACGTCAAAATCATTAAGGACATGCGATAGGCCGGTCCCCTGACGATTGGCCTTCCGCGGTCGTCGAAGCCTGACCTTCAAGGCAACAGGACATGAGGCTACCTCGTTGTCAGCACGATTGTGTGAAGCGACGAGGTACTTCCAGCCGCGTCGCAGCTTGTCCGATTAGGGTCACAAAGAGCCAAGCTACCCCTGTGTCCGCCCGGCAGGACTTCCTTCGATAGCTGACGCGGCGATGCGCGCAACCGCCCGGAATCAGGCGCCTCTTTTCCGTCTCACGCGGATGCGGCAATGTTGGACACGCGGCGGGAGGGGGTGACAGTGGTGCAACAAACGAGACGCCGCGTTGTTGCGCGGCCATCACCACAGCCGGGACCGCCTTCGGCGGCAGAGAAGCGTCCTTTGCCCTCCCCCTTCAGGAGAGGGTGTGCGATTGTGCCTCCTGGGGCAGCCAGAATGCTGCGAATGTGAGTCAGGCCCTATGGAACGCTCGTTCAAAACCGAAGTGGAAGCCCTGCGGCTCGGCGACGGCGCCGTTTTTCGCGGCGAAGGCATCCTCGCCGTCACCAAGGCGCTCCTGCAGTCGGGCGTGAGCTACGTCGGCGGCTACCAGGGCGCGCCGGTATCGCACCTTCTCGACGTGCTGGTCGATGCCGAGGACATGATGGCCGAACTCGGCGTGCATCTCGAAACCTGCACCAACGAAGCCTCGGCCGCCGCCATGCTGGGGGCCTCCATCAACTATCCGCTGCGCGGGGCGGTGACCTGGAAGTCGATCGTCGGCACCAATGTGGCCGCCGACGCGCTGTCGAACCTGGCGTCCCCCGGCGTGATCGGCGGCGCCATGATCATCCTGGGCGAGGACTACGGCGAAGGCGCGAGCATCATCCAGGAGCGCTCCTATGCGTATGCGATGAAGTCGTCGATGTGGCTGCTCGATCCGCGGCCCGACCTGCCCACTATCGTGCGTTGCGTCGAACAGGGCTTCGAGCTGTCGGAGGCAACCCATGCACCCGTGATGCTGGAGCTGCGCATTCGCGCCTGCCATGTCACCGGAGAATTCATTGCCAGCGACAACCGGCCGGGCCGTTATTCCGCCCTCAATCGCTTATCCGGCCCGCCGCGCTTTGACTATGCCCGCCTGTCCCATCCGCCCGTGACGTTCATCCACGAGCGTCTCAAGGTCGAAGACCGCATGCCGGCCGCGCAGGCGTTCATCCGGGAGCGCAAGCTGAACGAGCTTATTCCCGGCGATCTCGCCGATATCGGCATTGTGGTCATGGGCGGGCTCAGCAACGCCGTGCTCCGCGCGCTCGAGCGGTTGGGTCTCGCCGACATCTTCGGCGCCTCTCGGGTGCCGATGCTGGTGCTCAACGTGGTCTACCCGCTGGTGCCGGAGGAACTGCGTGCGTTCTGCGCCGGCAAACGCGCCGTGCTGGTGGTCGAGGAAGGCCATCCGGAATACATCGAGCACGCGCTCAACGTGGAACTGCGCCGCGCCGACCTGCAAACCCGGGTGCTCGGCAAGGGTCCGTTGCCCAAGGCCGGCGAATATACCGCCGAGGTTCTGCTCGACGGGCTGGCGGCCTTCCTCGCCGAAGTGCGGCCCGCCGGCCTCGATCCTGAGACGATCGTCGCTCACGTGCGCGACATCGTCGGCCATCGCCCCAAGGTGGCGGCGGCTCTCGGTGAATTGCCGGCACGGCCGCCGGCGTTCTGCACCGGCTGTCCGGAGCGGCCGGTGTTCAGCGCCATCAAGCTGGTGCAGCGCGAGATCGGTCCGACCCACATCTCAGCCGACATCGGCTGCCACTCCTTCGGCACGCTGCCGCCGTTCAGCCTCGGCAACTCGATCCTCGGCTACGGCATGTCGCTTGCGAGCGCCGCTGCGGTCGGTCCCAACATGGACCGGCGCTCGATCGCCGTGATGGGCGATGGCGGCTTCTGGCACAACGGCCTCATCACCGGGGTCGCCAGCAACCTGTTCAACCAGGGCGACGGCGTCCTCATCGTGATGCAGAACGGCTACACCTCGGCGACCGGCCAGCAATACATGCCGTCGAGCACCGCCGGGCGCAGCGGCAACGCGCCCCGCATGGATGTGGAAACCACGCTGCGCAGCATGGGGGTGAAATGGCTGCGCACGGTGCGTACCTACTCGGTCGCCACCATGATGGCGACGCTCAAGGAGGCGATGCTCACCGCCGAGCGCGGCCTCAAGGTGATCATCGCGGATGGCGAATGCCAGCTCGCGCGCCAGCGCCGGGTGCGGGCCGAGGACGCCGAAAGGCTCAAGCGCGGCGAGCGTGTGGTGCGCACGCGTTACGGCGTCGACGAGGACATCTGCACCGGCGACCACTCCTGCATCCGGTTGTCCGGCTGCCCGTCGCTGACCGTCAAGCCAAACCCCGATCCGCTCCGCACCGACCCGGTGACCACCGTGATCGACAGCTGCGTGGGCTGCGGACTATGCGGCGAGGTCGCCCATGCGGCTGTGCTGTGCCCGTCGTTCTACCGCGCCGAGCTGATCCGCAATCCGAACTGGTGGGATCGCGCCGTCGCAGCGTGGCGGCATCGCGTCATCGCTCTATTGGGCGGCTACGCACCGGACGGCGCCGCATGAGCGCGCGCCCCATCTCGGTGCTGATCGCGGCGCTAGGGGGCGAGGGCGGCGGCGTGCTCACCGACTGGATCATTGCGGCCGCCGCGCGCTGCGATCTGCCGGTGCAGAGCACCTCGATCCCGGGCGTCGCGCAGCGCACCGGCGCCACCACGTACTACATCGAAATCTATCCGACGCCATGGCGCGAGCTTGGCGGCAAGCGCCCGGTGCTGGCGCTCTCACCCGGCATCGGCGATGTCGATATGGTGGTGGCGAGCGAATTCCTGGAGGCCGGCCGCGCCGTCGCCGGTGGCTTCGTCACGCCTGAGCGAACCCTGTTGATCGCCAGCACCCATCGCTCCCACGCGATCGCCGAGAAAATGGCGATGGGTGATGGGCGCTTCGACACCGCCAGCTTGACGGCAGCGGTGAACAAAAACGCCCGGTCACACGTGCTGTTTGACATGGACGCGGCCGCCACGGCAGCGCGCGCGATGGTCAACTCCGTGATGTTGGGGGCCATCGCGGCGTCGGGCGGGCTGCCGATGTCGACGGAGGCTTTCGAAGCCGCGATCCGGGCGGGGAAGTCGTCCGACGCCAATCTGCGCGGCTTTCGGGCGGGGTTTGAAGCGGCGCTCCAAAGTGCCCCTACACTCAGCGCTTCTTCTCCCTCTCCCCGCTTGCCACTAGGGCGTTCACGCCCGTCTTCGACGGGCTATGGAGAGGGTCGGGGTGAGGGGGCGTTTCCACAAGCTCAGACCGGCCCGCAAGCTCAGACTCGCGGAGAGGCCCCCTCACCCATCCTCTCCCCGCAAGCGGGGAGAGGAGCAGCCTGCGGCGACCTCGAAAGCGAAGCCGCGCGCTTCGGCACTGCGGCCGACATCGTGAGGGAAGGGCTGCGCCGGCTCGTCGCCTATCAGGACCTCCGCTACGCCCGGCTCTATCTCGACCGTCTGGCCCCGATCGCCGAGGCCGATGCGCGCGCCGGCGCCCAGGGGCGGCTCGTGCGGGAGGTCGCCCGCCATCTCGCGCTGCGCATGTCCTACGAGGACGTGATCCGCGTCGCTGAAGCGAAGATCGCGCCGGAGCGAATCGCGCGGATCGTTGCCCAGATGGGCGCGCGCCCGGGGGAGTCGGTGGCGATTGTGGAATTCTTAAAGCCCGGCATCGCGGAAATGTGCTCGGTCCTGCCGTCCTCTATCGCTCGGCCGATCATCGCGATGGCGGAGCGCCGGGGATGGATCGACAAGCTTCATTGGGGCATGGAGATCAAGACCACTTCGGTTTCGGGCTATCTGCGCTTCCGGTTGCTCGCCCGACTGCGGCGCTTCCGACCGCGCAGCCATCGCTACAACCAGGAGCAAGTCGCGATCGAGGCCTGGCTCGCGCTCATCGCGGCAGGCGCGGCCAAATCCGGCGCACTGGCGCTCGAAATCGCCGAATGCGCGCGGCTGATCAAGGGTTACGGCGACACCTTGAAACGCGGCGCCGCCAACTATGCGGCGATCGAACGCGAGGTCATCCAACCTATACTTGCGGGCACCATTGCGCCGTCCCGCGGCGTTGACGCCATCGCCAGCGCCCGCGTCGCTGCCCTTGCCGACCCGGAAGGCGACAGCCTCGCGAAGTGCCTTGCGGAGATTGCGCAGATGAGCGACGCTGATGGTCCTTCATCTCGCCGCCGCGGTGAGAGAAGCGGCTAACGCATTCTTTGCGTGAATTGGACGAAGGCTCGCTCCGGCGTCCCGCCACCCTCACGCTGCAAGCGCAGGAGAGAAGTGGTGGGACGCAGATGATTGTTGGTCTCGATCTTGCTCGTAAGACCTTCGGCCGGAACACTTCGAACCTTCCCGGCAGCAACGACGACTAAGTCAGGGGGCTCGTCCGTCGGCGTGTGAGCTAACTCACATTCGGCGGCGGCGCTCGCGGCGATAATGCGTCAGGCAACGGTACCCTCGAACAGTGTGGGCGCGGCAATGAACTCGGTATCCGTGTTGAAGCCAAGGATGGTTGGTTCAAGGACAGCTGGTCGGCAATCGCATAAGCAAGACGATGGCGGACCCGCGTGCCGACCGATAAGCATCCTGTCGTTTCTCGAAGCAGAGAACATCAGGTTGCGGCAAGCCGTCTTCGAATTGTCACGCGATACCATGGCGCTTAGGGAAGCATTAGAGAAGAATGAAGGCGCCGTGAGCCCGTTGCGAAGTTAGGACGCGTCGGGAAATAATTGCATCACCTACATGTCATCGCCCACGAAAGGGCGCGTGAAATAATCTCGACCTCATCCTGAGTTGCCCACCGGCGGGGCCGACCACTGCGGATGAAAGTCTATTCTCCATGGTGCTGCCCGGCGGGAATTTTGTTTTCACTTTCGTACTAGGAGCGCCCGAAGGGCGCGTCTCGAAGGATGGATGCACGGCAAGGACTCGCGGCCATCCTTCGAGACGCCGTGCTGCGCACGGCTCCTCAGGATGAGGTCGCTCATTTCTTCACAGCCTCGAAGCGCCGGGGACCGAGGCTATCTCTTGCGGTCTTGCCGCCCCTCCGCCTCAACCGCTCCATGACAGGGAGAGGTTGTGGTCGTGAACTGATTCGAATTTCAAAAGACGCCCCACCGGTGCTAGTGTCACCCGGATCGCGCGCACCGGTGCGTGATCAACCGGGAGGACGCGATGAAGAAGCTGATTTCGGCTCTGTGGCTCGCCTCGAGCCTAACCGCGGGCGCGGCGTGGGCGCAGCCCTACGCGCCTAACGAGGCGGGCGTGACGATGGGACATTGGCATCTCAATTCACGCGACGTGGAGGCCAACAAAAAATCTTTCTTGGCATGGGCGGCACCGAAGGCGGTCCCGGCCCCCTGCAACGCGTGACATTCCCCGGCGTCGTGGTGATTCTCAACCAGCAGGCGGGGGCGCCGCCGGCGGCCGGCGGTACGGTCGGATCGGTGGTGAACCACGTCGGCTTCATCGTCCAGAACGTCCAGGAATCCGTCGCCAAGTGGAAGGCCGCGGGCGTTCCGGTGGAGCCGGGGAATAACGGCAGGCTGGACCAAGCCTATGTCACGACGCCGGACGGGCTGAGAATCGAAGTTCTGGAGAACAAGAGCCAGAACGTTCCGATCCGGCATGAGCACGTTCACTTCTTCCTGCCGGAAGCCGCCATAGTCCAGAGCCAAGCCTGGTATGGAAAGATCTTCGGCGCCAAGGCGACCGTGCGCAACAATGCCCCGGTTGCCGACGTTCCGGGCGTTCAGCTGCGCTTCAACAAGGCCGATGCGGCGCAGGCCCCCACCAAAGGGCGGATTCTCGATCATATCGGCTTCGATGTGACGGACCTGCAAGGCTTCATCAAAAAGCTCGAAGCCAACGGCGTCAAGCTCGATCGGCCCTACTCCAAGAACGAGCAATCCGGCGTCGCGCTGGCGTTCATTACGGATCCGTGGGGTACTTACATCGAGCTCAACGAGCGGCCGAAGCCGGTTTATCTGCCGTAGCCGGTTTATCTGCCGTAGCCCTGGCCTAAGACAACGGCGTGTACGGGGTCTTTCTGCTCCCTCTCCCCGCAAGCGGGGAGAGGTAAGGCTGCCCGGCCGTCGCTTAACTCCTGCTGGGCCGGCGTTACCACCACGCGATCCCTGGGCACCTATGCATATCGTGATGGCCGAGCTTCGCCCCGGCCATCTGCTCCTTTTGCTGACACGCTGCAAAGAGATGACACCCGGCCGATCCGTCCGGCGTCATGGCCATCTCATCCGGCCCCTCGATAAACAGCCGCGGATGGGGCTTCGGCCGCTTCTTGAGAAACCGTGGCCGGAGAGCCTGATGCGATTACCTAAGCCGACGGATGACAAGTCTCTCGCGTCTGCGCTAACCAGCGTCGCCCTCCTGTGGCTCGCCGGCAACGGCATGCGGATGACCATTCTGGCGGTGCCGCCGCTGATTCCGCTCATTCATCGCGACCTGCACATGTCCGAGACCGAGGTCGGTATTCTGGCCGGCCTGCCGATCGTGCTGTTCGCCTGCGCTGCCGTACCGGGCTCGCTGCTGATCGCGCGCTTCGGCGCCGCTACGACCGTGGTCGCCGGGCTCCTTATCACCGCATTGGGCTCGGCGCTGCGGGGGACAGCGCCCAACATGCTGGCGCTCTACGTCGCCAGCATCGTGACCGGCTTCGGCGTCGCCGTCATGCATCCCTCGATGCCGCCATTGGCCCAATCCTGGATGCCCGGTCGCATCGGTTTTGCCACGGCCGTCTACGCCAACGGGCTGCTGATCGGAGAAATTTTGCCGGTGCTGCTGATGTTGCCGGTCGTGCTGCCGCTGGTCGGAGGCAGCTGGCGGCTCGGCTTCGCGTTCTGGGCCGTCCCGTGCGTCGTCATTGCGGCGATCATTCTCGCCGCCGCACCCCGCCATCATCCGATCAAGGATATCTCTCACTACCGGTGGTGGCCGGACTGGAACAGCGGCCTGTTATGGCGGCTCGGCCTCGTGCTGGGCGGTGTCAATGCATCGTATTTCACAACCAATCATTTCCTGCCGGACTATTTCAATCAGATCGGCCGTGGAGATCTGGTCGGCCCCGCCCTCGTGATCCTCAATGTGGCACAATTGCCGGCATCGTTCCTGCTATTAGGGCTCGCCGGTCGGTTTGAACGCCGGTCCGCAACCTACGTCTTCCTGGGGGCCGTCACACTTTTGGGTGCGATCGGAATCATCCTGGGCAACGGTCCGATCATTCTGGCTGCAACCGGGCTGATCGGTTTTTCCGCGGCGGCACTGCTGATCCTAGTCCTTGCGCTCCCGCCTCTTCTCAACCCCGCGGAAGACGTGCCGCGCATGGCGGCCGGCATGTTCACGATCAGCTATTCCTGCGCGGTGATCGTCCCGATCCTCAGTGGTCTTGCCTGGGACTTGACCGGCGTGCCGGCGGCGGCATTCGTACCGATGGCGTTAAGCGTTCTGTTGATGATCGGACTTGCGCCGACGCTGGGTCTGGCTAACCGCACCCCGGCCGCTACATGATACTATGGTGCTGCCCCAGCCCTTCCGGCTCGCCGGGAGCCAACCGAGGAAATCCTGTGACCGATACCGCCGCACGCATGACCGCCGAGTCCTTTCTGTCCCGTCTCGCCGACCGCGGCGTCGAATACGTGCTCGCCAATGCCGGCACCGATTTCGCGCCGATCATCGAGGCGCTGTCGCGCCATCCGGGCAGCAACCGCAAATATCCCCGCGTCATCACGGTGCCGCATGAGAACGTCGCCGTGGCGATGGCGCACGGCTACTACCGGGTCAGCGGCAAGCCGGCCGTGGTGATGGTTCATGTGACAGTCGGCACCGCCAACGCCGTGTGCGCGCTGATGAACGCCGCGCGCGACAATGTCCCGATCATTCTCGGCGCCGGCCGCACCCCGCTCACCGAAACCGGCCACGCGGCGTCGCGCAACCGCTCGATCCATTGGGGCCAGGAGATGTTCGACCAGGGCGGCCTTGCCCGCGAATTCGTGAAATGGGACTACGAGCTGCGCGCCGGCCAGCCGGCGGAATCGGTGGTCGATCGCGCCCTCGACATCGCCATGTCGGAGCCGCGCGGGCCGGTCTATCTCACATTGCCCCGCGAAGTCCTGGCCGATCCCGCCATAGCGCCGCGGCGCGACACGGTGCGGCCCCTCGGCGCGAGCGCGGCGGTGCCATCGTCCGAGGCGGTGGAGCGCGCCGCCGCAATCCTGTCGGCGGCAGAGTTTC
>WNFT01002284.1_pt1 | contig 16977 bp, 14 predicted proteins | sample 5400191 | NCBI WGS metagenome assembly WNFT01 (sample SAMN13153359, study PRJNA577476) | soil metagenome | isolation source: 80 cm saprolite under Madrone tree | place: USA:California | collected 2016-06-14 | reverse complement strand
CCAGATACTGGTGGATGACCGCGTGGTTGGCCTGGAGATCGGCGGCCAGCGCGTGGTGGCGAACCACACCCTTCTCCATGATGTAGACGCGGTCCGAGGCCTCGAGGGTCAGCGGCACGTTCTGCTCCACGAGAAGGATCGCGACGCCGTCGCGGTGCAGCACGTCGATGATCTGGTGGATTTGGGAGACCATGCGCGGCATGAGCCCCTCGGTTGGCTCGTCGAGCAGGATGATCTTGGGCTCGAGCATCATCGCCCGCGCGATGGCCAGCATCTGCTGCTCGCCGCCGGAGAGCGTTCCGCCCGCCTGACCGCGGCGCTCGGCCAGCACGGGGAACGAAGCGTAGACTTTGTCGAGGAGCTCCGTGCGCCTGGCCTCGGTTATGCCCGGGCGGTCGAGACCGGTGCGCAGGTTTTCCATGACCGTCAGGAGGCGGAAGATGCGCCGGTCCTCGGGGACCCACGCGATGCCCAGGTGGGCCACGTGGTGGGACGCCATGCCGCCGATCTCGTGCCCCTCGAACGTCACGCGACCCTCCGACGGACTCACGAGCCCCATCACCAGCATCAGGTCTTCAGGTAGACCTCCTGCACCCGCTGGTTTGCCTGAATCTGCGCCGGCGTTCCCTCGGCGAGTACCTCGCCGTAGTGAAGCACCGTGATGGTCCTGGCGAGCCCCATCACCACTTCCATGTCGTGCTCGACGATGATGATGGTCAGGTCCTTGGCGATGCGGCGCACCAGCTCCACCGTCGCTCGCGTCTCGCTGACGCTCATGCCCGCCGTCGGCTCGTCGAGGCAGAGCAGCTCGGGCTCGGTTGCGAGCGCGATCCCGATCTCGAGGTTGCGCTGGGCTCCGTGAGAGAGGTTGGCCGCCAGCTCGTCCTCGTCCGGGAGCAGGCCGATAGCGTCAAGGACGGCCCTGGCCCGCTCGACGACGTCCGGAAACGACAGGCGATTGCGCACCATGTTCCAGGCGTGGTGGCGCGACTGGGCGGCGATCCGGACGTTCTCGAGGACGCTGGCGCCGGGCAGGATATTGGTGATCTGGTAGGAGCGCGCCAGGCCCTTGTGCGAGACCTTGTTCGGCGGGAGCCCGGCCACGTCCTCGCCGTTCAGGAAGACGCGGCCGGACGTCGGCTTCAGCACTCCGGTGAGGCAGTTGAAGAAGGTGGACTTGCCCGCCCCGTTGGGGCCGATGATGGCGCGGATCTCGCCGCGCTCCACCGCGATGCTGACCCGGTTGACGGCGGTCAGCCCGCCGAAGCGCATGGTCAGCTCCTCGGTGCGCAGGATGGGGCCGGCGGCGCCCCGGCCGTTTCTGGCCGGGGTTGCCGCCTGGTTGGAGTCGCCAGCGGTCACTACGAGAACTTGCAGTTCGGCGGGACGATCGTCTTTTCCTTCGGCACCGTCGCCAGCAGGCGGTGCTTGTTGTCCTTGATGTCGAAGATGAACTCACGAACGAAGGCCTGGTGGTCCTCTCTCCGCAGCGACTTGTCCCCCTGCGGAAAGTCGTCGGACTCCTTGACCTCCATGCCTTCCAGGGCCTCGATGATCTTCATCGTGTCTTCGCGGCCGCGGAAGCCCGACTTCTGGGCTGCGAGCTTGAGGAAGTTGACCGACTCGAAGTTGGACTGCACGTAGCGGTCGGGCTTCGGGGCCGAAGGGTCGATCGCCTTCAGCCGTGTGACGGCATCATCGTAGAACTTCTTGTGGTAGGGCGTGTTCAGCGGCGCGTCCAATACGGGGATGTAGCGGTTGATGCCCACGAACCCCTCGACCTTGACGCCCAGGGCCGGCAGGTGGGTGGACTCGGCCACGGCGCCATCGCCCGCGAGCTTGTACTTCTTGGTGAGCCCGAGGTCATAGGCCTGGTTGACGAAGGTCACCGCCGGCCCGCCGAAGAGAATCGCAAAGATGCCGTCGAAGTTGCCCTGGATCTTCGAGAGGAAGGCGGTCATGTCGGCCGTGCTGAGCGGGACGCCGGTGGTCTCAACGGTCTCGCCGCCCGCCTTCTTGATCTGCTCGATGTAGGCGTCGCGGGTCGACTGGCCCCATGCGTAGTCCAGGTAGACGAGGTGCCACTTCTTGCCCATCTTGCTGACCAGGTACGGCGCGAAAGCCACCGCCTGCGCGGGCGCGTAGTCGAAAGCCCGGAACGAATAGCGGCTGCACTTGGTGGTGGTGATCGTGGTGTCCAGGCAGACGCTCACCATGTTGAGGACCCTATGCTCTTCGTAGACGGGCATGCAGGCGAGGCACACGTTGGACAGATAGCCGCCCACGTGGAAGTCGATCTTGTCCTCAAGCACCAGCTTCTCGGCCCTGCGCCGACCGACGTCGGGCTTCGACTCGTAGTCCCCGATGAACAGCTCGATTGGCCGGCCGTTGAGCCCGCCCGCCTTGATGATGCGGTCCACGGCCATCTGCACCCCGACCAGCGCCGTCTTGCCGCCCGCGGCTGCCGTGCCGGAGAGTGGCTGGAGCGTGCCGAGCTTGTAGGGCTTCGCCTGTCCGAACGCATCCCGCCACCACGCGGGCACGGTCACCGTGGCGCCGAGCGCGCCCGCTGCCGCCGCGCCGAAGCCGAGGAAATGGCGCCGGGTTGTCTTACCGCTGTACCAGAAGTCTTCGGCCTGGGCCCACTTCTCGTCCGTCCACTTCTCTGCCATGGCTAAAGCCCTCCTTGGGCCGTTACGATCGTTGCTCGGCGAGGGCCTCGAAGGCCGCTGTGAACACTTGGACGGTCCGCTGGATGTCTTCTTCAGTGTGAGCGAGGGAGACATAGATCTTCTGAGCCGCCTTGACGATACCGCGCTCGAGCAGCTCGCGGGTGAAGGCGGCGTGCAGGGCCCGGTCGGCGGTGAGCGTGGCCCGGTAGTCGGTGATGGGACGGTCGGTGAAGTAGATCTCGAAGACCGGTGCCTCCCCGGCGACCTGCGCCTGGAAACCCGCGCGTCTCGCCGCCTCGCCGAGCGCCGTCTTCACCCGGTTGCCCGTCGCGAAGAGCCGCTCGTAGGCGCCGGGCTTGCGCAGCTCGGCGAGCGTGGCCAGCCCTGCGGCGGCCGCGACCGGGTTGCCGTTGAGCGTGCCCGCCTGCTGGACGAACTCGCCGGTCGCCTCCATGGCGGGCGCCAGGTGGCGCATGATCTCCTCGCGCCCGACCACGGCCGCGAGCGGGAAGCCGCCGCCGATGATCTTGCCCACGGCCGCCAGATCCGGCACGACGCCGTAGTACTCCTGCGCGCCGCCGTAGGCGAAGCGGAAGCCCGTCACGATCTCGTCGAAGATGAGCGGCAGGCCATAGCGGCGCGTGATCTCGCGCACGCCGGCGAGGAAGCCCCTGTCCGGGACGATGAGCCGCTGGAAGGGCTCCATGATGACGGCGGCCAGGCTCTCGTGGTGCGCGGCGATGATGGCCTCGGTCTCGGCCAAGTCGTTGAAGGGCGCGATCAGCACCTCGTCGCTCACGGCGTGCGGGATGCCGGCCGAGTCGGGCGTGGGAGCGGGAAAGGCCTTGGGCGACTTCGGCCCGACGCTCATCAGGGAATAGTCGTGGGTGCCGTGAAAGCCGCCCTCGAACTTCAGGATCTTGTCGCGCTTGCGGAAGGCCCGCGCCACCCGCAGCGCGAAGAAGGTCGCTTCGCTGCCGGTTGACGTGTAGCGCACCTGCTCCGCGCACGGCATCGCCCGGCAGATCTCCTCGGCCAGGGCGACGGCGGGCTCGGAGAGCTGGAAATAGGTCGTGCCCCGGCCGAGCTGCCCCTCGACGGCCTTGATGACCGCGGGATGGGCATGGCCCAGCACCATGGGGCCGCTGCCCAGGAGGTAGTCGAGATACTCGCGACCCGAGTGGTCGTAGAGGTGGGCGCCCCGCGCTTCCTTGATGACGAACTGGAGATCCTCGGGGGCGTAGTAGCCTCCGATGACACCGCCCGGAAAACGGCGCAGGGCGGTTCGGAGCAGCTCGGTTTCTTCGGGACTCCGGGGGGTCATGCGGCTCTCTGGCGCCATCGGGTGGAACCCCTTATACAGCAAGGCGTCCGGCCCCGCAAGAGCCTCCGGGGCGTCCCGCCACGCACAGGCCGGCGGCTTGACGCCGCTGCCACTCCTGTTCGTCTCGAACCACGTCACCATCGTCATTGCTGACAAGGGTGATGGAGAAGATAGCCGAGCTGGCGCGCCCGGCGGCTCGGGCCTAGCCGGAGAGGCTCGCGGAGCGGAGCGCCAGCCGTATCCGATGACGCTCGTCGTCGGAGACCGGCGTGAGCGGCGGCCGCACGTGGGCGGCCGGGATGCGACCGAGGATGGCGAGTGCCTCTTTCATGCGGTTGTGCATGTCCACGAAAGGGGGCGCGTAGAAGACGTCGACGAGCGGAGCGAGCCGCTCGTTCACGCGCTGGGCGCCTGGGAGGTCGCCCGCCTTCACGGCGGCGAAGAGCTCGGCCTGGAGGTCCGCCGCGACGCTGCCCATGCCCGAGATGCATCCGTCGGCGCCCAGCAGAAAGCTCGCCATGAGCGACATCGTGAAGGAGGAGAGCATGGCGACCGGACGTTCTGAGGCGCGGAGCGCGCGGAGGTTCTTCTCGTAGGACACGATGTCGTTCGACCAGTCTTTCACGGCGACCACGGTCGGAATCTTGCACAGCTCGCCCAGCGTCTCGGGCGAGTAGCCGATGCCGGAGGCGGGCGGGTACTCGAAGACGACCAGCGGCAGATCCACGGCATCCGCCAGCAGGGAGAAGTGGCGGAGAACCATGTCGGGTTTGACCTGGGCGCCCCACATGAAGACGGTCGGCGGGAAGACAAGCAGGCCCGAGGCGCCGGCAGCCTTGGCGTCGCGGGCGAGCTCGATGGCCTCCTGGGTGCCGTCGGAGTACACCCCCGCGATGATGGGCACCGTGCCGCCGACCGCCTCGAGGGCGAGCGAGAGCGCCCGCTTGCGCTCCTCGCCGGAGAGCGAGGACACCTCGGCCGCGTGACCGTTGGCCACGATCGCCGTCACCCCCTTGGTGCCGGCCAGCCAGCGCAGATGCTTGGTGTACGCGGGCACGTCGATGGCGAGATCGGCCGTGAAGGGAAGGAGGTTCGCCGGGATGCAGCCCGAGAAGCGGTACCCGTTGTCCATGGTCACGAAGCTACCACGCTCCTCGAGACGGCGCTACCACCGGCCGATCTCCCCGGCGACCTGCGTGGCGCTGACCACGCGGGCGTAGGCGCGGCCGATGATGTCGAGCGTGGCGCGCTGGATCTCGGGCGACAGCGTGGCCGTCGCGTCCCCGACGACGGTCATGCGGTACTCGCGGTTCATGCCGCCCACCACCGTGGCCAGGACGCAGACGTCCGTCATCGTGCCCGTGAGCACCAGGTGAGTGACGCCGCGGGAGCGGAGCGCCGCATCGAGCGGAGTGTCGTTGAAGCCGTCGTAGTGGAACTTGGTCACGACGAGCTCCCCGGGCTGCGGGGCCAGCTCGGGGGTGACGCGGACGCTCGCCTCGCCCTCGAGGCAGGACGACGAGGGCATTCCGAAGCCGCGGGGCCCGCCGGGGGCGGCCCTGCGATGCTCGGGATGCAGCTCGCCCACCAGGAGTGGTGCGCGCTCCGTGTACGTGAACTCGGTGAAGAGGACGGGCAGGCGCTTCTCGCGGAAGAGGTCGATCAAGGTGCGGATCCGGGGAATGATCTCGCGGGCCGGCGGCACTTCCATCGCCTCGCCCGGATCGAGGAAGCCGCGCTGCATGTCCACCACCAGCAGCGCTGTCTTCCCCGGCTGGAGCTTCAGCGCCACTTCAAATGCACCTGCGCGGTCCATGCGGGACCGCTTGCTACCAGGCCGCCACCGAAAACGCGTTGGGAATGTGGCGAATGGCCTTCACGCCGCCTTCGTCGTTGACCACGACCGCCACGACGTCGAAGCGGCAGGGCTGCTCGCGCAGGCGCTTGGACCGGAGATAGCTCTGCGCGAGCTTGCCGAGCTTGTTCTGCTTGCGCGTGTGCACGCCGACCTGGGGCGGCGGCGCGTTCTCGATCTCCCGGCGCGTCTTGACTTCCACGAAGACGAGCGTCTTGCCCTCCTTCGCGACGAGATCGATCTCGCCCACGCGCGTGCGGACATTCTTCTCGAGGATGGCGTACCCGCAGCGCGTCAGGAAGCGGGCCGCCTCCTCTTCACCCTTGATGCCTGTGACCTTCCTCGTGTCGATCGGCACGGTTCACTCCTCGCTCGCTATGATGGAGAACAAATCTTGTTGTAGGACAACGCCGTTGAACGTCCGCCGGTGCAGGGGACAGGGGCCGTGCAGCAGAAGGGCCGCCAGGTGCTCGAGCGTGGCGTAGCCCTTGTGACGGCCGAAACCGTACTGCGGGTACTCGCGATCCGCTTCTGCCATGAGCCTGTCCCTCGCCACCTTGGCGATGATCGATGCGGCGGCCACCGTGGCCGACCGCTGGTCTCCCCTGACCAGGTTGCGCTGCGGGCACCTCAGGCCGTCCAGCGCCACGAAGTCCGTCAGCACCAGCTCGGGCTCGAGCCCGAGAACGGCCAGCGCCAGGCCCATGGCCTGGCGGGTGGCCTCGAGTATGTTCACGCGGTCGATCGTCGGGGCGTCGACCATGCCGATCCCGATCGCGACCGCCCGGACACGAATGACCGCGTCCAGCTCCTCCCGCTCTTCAGCGGTGAGCAGCTTCGAGTCGTCAACGCCGTCGACCCGCTTGCCCGGCCCGAAAATGACCGCCGCCGCCACGACCGGCCCCGCCAGCGGGCCGCGTCCCGCCTCGTCGAGCCCCGCGACGCGCGTGAGCCCGCGCCGCCAGGCTGCCTGCTCGTAGCGATAGGGAGCGCCCGTGGCCGCTGTCCCCCGTTACTCTGCCGCGGGCTCGCCCGAAGTCGGCACCTGGACGAAGCGCTTTTCTTTCAAACGCGCCGCCTTGCCCGCAAGATCCCGCAGGTAGTAGAGCTTTGAGCGGCGCACGGTGGCGCGTTTCATCACCTGGATCTTGTCGATCCGCGGCGAGTGCAGCGGGAATGTCCGCTCGACACCCACGCCGTACGAGATGCGCCGCACGGTGAACGAGGCGCTGACCCCGTCGCCGCGCTTGCGGATCACCACGCCTTCGAAGACCTGGATCCGCTCCTTCTCGCCCTCGACCACCTTGACCGATACGCGGACCGTGTCGCCGGGCGCGACGCCCGCCCGGTCCTTCTTCAGCTGCCCCGCTTCGACGATGCGAATGGCTTGCATGACTCGTGGCTCCTTACTCGAGATAGTCCTCGGGCGGCCGGCCCTCGCTGAAGCCCGCCACCCATTTTTGCTCTTCAGGCGAAAGATCCGCCGTCTCCAGCAGATCCCGCCGCCGCTGCCACGTCCGCCAAACGGACATGACGCGCTTCCACCGCTCGATCCGGGCGTGGTCGCCCGAGCGCAAGACTTCCGGCACGCTCCACTCCCGGAACACCTCGGGACGCGTGTACTGCGGATGCTCGAGGAGGTCGCGCGAGAACGAGTCCCGCGCGGGCGCCGATTCGTCTCCGAGAGCGCCGGGGAGAAGCCGCGTGACCGCCTCCGTCACCACCAGCGCCGCCGCCTCGCCTCCCGACAGCACGTAGTCGCCGATGGACAGCTCCTCGTCCACCAGGCGCTCGCGCACCCGCTCGTCCACCCCCTCGTAGCGCCCGCACACCAGCACGACGTGAGGCAGGGCGGCGTATTCGGCCGCCACCGCCTGGGTGAATCGCCGCCCCGCCGGATCGAGCAGCGTGACCCGGGCGCCGGGCGCTCTCAACGTCTCGATGCACGCCGCGAGCGGCTCGGGCTTCATGATCATCCCGCCGCCGCCCCCGAAGGGCGTGTCGTCCGTCACGCGGTGCTTGCCCGCGGCGTGGTCGCGCAGGTTGTGAACGCGGATGTCCACGATCCCGCGCGCACGGGCGCGGCCCACGATGGAGTCGCTGAGCGCCGGCTCCACCATTCCGGGAAAGAGCGTGACGATGTCGATTCTCACAGCTCCAACAGCCCCTCCGGCGGGTCGATGACGATCCGCCGCTCCGCGACGTTCACATCCACCACGATCTCGGGCACCGCCGGCACCAGGTGCTCGCGGCCGCCCTCGGCCACCACCCACAGCGGCTGGCCCTCACTGCCCTCCACCCGCACGAATTCGCCGACGCGCCGCCCGTCACGCGTCTCCACCACGGCGCCCGCCATCTCCCAGGGGTAGAAGTGCCCCTCGGGAGCGGGCAGCACGTCCTCCTGCGCCACCGCAAGCAGCCGTCCCGTGAACCGCCGGGCATCCTCCGGCGAGGTCACGCCTTCCATTCTCACCAGCAGCGACTCGCCCTCGAAGCGGCAGGAGGCGATGCGGCAGGGCTCACGCCGGTCGGGCCTGGGCTCCCACAACACGCACTCGTGGAGGTTCGTGAAGCGCTCCTTCGGACGATCTGTCAGCGGCCTCACGCGTACCTCGCCCTGGAGCCCCCACGGCCTCAGCACCTCTCCCACCGCGACGAGGGTGCCCCTCGGTTCCATCTGTCGCTACGCCTTGGCGGCCTTCGCGGCGTGCGCCAGAAGGTGCTTGACGGTGTTCGACGGCTGCGCGCCCTTCTTGATCCATTCGGCCGCCTTCTCCGTGGAGATCTTGATCGTGGGCGGCTTGGTCAGCGGGTTGTAGTGTCCGATGACCTCGATGAAGCGCCCGTCGCGCGCCGCGCGCGAGTCGGCCACCACCACGCGGTAGGCCGGCTTGCGAGTCGTTCCCGTCCGTCTCAATCGAATGTGTACCGCCACCGGTTCACCTCTTTCGTGTGGTTATCGAGCCAAGCCTGTTATCTAGGCAAGAACGGCATGGCGCCCTTGAGCTTGCCCATGCGTCCTTCCATCTGTTTGAGGCCCTTCATCATCTGCTTGAGCTGCGCGTACTGCTTCAGCAGCCGGTTGACGTCGGCCACCTGCGTGCCGCTGCCCTTGGCGATGCGCGAGCGGCGGCTGCCGTTGATGATCGCGGGCTTGACGCGCTCGTCCGGCGTCATCGAGCCGATGATGGCCTCGAACCGGCGGAGATCCTTCTCCTCGCCCTTGAGTTCTTTGGGAATACCTTTGGCGCCCTTGAACATCGGCAGCATGTCCATGATCTGCCCGAGCGGTCCCATGGACCGGAGCTGCTTGAGCTGGGCCGCGAAGTCCTCGAGGGAGAAGCTCTCCTCGCGGATCTTCCGTGCCATCTCCTCGGCCTGGCCCGCGTCCACGTGCGCCTGGGCCTTCTCGACGAGCGAGAGCACGTCGCCCATGCCGAGGATGCGCTGCGCGAGCCGGTCGGGGTGGAAGGGCTCGAGCGCGTCCGTCTTCTCGCCGACGCCCACGAAGGCAATCGGGCGGCCCGTCACTTCCCGCACCGACAGGGCCGCGCCGCCGCGGGCGTCACCGTCCAACTTGGTCAGCACCACCGCGTCGATGCCCACCGCGGCGTTGAACTTCTCCGCGACCGTCAGCGCGTCCTGGCCGGACATGGCGTCCACCACGAGCAGCACGTGGTGCGGCGCCACCTCCTTCTTGATCACCCGGAGCTCGTCCAGCATCTCTTCGTCGATGTGCAGCCGACCCGCCGTGTCGAGGATGAGCGGCGAGAGTCCGCGCTGGGCCGCCTCGTCGCGTGCGGCGCGGCAGATCGCCGCGGGCTTCTGCGTCTCCTCGCCCAGCACGGGAATCCCGAGCTCCTTGCCCAAGCGGCGGAGCTGCTCGATGGCGGCCGGGCGGTAGACGTCGGCCGAGGCCATGATCGGATGCTGCCCCTGCTTCTGGAAGTGCCGCGCGAGCTTGGCCGCCGAAGTGGTCTTGCCCGAGCCCTGGAGCCCGACCAGCATGATGACCGTGGGCGGGTGCGACGCCATCGCCACGCGATGCCCCGAGCCGCCGAGCAGCTCGACCAGCTCGTCGCGAACGACCTTGACGACTTGCTGACCCGGCGTGAGCGATGTGAGCACGTCTTGGCCGATAGCTTTGACACGGACGCGCTCGACGAAGCCCTTGACGACCTTGAAATTGACGTCGGCTTCGAGGAGAGCCATGCGCACTTCGCGCAGGGCCTCCTGGATATTCTCCTCCGTCAGCCGGCCATAGCCACGGAGCCGGTCAAATATTCCCGATAAGCGCGATGTAAGGCTGTCAAGCATGGCGTCGTCCTGCGGTAAACCTCCAGGAAACACTAGACCATACTCACGGAGGGGTAAAAAGTCAAGCCTACTTCAATACTTCCGGCGCAGTCGCCTTGCACGCCAGGGGGCCCTTCACGGGACCACTTCTGGCGCTAAGGCCCATATCTGGCGCACATTTGGCCCGGCGTCACAGGGGCCTGCTTCACCCAGCCTTGACCCTCCAGCGGCCTGCGGCTAAGCTCGCCGGGACTGTTTGATGACTTCTCCCACCTCGCCCGGAGGCTCCAGGATGAGGCGTTCCCGCCAACCCGGTGACGTCCAGCCGATGCTTGCCGCCATCGCGAAGACGGCGGCCCAGCTCTGCGAGGCTAGCGACGCGGTGATTCGCCTCGTCGAGGGCGACCAAGTGCGGCTGGTTGCAAGGCACGGACGACTCCAAGCGGCCCGGAAGCTCGGTGAGGCGTCTCCGCTCACCGTCGACCTGGTCGCGCACCGGGCCATCATCGAACGGCGGACGATCCACGTCCGCGACCTTGCCAAGACGCCCCGCACCCGGTTCCGGGAAACTAGGGCGAATAATCTCCCCCTCGGCGTGAGAACTATGGTCTCGACCCCGCTCCTGCGCGCCGGCGTCGCGATCGGCGCGATCACCATTCGCCGAACCAAGGTGCGCCCCTTCACGCCCAAGCAGATCGCCCTGCTCAAGACCTTCGCCGATCAGGCCGCCATCGCCATCGAGAACGCGCGCCTGTCCCAGGCGCTCGAGGCGCGCAACGTGGATCTAAACGAATCGTTGGAGCAGCAGACGGTGACGAGCCAAATCCTGCGCGTCATCAGCAGCTCGCTGACCGACGTACAGCCGGTCTTCGATGCGATCGCGGAGAGCGCGGTGAGGCTCTGCGGCGGTGAGTCGAGCACCGTCACACTTTTCGATGGCGAATGGGTCCACCTCGTCGCGGTGCACGGCTCAAACGCTGAGGGAGTCGACGCCCTCCGGCGCGCTTTCCCCCTGCGCGCGAGTGGTGAATCGGCGGCGGCGCGGTCGATCCGCGACCGCACGATGGTCCACGTTCCTGACGTCCTGACGGACCGTGAATACAAGATCCAGGAGGCAGCAGTGGCGGCCCGCTTCCGTGCGGTGCTGTCGGTTCCGATGCTTCGCGAAGGTCGTGCGGTCGGCTCGGTCTCCATCGGCCGTGCCGAGCCCGGTGATTTCAGCAACAGGCAGATCGAGCTGCTGCGCACGTTCGCTGCACAAGCGTTGATCGCCATCGAGAACGTGCGCCTGTTCACGGAGCTGGAGGCGCGCAACAGTGAGCTGCGGGTCGCGCTCGAGCAGCAGACGGCGACCAGCGAGCTGCTCAAGGTGATCGGGCGGTCCACCTTCGATCTTCAGCCGGTCTTCGAGACGCTGGCCGAGAACGCGGTGAGGCTGTGCGAGGCCAAGCGAGCGTTCATCTTCCGCTACGACGGCGAGCTCCTGCGCGTCGTGGCCACTCACAATGCCTCCCCAGAGCTCATAGCATTCAATCAGCAGAATCCCACATTGCCCGGACGCAACAGCGCCACGGCACGCGCTGGCCTCGAGCGGCGCACCGTCCACGTTCCTGACGCACTAGCCGACCCCGAGTACACATTCGGGAGCCAAAAAGTCGACCACTTCCGAACCATCATCGGAATCCCCATGCTCCGGGCGGGCGAGCTACTCGGAGTGATTACTATTTACCGGCATGAGGTCCGGCCCTTCACCGAGAGTCATATCGCGCTGCTGGAGACCTTCGCTGACCAGGCCGCCATCGCCATCGAGAACGCGCGGCTGCTCACCGAGCTCCAGGCCAAGAACGCGAACCTGACCGAGGCGCTCGAGCAGCAGACGGCGACGAGCGAGATCCTGCGGGTGATCTCGAGCTCCCCCACGGATGTGCAGCCGGTCTTTGACACGATCGCCCGCAACGCCCGCCGGCTGTGTGAGGCCGGTAGCGCGCAGGTCGTCACGTATGACGGGGAACTGATGCGACTCGGATCCCTCGACAACATCAACCCCGAACACGCCGATGTCCTGCGAAGCGTGTTCCCAATGGCTCCCCATATGGGCAGCGCGGCCGGCCGAGCGATTCTGACCGGTGAGCCCGTCCACATCGCCGATCTCAGTAAGGACCGTGACTACAGCGTGGGGGCCGTGGTAGCCGCCGGGCTTGCCAGTGTGCTGGCGGTGCCCATGCTTCGCGGCGGGTCCCCCATCGGCACAGTCAACGTTCACATGTATACGACGCCACGAGCGTTCTCCGACAAACAGATCGCCCTGCTCCAGACCTTCGCCGACCAGGCGGTCATCGCCATCGAAAACGTGCGGCTGTTCACAGAGCTGGAGTTCCGCAACAGTGAGCTGCGGGTCGCGCTCGAGCAGCAGACGGCGACCAGCGAGCTGCTCAAGGTGATCGGCCGGTCTACGTTCGATCTCCAGCCGGTCTTCGAGACGCTGGCCGAGAACGCGATCAGGCTGTGCGAGGCCGAACGGGCGTTGATCTTCCGCTTTGACGGTCAGCTTCTTCGAGTCGTCGCCACACACAATGTTCCCCCCGATCTCAAGGCCTTCATCGAGGGGAATCCGCAACGCCCCGGACGCGGGAGCACCACGGCGCGTGCCGCCCTCGAGCGGCGCACCGTCCACATTCAGGACATTCGCGCCGACCCCAATTACACTTACGGGGCGCGGCAGATCGACCCCAACACGCGGACCATGCTGGCGATCCCCATGCTCAGGGTGGACGAGCTGTTGGGCGTGATCACCATCTACAGGCAGGAGGTCCGGCCGTTCACCGACAGTCAGGTCGCCCTGATGGAGACTTTCGCCGACCAGGCGTCCATCGCCATCGAGAACGCGCGGCTGCTCAGCGAGCTCCAGGCGAAGAACGTTGACCTTACCGAGGCGCTGGAGCAGCAGACGGCTACCAGCGAAATCCTGCGCGTGATCTCCAGCTCGCCGACGGACGTCCAGCCCGTGTTCGACGCGATCGCCGACGCCGCCATGCGACTCTGTGGTGCCGGGAGCAGTCTGGTGACAACGTTCGACGGGGAGTTGTTGCATCTCGCCGCGCAAGCGGCCATTAGCCCGGAAGGCGCCGCTTGGGTTCGCGGCGTCTACCCGCGTCGGCCTGACAGGGGCTTCGCTACGGGACGCGCTTTGGTGACGCGCGCGGTCGTGCAGATCCCGGATGTGACAGTCGACGTGGAGTTCGAGCTCCGGGGCGTCGTGCAGGTCGACTTCCGGAGCATCCTGGCTGTCCCCACGCTGCGCGATGGCATCCCGATCGGCACCATCAACGTCCACAAGGCTGAGCCGGGGTTCTTCACCGACAAGCAGGTCGCGCTGCTCCTGACCTTCGCCGACCAGGCGGTCATCGCCATCGAGAACGTGCGCCTGTTTAAGGAGCTGGAGGCTCGGAACCGCGATGTCACCGAGGCGCTGGAGCAGCAGACGGCGACCAGCGAGATCCTCCAGGTCATCAGCAGCTCGCCGACCAATCTCCAGCCGGTCTTCGACATCATTGCAGAGAGTGCGGTCAAGCTGTGCGGTGCCGAGGTGGGTTTGGTCACCCGCTTTGACGGGGAACTCGTCTCCATCGGGGCGGTGTATGGAACGAGCCAAGCGGGACTCGATGCCATGCGACGGGTCTATCCGATGCCACCATCCGCCGCGGCGACCGGAGCACGCGCCGTCCGTGACTGCGCAATCGTCCATATCCCGGACGTTCTGGCCGAGGAGGGATACGCCGTTCACGAGGCCGCACTGGCGTCGGGTTTCCGCGCGGCGCTGGGTGTACCCATGTTGCGGGAGGGACGCGCGATCGGCTCGATCGCTCTAGGCCGTGCCGTCCCCGGCGAGTTCAACGAGGGGCAAATCAAGCTCCTCTGCACGTTCGCCGATCAGGCCGTGATCGCCGTCGAGAACGTGCGCTTGTTCACCGAGCTGGAGGCGCGCAACCGCGATCTCACGGTCGCCCTCGAGCAGCAGACAGCGACGAGCGAGATCCTGCGAGTCATCTCGAGCTCGCCGACTGACGTGCAGCCCATCTTCGACGCCATCGCTTCCAGCGCGACGCGGTTATGTGATGCCGCCTTCAGCGTCGTGTTCCGTTTCGACGGCGAGATGATCACCGTAGCGGCCGACGATGGCCGCACGCCCGGGACCTTGGACGTCATCCGGAGCGCGTATCCTTCGCCGCCGGGACGGCAAAGCATGTCAGCTCTAGCCCTTCTCGAACGCCGCGTGATCTGTATCGCCAACGCTCAGGTCAGCACCGAATACCCGCAGCTCGCCGAGCGCGCTCGAGCGATCGGCTATCGTAGCATCCTGGCTGTGCCGATGCTGCGGGGCGACACGGCCATCGGCTCGATCAATGTGGCCCGGTTGGAGGCGATCCCTTTCACTGAGACGCAGATCGCCCTGCTCCAGACGTTCGCCGACCAGGCCGTCATCGCGATCGAGAACGTGCGGCTCTTCAAGGAGCTGCAGGCGCGGACCGGCGAGCTGACCCAATCGGTCGAGAAACTGACTGCGCTGGGCGAGGTCAGCCACGCCCTCAGCTCGACGCTCGATGTCGAGACGGTGCTCGACACGATCGTCTCCCACGCCAGCCAGCTGGCGGGCGGAGCCGGCTGCGCCATCTACGAGTACGACGAAAGCGCCGAGCAGTTCGAGCTTCGCGCAACGCATGGCTACGACGCATCCTTCGTGGAGGCCCTCCGGGCGGCACCGCTTCGGAGGGGGGAAGGGCTCATGGGGCGGGCCGTCGAGATCCGCGAAGCTATGCAGGTTCCCGACATCACCCAGCCTGGGGCCTACCGGAGCAGCGTCCGGGACACCGTCATGCGGTTCGGCTATCGGGCTCTCCTCTCAGTGCCGCTGCTCCGCGAAGAGCAGATCATCGGCAGCCTGTCCCTGACCCGGAAGGAGCCTGGCGAGTATTCGCCCGAGGTGATCGAGGTTCTCAAGACCTTCGCCACGCAGTCGGCGCTGGCGATCCAGAACGCCCGGCTCTTCCGCGAGATCGCGGACAAGAGCCGCCAGCTCGAAGTCGCGAGCCGGCACAAGTCGGAGTTCCTGGCGAACATGTCGCACGAGCTGCGCACGCCGCTGAACGCCATCATCGGCTTCTCCGAGGTGCTGAACGAGCGCATGTTCGGCGAGCTGAACGACAAGCAGGAAGAGTATCTGAAGGACATCCACGCCTCGGGCCAGCACCTGTTATCGCTGATCAACGACATCCTGGATCTCTCGAAGATCGAGGCGGGACGGATGGAGCTGGAGCTGACGGATTTCGACCTGCCCGCGGCAATGGACAATGCCGTGACGCTGGTCCGGGAGCGGGCCAGCCGCAAGGGCGTCACGGTGGGCATCGCCGTCGGGGAGCAGGTCGGCCTGATGCGGGGGGACGAGCGGAAGATCCGGCAGGTGCTCCTGAACCTGCTGTCGAACGCGATCAAGTTCACGCCCGAGGGTGGCCGCATCGAGGTCGGGGCAGCGCTCGACAACGGAGCCGTGGAGGTGTCGGTCAGCGACACGGGGGTCGGCATCGCGCCGGAGGACCTGGAGGCGGTCTTCGAGGAGTTCCGGCAGGTGGGGGCCAGCGCGGCGAAGCAGGAGGGGACCGGGCTCGGGCTCGCCCTCAGCCGAAAGTTCATCGAGCTGCACGGCGGCACGATCCGCGTCACCAGCGAAGTCGGGGCTGGGTCGACGTTCACGTTTCGCCTTCCTGCGAAGAAATGAAGGAGCGCTGGGTCTTAACCGTTGCCCTTCATTCCTTCCGACGCGCTTCGGAGATCCTTGACGGCTTGGGCGGGGTCCTGGGCGCCGAAGACGGCGGTGCCGGCGACGAGAACGTTCGCGCCGGCGTGGGCGAGGGGGCCGGCCTTGTCGCGGTTGACGCCGCCGTCCACCGAGATCTCGATCGGCCGCTTGCCGATGAGCGATTTGACCTGGCGGACTTTGGCGAGGGAGGACGGGATGAAGGACTGGCCGCCGAAGCCCGGATTGACCGACATCACTAAGACGAGGTCGAGGTCGTCCAGTACCCACTCGATCGCCCCGGGCGGCGTCGAAGGGTTGAGCGCCACGCCCGCCTTGGCTCCGGCCTCGCGGATCTGGTGCAGGATGCGGTTCAGGTGCGTGCAGGCTTCAGCGTGGACAGTCACGAGGTTCGCGCCTGCGCCGACGAAGGTCTCGATGTAGCGCTCGGGTTCGACGATCATCAGGTGGACGTCGAGCGGCAGGCGCGTGCGCTTCCTGATGGACTCGATGACCGGCGGGCCGATCGTGATGTTGGGCACGAAGCGGCCGTCCATGACGTCCACGTGGAGCTGGTCGGCGCCGCCGGCTTCCACTCGGGCCACGGCCTCGCCCAGGGCGGCGAAATCGGCTGAGAGAATGCTCGGCGCGATCTTCATACGACCAAAACCTTACTCCAAGCGCCGCGGGGCCGCAAATTATGGAACCTTCCGGAGCCTGATCGCGGTGAAGCCGTCGGTGCCGTGCACGTGGGGGAAGAGACGGAGATAGCCCGCGGCATCGAGCGCCACCGGGAAGCCCTCGGGCGGGTCCACCTGCCAGTGTGTGCCCAAGCCGGGCAGGGAAGACACCACGGCCTCGTTCTCGTCTGGCTCGAGCGAGCAGGTCGCGTAGACCAGCCGGCCACCCGGTTTCACCATGGCGGCCGCAGCGGCAAGAATCGTCTTCTGTTTGTCCTGGAGCCGCCGCAGGTCTTCCTCGGTGCGGCGCCATTTGACGTCGGGATTGCGGCGCAGCACGCCGAGGTTCGAGCAGGGCG
>WNFT01002109.1_pt1 | contig 16978 bp, 16 predicted proteins | sample 5400191 | NCBI WGS metagenome assembly WNFT01 (sample SAMN13153359, study PRJNA577476) | soil metagenome | isolation source: 80 cm saprolite under Madrone tree | place: USA:California | collected 2016-06-14 | reverse complement strand
AGCCTGACGCTCGCTCTCGTCACCAGCCTGACCGCGGTGAGCGCGGTGCTTTTTTCGTGGGACGTCGAACACCGGCAGAACGAATTTTTCTTCTGGCTGCTTCTTGTGGTCGGCGGCTCGTATGGCGTCTTTCTCAGCGCCGATCTCTTCCTCCTCTTCGTCTTCTACGAGCTCGTTATCGTGCCGAAATATTTCCTCATCGCCATTTGGGGTTCGACCAACAAGGAGTACGGCGCGATGAAGCTGACTCTCTACTCCTTCTTCGGCGGCGCGCTCGTCTTCATCGGAATCATTGCCGCCTACGTTACGGCCGGCTCACTCAATCTTCACGATCTCGCGGAATTCCCATTCACACCGCAGTTTCAATCGTGGGCGTTCCCGGTGTTGTTCCTCGGGTTCGCCGTCCTTGCGGGCATCTGGCCGTTGCACACTTGGGCGCCGACCGGTCACGTCGCAGCGCCGACCGCCGGTTCGATGCTGCTGGCCGGCATCATCATGAAACTCGGCTCCTACGGCGGGCTGCGCGTCGCGATGAACCTTTTCCCGCAAGGTTTCCAAATGTGGAGCGGCTACATAGCCGCTTTTGCTGTGGTCGGGATCCTTTACGCCGCGGCGGTGGCACTGCGCCAGCGCGACCTGAAATTCGTCATCGGTTATTCGAGCGTAAGCCACATGGGTTTCGTGCTGCTCGGGCTCGCCACGGCGAATGTGCTCGGGGTCTCGGGCGCAGTGCTGCAAATGTTCTCGCACGGCGTGATCGCGGCCCTGCTTTTCGCCGTTGCCGGACGCATGATCTATCGCCGCACCCACACGCGCGATCTCGACGCGCTCTCATCGATGAACCTGAGCCGCGCACTGCCGTTTGCTGCGTTCTCATTTGTCATCGCGTCGGCGGCGTCGATGGGCATTCCCGGGTTCAGCGGGTTCGCCGCCGAAATCACCATACTGATCGGCGCGTGGAAAATTTATCCGATCGCAGTGTGGATCACCGGCGCCGGCATGGTTCTTGTTGCCGCGTTCACCTTGCACGCGTTGAAGAGAACGTTCTTCGACACAGTCGAAAACGTTAAATCGGTTACAAGCGTTACATCGTTAGATCGGGAGACGTTTGAGCCGATCACGCTGGCCGAGAAATTAGGAGCCGGCCTGCTCATGTTCGCCACGCTCGCTGTCGGGCTTTACCCGAAATTGCTGCTCGACCGCATCGTCCCTGCCGTCGAAGCGATGCGGTTTCTGCCGAAATGAATGATGAATCGTTACATCGTGATGACAAATCGACGCCCAACCGCTTGAACGATTTAACGGTTTAACGAATCGCGCATTCCGATGTCTTATCTCGAACTCCTCAAACTCGCCGCACCCGAAGCCACCGTCGCGGTAACGGCGCTTGCGGTTCTCGCCATTGGGCTAATCCGGTGGGGCGAAACTCCGTCGAACCGACGAAGTTCCGCATTTTGTTCCACTGTCGCCGGACTCGGACTCGCAGCCGCAGTCGGGGCGGTAGTGATGTTACCGCAAAGCGCAACGCTCTTCGGCGGAATGCTGGTGATCACGCCCTTAACGTCGCTGTTCAAAATCATCTGCCTTGCGCTCGCCTTTTTCACGGTGGTCCTCGCCCGAACCGACCTTTCTTCGCGTAACCGTGGCGAATATCTCGCGCTCGTTCTGCTCGCCACGATCGGACTGATGCTGCTCGTCGGGAGCGAAGAGTTGCTCATGATCTTCATCGGACTGGAATTGACCGGCCTTTCGCTTTACGTCATGACCGCGTTCGACAAAACCGATATCCGCTCAGCCGAGGCGGGCCTGAAATATTTCCTGTTCGGCAGCACGGCGAGCGCGTTCACGCTTTTTGGATTGAGTCTCATCTACGGCATGTCAGGGACGACCGGGCTCGCTGTCATAGCGCAGAAGCTCAGTGCGCAGCCCATCTCACCGCTGCTCTTCGCCGGAATCGTCATGACCCTTGTCGGTTTTGCGTTCAAAATCGCCGCTGCGCCATTTCATCTTTGGGCACCCGACGCTTACCAGGGTGCGCCCGTCCCGAGCGCCGCGTTTATCGCTTCGGGTTCGAAGGTCGCGTCGTTCGTCGTGCTTGGAAAAATCGTGCTCGTCGGCTTCGGTCCCGACAAAGGCAGCGCCGCATGGCACGCCATGATTTCCGGCTGGGCGCCGGTGCTCGCCGTGCTCGCCGCATTGTCGATCCTCATTGGCAATCTCGTCGCGCTCGCCCAGTCCAACGTCCGCCGTCTGCTCGCCTACTCCGCCGTCGCGCACGCCGGTTACACATTGCTCGGACTCGTCGCTGGCGGGCGCGACGGATTTTCCGCGACGTTGTTCTACACGACCATTTACGCATTCACGCTTGTCGGAGCGTTCGGCGTCGTGGCGCTGGTGCGACGCGAAACCGGCGGTGATGATTTAATAAATTTCGCCGGGCTGCGCGCACGATCGCCGTTGCTCGCCGGGTGCATGTCGATCTTCATGCTGTCGCTGGCCGGCTTGCCGCCGCTCGCAGGATTTTTCGGGAAGTTTTACCTGTTCACCGCCGCGCTGCGCGCCGGCGAAGACCACGGCCTGCTCTGGCTCGTCGCGCTGGCCCTCCTTGGCAGCCTCGTTTCGCTCTACTATTACCTGATCGTCCTCAAAGTGATCTTCGTTGATCAAGCTGCCTCTGACGCATCTTTCGTCGATGTCGATCCTTTACAAAGGATCGCCGTCTCTGTGCTCGCGGTGCTGGTCCTGTTCTTCGGCGTTGTGCCAACACCTTTGGTCGCGCGGATCACGGCTTCGTTGCAGTAGCGACGCGCCGTGGCAATAAGCCGTTCATTGATCGATGCGGCGCAAAGCCTGCGGGCGGCCGTAAACGAACTAAGCTTCAGTGCGCCGGTCAAACACATTTACAATCCGCTCGATTATGCCTGGTCAGCGCATGAGGAATATCTGCGGCGTTATGCAAGAAACCGCAAACGCGTCTTGTTTCTGGGGATGAATCCGGGCCCGTTCGGCATGGTGCAGACTGGCGTTCCATTCGGCGAAATTTCCGCTGTGCGCGACTGGCTTGGCATTGAAGCGAAAATCGGTCGCCCGCCTAACGAGCATCCAAAACGACGTGTCACTGGTTTTGGCTGTCCCCGGAGTGAGATCAGCGGTAAGCGATTATGGGGACTGTTCGCCAAACGATTCGGCCGCGCGGAGAAGTTTTTCGACGAACATCTCGTCGCGAACTATTGCCCACTGGCTTTCCTCGAGCATAGCGGAAGGAATCGTACCCCGGACAAACTGTTGCGCGCAGAACGCTCCGCCCTATTTGCAATGTGCGACGAACACTTGCGGGAGATCGTCCGCCTTCTTCAGCCGGAATGGCTGGTGGGTGTCGGCAACTTCGCCGCGCAACGTGCCGAGCACGTATTCGCTAACGAACAATTCCGCCTCGTCCGCATCTTGCATCCGAGTCCGGCGTGTCCAGCAGCGAACGTGAACTGGGCGGGCAAAGCCACCGCGCAGTTGCGGAGAATAGGTGTCTGGGAATAACGCTTGGCGATCAGAAATCACCAGTCAGCCAAATGGTGTTCTTCTGCTGATTCGCATTAGTCAAAAGCTCACTGCCGCCCATTGCTAGCTCGACCGCCCAGCTCGCGCGCTCCCACGGGCTCGATTTTTCTTCCCAATTTCAACTTTGTTTGGAACAATCGGCGCCATGAAAACTTCTCTATTCTTAAGAATCCTTTTTGCGGCATTGATAACGATTCCTTCATTCGCGCAAGACCAGACGTCGGCGACGGCGGCGAGCCCAGCAACGGCTGCGCCGGCTGCTGGACAGCCGAACCAAGCGGAGATGATGAAGCAAATGATGGAGCTCTCGAAATTGAATGAGAATCACAAGCTGCTCGCAGGCCTCGATGGCACCTGGAGTTACACCGTCAAGATGTGGATGAACCCTGATCCGAACGCCAAGCCACAAGAATCGAAGGGCACAGCGGTTCGAAAATCGATGATGGACGGGCGTTTTTTTGTCATGGACGTGACCGGGAAAATGGACATGCCTGGTCCAGACGGCAAAAAAAAGGAGATGACCTTCAAAGGCATGGGCATTGAAGGCTACGACAATGTGAAAAAGAAATTCGTCGGCACCTGGGTCGATAATATGGGCACCGGCATCATGATGTCGGAAGGCACTTACGATCCGGCAACGACGACGTTCACCTACACCGGCGAATACGAAGCCATTCCCGGCATGAAACAAAAGATCCGCGAAGTGATGAAGATCGCCGACAAAGACCACATGTCGTTCGAGTGGTACGAAGACCGCGGCGGCAAAGAAGCCAAAACGATGGAGATTAGTTACACGCGGAAGAAGTAGGAGGGGTTCGGACTTTTAACGCGCGACGCGTCAGGTGCATAACCTGTTCTCCTGGTTCTAATAAGCTTGACAGTCGTGAGACGCTCTGAAAAGAATCGCGCCATGAATCCTCTCAAGACTGCCTCATTATCATTCGCAGTCGTTCTTGCAACTGCATTAGTAACTGTCTCGTCATTCGCGCAGACCCCGACGGCCGCAGCAAGTCCGGCGGTGAGCGCCACTCCAGTTTTTCCGTGGGCGATCGGTGTCCGGCTCCCGTTGCCGGCGAGCGGACAGCCGGCCGCAGCCGACATGCAGAAGATGACGGCTCCGGTTCAATCTCAATCGCTGTGGACACGCACAACCAACAACCCTCCTGTTAACCTTGGCACCATCCTGCTGCTCACTGATGGCACGGTCATCGCCCACGAAGAGAACGATCAAAACAACAACGTGGCTACGAGGAACTGGTATAAGCTCACGCCCGACATTAACGGCAGCTACATAAACGGAACCTGGTCATCAATCGCCCCCTTGCCCGTGGGCTACGGGCCTCTCTTTTTCGGATCTGCGGTACTGCCCGACGGTCGCGTCATTGTGGAGGGCGGAGAATACAACCAATATGGCGGCAATTTTAGCAGGCTAGGAGCTATTTATGACCCGGTGGCCGATACCTGGACAAGCGTGAATCCCCCTGCTGGCTGGAACAACATTGGTGATGCCCAGACCGTGGTGTTGAATAACGGGACATTTATGCTGGCCAACGCGGTGACCACACAAGCAGCTCTTCTCAACGCATCGACTTTGACGTGGACCGCTACCGGCTCCGGCAAGTTTGACATCAACGACGAAGAAGGATGGACCCTGCTTCCCAGTGGAAAGGTGCTCACGATCGATGCGTACGTCCAACATTACCAGTCCAACGGAATGAACTACGAAATCTACGACCCAAACAACGGGAGCTGGTCCGTTGCCGGCACAACGCCGGTGCAACTGTGGGACTCGGCGGCCAATTGCGGTGGACAGAGTCGCGCGTCGTATGAAGTAGGTCCTGCTCTTTTGCTCCCCAACGGTACGATTTTCGCCACGGGAGCGAATAGCTGCGGCGCGGCCCACACCGCCATTTACAAGGTCGGTTCGGGTACCTGGAGAGCGGGTCCGGACTTTCCCGGTAATCTCGGCATCGCCGATGGCCCGGCAGCGCTCGAGCCCAACGGTAAGATGCTCATGATGACCAGCCCCCTAGTTTTCAATGCCGGTTCCATCTTCTTCGAGTGGGATGGGATCAACCTGAATCCGGTGCCGGGTCCGCCCAATGCTCCTAATGTCTCCTGTTTCCAGGGACATTTGCTGGTGCTTCCCACCGGGCAGATCATGTACACCGATTACACCAACGATGTCGAAATCTTCACCCCCACCGGGGCCAATTACAACTGGGCGCCGTCAGCACTTCTGACGTCGACGTCACGGGCAATTTCCCGGGGGATTTCGTTCGTTCTGCGCGGCGTCAAGTTCAATGGCCTCTCGCAAGCCACCGCCTACGGCGATGACCTACAGAACGCAACCAACTATCCCATTGTGCGCCTTACCAACGCTGCCACCGGCCATGTTTTCTACTGCCGCACCCATGGCCACAGCACCATGGCTGTTGGCTACACGGGTCCCGTGACAACTACCGTGGACGTACCGGCCAACATGGAAACCGGCCAGAGTTACCTGGAAGTGGTGGCCAATGGCATTCCGTCGGAGAGGTACACCATTCAAATTCAATAGTGAGTGGAAACCAGCTAGCCCCGTAAGTGCATTGGGACACGTTGCTGATCCGCAAGGAAAAAGTGCGCGAGCTCGGTCAAGATCGTCGATAAAGACCATCGCACGTTCGAGTGGTACGAAGATCGGGCGGTCAAGAAGCGAAGACGATGAAGATCAGCTACACGCGGAAGAAGTAACCTCCGGTCGTTTTCTGCTTCCTGTTTCTTGTAGCTAGTGCCCTCCCGCTCGTAAGGAGAGCGGAACCGTGGTTGCGCCTGGACTTGCAAGGACTCCGGTGGTCGGAGTGGTTGGCGCAGAAATCACTGTAGTTAAAACACTGGCCGGCGCGGGCACGGTCGAAGTTGCCCCGTTTAGAATCGGGACGCCGGCGGTCGCGGTCACAGTGCCGGCTGCGATGTTTGGTTGCGCGATACCGGCTGGCACGGCTGCCACAGTTGCGCCGACATTAGCGGCCACTGGAGTGATCGTGATCATTCCACCAGAAGTTGGCGCGACGTTGCTCAGGAGCCCCAGAAGCTGAGTGCTGCTTGATACCGAAACTGCAGGTCCCGACGAAATCCCGCCCAATAAGTCGTTGGTGACCCGGCCGACCACCCCGCCGGAGCCGAGAAGATTGTTTATGGCAGTAGTGCCATTCGTCGGAATATTTCCCGCGACCGATCCCACGATGGGAAGCCCGCCCGTTGCGCCTCTCAAACCTGCAACGGTCCCGCCGTTGCTGTTCACGCCTAAAAAGTTGATCGAGCTGATGCTCTTCGCGAGCTGGTCATTGGACGCAAAAATCACGTTGATCCCATGACCCATCACCAGGTTTGTTGGAACGAGGTCGTTTTTCGCTAACTGTTTCTTTTGCTCGTCAATCGCGGCCTGCATGAGCGGCATACTTGGCAACGGCCCCTCATCAGGGAAGTTTACCAGGGTGGATGTCTTAACGATCTGTTCAAGATCGACATCGATCGGATCGGGAATTTTTTTGGCGTCCGGTCGCATGATTACCATCTTGCCGGGACGGAGAAGCAACGAATCACCAAAGGTCCCGTTCCGCGACAAGCGCAAGCTTCCTTCCAGGACGAGGACCTTAATGTAACTGCCCGGAATATATTCCATCATGATCGTCGTGCCGGTGATGGCGGCGGTGACCGCTGCGGTGTGAATTTTTGCACCCCCCAATCCCTTCGGCACTTGGAGAAGCATCGACCCTTTCTCCAGCGTCATGTCGCGGGTTCCCGTCTTGAAACTAAAAAATGTCTCTGCCCCGATTCGCGTGAGCGTGTTGTCTTGGAAAAGCAACTCCGACCGCGATCGCGCGCCGGTCCGAAGGCCGAGATCGTCTTTGATGACCTCGCGCATCACGGCGGAATGACCGCCTTTTGCCGGGTCGATCACACTTACCCGATTGATAATCTTTGTGACTTCTGCCGATGAAAGCGGACCCGCGGCCGATGAATGCGCCAAAAAGATGCAACCGGCGGCGGCAATGAGGAAAGAAAGATTAGTTTTAAGCATAAGTAATCTCCGATTGGCCTATAATTATCATAATTACAACAACTGGTCAACTAAAATCTTATGTTGAATTTCACCCCGCCCCCGGCATTGAGAACGTCGTAATCAAAGGCCGACCGGTTTGAGTCATTTCGGGCCGCGGAAATTGACCCGTCGACGCGCAGCCATCGTGCCGGATAGAATCCAATGGCGAGCGACAGGGTCTGATTGTGATCTACGCGACCGTCCTCGTCGTAAAATTGCGCCGCGTAGCGATAGAGCAAATCGGCATCGAGCGATCGCGTGATTTGCAGATGATAGGCTGCAAAAATTCCCGCCTGATCGCGTTCTTGCGACCGAGGTGTGGATTTGCCCAGCACGCCCGTGATCCCCGTCGTCAAAAAATGCGACCGTCCAAAGGCAAAACTCTTTTGTCCTCCAATCGTGACCTCGTGATCCTGCAGCAGTTGGTTGCCCTCAGAATTCAGTAGTTCGGTGAAATCGTATCGGGCAAACGCGACAATTCCCGGAGTGCGTGGGACAAGCCACGTCAGACCGGCGCCTGCGGTTATTCTTTCAAAATCCAACTCGCTGGCTCGGTCATAGCGAAAAACGGAACTCGCGGCGGATATTTCCCCGACGAGCCCGCGGGAGATCGTCGGACGCCACGCGGCCCCCACATTGGAGGCGAGAAAAAAATCACTCCGCGTCCGGTGAGGCGTAAGATCGACATTGTTGGTATAAAATGCGGAGGCGTCCCCGAAAACGTTGAAACTGGGCTGTCGCTCTTGGTTCTTTAGAATGATCTGCGAGCCAAAGCTGTCATCACCGGAAGTGGTCGCACTATTGTCGGGCAGTGCGTTCCCGTTTGCGTCGAACGACGTTGTTCCGGGTGTTTGCGGATTCGTGAAAAGACGGGATTGAGTGATCGATGAAACCGCTTGTTGGCTGCGAGCCGCCGCAGCCGTCGTGAAAAGCACCGCCAGCACCAGCTGAGTGAGCTTCAATGACACGCCTGAGATTTAGCAAGGCATATGCCCCAGGAGCTGGGATAGCACCCATTGCCCGGCAACCCGTCTGTGGGCATGCTTCCCGCTGCCTTCCAGATTGTGTTCCGCTGGCGCATCATTATTATGGTTCTGCTGACCACGCTTTGCGCGTGCGCGGCGACCTGGCTCAACTGGAAACGTCCAACCTACTACGTCCAGGCGGAATACCGGCTTCGCGATGTCATCGCTCGCTCCGGACGCACAACGCCAGTCAACCCCAATCTCGTCTTTCTGGCGATCGATTCCGATTCCGTGACTTTGGATGAAGACCTCGATCTCAATGGGCTGTTTCCCTCGAGCGCCCACGACCCCGAGTGCCGCCGCGCTCTTAAGATCATGAGCAAAGGTTGGCCGTGGGACCGCGAAATCTACGCCATGATTTTAAAGCGTCTCGCCCGCGCTGGGGCAAACGTGGTGGCCTACGATTGCCTCTTTCCGGCGCCGGCGCCGGGTGATGACGCATTTCGCGCGGCGCTCGATCAATTTAAGTCGCAGGTCGTGATCGGAAGTAACTTCGTTTCTCCCGCCGAGGTTGATCGATCGCGCAGCATTCCCTCCAGTTACGACCCGCCTGCGGCAACGCTAATCCCAAAGACGATGACGTCAGATGATCGCGTCGGGTTCACCAATTTTTTCACCGACGAAGACAAAATTGTGCGCGCAGCTCAATTCCGGGTCATCTTTCGGGAGCGCGAGAATCCGACGGCCATTTACCTTTCGCTCTCGGCCCGCGCTGTTTCAAAAGCAGGGCATCCGGGACTGGTTCCCAATGACCTGGCAGAGCGTCTTATCCGCTTTACCGGTCCCCCTCGATCGGGCTTCCGGCCGCATTCGGTGTTCGAAATTTTTGTTCCCGAATACTGGGAACACAATTACCGGTCCGGCGAATTTCTCCGGAATAAGATCGTCGTCGTCGGAGCGGAAGGAAAGTGGCAGAAGGACGAATTGGACACGCCGTTCGGACCCATGCCCGGCGCCGAGGTCCACCTCAACGTCCTCAACGCACTGCTGCACGGCGAATTCTTGAAAGAACCTCCGCCACTGGCGAGCGCGGCGGTCACAACGCTGGCGGCTCTGCTTGGAGCTGCACTTTGTTTAAGTATTCGCTCCCCGTGGCTGCGTTTGTTTGCTCTTGTCGCGGCTGACAGCGCGGGGCCGTTATGCGCTCTCTGGTTTTACAATCACCGGGGCCTTTATCTTCCCTGCCTCGCGCCGCTCCTGGCCCTCAATTCGACCGTTCTCTTCTGCCTGGTTTCGGATTTCACTTTCGAGCTCATCGAGGAAGCCAAACTAAGATCGACATTGGAGAAGCGGGAAGATCTCACCCACATGATCGTTCACGATCTTCGGTCGCCGCTGACCGTCGTCACGGGCTACGTGGATGCGCTGGAAGAAATGGCTTCGGACAAACTGAACCCGAGGGAAGCACAGTGTGTCGCCGAAGCGAAACGGGGCGCCCACGATATGGCCGATATGATCACGACCCTGCTGGACGTTGGTCGCCTCGAGGCAGGCGAAATGCCGCTTCGCTTACAATCCCACGATGTCGCGCGGATCGTGCGCAAAACTGCGAGTCGATTTACGCCTGTGCTCCACGGCCGGATCCTTCGTTGCGACGTGCCTCCCGGACCAGTCTCCGTCTCTTGTGACGACGATGTGATTCGCCGCGTTCTCGAAAACTTGATCAGCAATGCACTGAAGTTCACAACATCAGATGGGACCATCCGCGTAAATGTTGAGTGCAACGCAGCGGATGTGACGATCTCGGTGAGCGACGACGGCCAGGGCATCCCGCCGGATCAGCACAAACACATCTTCGAAAAATTTGGACAGACAGAGAGCGGCAGCGAACATCGACATTCCACCGGCCTCGGCCTCGCCTTTTGCCGGCTTGCCGTACAAGCGCACCAAGGAAAGATCGGCGTTCAGAGCGAACTCGGAAAAGGAAGCACGTTCCAATTCAGTCTACCGATTCGTGATCAAGCGAGCATCGATAAGCGCCCGCTTGCAACCACGACATGACATTGTGACCCGGCTCGCCGTAGCCTCTGCGAAGGCGGCTGGTTCACACTCCCGACTCGCGATCAGGCCGAGCTAAACAAGATGTCGATCTTCGAAACCACAGCCTGACGCTCGGACTTCTGACTTCTGACTTCTGCAACGATCTGCTACATTCCGCGCGTCGATGAATCCGTGAGTGAGACCGCAATCGATCCGCGCTTTCGAAATCGCGAGCGCCAGCCCGGTCTCGATCTTCTCCGTGCGCTGGCCATCATCGTCGTCGTTATCTATCACGCCGGCATTTTCGGCTTCGCGCTTCCGAATCATTGCCATCGCTTCGGCTGGGTCGGGGTCGATCTTTTCTTCGTCCTCAGCGGTTATCTCATCGGCGGACAACTGCTCGCGCCGCTTGAGCGTAGGCAGGGCATCAACTTCCCGCGCTTCTTCGTGCGCCGCGCCCTGCGCATCTTGCCGGCTTACTTCGTCGTCCTCGCGATTTACTTTTCCTTGCCGTCCGTGCGCGAATTTCCGGAGATTTCTCCGCTCTGGAAATTCCTCATCTCGGTACAGAACATCGGTCTGCACGGCGGCACCGCTTTCTCTCACGCCTGGTCGCTCGCGATCGAAGACCAATTCTACCTGGCGCTGCCCTTGGTTCTCTTGTTGGTTAGCCGGTGGAAGCGTGCGGGCGTCATTGTTCCGTGCGCTGTCGTTCTGGGCGGGGTCGCGCTCCGCGCCTTTCTCGCCTGGCGAAACCCCGGCGACACCGGCGTTTCTGACCGCGGGTTCCAACTCTGGATCTACTATCCCACCTGGACGCGGCTCGATCCGCTCGTGTTCGGCGTCGTGCTGGCGGCGATCGAGAAATTTCGCCCAAACTGGTGGGAGCGGCTCATGAATGCGGCGCGCTGGCTCTGGCTGCCCGGCCTCGTCGCCATTGTGTACGGTTTATATCTGGGCGAGAACGACCTCACCATTGCGACCTGCATCTGGCAATTTCCGCTCATTGCCTTCGGCATGGCCGTGCTTCTCGTCTGCGGTGTCAGTCCACGTCTGCCGTTCCGGCGAATCGAAGTGCCCGGTGCGGCTTTCTTCGCCAGCATCGCTTACAGCGTTTACCTCAGCCACAAACTCGTCATCCACGCTGCGATCCAATTCTGTTCCAATCATAACATCGCGCTTACATCAGTTCCGGCCATTCTCCTCGTCGAAACGTCGATCTACGGCGCCGGCCTCATCCTCTTCTTGTCGATCGAACGCCCATTCCTCCAGCTCCGTCATCGCCTCACCCGGTCGCTATTTCCCAGATCTGGCGTATAGTGTTCGATGTCTAAACCGTCTGGTGCCTCTTTTTCACGTCGGATGCCCGACAATATTACCGAAGAGTTGGTGGCCGTGCTTTCCTCCAAGGCCTCGTTCGAATTCAAGCCTTTATTCGAAATCATCCTGCTTAATCTTCGGGAACGAAACGCTGCCAGTGGCGGCGAAGAAATGCTGCGCCTGCGTTCTTATGAAAAGCTCCAGGGCCTGGTCAATCAGGGCGCGGTAACGAGAACGGTCACCGGCATCACCAAAAAATATAAAGGAGTCGCGTCGCGCATGGTCGGGCTCAAAGCGGAGATGAAAGTCTTGCGTGCCGAGTGGAGTCAGAAACTCCTGACTAAAGCTGCGACGCGGGGTTGAGAGTTTTACGCGCTGAATGGAGCGTGCGGGCGGACGCCGCGACATAGATCACAAAACCCGAGCCGAACTTGCGTGGCACCGTCGATCAGGCGATGGGCGGTCCCGGCGTGGATAGTCTTTCGGTTTTCTTTCTCGCCCAAGGCGAACAATCCGCCGATGCCGTCATGGCGCGGCTGACCACGTTCATACGTGCCGCAAAGCAAACTCTCGATCTTGCCGTTTATGACATGCGGTTCAGTGATCCACTCCGCACTCAGTTGGTGTCGGCCTTGCGCGAATGTGCAGAGACAGGTGTGCAAATCCGTTTTTGCTACGACGGCGACAAACCATCTCAGCCAAACGTAGCCGCCGGTCAGGACCCCGCTCCGGCCGGCACCGGAGCATTTGTCCAATCGTTGGGCTATCCCTGGCGGCGCATTGCCGGCATGAAACTGATGCACAGTAAATTTATCCTGCGCGATCGACAATCGATCTGGACCGGCTCGACCAATATGACGGACGACGCCTTTACTTTAATGGAAAACAATATTCTCGAGATCGATTCGTCCTCGCTAGCCAATTACTACGCGGAGGATTTCGAGCAGCTCTGGGAAAAAGAAAACTTCGATAACACCGGCAACATTCAAACCGTGCCCGTGCCGCTGACTTTCTCCCGTCAATCGGCCGAGGCGCGCGTCATGTTTTCTCCGGGCTGCGGTTTGGAAATCGATTCCGAAATCGCGAGGCGCGTTCGGTCGGCGCAGCGTCGCGTCCGCATCTGCAGCTTGTTGATCAACTCAGGCACTCTCATCTCCGAGCTTGGCAATTTATTGCGCACAGGCCGGGTCGCTGTGGATGGAATTTATGATCGCACGCAAATGGAAGAGGTTTACCGGCAGTGGCAGGACGTGCCGCAAAATCGTTGGAAGATCGACGCGCTGAAAGACATCATCGCGCGCGCCGGCCTGGTCGGAAAAAACTCAACGCCCTACACGCCGGCCGGGCGCCACGATTTCATGCACAACAAAGTTCTGGTGATCGACGACAGCGTGGTCACCGGCTCCTATAACTTCTCGCGCAGCGCTCAATTCAACGCCGAGAACATCCTCTTCATCGAGAGCGCGCCGCTCGCCGAAGCCTACAGCACGTACATTGATCATCTGAAACAGAAATATGGGCCCTGAGGTCGCGGATTCGACCGGCGGAAATTTCAGAACCAGCGGCGCACTTGGCGTTTCAATTGCAGATAAGGTTCGCCGAATTTTGCGGTGAGATATCTCTCTTCGCGCAAGATGACGCCGTAATGCAGGATTAAGGCAAGCGGAACGACAAACAAGAGCGTGAGCCAGTCGTTCAGAAAAAAGCCGAGCGCGACCTGCAGTAAACAAAGCGCCAGATACATCGGGTTACGTGTGAAACGGAACGGCCCGCCGCGCACAATCGTTAACGCAGGCTTGGCCGGGGCGACGTTTGTCCCTGCCGCTTTCATCGTCACCAGGGCCCACAACGCGAGCGTTGGCGCCAGAATGATGAGAGCAATACCGCAGACGAGAGAGATGCCGTATCTCATAATCGGCAGTTGGATAAGGAGGAAATGGACCAGAGTGCTGATCACCGCGTGCGCCAGCCAAATGAACGGCGGGAAAGCAATAACACCGGGATTATCCGATGATGTGTTCAATTCTGCCATCCTGCGTCGAAGAAAATTGGCAGGGGATGAACGATTTTGCACATCTAATCATCAAGTCGGCTCAATTCTCGGAAGATGGTTTGTGCTGCCGTTGTGCCGTCGTGTGCCGCCGTGGTTGAACGTGATGCGCGGACGCTTGACGTTTGCCAGTAATGAAAAATACATTCGTGATGATTTTCTCGGCCGGTCCGAATCGTGATTTATCGAAGGGCACGCGGGAGCAGCCGTTTTGGGATGAACACGCGGAGTTTATCGATCGACTCGTTGCCGAAGGTTTTATTTTGATGGGTGGCCCTTTGGTCGATGAAGGCGGCTCTCTTTTAATCTTCAATGCCGAAGATGAAAATGAAGTGAGATCGAAAATGAAGAACGATCCCTGGCTCAAGCACGGCATTCTGAAACAGGAGAGCATAAAGCGTTGGCAAATCTTTATTGATCAGAGGAAGTAAGATCTCCTGATTTCTGATCATGATTGTCGATCTTGCACGGGTGATTGATTGCGTCCCGTGTTTGCGATAGATTTCGATCGTGACTGCGACCGAAATTATCGAGGAGATCAAGCGACTCGATCCAAAAGAACAGTTGGGCGTGATTCGTTTTGCTTATCAACTGGATGCTGAGCGAAGATTGACGGGAAAAGAACTATCGAGTCTAGCGGAACGGATGATAAATGCCACTGATCCCGCGGAACAAGCGGTCGTTCGCGAAGAGATTGTCCGCGGCTTCTACGGCCAACGATCTAATGCCTAAGATTCGGCGGCAAAATTTACCGCCGGCGTTGCTGAATCATCTACTCGCTCGAATCAAAGATCGGCAGATCTCCGCTGATCAACTCGGACAATTGGCTGATTGGCTCGATTCGGAGCCCGAAGTTCCGGAAGGCAGATGGTTCAAACGATTTTCCGGCATGACTGTTTGCGGCGAGGGCGAGCTCGTGAAGACGTTTCTGATCGCGGGCCAAGCTCCGACTGGAGCAGAAATCATTTGAAACCCCGAATGGAAAGTCTTGCCCTGAGCGGAGTCGAACGGGTCGACGACATTTTTGGATACGACTGGGGAGCACAGGCCAGCCTGCTCGCGAAAGCTTTCGGAGCTGGCCTGTCCGTTTCGGCTGCCAGCCGAAACATCCGCTGTCTGCGACAGCACGTTCGTTGACGCTACTCTATAAACTCCGCGATTGACCGATATTTCTGGGTGAGCTCGCGGATGCGGTGATCGTAGCGGTGAAGGCGTTGGATCGAATGGTAGATCAGCCAGGAGCCGAGCACGACGAGGCCCAGGTTCAGAAGCAGCAACGGCACCAGTAGCGGCATCACCTTCCCGAAGCTGTAATAGCGCGAGGTCGCGATAAGCACGCTCAGGACGGACAGAGGCAAAGCGAAGATAGCGATCCCGGTGCGCAGGGACGACAGCGCCGTTCGTTTCTCAGCCAGGAGCACCTGGATTTCGTTAAAGATGAGATTGTCGATCTTAGGTGGTTCGTCCGTCTCCATATTTATTCTCTCTTCAATCTAACGACCTCTGATCGAAGATGTCGATCTTACGCTGCAATTTTTGCCGTATCGTAAGCCGCTTATGATATAGGTTGATAGCGAATGAACGAATCTCAGAAACATGTGCGCGAGTATTTAGCCGAGATCGGCCGGCGTGGTGGCGAGGCTAGCCGCCGTGAGCTGAGCAAGTCGCACGCAAGGCAGATGGTTGACATTCGCGAAGCCAAACGCGCGGCATTGAGAGCGGGCAAGCCCTGGCCGCCGCGCGATCGCAAGGCGCTCAAGCTTCTTAAACTCACCTAAACTCGATTATTCCCTCTATCGTAAGCCGCTTACGATGGATGAGTTCGCGGTGAAATTGGGTCTTACGGCTGAATCATAAGCCGCTTATGATGGAGAGTGCGTAACGCTGTGGTGTTAGATGTCGCCAAGAATGAGATTGATTGGTTCGTCTCCCGACTCACCAACCCTCTCGGGCTTTCCCGTCTTCGTCGCCCGGCTCCCGTCGGCTCCGTTGTCGAGCTTGGATGGTTCGTCCGTCTCCATACTCATTTGCTCCAATCTAATCGATTCAGCACCAAACTCGGTGGAAAATCGAGTCGAACTCGTCGACTCGTCTGCATCTGAGGAGTCGGTCTCTGATCTCAGCTCTCTGATGGCTTGTCATCCAAATCCGATTGAATCCTGAGTTGCGGAATTTTGGCAGTGATTTTCGCGTCCAGTAATGTAAAATCCTTGCGTGAGTCTCCGCTACTCCATCGTCCTGCAAAAATCTAAGGAAGGGTACGCCGTCAGTTGCCCCGCGCTGCCGGGGTGCTGGTCTCAAGGGGCAACCGAAGAAGAGGCACTTGAAAATATTCGCGACGCGATTCGCGAATATCTGGCCGCAATCAAGCAGACGTTGTCCGCTGCAGACGTTCGCGAAGTTGAAGTCACAATTTAGCGATGCCGAAAATTCCCGGTGTTAATCATCTCCGGGCGATTCGGGCGTTCGAAAAGGCCGGCTTCAACATTGTGCGTCAAGGCAAGCACGTGGTGATGAGCGACGGCACACACTTCATCACGATTCCACGACACAATCCCGTGAATGCGATTACGATGGGTGGAATCGTGAAAGACGCTGGTCTGACGATCGAGCAGTTCAAGGATTTGCTCTAAGAAATGGAAAGTCTTGCCCTGAGCGGAGTCGAATGGAAGTCGACGACATTTTTGGATACGACTGGGGAGCACAGGCCAGCCTGCTCGCGAAAGCTTTCGGAGCTGGCCTGTCCGTTTCGGCTGCCAGCCGAAACATCCGCTGTCTGCGACGGCAGGTTCGTTGGCACTAATCTACAAAGTCCGCGATTGAGCGATATTTCTGGGTGAGCTCTCGGATGCGATGATCGTAGCGGCGAAGGCGGTGGATGGAATGGTAGATCAGCCAGGAGCCGAGCACGACGAGGCCCAGGTTCAGAAGCAGCAACGGCACCAGTAGCGGCATCACCTT
>WNFT01002108.1_pt1 | contig 16980 bp, 20 predicted proteins | sample 5400191 | NCBI WGS metagenome assembly WNFT01 (sample SAMN13153359, study PRJNA577476) | soil metagenome | isolation source: 80 cm saprolite under Madrone tree | place: USA:California | collected 2016-06-14 | reverse complement strand
CCGCACGCTGCGTATGACGTACGAGGCGCTGCCCAAGGACACGGTCAGCACGGTCATCCTCGTCGACGACGGCTCCACCGACGCCACCCTGGAGGTCGCGCGCCAGCTCGGTCTCCAGGTCTTCGTCCACAACCGCAACTACGGGTACGGCGCGAATCAGAAGACCTGCTACACGGAGGCGCTGCGGGCCGGCGCCGACATCGTCGTGATGGTGCACCCCGACTATCAATACGATCCTCGGCTGGTGCCGCAGATCATCGAGCCCATCGTGCAAGGTCAGGCCGACGTCGTGTTGGGCTCGCGGCTCAAGAGCGGCTCGCCGATCGCGCAGGGCATGCCGTGGTGGAAGTACGTGGCGAACCGCGTCCTCACGCGCCTCGAGAACTGGGCGTTCGGCCTCGATCTCTCCGAGTACCACACGGGCTATCGGGCGTTCCGCCGCGAGGTGCTGGAGGGCGTCAACTTCCTGCTCGACTCCGACAGCTTCATCTTCGACCAGGAGATCATCGGTCAGGCGGTCTCGGCCGGCTTTCGCATCAGCGAGATCGCGGTGCCCACGCGCTACTTCCCGGAAGCCTCCTCGGCGAGCTTCTCGGCCTCGACGGTCTACGGGATCAAGATCATCACGATGCTCTTCTGGTTCTCGCTGCACCGCATGGGGCTGAGGCGCTCGCGGCGCTTCGACAGCCTCCGCGCGCGCTACACGAAGTTGACCTAGGAAATGGGGGGCCCGAAATGGCCCCCAGGCCCCCCAACTTTCGTCGCGCCCCGGCGTAGCCGTGGCACTCCTCGACACCGCGAAGGCCCTCACGCCTCGGCGCCGGGGGAGCCCAGCACGTGCGAGGCGTGGTGGAGCACCATCTTCCAGCCGTCGGCCTCTCGCTGGAAGATGTTCGTCGCGATGACCGACGTGACCGACACGCGGCCGCGCACCTGGGAGAGGATGTTCTCGGTGCAGGTGACCCAGGCGAGACTGCCCGAGACGGCGAGCTGAACGTCGCCGACGGTGAAGCGGATCTCACCCGTGTTGTGGAAGATGGCCTCCCAGGACGCGCGCACGTTCTCCCATCCGGCCAGCAGCGGCCAGCCCGGGTGCACGCACTTGACGTGCTCGCCGTGCGCCCAGACCTTCTCCATCTCGGCGAGATCGAGGGCTTCGAACGCGCGGTAGAAGCGCGCATTGGCTTCCTCGACCTCGAGGCGCCCGCCCGTCATGCGTCGGGACAGGAGACGACGACGTCTTCGCCGTCGCGCCGGATGGCCAGGCGCGTGAGCGCGTCGCCCGCGCATGGCCCGGCCACGCACTTCCCCGTGTCCGGCTCGAAGAGGGCGCCGTGGGTCGAGCAGACGAAGAGGCGGCCGTCCTCGCTCCAGAACTCGTTGGGCCAGAGGTCGAGCGGCGTGCCCACGTGCGGGCAGCTATTGACGTAGGCGTGGTACGCGCCGTCGTGGTTGACCACGAGGCCGTCCAGCGAACGACCGCCGCAGGTCAGACGTAACTTGGCGGTGGTTCGAGGTCCGAGATCGGCGGCGCGGCAGCGCCACTCGCCCGGAGCGGTCATGGGGCGCATGTTACCATTCAGCTCCATGCTGGCGATCGAGGCGCGCGATGTCGCAAAGACGTTCCGCGCCGGCTGGATCCGCCGGCGGCAAACGGAGGCGTTGCGCGGCGTCTCGCTTGCCGTCCCGCGCGGCGCCATCGTCGGCGTGCTGGGGCCGAACGGCGCGGGCAAGACCACGCTGCTGTCGATCTTCGCCACGCTGCTCACTCCCGACCGTGGATCCGTGACGATCCTCGGCCACGACGTCGTCCGCGACGCCCCGGCCCTTCGCCGCCGCCTCAACATGGCGAGTGGACGGCCGTCCTTCCTGTGGAGTCTGCGCGTCGGCGAGATCGTGGCGTTCTACGGCCGGCTCTACGGCCTGTACGGCGCCACGCTGCGGCGGCGGGTCGACGAGCTGATCGAGACGTTCGAGCTGACCAGTCATCGGCACGCGCAGTACAACGAGCTGTCGACCGGCCTCAAGCAGCGTCTGGCGCTGGCCAAGGCGCTCGTCAACGAGCCCGAGTTGCTCTTCCTCGACGAGCCCACGCTCGGCCTCGACCCCGACGTCTCGGTGCGGGTGCGCGCCCACATCGCGTCGTTGCGCCGCGAGCGGGGCATGACCATCGTGTTGACGACGCACTACATGCGCGAGGCCGAGGAGCTGTGCGACGAGATCGCCTTCATCAAGGGCGGCCGCATCCTCGCCCACGGAACGGCCGACGACCTCAAGCGCCAGATCGGCCTCGGCGACGTGATCGCCCTGCGCGTCGAGCCGCGGGCCACCTGGCTTCGGTCCGCGCCGGGGGTGCTGCGTTGCGCGGAGAGTGACGGATGGATCGAGTGCACCGTGGACGACGCCGAGAAGCGGCTGCCCGATCTGCTGCGTCAGCTCCTGGCCGAGGGCCGAACCGTCAAGAGCGTCCAGGTGAGGGAGCCCGAGCTGGAGGAGGTTTTCGTTGAGCTGGCGCGCTGAGGCCGTCGCGGTCTGGGCGTTCGCCATCCGCAATCTGCTGATGGCGACGCGCAACGTGTTCTTCTTCTTCGAGCTGCTGTTCTGGCCGATCGTCGGCGTCGTCTCCATCGGGCTCATGACGCGCTTCCTGGAGCTGCGCCAGGACGCCACCGCCTTCGTGCTGCTCGGGACCATCGCGTTGTCGGTGGTGCAGGTGTGTCAGCTCGAGGTCGCCTACGCCGTGCTCTTCGACGTGTGGTCGAAGTCCATCAAGCACCAGTTCCTGGCGCCCATCGGTCTCCGGCACCTGACGCTCGGCTCGTGGATCGTCGGCATGGGCCGGGGCGTCGTCATCTTCATGATTCTCGCCGTGCTCGGGTGGTGGGCGTTCGGCGTGAACGTGCTCGCGCCGGGGGCGGGCGCGCTCCTGGCGTTCCTCGCCGGCTGCTTCCTGACCGCGTGGATCATCGGCGTCGGCGTTTGCGCGCTGATCACGCTGTTCGGCAACCGCGCGGAGGCCTTCGCCTGGGCGAGCGCCAACTTCGTGCTGCTGCTGGCCGGCATCTACTATCCGGTGTCGGTGCTCCCCCCGCCGGTGGCGGCGGTCGCCTCGGCGATCCCGCTCACCCATTTTCTCGACGCCTATCGCGCCCACTACGGCTTCGCGTCGGAGTTCGCGCATCCGATCGCCATCGGATTCGCGCTGGCCGCCGCGTATGCGCTGCTCGCCCATCTGGCCCTGGCGGCGGCGCTCCGTCACGCCCGCAGCTCCGGCCTGCTGCTCAAGATGTCGGAGTAAGCGCACGACGACATGACGACGCTCGGTCCCGCGGTCGCGCTCGGCTTCGTCCTGGGGCTCCAGCATGCGACGGACGCCGATCATCTGGTGGCGGTGGCCACGATCGTAACGCGCTCGCGGCGGTTCCGCGACGGCGTGCTGGTCGGCGTGCTGTGGGGCCTCGGTCACGCCGTGACGCTGACGCTGGCCGGCGGCGGCGTCATCCTCCTCAACGTCACGCTGCCCGAGGCGCTGACGACGGGACTCGAGCTCATGGTGGCGGTCGCCATCGTCGCCCTCGGCGTGTTCAGACTGCGCGACGCGCTGCGCGAGTTCGGTGGCGCGGCGCCCGGGCACTTGCTCGCCGATCACGATCACGGAGAAGGCGCGGCGTTCCACAGCCACCCTCACGAGCACGGCGGTCACGTCCACGCCCATCCGCACGTTCACCCCGAGCCGTCGCTGCTGAGCGTGCTCGGCGGCGCGCGGCCGGTCGCGCTCCGGGCGCTGGGGATCGGGGCGCTGCACGGGCTGGCCGGAACGGCCGCGGTGTCGCTGCTCGTCCTCGCGACGCTGCGCGCTCCGCTCGAGGGCTTCGTCTATCTCGGAGTGTTCGCGCTCGGGACGGTGGCGGGGATGAGCGCGCTCACGGCGGTGATGACCTATCCGGTCGCGCTGGCGCTGCGCTTCCGGCACGCCCATCGCGCGCTGGCGCTGGGCTCGGGCGTGGCCGCGATCACGTTCGGGATCGTGTACTTCGTCCGTTCGATCTGAGCGCTGCGCGCTCGGGTCGGCGCGCTCAGCGGTTCAAGAACTTTCTCACGCTGCCGGCGATGCCGGCCGGATCCAGTCCGTGCTTGGCGTAGAGGCTCTTGGCGTCGCCCGATTCGCCGAAGCCCTGGACGCCCAGACGCTTGAGGGGCGTCGGCAGCACCTCGGAGAGCAGCTCGGCGACGGCGCCGCCGAGCCCGCCCGCCATCGAGTGATCCTCGACCGTCACGATGTGACCCGTTCGTCCGGCCGAGGCCAGGAGCGCCTCCTCGTCGAGCGGCTTGATCGACGACGCGTTGACGACCTCGGCCGAGATCCCGTCGGCGGCCAGGATCTTCGCCGCCGCCAGGCAGTTGGCGATCGGCCCCCCCGAGCCGACCAGGGTCACGTCGGCGCCGGCATTGAGCGTGAGCCAGCGGCCGAGACGGAAGCGCGAGTCGGGCGGGCACACCGGCTCCATGTTCTGGCGGGTGAGTCGGAGGTAGAGCGGGCCCTCGTGCTCGACGGCGTAGGCGATGACCTGCTTCGTCTCGTGCTCGTCGGCGGGCTGGATGATGGGAATGTTGGGCAGCGCGCGCAGGCAGGCAACGTCCTCCAGGCCCATCTGGCTGTAGCCGTCCTCGCCGATCGCGATCCCCGCGTGCGTGCCCACCAGCTTGACGTTGGCGTTGGTGTAGGCGACCGAGATGCGGATCGTCTCGAAGCGGCCGGCCAGGAAGCAGGCGAACGAGCAGACGAACGGGATCTGGCCGGCCAGCGCGAGGCCGGCCGCGATGCCGATGGCGTTCTGCTCGGCGATGCCGACGTTGAAGGCTCGGCCGGGGAATTTCTTGGCAAAGCTCACGGTCATCGTCGACTTCGAGAGGTCGGCGTCCACGCTGACGATGCGCTCGTCGCGGGCACCCAGTTCGAGCAGCGCTTCACCGAAGGCGGCGCGAGTGGCTTTCGCGGGCATCGTGGCTCCTTACTTTTTGTCGAGGGCGCTGAGCTCGGCGACGATGGCGGCCGTCGCGCTGTCCTTGGCGAGATAGCCGTCCCAACCGGCAGCGCTGCCGCCGAGGATCTCTCGGATGGCCGCAATGGCTTCCGATGGCCTGGGAGCCTTGCCGTGCCACTCGGGGTTGTTCTCCATGAACGAGACGCCCTTGCCCTTGACGGTATGGGCGACGATGAACGTCGGGCCGTTGGGGTGGGCCTGGGCCTGATCGAGCGCCTTGCCGATCTGATCGAGGTCGTGACCGTCGATCTCGATCACCGGCCAGCCGAACGCTTGCCACTTCTGGACCACCGGCTCGAGGTCGAGGATCTTCGCCACGAAGTCGTCGAGCTGGATGCGGTTTTCGTCGAGGATCACCGTCAGGTTGCCGAGGCCGTGCCCGGGCTGACCGAGCTTCGGTCCCTCCATGGCCGCCTCCCAGACCTGACCCTCCTGGATCTCGCCGTCACCGAGGATGCAGTACACGCGATTGGGTTTCCCGCCGAGGCGAAACCCGAGCGCCATTCCGAGCGAGATCGAGAGGCCCTGGCCCAGCGAGCCGGTGGCCGCCTCGATGCCGGGCAGCGCCATCCGATCGGGATGGCCCTGGAGCGGGCTGCCGAGCTTGCGCAGCGTGATCAAGCGCTCCTCGCGAAAGTATCCCGCGCGTGCCATCGCCGCGTACATCGCGGGCACCGCGTGGCCTTTGGACAGGATCAGGCGATCGCGCTCGGGCCAGTCGGGGCGCTTCGGGTCGTGACGCATGCGGCCGAACATGATCGACACCACGAGGTCGATGACCGACAGCGAGCCGCCGGGATGGCCGGAGCCGGCGTGGGTCAGCATGCGGATGATCTGCACGCGGCACTCGCGGGCGATGGACTCGAGACGGGCGTCTGGCATCAGGGCAGCTCCTCCATGAAGCCGGCGATGGCGTCCACGCGCACGCGCGACACGGCGATCTCCGGCGCGTAGACGACCTCGTCGGCGGCCCACACGATCGTGCCCTTCACGTCCTTGGTGACGCCGACGACGTTGGTGAGGATGTTGGCGAGGTTGTCGTTGATCCGGATCACGTTCGGCCGCAGCGGCTCGGCCAGGCGGCCATCGCGGATGATGTACGAGTCGCCGACGACGGTGCAGGTGAAATCACCGGCCCGCAGGCCGTTGATCGGATACGTGTACCAGATGCGGCCGATGTAGAGCCCGTCGCGCACGTGGCGCACGAGCTCCTCGCGCGAGACCGGATCGGCGCCTTCCACGACGACGTTCGACGCGGCGACGCTGGGCTGGTTGTCGAACTGACGGCCCCCGCCGTCGCCGAAGCGGAAGCCGTTGCGCGGGCTCAGCGCAGCTTCGGCGACGGGTCCCTGGGCGCCGAGCTTGGTCAGGAGCTCGGGATCGCGGAGCAGTCGCTGGGTCTCGTACCAGTTGCTGAGACAACCGACCAGCACACCGTCCCGGATCAGGTCGGTGCGCCCCGTCGGCAAGCCCTCGCACGTGATGCCCTTGCTGCCCATGAAGCCGGGGTGGGCGCCGTCGTCGTAGACGTTCAGTCGGGGCGACGCGATCGCCCGGCCGAGCCGGCCGAGGAATGGCGTGCTCGACGAGTAGAAGGAGCTGGCCATGCAGGCCGGCACGACGAGGTTGTTGATCAGGTCGGTCACCGGCTGGCGCCCGAACACGATCGTGTACTCGCCCGAGGGCACGCGGGCTCCGCCGATGGAGGCGACGGCGTTCTGGGCGGCTTCCACTCCGGCCTCGTCGGTGAACTCGTCGAGGCGCGTGCCGGTGGACCAGCCCGAGCCCTTGGCCTGGCGCGCCTCCACCATCGCCGTGACGAACGCGGTGATGAGCGTCGATTCGTCGGTCTGCACGCGCGGCATCGCCGTCGAGATCAGGGCCACGCGCTCCTGCAACACGGTGACGTCACCGCCCAGGATGAGGCCGAGCGCGCGCAGGCCCTCGTCGCTCCCGGCCAGCTCGGCCAGCCGCGACGAGGCCAGGAATGTCCGCAGGCCGCCGCCCACGACCCGCCAGCCGCTCTCGACGAGGCTCGCGTCGTCGAGCGCCATCAGCCGCTGATCGTGATAGTTCGTCAGCGTGCGCGCCTGACGCGGCGTGGGACGCGGCAGCGAGACGAACTCGGGATCGACGACCGCCGCCTGCCGCGCCTTGGCGAGCGCGCGCTCGGCGCCGCGCACGGTGAGGTCGGCCGCCTCGCTGCCGAAGCCGATGGTCGCGCCGCCACCCGACCCGGCGAACACGACCTGGAGCCCGAGGCCCCACGATGCGGCGGACTTCGGCTCCTCCACGCCGTTGGACGGGATGTGCGAGGTGTAGTTCAGACGCGTCAGCAGCGTCGCGTTCGACGCCGCGAAGACCTCCACTTCGGTCACGCCCGGCTGGGCGCTGACGAATGCGAACGCGTCCTGCGCCGCCTTCGCCAGCTCGGTGGCGGTCACGCGCGACTCACGAGCGTGGCCCGGGGACGTCCGTGCCCTCCATGGGGTAGCCGTGCTGGTACCAACCGGGCAGCCCCTCGTCGAGGACGCGCTGGTTGCGCCAGCCGAGGACGTACATGATGTTGCTGGCCCCCCGGGCCAGGGCGTGGGGGCACGTTCAATAGAAGACGACGAGGCCGGACTGGGGAATCTCCTGGGCGCGATCGCTGAGGGTTCGGATCGGAATCGAGCGCGCGCCCTTGATGTGGCGCTCGCGGTACTCCTGCCACGTCCTGACGTCGATGATGTCGGCCGTCTCGCCGCGATCGAGCCGGAGCTTCAGCTCTTCGACGCCGATGTAGCTCACGGGAGCGTCGGGTGGCGCGGCGGGTGCGGCGCCGACCAGGAGCAGGGCGGCCGCGACGATGATCACGAGCGGCCGGCGCACGTCAGCTCCCGATGACCTTCGCCCGACTGCGCATCGTCGGTCCTCCGTTGCCGAGCTTCTTCGTCTGCATGGGCTGGCCCTTGCCGCAGTTCGGAATCGGGTAGAGCAGGAAGTCGGAGCCGACGGCATCCACGTTCATCAGGTAATCGCGGCTGTCGGCGGCGATGCCGCCGTCCCGGTAGAGGCGTCCCAGCTCGCCCTTCTCGATCTCGTAGACGCGCCGGGCCGAGATGCGGAAGTTCTCGCGGCTCTCCGCGATCGACGGGATGCGGTGGCCCGCGATGTAGTACCCGTGGTCGACCTCCCGGACGATGGCGCGCGGGTCGCGATCACCGCCGGCGAAGACGGTGTTCGACATCCGGATGAGCGGGACCATCGCGGGCTCGGTCGCCTTGTAGTGGCCGTTCGGCTCTCCGCCGAAGAGCGCCGCCGTCTGGCGGCTGTTCATGAAGCCGCGGAAGACGCCCTCGGCGATGTGGACCACGCGTCGCGCCGGCGTTCCCTCGTGATCGTAGCGATAGTGACCGTAGCCGGGCAGGCCCGGGTCGGAGAACGCCGTCACCAGCGGTGACGCGATCTGCTTGCCGACCTGGTGCTCGTCGAGCCCCCGGAGCAGCCAGGAGCGGCCGGCGTACGCCGTCTCCATCTTGAGAGCGCGATCGAGCTCGACCGGATGGCCGATGATCTCGTGAGACACGAGCGTGTTGTAGTGCGGATCGGTGACGACGACGACCTCGCGCTCGGAGGTCGGCAGCGCCGGCGCCTCGCTGAGGGCGACGGCCTCGCGCGCGAGGTCCAGGCAAAACTCCCTAAAGGCCGGGAAGCGAATGAGCGTGTCGTCGACGCCGCGCTCGAGGATCTCCCAGCCGCGCTGATGACCGACGACGTCGTAGAGATCCTGGCTCACGGCGCCCGACAGGCCGACCACGGAGCAGCTCCCCTGGGTCAATGCGAACGCCTGATCGATGAGGCTGCCCTCGGACGAGGCGAACAGCTCGCGGGACAGCTGGGTGAGCGTGGCGATCCAGTTGTACGTGAGCCGGCGGTCCACGGCCGCGACCTGCCGCGAGACGTCGACGGTGTAGGCGAGGATGTCCTCGATGCGCATCGCGCGTGGATCGCGTTCGTAGACCGCGGCCACCGTGTCCTCGAGGGCGTCGATCGGATGGAGCCGCGTGTCGGCCAGCGCGGCGCCGAGCGGCCCGAACTTCTCGCGCGCGTCGGCCTTCATCTCGGCGTTGACGAGGGCGCGCCGGTAGGCGCGCTCGAGGGCGTCGCGGATGACCCGGGGCAGATCCTCGACGTCGGCCGCGCCGAGCGCGAGGCCGAGATACCCCGGGGCCAGCGCGCGGTCGCCCGCCAGCACGCGGACGCCGAGGCCGAAGGCGTAGTCGTCGCTGCTCGACTTCGCGCCGCCGTTCTCAGCCGTCGCCGACTTTGCCTCGATGATCTCGATCCTCACGTCGGCATAGGCGAGGTGCGGCAGGCGTCGGGCGCCGTCGCGAACGATGTCGCGGACGTCCGGCTTGATGCGGTCGATCAGCTCGACCCGGACGCCGGGCCGGAGATCACTCACACACGAACGGCTCCACCGTCACCGCCTCACCGGCTGCCACGTCGCCACGATCCTCCTCCAGCACGATCAGACAATTTCCGGTGACCATCGACGACAGGATGCCGGAGCCCTGCGGCCCGGTCGTCCTCACTTCCCATCCGCCGTCGGCGAACTTGAGGACGCCGCGCTTGAATTCCCGCCGCCCCGTCTTCTTCCTCATCGGTTCCATCGCGCGCGCCTGCCAGGCCTCCGGGAAGAGGCGCCGGCGCCCGGCCAGCTTGAAGAGCGCGGGACGGACGAAGAGCATGAACGTCAGCGACGAGGCCACGGGGTTGCCGGGCAGGCCGAAGAAGTGCGCGTCGCCGATCCGGCCGACGGCCAGCGGCCGGCCCGGCTGCATGGCGACCTGCCAGAAGTCGATCCCGCCGATCTCGCCGAGCACGGCCTTGACCAGATCGTAGATGCCCACCGAGACTCCGCCGGACGTCATCACCACGTCGGCGATCCGGCTCGCCTCGAGCAGTTGCGCGCGCAGGACGTCGCGCTCGTCGGGCACGATCCCGAGGTCGGTGACGCTGCCACCGCACTGCTCGACGAAGCCGCGCAGCGTGAAGCGATTGGCGTCGTAGATCTGGCCCGGCTTGCGCGGCGTGCCCGGCTCGGCCACCTCGTCGCCGGTGGAGAGCAGGGCGACGCGCGGGCGCTGAGCCACCAGCGCCTGCGTGTGGCCGAGCGACGCGAGCAGCCCCAATTCCTGTGGCCGGAGCACGCTGCCGCCGGGGATCACGACGGTGCCGGCGATCACGTCTTCGCCGCGGTGGCGCACGTTGATGCCGCGCTCGATGGGCCCGACGCGCACGTGTGATCCACTGCGCTCGACGATCTCTTGCGGGTACACCGTGTCGGCGCCCGCCGGGATCGGGGCGCCCGTCATGATGCGCACGGCCTGACCGGCGGCGAGCGCACCGGGGAACACGGCGCCCGCGGGCAGATCGGCGACGACGGTCAGCTCGCGCGTGCCGCTCGCGGGAATGTCGGTGGCGCCGACCGCGTATCCGTCGACGGCGGAGTTGTCGGTGGGCGGGACGTCGAAAGGCGCGCGCGCGTTCTCGACGAGCACGCGACCGAGCGCGGACGTGAGGGGGAGAATTTCCGGAGCGGTGCTGCGATCGATCTGGGCCAGGATGCGATTTTGCCCATCCCGCACCGAAATCATGGAGCGTATTATACAGACGCCGTGACCACCGTGCTCCCTCACGAGACGCCGCGTCCGGCCGGTTTCTGGATCCGCGCGGCGGCGCTCCTCGTGGACTTCGTCATCTTCTACGTCGCCGAGCATTCCTTCCGCTTCGCGGCCTATCGCTGGTGGGGCGACGACGTGCGCGACTTGGACAGCGGCGACGCGACGCTCGTGGTCCGGATCCTGGCCGACGTCTTCATGCTCGTGTTCGCCGGCGTGTACACGACCGTGCTGCACACCATGGATGGGCAAACGATCGGCAAGATGCTGATGGGGGCCCGCGTCGTCGGTGCCGACGGGGCGCCGCTGCCGCTCGGCGCCGCGCTGCTCCGCTACGTCGCCTATTTCGTCTCGGCGGCTCCGCTGGCGATGGGCTTCATCATGGCCGGGTTGCGGCGCGACAAGCGCGCGCTGCACGATCTCATCGCGGGCAGTCGTGTCGATCGCATTCGCGCACGCCCTCGCGCGCGCGCCGCCGCACCGCCGGCCCAGGCGCCGGTGACTCCACCCGTCGCGTGATCCCGACGTTGCCCTTGCCCGCGCGCAACCGGCTGGCCACCGCGATCCTGGCCGCGCTCCATGACTCGTCCGCGCGGCAGCGCCTGGCCGGCGTGGCGGACGGCGACTCCGACGAGACCGAATGGCTCGGTGCCGAGGGCCAGGGGGCGAACGTGCTGCTTCGACAGCGCGCGGAGAGCGCGACGCGGGCGCTCGCCGCCCTGCCGCTGGGCGCCGCCGAGCCGTCGCTCGCGGAGGCGCTGGCCCGCGCCGCCGTCCTGTTTGACGCCGGGCTCGCCTTCGAGGTCCACGAGCTGCTCGAGCCCTACTGGGTGCGTGCGCACGGCGACGAGCGCGAGGCCCTGCAGGGCCTGATCCAGATCGCAGTCGGCTATCAGCATCTCGCCAACGGCAACCTCGCGGGCGCGCGGGCCCTGCTCGATGACGGGACGACGCGGACTCGCGGCCGCAGTGTGGCCGGGATCGACTGTGACGCGTTCGCGCGGGCGGCGCGGGCGACCATTGCGCGGCTGACCGATGGGCCGACCGCGCCCGATTTTCCCCGACGGAGGACGTCCTGATGGAACTCGGTCTGCGTGGTAAGACGGCGTTGGTCACGGGCGGCAGTCGTGGTATCGGACGTGCGGTCGCCGCGGCGCTGGTCCGCGAAGGCGCGCGCGTGGTGATCTGTTCACGGAGTGCAGCGTCGCTCGACGCGGCGGCGCGTCACATCGAACGCACGGCCGGCACGGCCCCGGCCACGGTGGCGACGGATCTCTCGCGACTCGAAGAAGTCAGCCGCGCCGTCGACGCCGCCCGCGACCGACTCGGTACCATCGACATCCTCGTCAACAACGCGGGGGCCATCCGGGGCGGCGATTTTCTCAAGATGCCGGACGAGCAGTGGCTGATGGACTGGAACCTGAAGCTCCACGGCTACATCCGGATGTCGCGCACCGTGTTCCCGATCATGCAGTCGCACGGCGGTGGGCGGATCTGCAACGTGATCGGGGCGGCCGCGCGTAATCCGAGTCCGACGTATTTACCGGGTGGCGCCGCCAACGCGGCGCTCGTCAATTTCACGAAGGGCCTCGCCGATCTCGGCGCGCCTCACGGCATCCTGGTCACGGCTGTCTCACCGGCGGCGACGCGCACGGAGCGTTGGGATTCGCTCATCGCTCAGCAGGCGGCGGCCGCGGGCAAGACGCCGGAGCAGATGCAGGCTGAAGCTGAGCGGGCCTATCCGCTCGGTCGGATCGCGACACCCGAGGACGTTGCTGATCTCGTGTGCTTCCTCGTATCGGCGAGAGCCTCATTCTTGACCGGAATCTGTATCACGGTGGACGGCGGATCGAGCCGAGGTGTGTATTTATGAGGTAGTCGAAGTGACCTTGACAGGCGTTACCTCCTGTCACTACTCTTGGCGCCTGTTCGGGAATCGGGGGAGTGCCCAGCTCGGCCGCTTTTACAAAGGGCAGGAGGGTTCGTGCGATGCCCGCAAAGCTGTTCGTCGGTAATCTCTCGTTCCAGGCCACGGAAGAAGATCTGCGCGAGTTGTTCGCTCAGGCCGGAAACGTGGAAACGGTGCGCATCATCACGGACCAGTTCACCGGTCGTCCGCGCGGCTTCGGCTTCGTGGAGATGGCGACGAAGGAAGAGGCATCAAAGGCTATCGAGGTCCTCAATGGTCGGCTCTTCCGCGATCGGAACCTGGTCGTCGACGAGGCCCGTCCCCAGCCACAGCGCAGCCCCGGCGGCGGAGGGGGCGACCGTGGTGGACGCGGCCCGCGTCCGGGCGGGGGCTCTGGCGGCGGAAGCTGGCGGCGCTGAACACTCCTTGATGTGAGCGAGCCGGAAGGGCCCGGGGAAATCTCGGGCTCTTCTCTCAGAAGAGATCGAGCTGCGGCGAGGGCTCGTCGTCCAACGGCGGCCGGAGACCCCCGTCCTCTGCGAACGGCCGGAAGCGCGCCCAGATTTCTGCCACCTTCGCCTGGTAGTACTCGACGTTCTCGTCAGGACGCTCCGCGCTCCATTCGCTGAGCAGTCGCGCGTGCTCGTTGACCGCAACGTTCACGCCGCGGCCTGCGACGTAATACGAGATCTGATCACCGGGTTGCCAGGCCCGGCCAGCGGCCGCCGCCAGCTCGTAGGCGGCCGCGGGACTCCGGACACCCGCGGCGATCTTTTCACGGTACGCCTCCAGCGTGTCACCGAGCGTTTCCGTGCGCGCGAACAACCTCGCCGGGACCCGTCGCCGCGCGAAGTCCTCGAGCCAGCGATCGATCACCGCTCGAACTTCCTTGCCGCGGCTCTCGAGCAGGAGCCGGACGATCTCCTCGATGAGCCGGCGCTGGAAGGGCTCGAGGCCGCGCGACCGGAACCCCGAGCCCTTCAGGGTCACGCGGCCACGCTCATCGAGTAACGCATAGGTCTTCAGCTTGTACGAGAAGAACGCCACGTAGCGACCGTCGAGCTCGAGGCGGATGCCGTCGGGCAAGTTCGCGGCGATCTGCTCGAGCAGGGTGTCGTCGTCGTCGAGCCGGTGATCGGGCGGAGGGACGAAATACACGCCGTCGGTGTCGGCCTCCAGGGGCACGCAGCCGAGTGCCGTGAGTCGATCGATGATCCCCGTCACGACCTCGCGACCGTGCGTCGTCACGCGGTCGGCCCCCGCGAAGTCGTTCCAGTGGCCGGTGCTGAACGCGAGGTAGCCGTAGAAGGCGTTGATGAGGATCTTGAAGGACTGAGCGAGGGCGCCGTGATGCTGGCGCTCGAGCGCGGTCGAGGCGTCGCGCGCCAGCCGCTTGGCGGTCACCCGCCGATCGGTGAGCTCGCGGAGGAGCGTGAGGAAGATACCCGCCTCGTCGGACGCGGGCGCGATGCCGTGGGCCAGCATCAACGACGGATACAGCGACGTGACGTCCACGTGCAACGTCGGGCGGGCGACGCCCTGCTGGAAGAGCGCGACGTGGCCGCCGCCGACGGGAGCGGGCGGCCCCGGCAACGGCACGGCGTGGCGAAGGCGGAGACTCTCGCGCAGCATCAGGGCGTCGATCTTGGCGGCGGCGCCGCGGAGCGCCGTCGCTTGATAGTCGAACGGGACGAGCTGGGCCTGCGCGAACACCGGCGGCGCCAGCCGGCCGGCGACGCCGAGGGTCTCCACGGCGTCGTCGAGCGCGTAGGCCATGAGGCGTTCGGGATCGTCCCGAAACAGCTCGGGGATCGTGGCGGCGTCGACGTACGTCCGATCGGCTGCCGCCACGCCGAGATGGCGGGCGATCTCTTTGAGCCCGAAGCCGGGCAGGTCCCGGACGCCGACGTCGTGGAGCTGCGCCAGGATCCAGGTGTCGATGATGTGGCGGCCGGCGACCTCGTAGCGGCGGTAGCCGATCGCCCGCTCGGCGATCTGGAGTCGCGCGGGGCGGCCCGCCAGGGCGCTCCCGTCGCGGCCCCACCCGAGCGTGACGCCGTGGCGGCGCGCGCGAGCCTCGAGATACTCGAGGTCGAAGCGGAAGATGTTGTGGCCTTCGATGACGTCGGGATCGAGCTCGCGCACGATTCGTACGCACTCCTCGAGCAGGGCCGCCTCGTCGAGGTGATCGCCGCGGATCACCTGGCGAAAGCCGGTGGAGTCGGCGAGAGCGATCGCCACGATGCGATCGCCGGGGCGAGCCGAGCTGGGGAACTCGAAGCCCTCGGTCGTCACCACCTCGATGTCGAGCGCGAGGCGTCGGAGGTCCGTGAATCTCATCCCGCCGAACGATGTGCGTCCGGATAGCAGGAGGTGCTGATGCATCGGGTCGGGAAGAAAGAGATAGGCAGTCTCAGGTGGGCTCGGCCCGGGACCACTCCGCTCTCGGCAACGGTCTCGCGCCCCCACGACGTTCCCCCACGATTGGAACCGGGCGAGCCAGCGAAGGGCGCCATGGCCTTCGAGCTCGATGAGATCGGTCAAGCCGGAAATATCGGCGACCAATGATCGATCGGCAGCCAGGAGGAACGGTTGAAAAGTGGCTGTCTCGGTCTTCAGGCCGGCGGGCTCACGGAAATAGAGCCGGATCGCCCGGCCGTCGTGGGCGAGGTGCCCGGCGACGAGCCCGGGCGTGGTGTCTCGCGAGCTCAGCGCGCTACTTCCGCGATTGCCGTGCGGTACTGCTCGAAGTCGACGAGGCCGACGAGGGCGCGACCCGTAGCAGGGAAGACGACGGTCGGGATCGAGCGTACGCCTTCCTCGACCGCTTCCGTGTAGTCCTTGACGACGCCGTCGCGTCCGGCGCCGTCCCGGTAATCAGCGAGGAAGCGCTGGGCATCGAGGCCCGCTTCGCCCGCGATCTTCACCACTTCAGCCGGTTCGGCGATGTCGCGACTTTCGGTGAAGAAGGAGCGGTAGAGCCGGAGGTGCAGGCGGTCGAACGCCTCGGGGCCCTGGAGCGCCGCGCACTTGGCGGCCTCGAGCCCGGGCAGGCTCCAGTTCGGATAGTGCTCGGCGTGCGGCCATGGATTGAAGGCGATCCCGTCGGGTTTGGCCATCTCACCGCAGCGTAGCCACGCCTGCTCGCGATACGTGCCCTTGAACGACGCGGTCGGATCGGGCGCCGGCCTCAGGGGAAACGCGCGGTGCTCGAGCACGAGCGAATCCCCGAACTCTTCTTCGAGGCGCCGGAGGCGGACCGCCGCCGGGTAGCACCACGGTCAGAGATAGTCGGAATAGACGATCGCGCGGACCGGTGACTTCATCGATCGGATTGTACCCGTCACGGATGTATGCTGAAAGCCGTGCCGCGCGTGGTCGGGCTCGCGGTTGTCTGGCTGGTCCTCACTGGCTGCGCCTCGTCCACCGTCCGCTTTCCCAACGCGACGCCCGCCACGCCGAGAGAGGTGCCGGGGCAGGTCTACCGGCCGGAAGGGACCGGGCCGTTTCCCGCCGTGGTACTGCTCCACGGCTGTCAGGGTGTGTTGCCGTCGACGCGGCAGTGGGGTCGCTGGTTCAAGGAGCGCGGCTACGTCGCGCTCGTCGTGGACAGCTGGGCCGCGCGAGGGATCACGGAAGACTGCTCGCCGGCTTCGCCCGAGGTCATGAATACCGAGCGCTTCGACGATGGCGTGGGCGCGTTGCGCTACCTCCAATCGCGCGGTGACGTCGATCGGGATCACGTCGGCGTCATCGGCTGGTCCAACGGAGGCGCCTTCGCCATGGCGCTCGTCAATGGCCCCAGCCATGAGCGGGCGCGCCAGCGTGGGGTCCTGATGCCGGAGCCCGGGTATCGCGCGGCCGTCGGCCTCTATCCCGGCGGCTGTCCCTCGCTGATCGGCGAGCTCGCCGTGCGGCCCCTGCTCGTGCTCATTGGCGCCAGCGACGACTGGACGTCGGCCGGTCGGTGCGCGGAGATGGCGGCGTCGATGCGCGGGCGCGGGGCCGACGTCTCGATCGTGGTCTATCCCGGCGCCTTCCATTACTTCGACGTCGAGGGGCAGGCGCGGACGTTTCTATCGAACGTGGTCAAGGACGACGCGACCGGTGCGATCGGAGCGACGGTCGCCTACGATCCCGCAGCCGACGCCGATGCGCATCGCCGGGTCTCCGACTTCTTCGGGTATCATCTGCGCCGACAATTATCGATCGCTCCAGCTCGGGTTGAACCGAGGGTGGCGAGCGATGGGTACGCGGAGCATCGATGATCGATCGCTCCAGCTCGGGTTGAACCGAGGGTGGCGAGCGATAGGCACGCTGAGCACCGTTGACGCGCGGGGAGAGCAGAGCATGGATCTGG
>WNFT01004802.1_pt1 | contig 16985 bp, 16 predicted proteins | sample 5400191 | NCBI WGS metagenome assembly WNFT01 (sample SAMN13153359, study PRJNA577476) | soil metagenome | isolation source: 80 cm saprolite under Madrone tree | place: USA:California | collected 2016-06-14 | reverse complement strand
GGAGCCGATTTATCTCGTAGTGTAGCCCACCGATTTATCGTGTGGGCGATTTATCGAGCACGTCACGTCCCACGTGCACTAGTCCTTTTCAGTGAGCACGAGCAGCAACCCACCGATCAATCCAAGATTCTTCAGAAACTGGATCAAGTGATTCTGACGCCCCGGGCCTGGTTCTTCTTTCCAGAAGGCATGCCCCACCATCGTGGTAGGGACCATGCTACCGATCAGCACGGTTGCTGCTACCTTCGGCGCGATGTCCAGGCCAAGCAGCGCGCCACCGATCACCATGATTGCCCCATTCAACTTAACAGCTCGCTCCGGGTCCGGGATACCTGCCGCCGCAACTTTCGCGGGGCGTCCACCGGGTTGGCTAAAGGCTTCCCACCCCCCGGAGATGAAGATGCCCGAGAGAAGGAAGTGACCCAATGTTCGTAACATGTGCTTGCTCCTATATCCCCTATTGTGTCGCGGTGATCCCGCCATCGACAAACAGGATTTGCCCTGTGATAAAAGCCGCTGCCGGGCTCGCCAGGAACAGCGCGACGCCAGCAACGTCAATAGGATCGCCGATTCTCCCCAGAGGGATACGGTCGACCAGGCTCTTGTAGAACTGCTCGTCATCGAGATAGCTGCGCACGAGTTCGGTTCTGATGAACGTTGGCGCGATGCCATTCACGGTGATCCCAAAGGGGGCCCATTCAGCGGCGAGTTGCTTCACCAGTATGTTGAGGCCCCCTTTAGTCGCGCAGTACGCCGCATAGCCCCGACCACGCAGCGCGAGAAGACTGCGGACCGAGGTGATATGGATCTGGCAGCCGCTGCCTTTCTTGATCTGATGGCGTCCGGCTGCCTGAGCCAGAAAAAAGGCGGATTTCAGATTCAGATTCGAGACGGCATCCCAGGCTTCCTCAGTGACATCCTCGGCACGCTGCTCACGCTGTGTGCCGACGCAGTTCACCAGGATATCGACACTGCCATGCGCTTGCACAACCTCATCAACGTGCCGCCGGATGTCATCAACCTTCCCCATATCGAACGAGAAGGCAGAGGCATGATGTCCCGCACCCGTGAGTTGCTGGGTCAGCAGCGTTGCACGCTCCTGCGAGCGGCCAGATACGATGACGGTAGCGCCTCGGCTGGCCAGGGTCCAGCTCACCGCTTCACCGATGCCACCATAGCCGCCAGCGACAAGGGCTACCCGTTTATTGAGGTCGAACATGCCTGCGAGCTGCTCGGTTGACGGTGCCGTAAGACTTGTGGTCATAGCAGTCTCCTTTCTCAAGTGACGCCGAGATAGCGGCGCTTGCCTTCCTCGTCGGCAAGGAGAGCGGACGAGGCAGTCTCCAAAACGATGCGCCCCGTGACCATGACCAATAAACGATCAGCAAGGGCGGCTGCAACGCTCAGCTTTTGTTCAACGACCAGCATCCCGATCCCTTCGGCTGCGAGCCGTTTGAGCGTCTCCACCAGGTGATCAACGATGACCGGGGCGAGTCCCTCCGACGGCTCGTCCATGATGAGTAACTGCGGGTTGGTCAGCAGCGCTCGGCCAATCGCAAGCATCTGTTGTTCGCCCCCGGAGAGTGCTCCTGCTCCGTTTTTGCGTCGCTCAGCCAAAGGCGGGAAGAGTTCGTAGATCTGCTCTATCGTCCAGCGTCGCTTCGACGATCTGTTGCGCCCCGCCAGCAGTTGCAGGTGCTCATGGACGGACAGGGATGGGAAGATGCGCCGTCCCTGCGGGACGTAGCCAATCCCTACAGAAGCGATCTGGTAGGGCTTGCGGCCAACAAGGTCGTTTCCCTCAAAGGAGATCACGCCTGTTGCCGTAGGGACTAACCCCATGAGTGCCTGGCAGAGCGTTGTTTTGCCCATACCGTTACGGCCAACAAGGGCGACTGGTTCAGCTCCCACGGTGAGATTTACACCCTGCAGCGTATGAGCCTGACCGTAATAGACGTTGAGGTCTCGTACCTCGAGCAAATGGCTAGGCATGGTGATCTCCCAGATAGAGTTCATGAACGGTCTGGCTCGTGCGGATTTCGTCCGGCGTCCCGTTCACGATCAGCCGTCCGTTGTGCATCACGGTGACGAGCTGTGCCACCTGCAAGGCGACATCCATGTCGTGCTCAATGAGCAGAACGGTAATGGCAGGGTCAAGTGCCTGCAACAATTCGGTGAGCCGCCCCCGCTCTCCCTGCGAGAGCCCGGCAGCGGGCTCATCGAGCATGATCATGCGCGGCTTTCCGGCAAGGGCCATGCCCAGTTCTAACTGGCGTTGCACTCCATGAGAGAGCGTGCCCACCTTCGTATCCAGGACCGCCTCCAGCCCCACCTGAGCCGCCACTTGCCTCGCCTGGACCAGGTACTGATCATTCGTGTTGGGGCGCAGCATACTCATGCGTCTTGGCACGACCCCGCGTACAGCGAGGAAGAGGTTGTCAAGGGTGCTCAGCCCGTTGAACAGGTGCGCGGTCTGGTACGTACGGGTCAGTCCGTGCCGTGCACGGTACTGCGCGCTGTGGTGTGTTACGTCCTCGCCAAACAGGATGACCTTGCCCGAAGTTGGCCTGAATTCGCCCGCGATCAGATTGAACAGGGTCGATTTTCCTGCGCCATTGGGACCGAGGACCACACGTCGCTCGCCGTACGCAATGTCAAGCGTGACATCGCGTACGGCCTCGACCCCACCAAAGCGTCGTCCCACGCCCTGCAGGCTCAGAGCGGGCCCGGCGGTGTGTTTGGTCTGTAGGGGCGCGGGTTTACCCTCCTTGGCTTGCCCCCGCCCTGGAACACTGTTACTCATTACGGGCAACTCGGATTATCGCGACTGAACTCACCCAGCTTGAGATACTGAGCTTCGGGAACACCCAGCGTCTGGTTGACGTTCGGGACGACCTGGGCGAGTTTGTTGTACAGGGTCCCATCAGGCTTCTTGTCTACCACCGTCACGAAGTTATTCGCTATTGCCTGGCGGTTGTGGTCTAACTTGACGGGTCCCGTAGGGGTATTGAACTGCAAGGTGCTGAGTGTTTCCCTGAGCTTCGCCTCACCGTTTGAGAGGTCGCCATTGACCTGTTGCAGCGCAAGCAATGCCGCCTTCGCGTTCACGTAATAGGTGAAAGCAAAGAGCGACGGGGAAGGGAAAGCATCGGGGAACATCGTCTTGTAGGTATGCACGAATTGCTGCCAGGCTGGATCAGAGTTGCTATCGGCAATTGGACCGGCAGATGCCACACCCAGGACGCGCTGAGAGAGGGTGCCCTTCGTGCTCAGCACCGTCTGGTCGACGGTGACCGTTCCACCAATGAGCTTAGCGTTCCCTCCAAACTGGACGTACTGCTTAAGGAAGTTGACACTATCGGCCCCACCCAGGTCGACGTAGATGGCATCGATATCGCTCGGCATCGATGAGACAAAAGAACTGAAATCGCTGGTGCCGATGGGGACCCAGAACTTCTTGACCACATGACCACCGGCCTTACAGAATTCAGTCAAAAAGCCGCCGACCTGACTGTACGGGAACGAGTAGTCTTCGGCCAGGACTGCCACACGCCTGTATCCTTGAGTCTGGTAGGCATAGGTCCCCAGCCCGGCCATCCACTGCGTGCCATCAGTGGAGAAGCGGAAAAAGTTTGGCGCCGGGCCACGGAGCGTGGTGTCCTGTGCTCCTGAGGAGCCGTTTAAAAACACCTTGCCCGGTTGGGTCTTGGCGTAATCGCGGACAGCCAGCCCTTCATCGCCCGAAAGTGGCCCTACCATCAGATCAACGTTGTCCTGCTCGATGAGCTTGCGTGCCGCGTCACGGGCTACAGCAGGCGTGGCGTCAGAACTTTCGGTTACCAGGGTGATCTGCTTGTTGCCGATCTTGCTGCCGAACTCGGCAATCGCCATTTTTACACCGCGCAGAGCATCTTGACCGTCTACGGCGAATGGCCCGCTAAAAGTAGCAAGCATGCCAATTTTGATTTGATTTGAGGAACTGCCGCTTGGCCCGGTAGTGAGTCCGCCTCCTGAAGTAGGAGTTGTTCCGCCGCAAGCTGTCAAGAGAGCAAGCACGCCCAAGAACAGCGTGAGCTTGTACAACCAGTGTTTCTGCGCTACGATACGTGTTTTCGACTTCATTGTTGGTTCTCCTCCTCCTCGGGGTTGACTGAGACCCCACGATAAATCGGGCTCCCACCATAAATGGGGGAGCTACTGTAGCCCACCGATTCATCGTGTGGGCCCGATTCATCGTGGGTGACTCCTCTAGAATCACTAGCAACCTGCGTGCGACCACGAAGAGCTGCTTCTACGGGTACAGATGTGGAGGCCACGGCGGGTCTCCTGCGCCAGGGAACGATCCATACGACAAGCTGAAATGCCCTCCTCGATAAACCAATAAGGCCATCAGGAAAGAAGAGGGCCACGAGCAGAAAGGCGAGACCGATCACAGTGTTGAATCGGTCAGTAAAGGAACTGGCGAAGTTGGTGATTAGCGTAAAGAACACCGCGCCGACAAACGCCCCCTCGAAGTAGACGAGACCGCCCAGCACGGCAATAATGAGAAGGTCGATCGTCCGTGTCAGGTCGATTGATCCAGGAGAGATCGCCCCATTGTACCATACCCCCAGGACGCCCCCGATTCCCGCAATCAACCCGGCGAGCGTGAAGGCAGCGACACGGTGGGCAGAGACATTGAAACCGAGTGATCGCATGCGCTGCGCATTGTCACGGATGCCCTGAAAGGCGAGGCCGAAGGGAGAGCCGATTATGTAGCGCATTCCCAGGTACACCAGGACGGCGACGAGCAGGGTGATGTAGTAAAAGGTTGTGGGGTCACTCATCACCAGTGCCCCCACCGTTGGTGGTCGAATACCGTTGATACCGGTATGACCGTTGGTGAGGAACCGGTCTTGCTCCGCAAAGTAAAAAACCAGCATCGCCAGTGCCAGGGTAATCATGAGGAAGTAGATACCTTGAGTACGAACCGAAACCAGCGCAAAAATCGCTGCGAGCAGGGTGGAGACAAGCAACGCTGCTCCAACCCCAACAAACCAGGGGAGGTTGTACGTGACCGTGAGGATTGCAAGCGTGTAGCCTGCTGAACCGAACAAAGCAATCTGGGCCAGTGACACCAGCCCCCCGTAGCCCGCGAGAAAGACGAGGCTGAGTGCAACAATACCCAGGAACAATGACTGGATGCCGATCTGTACATCATGCGTACGGTACGTGCAGCGATCATACCGGCCTCCCTACCAAGCCTTGAGGGCGCACTGCTAGAACAAGGATCATCATGGCAAAGGTCAGCAGAATAGAATAGGTGGGGGCATAGGCCAGTGCGAATTGCCCGATCAGCCCAACCAGCAGTGCACCAAGTGCTGCCCCCCCCACACTTCCCATCCCTCCGATAATAACGACGATGAGCGAATAGAGGAGGTAGAGGCCGTCGTCACCGGGCGCGATGGAGAGGGCCGAGCCAGCGATGACTCCCGCCAGTCCGGCCAGGAGGGCACCCAGTCCGAAGACGATAGCGAAGACCCGCTGCACATTGATTCCTAGCGCCGAGACCATATCGCGATCATCGATCCCTGCCCGAATAATCATCCCCAGGCGCGTGCGCTTGAGAAGCAGCCACAGACCGCCACCAACGACCAGTGCCAGGCCCATCGTGAACAGACGAAAGGTCGGATACGTCACCCCGAAGAAGCCGAGAGAGGTGGCGCCATTAATGGCGTCCGGCGGTGTCAAGGCGTAGCTCTGTCCACCATAGTGAGCGAGCAGCAGGTCGGCCACAACGATCGAAACGCCAATGGTCACCAGGGCTTCGCGCAGGTCTTGTCCCTGAATGCGGCGGAGCAGCCCCTGTTGCAAGAGCACACCCACTATGGCAATGATGAGTGGAGTACTGACCAGTGCCAGTAACCAATTGCCTGTGGCGTCACCGATGGACCAGCCCACGTATGCCCCAAGAAGGTAGAGGGAGCCATGAGCGAGGTTAACGACACGCATCAGGCCAAATATCAGAGAGAAGCCGCTGGCGACGAGGAAGTACAGGGCTCCCAGGGTCAAGCCATTCAAGCTGATGGTAATAAATTCTCTCACCTTTGTCTCACCTTTCCTCCTGCGGACCATTCCCCCTCTTCACGGCTCGATCAGCGCGAATGCACGAGCAAGAGCACTGTCAACCCCAGCGAAACGATAGAACGGCGCAAAAAAGCGCGAGCGCGGCGGCAGTTCTTTCAGGTTCACGATACCCTCGATCAATGGTATACCAGCACTCAGGATGGTCCTATGCACGACGAACTGATCAGCTGTCCAGCCAGGCTTTCGGGCTGCAGGCTCTTCGAAGAAGTCACAGCCGATGCACTTCGGGTGTCTTTCCACGAGCCAGCGAGCAGCGTCTTGTGTAAGTCCCGGCGACTGGGGAAAGTAGCGTGATGTACCAATGGCGCGTTGAGCCCAATCGGTTCGAAGCAGGAGAATATCTCCTGGCTTGATAGACTCTTGCTGGACCTCCAGGCGTTCACGCGCCCGTTCCAGGTCTGGCACATCGATCAACGCCTCCTCCTCGACAGGAGTGAGGTCCAGGACGACAGCACTCCCGATCACTCGCTCCAGGTCGACCTGGTCGATAGACTCACCACCCTCGATGCAGTGCAGAGCCGACTCAACATGGCACCCCGTATGCAAGCTCATCGTGACCTGCGCCGATTGCCAGTATCCAGGTTTCGTTCGCACCTCGAATTGTACACCAATATTCGTTGAGGGGGGTCCCATGAATCCCCGCGGGACCAATGGGCTGAGGTCTACTATTCTTGGCATTGTTCTCTCACCTTCACGTGACGTGACGTGCTCGATAAATCGGCACTCTACTAGTCGGACACCCGCAAGGGGTATCCCTACATTTCTTCTGCTTCTTCTGTTGCCCTTGGGGGACGTGCTCGATAAATCGGCACTCTACTGCGGTCAAGGTCTTGTGACACTCACGTCACGGAAGCGGAGCGTGAGCGGCCCACCCTCAGCAAAGAGCATGTCTACCGACTCACCATAGCCGGGTTCACCAGGGTCTTGCCCGGTGAGATAGCGACGTATGAAGGCTCGCATGACGGGCGAATGCGTGACGCAGATGTAGCGTCGTGGTTGCATTCCTGGGAGCTCGAGCAGGCTCGTGGCAAAGGTCAACACACGCCGGGCTACAGCGTCGGCATCCTCGCCTGGCGGATCCGGATGATTGACCCAATAGCCGATGCGGTCGGATGCCTCCCAGAACCCACGCAGAAAGGGTATCTTCAGCAGTCTCTCTGCATCGATTCCATACGATGCTGTTTGCTCGGCCATCGCCTGGGCTGAGCTGACCATCTCTACGCGATTGCCCCCTACATAGAGGTCCGGGTTACGTACAGCCCAGTGTTCCGCAGGAGCGAACAGATGCCACCGTTGTCCCCACTGTACATCCGCATCACCAAGTTCTGCCTCCATCCCACGACGGATCGCCACAGCGGTCTCACGCGTGCGGCGTGTGGGCGCATACAGAAAAAAGATGTCCTCATCGTAGCTCCCCGATTTATCGTGGGTGCCCGATTTATCGTGGGTGCCCGATTTATCGTGGGTGCCCGATTTATCGTGGGAGACCTCTTTACCGAGTTGTCGCCCCACCGCTTCGGCTTGTTCCCGACCTTCTTCGGTGAGGGGAACGTCTCCCTGGTGGGAAGCGATCTTCCCATGTCGTACCCAATGTACCCGCAAGGGTATCTGTGTCCTCATTACTCCTTATTCCTTGTAACTATTCAGGTGCCTGATTCCTCGCCGCACGTGACGTGCTGGATAAATCCGCACTCTACGGATAAATCGGGTCCACGATAAATCGGGACCCTACTACGGCGGCTCGCGTTTTCTTTTGCTGCGGGCTTGGCAGCCTGCGGCTGCCAAGCCCGCAGCAAAAAATCTCTTGCGAACCACCGAAGGTGGTGAGGAGTCCTGAGGAGTTACTATTCCTTTGCAGCAGCCTTCTTCACCGCACGGATGATCTTCACATAGCAGCCACAACGGCACAGGTTGCCTCCCAGAGCAACCTTGATTTCTTCATCTGACGGCGGAGTTACCACAAATGACCGATGCTCTTCCAGAAAGCTCTTGGCGGTCAAGATCATCCCTGGGGTGCAGTAGCCGCACTGAAAAGCATGCTCCTCTTCAAAGGCCTGTTGAACAGGATGATCGCCGCCCAGTCCCTCTACTGTTGTGATTTCACACCCCTCTGCAAGCGGAGCCAGGAAAATGCACGTCGAGATGGGCCTGCCATCAACGAGTGCTGTGCAGGCTCCGCATATTCCCACCCCACAGGTCGCCCGAACGCTCCTGAGATCTAAGTCACGGCGCAGCACTTCGAGGAGCATTTCGTCCGTTTGCACCTCAAGCTCTGTAGGGGTTCCGTTCAATGTGAAGCGAATTTTCATGGGCACCCTCCACGTGCTCGATAAATCGGCACCCTACTGCTCTGCTTGTAGTGCTTCGCCTTTCTCCATTGCTCGCAGTTGTTGTCGATGATCGATAGCGTTCAGCACTGCCTCTGCCGATATGGGCAGATTGGTGACATGAATTCCAAGCGAATAGAGCGCGTTTCCAACTGCCGGTGGCACTGGTGGTAGCGCTGTCTCACCTAGACCGTGTATATCAGCACCCTCGCGCTCGACCAGGTCATGAGAAAAAATCTCGGGGAGGTCACCGGCAGCGGGAATATTGTAGTCGGAGAGATTGGCATTTGTCGGCTGGCCTTCTTCAAAATGAATTCCCTCAAAAAGGGTTGTGCCCAGACCCATAATCATCGATCCTTCGTTCTGCAGTTCTGCGCCTGGACGATTGACCACATGTCCCGCATAGATGGAGGTGTGGAGCTTGAGCACCTCGAATTTCCCTGTTTCTTCATCGACACGGACCTCGGCGGCACCAGCACCCTGATGCCAATGGCTTGAAGCTATCCCCTGACCGGTATCTGGATCGAGTCCACCTTCACTCACATACTCACCATAGCCAAGTTCGCCATTCTCTTTCAATTGGCGAACCGCCTCCACGAGCGCGCTGCCCATCATAAAGGTTGAACGACTTGAGGTGGTGCGAGTATCGTAGGGAACGATATCGGTATCAGGTTCGGGATAGCGCACCCGATCTGGCTCTACGCCAAGCAGTTCAGCAGCCATCAGTTGAATGGAGCGCCATGCGCCCTGTCCCATTTCCGCAGTTGCGCAGTGAACGCTGTAGCTGCCATCCTCGTTTGCCTCGACGACGATCGAGGCCCGGCTGGGCGTTTGCATCCCCTTCATAAGCACACAAAGACCCTTCCCTTGCCTATTTTCCGCCCAACCAATCTTGTCTGCAGCAGCCCTCAGACACTCGCTTAAGTGAACATCGTGCATCACCTCGCCAGTGCAGAAGCGATCGCCATCAACGAGCACATTCTTGAGGCGAAGTTCCAATGGATCCATGCCGAGCTTTGCCGCGAGCATATCCATGGTGCGCTCTGAAGCCCAGATCGCCTGCATCGCGCCGTAGCCGCGGTAGGCTCCGTTCGGCGGGAGGTTGGTGTACACGCAGTTGGAATCGACCCAGACATGCGGAATACGATACGGCCCAACGGCGGCGTAACCCATCTTTTGAGCAACCCCTGGCCCGCAATCAGCATAGGCCCCTGTATCGACCCAGCATTCCACCCTTTTTGAAACAAGCGTGCCATCAGCACGCGCCCCCAGCTTCACTCGCAGTGTCGCTGGATGGCGGTTGAGCGTCAACCATTCCTCGTAGCGGCTCAGCACAATCTTCACGGGACGACCTGCCTTGCGTGCCAGGCAAGCGACGATCGCTTCGACGCGTACAAAGGTTTTTGCTCCGAATGCTCCTCCCATAGGTGGACAGATAATGCGCACCTGGTTGTCGGGGATGTGAAAGACACCAGCCAGATCCGTACGCAGGTTGAACGGAGTCTGCGTGCCTGTCCAGACCTCAAGCCGACCGCCCTCCCAGCGAGCCACCGAAGCATGTGGCTCCATAGCGGCATGCTGGGCGCTCGCCGTCCGATACGTCTCTTCGACGATCACATCCGCCTGTGTAGCACCCCGATTTATCGTGGGTGCCCGATTTATCGTGGGTGACTCCTCTATATCCATATCGCCGTGCCGGATGCGAAAGCGGTGGCAAATATTCGTGCCTTGCTGAGGCCGCATCTCGAAGTAGGCAGCATCGTTCTCTGAAACAGCATGGTGCTCATGAACGAGTGGTGCCTCTTTGGCTACTGCCTCCACGGCGTCGTACACGCCTGGTAGCTGCTCGTACTCTACGTCAATCAGATCGAGTGCCTCATCAGCTTCTCGTTTCGTAGGCGCGGCAACGGCTACGACGGGATCGCCAACAAAGCGCACGCGGTCCACCGCGAGTACGGTCTGGTCCTTGATCTGGCAGCCGTACTTGCCAAGTTCTCGGATGTCGTCAGGCGTCAGCACAACGACGGAATCGGGTACAGCCGAAGGATCGACCTTCACAACCCGTGCGCTCGGATAAGGGGAGCGGAGAATGCTGGCATGAAGCATGCCCTCGAACTCGACGTCCTGAGCATAGCGGATAGCTCCTGTGACACGTGGATTACTCATGGATCCATTTCCTCCGTAGAGGCGCGATTTATCGCGCCCTGCGCACTCGCAGAACTCATCTCCTCCAGAGCACGACGAACTTCCACTGCAATCACACGACGCCGGTACGCCGCTGAACCACGCGAGTCGGATATTGGATCGATGGACTCTGCGTACCGCCGACTAATCTCACTCGCCAGTTCTCGACCGTACGGGCGGCTCTCCTCACCACCCGCTTCACCATCGGCAAGAGCGCAAATAGCAGGGAAATACTGAGGCCGCTCCGCTACGGCACCAACGACGACACGCAGCTTCCCTGCAACCTTTGCTGCGGCAACAGCAACGCAGGGACGATCTTCGCTAGAGCGCGAACGAAATTTGCGGTAGACAGCGCGCTCCACATTATGTGGGATACGCAGCTCGACCAGCAGTTCATCTGGACGTATCGAAGTCTCGTAGTAGCCAAGAATCAGTTCTTCTACAGGAATCTCTCGCTCAGCATTGGTGCTACGAACGAGCGTCTTCGCATTCAGGGCATGTAAGAGTGCCGGTGGGTCAGAAGCGTAGTCTGCGTCGGCGAGTACACCACCGACTGTGGCCTGGTTACGCACACGCGGGCTGGCGACCAGCGAGAAGGTATAGGCAAGAATGGGGTACATGTGGTGCACAAGCGCAGAGCTTTCCACGGCTCGGTGGGTGGTCATGGCGCCAATCCGCAGGTACGACGCCTCGCGACTCCCTTCGGTTGCTTCAATGAAAGCAAGGTCGGGGATCTTGCGAAGCGACAAGAGCCTCTGAGGCCTCATAATATGCTGGTTCATCAGAATGCCGATGAAGGTACCTCCAGCAAGAACTGTCGCTTCGTCACCAAAACGGGCACGCAGCGCCAACGCCTCTGCGAGCGATGTTGGTGCCAACCATTCAGGACTGTTCCAGCTCATATCGCACGCTCTCCATTCCAGCCCAAATGCTAACAACTATAACGTCGTTATCGGCCGGGATTGCAACAGGTACACCGTTCCCTGTTCGATTCCCCACTCGATATCCTGGGGTTTCCCAAAGTACTTTTCCAGCTTGAGACCGAACGCTACAAGCTCTCGAATCTCATCTTGTTCAAGGACGCGCTTGTCAACAATCTGCTCACGCTTGATATTGCCCGCACGGTCCACAATATAATGGTCAGGAGTCACTGCCCCTGAGACAACCTGCTCGCCGAGGCCAAAGACCGCTTCGATGAGCATGCGATCGCGCCGTCGGCTCACCGGGTCGGCAGTGAAGATGACTCCTGCTTTCAGTGGATCAAGCATTTTCTGCACGACCACCGCCATACCCAGATCCGCGAGTGACCCCTTTTGTGCCCGGTAAAAGAGTGCTCGTTCGCTGAAGAACGAGGCCCAACAATCAACAAGACGCGCACACACCTCATCTCCTCCAAGCGTGTTCAAGTAGGTTTCTTGCTGACCTGCATAACTGGCCGCTTCTGAGTCCTCGGCGCACGCGGAAGAGCGTACTGCAACCTTCCCAGCTAGCTGCCCGTAGCCGGAAATGATGACCTCGCGGGGCGGTTTGGCCTGATGCACCAGCGCCTGTGCTCCCTCATAATCTTGTGCCAGCGCCAATGCTCGAAGTCGCTCGAGATCAACCGATTGCTCTAACACATACGCGGGAACCACGAAGCCAGGAGGAACGGGCAAGCTCTGAGCCGTCATGTTCGCAAGGCTTGCACCCTTTCCACCGGCGAGACGTATATCCTTGCACGCCTCATCTGAAAACCAGAGGATAGAGGTGTTATCCATCGATAATCCCCACTGCTCGTACCGGTGCTGCCGTCGTACCAATCCACTTAATAGGAAAAACGGACAACTTGAAGCCATGAGGCGGGAGTTGATCGAGATTGGTTAAATTCTCGATGTGCCAGTAATCCTCGTCCATCATGACAAGATGTGCTTCCCAGAAGTGCTTTTGCTCAAACATGGCCCAGACTGGCGGATCAAAGGTGACAGCATCCGTGCCCATCATGCGCACACCCTTCGAGATCAGGTAGCGTGTTGCCTCAGCAGTCATGCCACAGTGGTCGGTCAGGTAGCGTTGCTCGGTATTATAGGCAGATGCACCGGTTTGAATGAGCACAATGTCGCGTTCCTTCAGGGTGTAGCCTATTTTCTCAAGGGCCTCGTTAATGTCGTCAACAAAGATGCGCGAGCCGTAGGGCTTGTGACGGAAGTCAAGCACGACGCCGTCGGAGTAACAGTATTCGAGTGGAATACCTTCGGGGCCTGGAGCTTGAGGCCCTCGAATGTGTTTGACTGCATCACAGTGCGTTCCGACATGATCGCCCGCGATGTAGAGATATGATGCGGTGAGCCACTTCGCACCGTACGCAGCCGCCCCGATGCGCTCGGCAAATTCCGTCCAGCTTTCGTACATGAGCATCGTCGGCGGCTGTATCTGTGGGAAGGTGAGCATATCACGATGTACGGGCATGGATAGATCGACGAGGCGTGTCATGATGCATTCCCTTTCCTATTCGTAACTACTCAGGTCTCTGATTCTGCGCCGCAGGCGGCGCGCATCTTGTTTGCTGCGGGCTTGGCAGCCTGCGGCTGCCAAGCCCGCAGCAAACAACTCTTGCGAACCACCGTAGAGTGCCGATTTATCTCGTAGAGTGCCAATTTATTGAGCACGTCACGTGTGGTGAGGAGTCCTGAGCAGTTACCCTATTCCGAACGTGACGTGACGTGACGTGCTCGATAAATCGGGAGGCTACGTTCAAGCAAGAATCTCTACAACTCCTGTTGAACCATTGACGCGGATACGATCTCCGGTTTTGATGCGCTCCGTGGCGTTGGATGTGCCCACGACGGCAGGTATGGCAAACTCACGTGATACGACCGCTGGATGTGAGGTCACACCACCAGCATCGGTAACGAGTCCGACAATCTTCGTGAAGAGGACAACCCACGCCGGGTTGGTCATCCGGCAAACAAGAATCTCTCCTTCTTTCACCTGATTGAACTCCTCGAGCGAGGAAACGTGACGCGCTAAACCATCAACAACTCCGGGTGAAGCTGCCAGTCCCTTAATCTCTCCCGTTTTCGTAGGTGGCTCTCGGTAAAACTTTTCAGGGAACCCCCACAGGCCGTTGTATGGGAATGCAAGAGCCGTTTTTGTGGCAGTACCGACCCATTCACGAGGACGGATACGATAGGCTGCTTCGTGCTCGTCTCGCCTGTGTGAGACGATGGCGCGAGCATCAACCGCACTTGCATCTGTCAGCAGAAGGCGCAGTTCGTTGTACCGTAGGAACATCACATCTTCGGGATCGTCGAGCAGGTCCGCCTGGACAAGTTTCTTGCCGATAGCCATGAGAACGATGCGCAGCCGAGCATTGGTTCCCTGGTCGATGTAGAAGTGATGATCGGGCGTGAGAGGATTCATGCGCAAGGATAAATGGAGTGCAGTCTGCAGCTTATCGCGGCTCTCTCCAGAAGGCACATCATCCATCAACTCGTGAATGGCCATGTCGAGGTCTTCCTTCACGGCATTGATGGTCTTAGGGTAGTCATAATCGGTCTCTAAATAACCACGCACGACCTCAATGATCGGTGCCGCATTCTCTTTCCAGGTGGGGAAGGCAAATTCGTGCGACCAGATCGCCTTATAGCCAAATTCCTGTAGATACGGTTCAATGCGCTCGGAGATCAGGCGACGTCCTCGCTCAGAATTTCGCAGGTTTCGTAGCACGTCGCCAGCCATCTCCCCTTTGAACGCCTGGGTAAGTTCAGGATCACGCTTAATCTCTTCTTTTATTCGCCACAAGGCCTCAATCGAGTCCCAGTTGCGGTCCTCGGTGGAGTTTTGCAGGCGTCCCATGAGGTTGGGGTCTACCTCGCCTTTGACTTGCCGGATCATGGTATTCAAATTGAGCGTGGAGGAGAACTGGGCGAAGTTGATCATCCAGTGAATTTTCCAGTGGCGATCGTGGATGTCAATGGCATCTTCGAGCAAAACAGCCAGTTCAACGAGACTTGCATTCTCGGTGTCGTAGTTGTCAAGGTAGGCAAAGTTGCGCTCTATCTCTGGACGCAGTCGTTGTCGCCACCAATCCAGGAAGTTCGCTGCGTAATGTGGCAAGACTGCTCCCAGGTAGACACCGATCTTCTGAGGATAGGATGGATCGCGGGGGACACGTGGGACGTAGCGGCTCTGGTACTCTGTCGCTTCCGCATGGATTGATGGGTCGGCGGGAATAGCAGCAGTGTACACGTAGCCGTTGATGTTTTTCGCGATCCAGTCGCAAGCAAAGGGAGTACCGAATCGGCGGAACATGTGGTCACAAGTGAGCCACCAGCCGCCAAGATCAAAGAACATGGGAGAGACGGGGTTTGGGATGTGCAGATCATCGTAGATCCAGAAGAGTTCGCGTTCACCCTCTTGCCACTCGATCGGGAACTCTTCGTCACCGTGGAAAGTACCGAGGACTTCAGCGTTGGTCGTAGTCATGGAACTTCTCCCCTCAGGTGTAGAAAATAGTTATAGCCTCCTCTGTTATGCGGAGAGGCTTATAATCGATTGTAGTCTATCGATCATCGAAAGTCAAGGGGTATTTGAGAGGGGGGTGAGCGTCAAAATTTTGCGTGCAGCCAAACCACCCAGCCCCAGGGCGGAGGCAAGCTCCGCCCTGGGGGGCCCTCGACGCAAAAAAATGAAACGCACCCTTGAGAGGGATTGTTGAGGTGGTGGCGGGCTTTCAGCCCGCCACCACCTCAACAATCCCTCTCAAAGCAGGCCCGCTTGCGGGCTGGGATGAGCAAAAGGATGGCTTTTAAATAGCCCTGCTGTGCAGCGGGGGTTCGGTTGACAAATCACTAACGAAGTGATATTATCGATTAACGAGAATATTTTTTCATGAAGGTGTCACCTTGATGCCACACAGCCAGCATACCTTGAAAGGACGTCCATCATTGTCAGAGATACAGATTGAGCGCCGCATGTTACGCGACCAGGTCAAATCCTATCTGACCGGCGCCATCCTGAGCGGCATCTATAAACCAGGCGAGCGACTTGTCGAGACACGTATTGCCCAACAGCTCGGGGTGAGTCAGGCCCCCGTGCGCGAAGCAATTCGCGAACTGGAACTGCTTGGCCTCCTGAAGAGCGAGCCGTTCCGTGGTGCTTCGGTACGCCAGCTATCAACCGAGGAGCTAACCGAAATCTACACCGTACGGGCAGCCCTTGAAGGAGTTGCGGCTCGTGTTGCAGCGACAAGGCTCACCGAGGACGACTTTGCACGCCTGGCGGAGTTGTTGGATAAAATGCTTACCACTGCGGCCCACGCCGATCGGCGAGGCTTTGCCGAACACAATGTGGCCTTTCATCGTGTGATTGTGGAGGCCTCTGGGAATCGTACTCTCATCAATCTCTGGAATACTCTCCAGCCCTCGACGTGGACATTGTTTTCAGTGATACACTCGGGTCATGACATCATGGAGCTTGCGGTGCGCCATCGTGTCGTGATCGAGGCACTTCGGGCAAGGGATCCACACCGTGCCGAGCAGGTGATGCACAGCCATCTTGAAGAAGTCGGCGAGTGGGTGCGTAGCCAGGCAGAACAAGACCATCGGGCCGCTCAGCAAGAGCGACTCTCTCAAGCTCCATTCTAGTCCTACAGTGACACTTAGAAGGTGAGATGGCTCCAGAGGCTCATTACCAATACGTGAGCTTTTGCCGAGTCCTGAGCCTCCGTCGCTCTTGTCCACTTTGGGGGCAAATTGCTTGCTTGCTATGCAGAAGGAACGCTCAGATGGGAGAACTTTCCTGCTTGCTGACAACGACAAGCGGCCTGTAAGCCCCCAAAGTGGACAAGAGCGATTCCGTGAGCGGAAATGTGATCATTGGGTGGGCGATGCGGCCTCTTTGGGGTCTGGCGCGGCACCAGCAACGGCGTTGCGCCCCGGGTCGGCTGGCAGGTGGAACTCAGTTGGACCAGCCCCTCTCCCCCACGGTGCCCAGCTGGCCCGTGCGCTACTGGTGGGCCAGCACGCCGTGGGAGCCAGACCTGGGCAGCGTGCTAGGGGCTGTCCACGGCAGCATCCTCAACGGCCCCCAAGGCACGCAACGAGGCCTTCTGCGCCTGGGTCAAGCCCCGGATGCCCGTGATATCGAGGCGCTCGTAGGGCCGGTCGCGGCGCAGCGTGCCGAGATGCTCGCCACGCTCGAGGTCCCAGAGCGCGACGGCCCCGTCCTCCCCGCAACTGGCCAACCTGCGGCCATCGGGACTCACCTTGAGCGAATGCACCGTCCCCTGATGGGCCTCTTGCACCCGCACGCACTCCCCGCCCTGCACGTCCCACCAGCGCAGCCTGCCGTCACTCCCTCCACTGATAA
>WNFT01002107.1_pt1 | contig 16989 bp, 12 predicted proteins | sample 5400191 | NCBI WGS metagenome assembly WNFT01 (sample SAMN13153359, study PRJNA577476) | soil metagenome | isolation source: 80 cm saprolite under Madrone tree | place: USA:California | collected 2016-06-14 | reverse complement strand
CAAAAAGCGTCGGGGTTTCAAGTTAAACGATTTAGAAGATCATACAACTGCCTCCTTCGTGTTTCAACCAGCCAGGCAAACAACGGGACGAATAGGGATGGTGATTGGGTAACAAGAGTGTTACAAGCGACAGGTACCGCATATGACTCCGTGTGAGCGAGTTCTTTCTCGCTTGCATTCTTACAACGATGGTTACTTTGCGGCCCCGCGGTGCATGGTTTTTTGACGATTGCGATGGCGCGCAGGAAAAAGATCCAAAAAAAACAATAATGAGTAATGAAGGTCGTGGGCTCTACCGGTTGGTGAATAACAGAATCGCAGTCAAAAAAGTCCAGAGTCAGAACTCATTTTTTACAGAAAACTTTGACGGCGTAACTGCGCCGGGGCCCTGCCTATTCTTTCACAGGCTGAGTGGGAGTCTGAGCGTCGGCGAGATCTCGTGGCTTAGCCGTTGTGAGAAAAGATCTTTCCGGTTGAACTTTCCGGTTCGAAATTTGGAGCGGGCGACGAGGTTCGAACCCGGCCTTGAACGTGTGCGCCTAATGCAGCGTGTATACAACCATTAACATTTGCTGCGAGTTGCAGCCATGAAAGGGTGGGCCTGTATACGCCTGAATGGGTGAGTTTCTATCCTCCCCAGAATTTCTTAAAGGCGTGATAAGCCTGTGACACGCTCTGTCGTTGCGATTGGGGCGAACCCACTACTCATTAAGCATCCGTACCCGGATCGAGTGACAATCTCTCCCGGATGAACCACTCGGTTGTTTCTAGGGAGAGTTACGCCGGGCTCTCGCCGGCAGACATTAACGAGCTATCAGTGGGTTTCGGCATTGTGGATTATGACGTATGTGCGCCAATCCTTGAGGTATTGATCCATCGCCTCGGCTTCGGTCATGGATTCATACTTTTCCCCCGCCTGTCTGGTGAGAGGCCGGACGTTAATCTTATCGTTGTCGCCAAAGTCGATGATCACTTCCGAAGACGACAGTGGATCTCCTGAATCCTCACCAAATGACAGCCTTCTAAAAGAGTGACGATCCCAATCCTGAAGCGTATCGGCCAGGGCGGTGAGGTATGACAGCGGGTTCTCGTCAAGGCTGATTATGTATCGTCCCACCTTATTCTTAGGCTCAGAATAAAACGCTTTCTTCAGACCGCTGCCTAGCCTTTTGTTCCGCTTGTCAAAGGCTTCGCACTGTGACTGCATGTACAGGTGAGGGTTGATGTTGTGGAGGGCTATGGCCCCCGCCACGTGAGAGAATCTGACGAAGAACTGCTCAACATTGAGATGGTCCCTTGTTTGTCTGCCTGTAAGCATGTTTCTCAGCGACGTGTACTCGTCCTGCTCCAACAAGCTGCCAGAGAAATTTTGGTCGTTTAGTTCTTTCAGGTAGTGACGCTGAATATCGGCAGCTTTGAGGAGCACGAGAGCGCTCATGATGCCGTGATCGTAGAACTTAGGCCTCTTTTCGACCTCCACTCCGTCTCTAACACCCCGGGGCGCGAGGGAACTACAAAGTCTGAAGTAATCCCCAATGAGGTAGTTGGGTATGTGTCCAGACTTCACATATCGAGATATGAGCTTAAAGGCGTCGGCATATTTTTTCCCACCCGTGGTTAGCTTCGAGAGGTCTTTGACTTGTGTGATCTTCCCCTTATAATCATTTAGAGTTTTGCCCACAAACTTTGCAAGCCGGCTTACTTCCTTTTCACGCTCAGTTTGGTATTCGTTCTCGTCCTGCCCTCTTTTGCGCGGAGTCTCGATGTATTGCATGAAGTAATCGAAAAGGAATTTTTTGCGAAAATCGTCTACGACCCTAAAGGATTTTTTGAGAAGTTGGTCCTTGCCCCTGATCCGTCCTACCGACTTATCCCTAAAAGGCTCTACCTCGAATAAATAACCGATGTCGTGGAACGTGGAGATCAGTTTCCACCTGAAGAGAAATTCGCCTTCAAGTTTCAGGCGATCAAAACTTATTTTTTTCTCCTCGTATATCTTCAATATTTCATCGTCTACCTTCTCTCTAAAGGTGGCGCTGTTATGATAGATGTAAGTGCCGAGCAGAAACAGAAGAACTTCATGGTTGAGGTGATCTCTGTAATATTTATAAAAGGCCCGGTCTTGCTCAAGGTCAGAGAGGTGTTCAATCAACGGAATGAAGTTCAGGAACCCATCAGTACGCCACAATTGTTTGATCAGTCGATGCGAGGATCCAGAGCGTGCTTCGGTGAGCGTTGAAGAGAGAAACTTCCTGAGTTCCGTGCGAATTTCCTTCCGATCACGCTCTGACGGCGGCTTCTCGCGATCACCAGTAAACTCTTTAAGGAATTCATCTTTCCTTTTCAGCGATTGATAGAGGAGATCATTGACTCCAAGCAGTTCCAAGCCGCTCTGACCCCGCTCTTCGATGCCCGTACGGGCACAGGCGCGGATTCTCTTCAGCGTGCCGACCTCACTTTCGAGCGGGTTCAGAATTTGGTCCAAGAGGCCGAGCTTGTTCAATCGCTCCGCTAAGGTTACCAGTACGCCGGGGAACGTTTCTCGGATGCGAAAATCGAAGAGCTTTTGAAAAGCCTCCAGAGCGTTGATGGAGGCCTTGAGGTTAAGGATCAGGCCGTCAGGATGCTTCCTGGATTGATCTAAGAGGAATGTATGAGTACGTGCGATAGTGCCAGAAGCCAGAAGCTCGTCGTCCGACGTGTTGACATAACAAGCCGCTAGGGCACGAACTGTGTAGTAAACTTGATCTTCCTCATTCTTAATTCGTCCCCGATTGTCCCAGGCCCCGGAATCGCTTTGCCGCTTTTTCAATTTCTTGAAGAGCTTTGTCATAACGGGATCGAGCTTTCGCAAAGACGAATAGTCTTGACGCTTTTCCTTCCAGGTGACCAGGATCTGACCGGCGTGCCACGCGAATCGATTTTCCCATCTTGGGGCAGTGCCGCCGCCCAGGCTTTGTTCGAGCATCGGCTTTACGGCAGCCGCCAATATGTTCACGTGTTTTTCCGCAGTCCGCCCCTCGCTCTTGAGTAGTTCTTTAACAAATTTGTGATCGAAGAGTTCAATCGCAGCAGCATAGAAACCGGGACCATACCAGCCCGCGTCGGCCACCGTTGCATTGAAACCCTTCTTATTAAACTGTTTCTGGAGCCACTCGAGGCTCTCGCGGTACTCTCCTTCAAACTGACTCCCGATATTTGGGTTCCACCTGCGGACTTCTTCACACTGAAAATCCGGCAGCACCGCGAGAAGTGCCAGCAGTATGTAGCAATCGTCCCAAACGTCGTCTCCCCAACGGGCATGTTTTCCTGGTTTCGGGTGGTGAAACGATTTGATCAATTGTTCACTTGCCCAGAAGAGATTACCTTCTCCAGATCCCTGTCCATCAAGATTCCAACGCGACCTTAAGGAGAGGCCGATCTTGTGGAGGTGGCGAACAGCGTGAGCGGTAATTACTCTCTGATATAGCTGATCAACGTTCCACCACCCGTCCCGGTTCTGGTTCGCGATTATGTGCGTAAGTAGATAGAAAAAGGCGTTCTCGAGCTCGCGAAACTCTCTTTTCCTTTCCTCATCGCCAGATTTTGCCAAGGCTTGTCGAATCCTTTCATACCTTGGACCGAAAGAAGCCTGCCTGATCGCTTCCATTTCTTGTCGGAGGTCCGTACTCATAGAACACCGTCCTTTGTGCGTGGTGAGTTAGAAGGCTCGGGTGGCGCGGCGCTCGTCTCGAAGATCTTGGGCCGACGCCGTATAATACTAGTAAACAGTGAGGACTCAGGACCGCCTAAAGGAAGAATTGAGCGGCGAACTCCTTCATTTAGAGCATCCTCCTGTTCTAAGATAGTTACTAAAAACTGCCAGCCCGTCTCTGAATTTCGCAGGCGCGCCTCCCAACCCCAACCGCAAGTAGCCTTCGGGCATATCGAAACCCGAGGTACACGGTACCAAGAAGACCTTGCATTTCTCAGCAAGTTGCCCAGCGAATGTCGCTGTGTCGACACCTCGTTTGAGTTTCTTCAGCCGCAGAAGCATGACTACTCCGGCTTGAGGTACGCACCAGCTTAGATATTTGCGATGGGCATTAAGCCATCTTTTGGCGTATTTGTAATTCTCAGTAACGTTGTTTTGCGTTCGGGCGATGATCGTGCACCTATTCTCAACTGCTATTTTGCCTAACTGCTGCACAATACTTGGGGGAACCAGGACCGTGTAATATCGGAGATCTATACATTGTTTGATGAATTGTTCTGGACCTACCAGCCAGCCAACGCGTAACCCGGCAAGTCCATAGACCTTTGAAAGACACCCTATGATTATGGCTTCGCAATCGAGGACTCCTGCGGAGCGAACATGCTCAGTGGACTCTACCAGCACGCCTGAAAAAACCTCATCCACCAGAACCCGCGTCCCAACAGCGCGGGCCAAATCAAGCATCTCTCTCAGTAAGACTTCATTCAAAGTGTGCCCGGTGGGATTGTGGGGAGTGTTGAGTACGAGTAATTTTGGAGCCGGCTTCTGCCTCAACGCCCGTCGTACTCGATCCAAGTCGGGAGCGAATCCTTTCTTTTCGAGATAATCATACTTAATTACGCGTGCACCGGCCGCCGATGCCATTTCATACAAGCCCTGGTAAGCGGGTTTGCACACTAGAGCTCTGTCGCCGGGTTTTAGCAGCGTATGGAGGGCCAGGAGAATAGCCTCACTCGCTCCCACAGTGATCAATACATTCTCTGCGCCAATAGTTTCCGCCTCGTAGGATTCGGCTACGGTCTGGCGAAGTTCATACAAGCCCTTGGTGTCACCATAGCCCAAGTTGAGTTTCCTTAGATCAAATGGCGCTCGACTCATTTTCATGAGTTGGTGAACGGTAAGCGATTGGGCATCGCTCGCGCCTAGGACGTTCATACCCGGCAGGTGCTCATACTTGGCGAATGTACGCTCTAATCCGAATGTCTTAAATTGCATGCGGTGTCTCAGAAGCTCTGCTTGAAACCGATCCGCGCGGAAGAATCATGTTGGCGGTGGAATCATGCCTTAGCAGCTATTCTATGGAAACTGGCAAATAGAGGATTCCTCAGGAGCGACTCTTTCATTTGCTTACTCTCACTTTTATTCCACAACTCGATGCTCCTCTTCATCTCACGCACTCCCCAGTGTTCCTTACGTCGAGGTTTTGTGTTTTGTAGACGGAGGATTCTTCGAACCACTGCTTGATTAATTTTCTCGATCAATTTCTTTGGACCGATGTCGAGAGTGTCGTAAAGGATCCATCTTTTCAGGGACCTAATGTAGCTGGGGAGGGCGACATGGAAGCTTCCGATCCCGATGTAAGGCTCAAGAGTAATTACTTTGTGCGTGAGACTTCCAGGCAAGAAAAGCGTTTCGTTTTCGTTTACTGTGAACCATCGTGAGCTGGGCATTGAAGTGAATTCCTCTATGTCGAAAGCCGCAGTGTCAAAGACACAATCCCGGTCAACGTCCTCAAAACCTCTCGCTCGTCCCTCCATCCTGTCCCAGGCCAACCAAAGCTTCTTACCAACGAAGCAATGGTTACTGCCATCGCAGTCGTCCGTATGATTATCAGTAAGATTTCCCTCGGAACTGATGACCAAGGTCATCATTTCTATCTGATCCCTCAGTTCGGCTCCGACCTTTGGATCGCGGCAAAGAATGTTGAAATCACTTAGCCGTGAGGTGTTTACCACTGCCTCAAAATGCGTGCCGCGGAAATGTAAATCCGTGACGCTTATGATCGCGCGCCCTCTTTTCCATCGCTTTACCAATTCAGGAACGCTTAATTTATACCGTCGGGATGAAGGACCGGCCTGGATTTCGGCCAGACGTGAAGCAGAAAAAGAAGCGTCGATGCCGTGCAAAAGACAACCGAGTTTATTCCTTGTCGAACTGGCCCTTATTGGCACCGAGAAATTATTGAATAGGCTCACCTGGCCTTCTGCCATTCGTGAGAACAAGCGCGCACGGGAGTAGGATGCCGCCCGGATGCGTTTCTTTAGCAGCGCCGGTATGTCTTTCTTCTTTAACCTCACGGTGGGGTCGATGCAACTAGCCTTGTCCCACAATGAGATGACATTGTCACGCATGCCAAACCCTCTTAGTCAGAATACAAGGGGTGATGTAGGGCATCTAGATTGTCAGACAAAAACAAATGGGCCCAGGAAGTACTTGACTTATTAGGCACTGGTTCGATTTTCACCAATCGGAATTTGCAAGGATGAGAATGGCGCTCGCCCGTCTCCTCGATCAAAGACTTTTACGGATTACGCGTCAGCATCTGACGCTTGCCCAAGGCTAAACGTGTGAGCCCGACTATTAGTCTTAGTATGCGAGGAACCAGCAGGCTCGCGAGGGATTCAGCCTATCAAAACCATGCGGGACAATATTCCTCCTATAGCAGGAAGTCAATGGATTTCTCTGTGGGAGGTGACCAATCATGCTCCAAACGAGCACGCCGGCGTATCAGGGGATGGTGTCAAACCGGACATAAAACTCTTTGGCTCCTTCGGTGATTTGAAACGCTGGCTCCAGCAACTTCGTGACCGGAACGTAAACACGGTCTTTTGTCATGATCGTCGTCGTGGGGATCATGGTGCCGCCCATCATTTCGGTTGATAATGGCTCCTTCAATTCAATGTCATAGTAAAGGCTCAAGCCGCCGGTTGCATCCGTGAAAATGTAAATGACGCGATGCATACCCCAGATCAGTTTCGTCGTATGCGGCCATCTCAGAAACTCCCCCTCCGTCCGGACCAAACGATCCGATAATGCGAGAAACATTTGGAATCCATTCAGCTTCGGATATTCCTCCGCTACGGTTAGAACCTTCATCTCGCTGGCGAGTTCCGGTCGTAAGATTGGCGGCGCGGGCTCGTATTCGCTGGTCGTTGGGGATTCCCCGGCAGATTCAATGATGTCGGGCATTTCCTGCTCGACGCTTCCGACTTGCTCTCTGCTCACCCGCTGGCGTTGCGTGGAAACACGACCTCCTGAGGACTTTAAGACGTCGGCGAGGTCGGCCTTTCCTGAAAGATAGTCGGCTAGTAGCAATTCAACTTTCCCGAAATCGCTTTCCTCATATCGAAAGAGCTCCTTGTTCTCCTTGAGTCGTCGATACAAAGCATCCCGGCCTTGTCTCGTAGACGACGGAACATAATCGCGGATGTGCGGGTAAAGATGCTCTCTCACAAAATCTTTAACAAAACCATCAAAAACATCACGCGCGGTTTTGTAACACTCGACGACCATGCAAACCGCGGGCATATCCCTTGATATGGAGATTTGAAGCGCGGTACCAACTTTGTCGACATGAAATGTCACACCGTGGCTTATTACTGCAAATCCCGCGTCGATATCGGGCATTAGATAGTCGTCGAGCAGAACGCCGCGCAGACGCACCAGAAACATTGCCTCCTCGATGCTCAAATCCAAACCTGGAATACGATCAACTATGGTCTTTTCGGGAACCTCGGGAATGTCCAATGTTTGCTGCAAAAACCGAAGCTGGAGCTTCCGTCTCGGATTCGTCTGACTTACATGCAGGAGATTAGCCTGCTCGCCAGCAAAACGCTGGAGAGTGGTTGCGTCCCGTCCCGAATAAAAGTGTTTGGGCTTTGCAGATTGGTACTCCAAGACTTTACCAAGAGGCACCTCGTCTCGGTTTGGAAGTACAGTGATGTTTACATTCTTGGCCAGTTCGGTTCGCCCATGCGAGAGAATGTGTTGCTGGAAGAGCTGATTTTGATCCGCAGCCACAGTCTCAGCGAGATCTTGAGAGACTTCCGATTGTATTAACTCAATGATGTTGGCCACGTGCTGAATGCTCTCTCGGCTGAGCGCCTCGCGGCCAGCCGTCGGGTGGAGAAGATTGAGATTGATGAACCCCCCAAAGTTATAACTGCTGGACACGGGTATTGGTGCGAGTCCAAAAAGATTACGAAAACCCAAGGTCTGCCCGCCTTCTTGGACGAAAAACGCTTCGCCCGCCAATGGACTGTCGTTAAGAGAAATATGGGTGAAACGAGCCAGAACCCGACCTTGGGGGCTAATGGAAGTCTGAAGCATTCCTTCGAAGTCGCCATTTGACACCACACGCGATGAGTGCTGCGTGAATCCTGAAGTCTTCTCCGTCAAAGCATCCTCGAAAACCTCTTGGCTGATCAGCGTGCGGTTAACGAAAACTGCGACGGGGAGGAACCGGACGTACTGCTTAAGATATTGACACACTGACGCTTCGTCTACCGGAAAAGAAGGGTCAAGGTCGGCGATGATAGTTGTGCCAGGTCCGCGATTGTCTGATACGCGCTCAAGGTCTATGCAGTCTTGAGCAATGCGGAGATCTTTTCGTTTTGCCGAGCTGATCAGCGTCACATCGGAATCGATATGGCGGGTTTCCACTCGCAATGACGTGCAGACCCCGAAATTTGCCATCGCGCCTATGCCAAAGGTCCCAATCACACCCGAACGCTGGGCCAGTTCCGATCTCTTACCACTTGAACCTGCCTTCCAGAAGTTACTTCTCAATACTTCTTCTGTCATTCCAATTCCGTCGTCCTCAACTGTGATACGGCCTTCCTGAACTGTGATCTGGATCCTGTAGTCGGTGATAGAAGAAGCCTGTGCAGTGGATCGCATCAGGATCGCATCGTAAGCATTCTGCACGTTTTCTCGAAGGAAGGCTTTCGGGGAATCGTAAATCTCCGAGGCGAGAATCTCCAAAATTCTGCTTGTCTCGACGTCGAATGCTATTCGTTCCTTTGTCTGGTGGTTCATTTTCTTAGTCTCAGTGCGTACTTATTCCGCATCTCGACAACTGAAGGATCGGATGAACTCGCAATAATCGGCTCATCGAGAAGCTGCAGGAGACGCTCATGCTTCCCTTCTTTCCAAAGCGCCTCTAGAAGGTAGATCGCTTCCGTAGAGCTTGTCGGAGGATCGAAATGGCTAATTACTGAGAGCATATCGTCGAGTTGACCGAAGCAATCAAGCAACAGCCGCCTTGCGAGTTCCTCAGACTGCGCGACGCCAGCAAGTATTTTAGCAGCCTCCCTGAACTCTCCTTTGTCGTAGAGCTTTTGCGCCTCGATGAGTGCGGTTGTGCCAGATTCAGTGCGCACCATTGGTTCGGGAGGCGGATCAAAACGAAATTCCAGATAGCTGCCATCATTTGGCGGGAGCGATCGACGCCCCCATATTGGAAGCTGCAAATTATCATTTTGCATCTCCCGCAAGTGAAGGAACCCAGTTAGCTGCTCAATATCGAGTTCCACAACATTGTAAGCTCGGCCGAACCGGAAAGACGCCCCTCCGCAGAGCGTCCCGGCACTGATGACTGTTATGCGCCGGTTACCCTCATGGCGGAACCGAGTGTCAAGAAACTGCGGTCTGTGCTGATGACCGTGAAATCCCATGCTGAAGCCGCGATCGATCAGATTCTGAAGAATGTCTGGATCCATATAGTCAGACTGAAGCGGCAAGCCCTCCGTGTTGTGATGCCACACCGCGACGCGCAGTCGATTTTGATAAAAAGGCTCTCGCAATTTCATCCCCGCGCCACAGATGCAATCGGGGTGGATGTCACCCTGCTTGTTGAAAATATCGTTGTTGTAACAGCTGCAAAAGCCGGCGATCGTGAGATTGAATTCTGGGAAATCAAAGATGTCGAATTGTGTTGAGGGATTAAGAGAATAGGTCCGAAGGCCCTCGTAGAAGTCCCTATAAAACTCAGAGAAGGCCACGAGACGTCGCGCGTAGAACCCCGGGTTGACGATCTCATAAAGTTCGAAATCAGACCACGACCAGCGAAGGCTCGAGGCGCGCGAGAAAAGGCGCTCGACTAGCCCTTTCTTGCGGTCGGGTGCGATATCGATGCGCTGAAGGCTCTTGAAAAAATGAGGCGCGCTTACGTCGTGATTACCAGGCACAACCACGACACGTCGCTTGTCTCCTTCCAGCAAGCGCTCCGTCAGTCGGTTCAGGAAACCCAGCGCCTCGGCATATTGCTCTCTTAATAACTCATCCGCATCGAGAGAGTCCGGTCTAACCCCGTGAATAATGTCACCACTAACAATAATGAGGTCCGGGGATCGTACCTTCGGCGTCTCTTCCATCGTGTATCGGCGGCAGTCATTTTCCAAGGAATCCAAAAGAGCTTCGTTGCCAATCGGGTTTTCCGGATCACGATGCAGATCGGAGATATGCAATATGCTGAGACTCATTGTGACAGTCATTTGCGCCCGTCCTGACTATTACGCGCCCGGCGAGTATCGCACGATGGCCACAGTCTCGTCACATACGCGAGTGTGAAAACGCTTGGCGAGCACGTCGGAAAAAATCAGCTTGGACTGAAGCGACGGTGATAGTGACGCTAGACCCGTCGAGAGAAATTTTGACATCGGACGTGACTGTCGAAGTGAGTAAAATCCGGGCGTAACAATGCAAAGGATTGAAGGCTCGCGGGACGGCGAGGTCGTCGGTTCAATAGCAGTGTGCAAGTTTTGAAAACGGAACCGCAGAGTGCGACGTGTCGGCCCCAGGGGTTGGTATGGTAGGTTGAATCGTTCATCATTTAGTTGGGCGACAGTGAGCTAAAGGCCGACACATGCGCGACTTCTTGAGGCGGTCGACCAACCGAAGCAGTTTTGGCAACCAACAGGGAGGTCATGATGGGAACACCACAGACTACGCTTCAAGCCGTAGTCGAGCATGTCCGCGAACTAACCAAAGCAACGGACACGCGGACGCTTGCCGCTCAAATCCTTAGGGCATGTTTGTTGAACCGCTACGTAGGAGGGTCGTCGTCACCTTTCCAAGAATCTGGCGAAACTGTGATAGACGCTAACGAGCTCTGGACAGCAGGCGATCTCGCAATTGGTAGAGGGGGGCCAGAGTTTAATTACGTGTACTCGCCGATCAGATTCGTCGAGCAGCTCTTTAGTGAAGCACTTCGATTAACCTCCGAACCCGTTGTGGTGTCGTCAGGCAAGCGGAGAACCAAACACCAGTTGGGCACCAAGACTGCTGGGTCCCTAGCCAAGACTTACACGATCGAAGGGACAATTTATCTTCTGAACAACCTACGCGCTAAGTTGAATGAAGCGATAGAGGATTTGTTTGTCGAAGCTGGAGCGGCTATGACGGAAACCCACAAGGTGAGTCTCAACAGCGTCCTAAATGAGATCATCACGAAGCAGGAGGGTGAAACGGATGACCTGCGAGTGGTGCAGTCTCAGTTTAGGGATATCATCGACGATCTAATGACTGAGGGGAACAAGCGCAAACGGGTGCGCTTGAAGGCGGCCTTTTGGGAGATTGACCCCGTCGTTACGCTTATCCAAGCTTTCTCGACGTTATCATAAACTCCACGAGGTATGGCGAGAGGCATCGAAGATTCACAAGACAAATAAAAACCTTGAAACTTGGAAGCAAGTGGTCAAGCATGAAATAGAACATCGGTTTAATCTACAACTACCTGATGACCTAGTGTCTTTATTGTCCAAGAATGCCGCCGACTATTCTGATGAACTGAACATCGCATTAGGCGACAACGCGGGTTTCGAGCGAAAGCCTTCTGGTATAGCGCTGGAACATGCCGCGCGACTATGTGGGGTCGAGCCCTTTCGCTTCTCTACTAACTATCTACACAAGGTTGTGAGTAGGCAAACCTCGCAGGGGAGACCAGCCGGTCTTGGGTCCAAGACTCTCGATTGACTTTTTGCAAGCAGCAAAGTCACTCGAAATTCCCTTTTTTGCTTGACTAAAAATTCTTCGGAAAAACAATCGAAACTTGGCGGCCAGTTGGCGATGATATAGCCCGTAGCGAAAAGTCAGCTACGGACTTTTAGTTTGGAGAAGAGCTTAAGACAATGAACGAAAACAAAGCGAAGCTCAGCGGTTTGCTCTCAGAAAAGGACGCAGCGGCCCGCCTCGGCATCGGGCAGACCACCTTAGTTAGAGTGCGAGGGGCAGGTGAAGTGAAGTTCTATCGGATTGGCCGGCGCGTGTTCTACTCTGCCTTTCAACTTGACGAGTTCTTGGCGTCTCGGGAGCGTAAAGAGCGGGGGCCGAAGCGAGCTAGCGGAAATGCTAAACCGCGCAGCGCGTGGGGCTATTTGCGCCTTGTCGTCTGCGCTAAGGCGCTCCTTCATTCACTTGAGCTTTTTTCCTGCTGGCTACAAAGTCCTTGGCTTTTGGCCGTGACACGAACGTTAATGAATATTTTGAGCTTTGCCGAAAGGATGAGGGGCGCATTTGACACATCCGACGCTATTTCACGAGAACTTTAACTGAAACGGACTGTCATCCGATAATCGGGCATTGGACAAAACCGTTACGCGGTAGGCTTTCGAGCGTTGCTGCTGATCCTCAGTCCGGTCTATTCCGCATCTCTTCAACGTAGAAAGCTCCTTTGAGCAGAGCATAATGTTTGTGACCAGACGAACATTCTCTCTTTGAAAGGAGCTTCCCATTACTACTCTTCGTCAACGTGTGATCGATGACCTGCGTCTGCGCGACAGGTCGGTGCACACATCAAGGCCTACGTCGCTTGCATCGCCAACTTTGCCCAGCACTTCGGTCGTTCTCCCGAACTGCTCGGGCCGGAAGAGATTCGTAAGTAGCAAATATATCTGGTCAACGAGCAACGCTTCTCTCTGAGTTATCTGATTCAGCTAGTCTGCGCGCTGCGTCTTCTCTATTGCGTTACACTCGATGTCCGCGTAGGTCTTATGTGACGGGGCGGCTATGCTGGTTGGGTTTACTTCGATATCCCTTACGCAGGTACTAATACCCACCCTTTGCTCGATACGGCGACCGAACTAACTACCGAAACACCTCAAGTGAAAGACGGGCACAGGTAAACAGTTTTCCACTCGTTCGCGCGGCTCAGCCACATCGTGTTTCTATGAACGCAGCCACTGTGCAATGAGTCGTCCAGCCCGAGCGTCGATCAGAAACTTCATCAGCCCATAACCTGAACTGAATCAAATTTGTCGTTGGCGATCACTGCATGCGCATATGCAAGAGACGGGCGAAGATCGTCGGGCCCCATTGGCTTGACATTTCAAACCGGAAGGAACAGAGTTCGCGCATCACTTCTGGTAGTTGGTGTCGCCCACAAATCATCGGACTGTAGTTAGGCTACAGAGTGCGCTCGCCAGAAAACAAGAAACAATTTTCGCCTTTAGAAAGGAGATCCAGATGCCGTATTACTTACAGCAGGTCGCGTATTCGACAGAAGGTTGGGAGGCCTTAGTCGAAAAGCCGCAGAACCGCATCGAGGCGGTGCGACCAGCAATTGAAAAGCTTGGTGGAAAAATCGAGAACGCCTGGTTCGCATTTGGGGATTACGATGTTGTACTAATCCTTCAAATGCCCACTAACGTGGACGCATCCGCGATTGCCATGGCCTTCGCGGCAGGCGGTGCTTGTAAGAGCGTTAAAACCACACCGTTGTTGACGATTGCGGAGGCGGTTGAAGGCATGGAGAAGGCGGCAGCAGCCGGATACCGAACTGCAACAGCAACCGGGTAGCGCGCTGCATAACCATGCGTGAAAAACTCGCAACGTGCAGAACGTAAACCATCCTCTTATTAGGATCAGACGAAAAACGCGCCAGGAACATCGGCGCGTTTTTTATTTCTAACCCGCATACTGTGGTTCATAAACGGTTGAATTTTGGAGCGGGCGACGAGGCTCGAACTCGCAACTTTCAGCTTGGGAATTAAAATCACCGCTCCTTTATTTTCACAACTTACAAAACCACTAAAGAAAAATCAATGTGCATGCAGCGCATGTTGTGCATGCAGTGTCTGATTTGCGTATCGCTGCGGGACGTTTGCGGGATGGTTTTGTCGCATGAGATTTTCGATCGAATCCCGAGGCCTGACCCAGGTGCCCTTAGCGGCGCTTCGTGATAAGGTGAAACCCTCAATGCTTAACCATTCGTGCCGATGAAGTCTTTTTATTTTAAGGGCCAGCGTAAGCTCCAGTCAGTAAAGCGAGGCGGAGCGTGGCGAAAAGGGCTGGTGGGCGCCAGCACTCTCGCGGGCTTGTTCTCGCTGCCCGTCTGCGCACAGCAGGCTGATCCAGTGACGCCGGTCGTAGTGCAGCCTGGTGCGCCCGGTCAGCCGACCCGGACACTGCCACCGTCGACGAGGGCCACACTGCCGCCACGTTCACTGGCAGATGTGCGGTTCATGCAGGGCATGATCATGCATCATGCGCAAGCGGTTGAGATGACTGCGTTGATCGAATCGCATACGCAGAACACGGAACTGCGATTGCTGGGAGCACGAATCAGCCACTCGCAGTCAGAGGAAATAAAATTCATGAAACGGTGGCTTGAGGCCAGGGGAGAGCCAAGCTCGGCGCCGATGCAGGATATGCGAGGCATGGATATATCTATGCCAGCAATGTCAGGAATGGATATGTCGAGCCATCCAATGCTTATGCCCGGCATGCTTACGCCAAAGCAGATGGAGGCTCTCAAGAATGCAAAGGGCGCTGAGTTCGACCAACTGTTTTTGACCGGCATGATTCAGCACCACAACGGCGCGTTAATTATGGTGAAGGACTTGTTCGACACTGCGGGCGCGGGGCAGGACGCTGAACTGTTCAATTTCGCGACCGATGTCGACAGTGGCCAACGCGCTGAGATCAGGATTATGCAAACAATGCTGGGGGAAAAACCTCTAGAGGAGAAACGATGAATCGAGTACACACCATGGCTTTCCATTTGCTCGTAGCCTCCCTTTTGTTCTGCTTGTGTTATGCAACGAGAATCCAGGCGCAAACGCCATCTCCATCTCCATCTCCATCTCATTCTCCGTCTCCGCAGTCTGCGAAACCGGCAGAAACAAAACCGACCAATCAGGAAAACCAGGCGAATCCGTTTGCTCCTGAACCGGCGGCACCGCTACCGGCTGGAATGACTGGCTCCGATGCCAATGACCCGCGCGCCAAGCTCGCACCCGGAATGTACGACGCAGCTGAAACATCGATGGGCCTCAAGCACGTCCTGCTCATCAAAAAGCCCGACGCGTTTCAACTCGGCTCCGACGATCCTGATAGTCCGAAGGTCGACAAGACTCTCGGTCTACTTGGCATAGGCGATCCCTCGAAGATGCCGAAGCCGTTAAAGTTGGTCCTTGCTCAGCTCGCCTTTGCGAATTCGGACCTGGCGTTCCAGGGTAATCACTTGTTTCAGGGGAACTTTTATGGCGTCAGCATTTATGACATCTCAAATCCGGCGAAGACCCGGCTTTTGACTTCGATGGTATGTCCGGGTGGGCAGGGCGATCTGTCGGTTTACAAAAACCTCATGTTCATGTCAGTAGAGATGCCCAACGGTCGTCTGGATTGCGGCACACAGGGATTTCCGCCGGAGCCGCCGGCGCGCCCCGCAGATGAGAAAAAGCCGCCCGCCGGAGAAGAGAAAAAGCGGATCTTGCCGGTAGCGCAAAAAGATCGTTTCAGAGGTGTGAGGATTTTCGATATTACGGACGTCAAGAATCCGAAGCAGGTGGCCGCGGTGCAAACTTGCCGCGGCTCGCACACGCATACGCTGGTGGTCGATCCGAATGATAAGGAAAACGTGTACATCTACGTCTCCGGAACGTCTTTCGTCCGCCAAAGCGAAGAGTTGCCCGGCTGCTCGGGTGAAGCACCGGAGAAGGATCCGAATACGGCGCTGTTTCGCATTGATGTGATTAAGGTGCCACTGGCGGCGCCGCAAGAGGCGAAGGTCGTATCTAGTCCGCGAGTGTTTATGGATCCGCGGACGGGCGCGCTCAACGCCCTAACTAACGGCGGAACGCATGGCAAGGAGGGACTTGAAAAGCCATCGGCCTCCAATCAGTGCCACGACATCACTGCGTACTCAGCGCTCGGGTTGGCTGCCGGCGCCTGCTCCGGCAATGGCATCCTGCTGGACATCAAAGATCCGGTGCATCCGAAGCGTCTGGACGCTGTAAACGATCCAAACTATTCGTATTGGCACTCGGCCTCGTTTTCGAACGACGGGAAAAAAGTCGTGTTCACCGATGAGTGGGGCGGCGGATTGGGCGCGCGCTGCCGGGCGAACGATCCGAACAAATGGGGCGCGGATGCAGTTTTCAGTTTGAAGGACAACAAGCTGAGCTTTGCAAGCTACTACAAGTTGCCGGCCGCCCAGGGCGACAGCGAAAACTGTGTAGCGCACAATGGCTCGCTCATTCCGGTTCCCGGCCGTGACATTGAAGTGCAGGCCTGGTACCAGGGCGGCATCTCCGTCATGGACTTCACCGACGCGGCGCATCCGGTTGAAATCGCCTATTTCGATCGGGGACCGATTGATCCAAAGATGCTCGTGCTCGGCGGTGACTGGTCGGCGTACTGGTACAACGGCCACATCTATGCGTCCGAGATTGCGCGCGGCCTGGATGTCTTTGAGCTGACGCCGACCAAGGACCTGACGCAGAACGAGATCGACGCCGCGGAAGCGGTTCGGGTGGCTGAACTCAATGTGCAGAACCAGGAAAGAACCGAGTGGCCGCGAACGTTGGGCGTGGCGAAGGCGTACGTGGATCAGTTGGAGCGATCGCAAGCTCTGCCTGCTGATCAAATCGCTGCTATCCGGCAGTCGATTCAAAGCGCGGAGAGTTCACACATGAAGCAAAAGGAGCTCGCAAGACTTAAGAGCCTCGCACCGTCGTTGGAAAAGAGCGCTGTGATTGCGAAGAGTGCAGCAGACTCAACCCGATTGCAGGCCCTGGCGGAAATTTTAATGCGACCGGAGGTTGCTTCTTCCGCTAGGCGATGAACCATTTCTCGATCGCGGAAACTCCCATAGATTTGCCGTAAACAAATGCGGTTGGCGTTATCGCCAACCGCGTTTGCTGGCTTAGATTTCAAAAAGAGCTTGAATGATTGAAAGTCGCAAAGTCGCAAGCCTGACCCCCAACTCTTCAACTCGCGCTTTGACTCGCGCCATG
>WNFT01002104.1_pt1 | contig 16998 bp, 11 predicted proteins | sample 5400191 | NCBI WGS metagenome assembly WNFT01 (sample SAMN13153359, study PRJNA577476) | soil metagenome | isolation source: 80 cm saprolite under Madrone tree | place: USA:California | collected 2016-06-14 | reverse complement strand
TGCCCGATCCGCGTCATCTGGCCTTCCGGGAAGATGCAAACGATTTCGCCGTTCTTCAGCGCATCAGTGGCCAGCCGCAAGGAATGAATCATTTCGCGCGGTCCCTGGTCCGACGCGATGGGAATCACGCCCATAATCTTTGCGAACGGTTTTACAAGAGGATGTTCGTAAGAGCCTCTGAACATCAAGAACCGGATGGGACGATCGATTGACGCGATAAGCAGCACGGCGTCAGCCATCGAAACGTGATTCGGCGTCAGCAATGCTCCGCCACGCGCCGGAACGTTTTCTCGCCCTTCTACATCCAGCCGGTACAGCGTGTGGGTGGCAATCCACAGCATCAGCCGCAACAACGAATCCGGCAACAGCCACAGTACATAGGCCGTCGCCCCCAGTGTCGCAATCGCCGACCAGAAGAAAATTCCGCCCGGGCTGAGATGGATAAAATGTGTTGCAGCGTAATAAACAGCTGACGCGGTGCCGATGCCCACAAAAGAAAGCCAATTTGCCGTACCGATAACGACGCCTTTCTTGTCTTCCTCGGGCTGATGCTGGATCAGCGCGCTGATCGGCACAATAAAAAATCCCCCAAAGAAGCCCAATGCCGCAAGCAACAACAAGACTGTTCGGAACGACAAGTCCGGAATTGCCAGGCCAAGTCCGAGGACCGTCATGCCCATGGAGCCCAAAGGAATTAATCCATATTCGATTTTCCCTCCCGAGAGATATCCCGCCGCGAAGCTGCCCAGTCCGATGCCGATGGCGATCGCCGCTTGCAGAAGACCGCCCTGCGTCGAACGAATGTGCAACACGTCTTGCCCGTAGATGAAAATGTTGAATTGCAGCAGGCCGGCGACGAAAAAGAAGTACGTGTTGCCCAGCACCGCCAACCACAGCACGCGGTCGCGGCGAATCAGTTTCATCGGTGACCAGACATCGATCAGCGAAGTGAGATGAAATTTCTTTGCGGGGTCTGCCGCGGGCACGCGGCTGACGCCAAAGCTCCACGCCAAACCGACAATCGTAAAACCGAGCAGCAGCGACCCTGAATAAACTTCGCGCCCGCCGAACGCCTCGGCGAGGAACGAGCCGCTCACGCTTCCGATGATGATGGCAAGAAAGGTCCCAAGTTCGAGGATGCCGTTGCCCCAAGAAAGTCTTTCTTGCGGGAGCAGTTCCGGCAACAATCCGTATTTGGACGGCCCAAAAAACGCTCCCTGTGTGCACACGAGAAAGATCGCCGCCAGCGCCAATTTCAGATTGGGTCCCACGAGCGCTGCCGTTGCAAACAGCATGACGCCAACTTCAAACACTTTTGTCCAGATGGTGACGGCGCGCTTGCTAAACCGGTCCGCCAGATATCCGCCCATCAGCGAAAAAAGAATGAAGGGGGCGGCGAACAGCACGCCAACAAGCAATTCCATCTGATCGCGCTGCGCCTTGTCTTTTTCGACGGCAAGAATCAGGTAGATGACCAGAAATTTCAGGGCATTTTCGTTGAAGGCACCCTGGAACTGCGTGGCGATCAGACTCCAGAAGCCCAGCCGCCACTTTTTTTCTGGCACAGGCATGAACAGGTTTTCGTCGGCCGCCATGCACGCTCACCAAGCGTTGCGATTAGAACGCAGGAAATGCAATTAGTCTAGCAATCCTGGTCCGTCAGGAGCGTCGCGCCTCCGCCTTCGGTGCCGAAAACGGGACGCTGACACGCCAACACGACCCGTTCCAATTCGCGATACCATTGCCAGCGCCATAAGGGGGCGGAATGAGCGCGGAGCGTGGAACGCAGACGGTTTTGATTACCGGTGCAACGGATGGATTAGGCAAAGCTGCGGCCCTGTTGCTCGCTGCGCGAGGCTACCGCGTCTTTGCGGCCGGGCGCTCCGCGGAGAAGCGCGCGCAGCTCGATGCCTTGGCGAAAGAAAAGAATTTGCTGCTCGAAACTCTGGAAATGGACGTCTGTGACGACGCCTCGGTGCAAAAGGCCGTCGCTTCCTCCTATCAAAAGGATGGCACCATCGACGTGCTGATCAACAATGCGGGATTTGTCCAGGTCGGCGCTGTCGAGGATCTGCGCCTGGAGGACTGGCGGAGGCAATTCGAAACGAACTTCTTCGGTGTGATTCGCGTGACCCAGGCCGTTCTTCCCCGCATGCGCGAGCGCCGGAAAGGCCGCATCTTGATGATGAGCTCGGTCTCTGGCTTCGTGACTCCGCCCACGCAAGGCGCCTATAGCGCTTCAAAATATGCCATCGAAGCGCTAAGCAACGCTTTGCGTCACGAACTCTATCCTTTCGGCATCCACACCATTCTCATTCAGCCCGGCTACATCATGACCAGCATTCAAAGTACGGCCATGGATCTGGCACAGCCGTACCAGGAGAAATTCAAGAGCGGACCCTACGCCAGGATCTATGCTTCTTATTTGGGAAACGCCACGAGCACACGCGCGCAGTCCAAAACCACGCCGGAAGATTGCGCGCGCATCATGCTGAAAGCCATTGAAGCTCCGCGGCCAAGAGCTCGCTACGGAGTAACCCCGCTCGCGACCTTTGCGAGGGTTGCCAAATGGCTGCTCACCGATAGCGCCGCCGATCGCATGATTCGACGAAGATACGGAATCACGCGCGAGAGTTAGCCGCCCGAGCGTTCAAGGATTCGAAATCTGGAAGGAGAGGCTGTTCTCGCGCTGCTCCTGCCACGTCTTCGACCACGCCTCATGCACCGGGCTTTCCGCGTAATCAGCAGCAGCTTCGGCGCTTGTAAATTCAATCGCATAGACGCCGCTGAAGTCCTTGATCTGGTTGCGCGAGGTTTTCAGCCACACGTTCTTGATGCCGGGTATCTTTCCAGCCATGTCCTTGATGCCGTTGATTGCTTTCTCGCGGTCGTAATTCGATACATTGTCTTTGAACTTGTACACCACCACGTGCAGCACTGTTTTCGGCTGGCCGAAGCGGTTCTGTACCGGCGCGCTGCGCGCATGCAGCGTCCCCGCAGCGATTCCAGCAACGAATATCACCAAACCCATGCCCATCTGCGTGGCGCGTTTTGTAAGCAATCTCATCTCTCCCTCCGCTATTCGACCCTGCCAGTTTATGGAAGCATGCAGAGTGTGGCAACTCGCGCACCAAGAAAACGCACTTGCCCACCCACCCAAATGGTTTGACGGAAGAACGCCAAGGCCGTTACATTCCCAAGGCAGTTTCATCCTCAGGAGAATAAATGCAAAGAGCAACACGCTGGATCTTGTCTTTTTGTCTGATCGCAATCTGTGCGACCCGCGGCCGAACCCAGGTTCCGGACCAAACGAAGCAATTGGCTCATGACATTTTCAAGCAGCTCATCGAAATCAATACCACCGATTCCGTTGGCAACGTGACGACGGCCGCCGAGGCGATGGCCAAACGTCTGCGCGACGGAGGCTTCGCCGACGCCGATATCAAGGTAGCCGCGCCGAACGATCGTAAAAAAAATCTCGTCGCGCGTTTTCGCGGAACTGGAAAACGCAAGCCCATCCTCTTCATCGGCCACTTGGATGTCGTTGAAGCGCTGCGCTCGGACTGGACCACCGATCCCTTCGAATTTGTCGAGAAAGACGGCTACTTCTACGGCCGCGGCACGGAGGACATGAAAGAAGGGGACGCTATCCTGGTCACCAATTTCATCCGCCTGAAAAAGGAAGGATATCTTCCGGACCGCGATCTGATCGTGGCGCTGACTGCCGATGAGGAGGGCGGCTCTTCCAACGGCGTGGACTGGCTGCTCAGGGAGCATCGCGACTGGATTGACGCGGAATACTGCATCAATTTGGACGGCGGCGAATTCGAAAAGGATAAGGAAAAACGGCTCCTCGCTGGAATTCAGGCTAGCGAAAAGGTCTATGTGGATTTCCAATTCGAATCGCTGAATCCCGGTGGCCATAGCTCCGTCCCCAGCCCGGACAACGCCATCTATCACTTGGCCGGCGCGCTGTCCCGCCTGCAATCCTTCTCGTTCCCCCCGGAAATCAATGAAATCACGCGCAGCTATTTCGCGCGGAACGCTGCGATGGAGAGCGGCCAGTTCGCCCGGGACATGAAAGCCGTTGCCAAGCAGCCCCCGGATCCCGCGGCCGTGCAGCGGCTCTCGGAGGTGCCTTATTACAATTCGCTCTTGCACACTACATGCGTTGCCACCATGCTTTCCGGCGGACATGCCCCCAATGCGCTTCCGCAAACCGCTCGCGCCAACGTCAATTGCCGGATTTTTCCCGGCGAGAACCCGGAGGAAGTTCACAAGGCGCTCGTGCGCGTGGCGAACGACCCAAAAGTTAAGATCAGCGTCGTTGCGCAACTCACTCCCGACGGAAAAGTCGTGCCCATCGTACCCGTGCCTCCGTCGCCGCTGCTCCCGGAGGTGACGCAAGCCATGGAGAAAGTTTTGAGCGCTGTCTGGCCAGGCGTCCCGCTCGTCGCGACCATGTCCACCGGGGCCACTGATGGGAAATACACCCGCATCGCCGGCATCCCGACCTACGGCATCTCCTGCATGTTTTTTGATAAGAACGACAATCGCGAGCATGGCAAAGACGAGCGCGTCGGCGTCGAGGACTTCTACGACGGCGTGAATTTCAATTACAAGCTGATGAAGGAACTCTCTTCGCCGAAGTAAACAATTCGTCCAAAAACAGAATCGTGGTAGGCAAAACAAAACGGCCCGGAGAAGTCATCCTCTCCGGGCCGTAAATTTTCAACAGTTGAAAAATCCAATTATGGTTTGCCGGGTGCCGCCGATTCACCGGTTTTGGGATCGCTCGGCGTGGCCGCGCTGGCCGCAATGGGTTTCGCAACTTCAGTCGTGTACCGCATCAAGTAAGGCATGAACGGGGTGACTTCAAACGGCATCTTCTCGCGTTCCGCCACCGTGCCCACCGGTTTGCTCTTGATAAGTTCCAGCTTGTCGTTCCACGGATCCAGCTTCACGCGTCCGCCGATGGGAAGCGCCGTGACCATCTGCGGGTCTTGCTTCTGATCGGTCGGCAATGAGGTCCGGAGGGCCCCGATGACCGGCACGCGATCGCCGAGGTGCGCGCTGATCAGGTTCGGAATTTCCTTCTGCCGCGTTTGCAGGGCTTGAAAGAATAGCGAGGCATTCGCCAGTTGCCAGCTTTTCGCCAGTTGCGGGTTCTTAAGCGCGTTTGCTAACAGCTCCGACGCCTTCTTGTTGGCCGCGTCCTCTTCCTCGGGCGTGCGCTGAAAGCCAAAATGGCGGAAGGTTTCTTTGTCCTCGATCAGCAACTGATCGAAGAAAGCCAGGCTGGAATCGAGGCGATGGCCGAGAATGGCGTGGCTAAGCTCGTGCGCTATGATGGTGGCTAGGCTGGCTTCATCCGGGAGCACATCGATCAAGCCACGGCTCAGCACGATGGTATGCCCGACCGTGTACGATTCCAATGTCGTGGTCGTCATCACGCGGCAGCGAACATCGGGGTCGAGGTCGATATTGTTGGTCACCTCGAGATTGTTCACTACCGTCTCGAGCGCTTTGTCGACTTCCCCCTTCGGCGAGATCAATCCAATTCGCTCCAGCCGATCAATCACGTTATCTTCCGCCTGCCGGTCCCAGGAACGCTGTGCTTGAATCGGCGAAAGGTCATTCGCCGTCTTGGTCTCGTCCTGCACCGGCGTCTCCACCAGGATCTTACTCAATTCCTGTTCCTGGCTGGCGTGGCCCAGGTTGTAGCCCCAAAGCCTCGTCTGCGCCTTGAAGTCCAGTTTCTTCGCCAGCGCATAGTGCAAATCTTTCTCTTCGCTATACACGAACGACGGCATCCAAATCCCGGGCTGCACGTTGGTGCGCCAGCTGTCGAAGTGGAAATACCAGCTGGAATGCCCGCCGCCGCCGTAAGCGCCGTTAAAGCGCACAATGTTGAAATCCTGATCTTCCACCCAGATGCGGCCAAGGAAACGGCCCTTGCCGGACTTATCTAGTGGCGTCACGTCAAACACCAGGCAACGCACCTCGCCGAGAAATTCCCGCCGCACGTAATCGAACTTATAGTGCTGCTTGTCGAACCCATTCGTGTCGATGAAGATCATCTGCAGGAAGCCGTCTGGCAGGAATTGCATCGCGAAAGAAAAGAAGTTGCCAATGGACCCGAAAATCTTCTTGCCCTTGCCGTTGGTATCCGTCAAGGAAACCAGCGCGACGCCTTTGGAGAAGTCTGCGCGGCCGAGGAAATATTTGTCGCCGGCAGGCGTGTAACCAAGTTCTTTGTCGGGCTTCAGGTTCTGGATGTACGTCTCCACCAGCGGCGAATACTGCTTGATCTGCTGGTTGGCCCGGTTTTCGTTGGTGATCACGCGGTCGATGACTTCGTCCATAGTCCGCGGCTGATCGCCCGGCTTGGGTGCCGCCGTCGAGGCCACCGCACCCAGCCCGCTCAAGATCACAATAGAAAAGAATGTCGCTGCCTTACGCATCTTCTCTCTCCCCTCAGTAAGCCAGGCGGAATTCAATTCGCACGCGCGCCGGGAAATCCACTGGCTGACCTTCGCGTTTGGCCGGCTTGAATTTAATCTGTTGCGCTGCGCGAGTCGCTGCTTCATCGAGCCCATGGCCCAGACCGCTTACCACCCGGTTCACCTGAATACTGCCGTTTGCCAGGAATATCATCTCAAGGACAACGTCGCCTTCAATCCTTAGCCTACGCCCTTCCGCGGTGTACTCCGGACGCGGTTTGTCCAGGATGTCAACAGGCGTCGTGGGGTTTTCGCTGGCCGCCGCTTTCTTCTTGGGCGCTTCGGTCGCCACCGTCTGATCAACGAACCCGGTGGTTTGCAGTGTGCCGCGCTTGGGGCTGCTTGGAGGAGGATTCGCTATGCCGTTTCCGAAGCCCGTGCTTGCCACCGTGCCGCGGATTCCTTTATCGCCGCCCGTGCCGTTTCCGTATCCCGGTCCGCCCGGCAATGCTGGCGAGCCAAGACGATTCACGTTCGTGGCTTTGTTCGGGTCGCCCTTGCCGGGAATTCCGTTGGGATCGCCGAAGCCGCCGGTTTGCACTTTGTTCAATGGAGCCACGACGGTTGCCGGTGCTGCACTTCCTTGTCCGAGATTGCCGACCTTCACTTCATCTTTCGGGCGCTTCGGCTGGTTCTTCGGCGCATCGATTTTCACCTGTTCGAAAACAGGGTTGAGTTCCACGGGCTTCGCTTCCAGGGTCTTTATCTTGGGCGGCTCCGCTTTTGGCGCGAGAAAAACGTGTGTCTGCTTTGGGTTCAGCTTCACCGGTTCGGGCGCCGGCTTCGGTTCCGGCGGCGGAACTTTCGCCTTCACCTTCGGCGGCGGGGGCGGGTCCGGTGCGACCGGGACTAACGTGACCGGCTGCATCAATTCCGTCGGGCGAAGATGCAATGCTGTTTTCATCTGGTCTGGGAAGAGCAGGGGGAGCATGAGCAGGAAACCAACGATCGCAAGCTGTCCGGCGGCGCTCAGGCCGATGCGATCCCACCTCGGTTTCGAATCAGGGAGTAGCGCCAGCCGCGCCGCAACCGGTTTTGTCCCGATGGCCTTCTTCCATGCCTGGGGATCTCCGGAACGGCCGCGGTTTGCTTCAAAACCGACGCCCATCGTTGTCTTACGTGGTGGATCTGCAAGCATGGTGGTCATCCGCGTGCCGCCTCGTGAAATTTCCGGTCTGCAAAGAGGAGATGTCTTGGGCTTTCCAGCGCTCCCAAGTCCGCTTGCAGAGTAGTGAAATGCGCTATAGCAGTACCACAGTACTGACGAGGCTGAGGGAGTCCGAATAGGACTTTCGTACTAGCGTCGCGAAGTCGCTAATGGTCCCGCGAGGGCACTCTTGCGCACCTTATTCCAACCCGGCGAGACAGTTTCAGTTGCGAGTCTGGGGACGCAACACTCAATAGGATACCTCAATTCGAATCTTGGTTGTTTCAGTTTTGCACACCGCTTTCCAGCCGCCGGGCTTATGCTCTAGGATGCAAGGTAGCCCGGCTTCAAGTGCGGGTCTATCAGGGTTTTACCCGTATAACCTGGTAGGTAAATGATTGAAGATCTCCCAGAGCGCGGCATTGACAACCTGTGCGTAGATCTCTCGCGCCCATTCGAAGGCCGAGCATCTCTCCTGAACTGGTTGTACGCCCAGTCGCAGGCTGGCCGCTGGGAGATTCCGCGCGAACGATTCGCCGCTGCACTCGAGCGCAGCACAAGGAAGGCGTTGTCTCCAGGAACTGTAACACCGCAAAGGCTGCACGAATATTTGAGCGCTCTGCACCTCGAAGATCTTGCGCTGGCCACTGCTTGCGCCGATGGAAGCGAGGCCGCCTGGGAACATTTCTTCGCCACATATCGCGCTTACCTGCGCGCGGCCGCAACCGCGGTTCTTCGCTGCAGTGCCGGTTCCGCCGAAGCCTGCGATCTCGCGGATTCGCTTTTTTCGGAGTTGTACGGTTTGGCGGATGCCAAGGGCTCGGAGCGTTCGCTCTTCCGCTACTTCCATGGCCGCAGTTCATTGAAGACCTGGCTCCGCGCCGTTCTTGCCCAGCGGCACATTGACTCCATCCGCGCCGGTCGGCGCTTCGCGGATCTTGACGAGGACGAATCTGGCGACGGACAGCCGAAGCCTCCGCTCGGAACGCCGCTGCAGCCGGTTGATCCGCATCGCGAGCGTTACATAGCCTCATTCAGCCGCGCCTTGCAAACGGCGCTCGAACGCCTCGAACCACAGGAAAAGGAAAGGCTTCGCCTCTATTACGCCGAAGAAAAAACGCTCGCGGAGATTGGACGCCTGCTGGGAGAACACGAATCCAGCGTTTCGCGGCATCTGGACCGCGTCCGCCGCGATTTGCGCCAGGCCGTCGAAGACATTCTTCGCCAGGGCATTGGCGCGGCGAACGGTTCCGCGGTTCAACCCGGCCTGAGCGATGCCGAAATAGCCCTCTGTTTCGAATACAGCGCGGGAGAAACCCCTATCGATTTGGATAAATTGCTGCCGCGCGCAAAATCCCCCGGCCCGGCAGCCGGAAAGCTGATCCCGTGACCGCCAAATGCAAGTGCCAGTGCAAGAAAGCAACAATGTGCCGTTCTAACCATGGAGAAGCCTATGGCGCCTGACGAACGCGATCGCATTTTTGACAAGGCGCTCGCACGCCATCTGCGTGCCGCCGGTTCCTCGCAGGACCCTGCAAATTCCTCTTCGCGCGAGTCCGCGCGCGTCGGCGAGTGCCCCGGTCCGGAAACTCTCGGGGCCTATCACGAGCGTTCGTTGCTTCCCGAAGAGATGAATTCCTGGAAGGAGCACATCGTCGGCTGCGCCAACTGCCAGACCATTCTTTCCCACTTGGAAGCGACAGACGAAATCCCCTTGCACGCCGCGGTGGAAGATAAAGTCCTGGCTCAGCAAGAATCCGCGCACCATGTGGCTGCTTCCAGCCAACGCCAGCCTGCGGTTCCGGCAATCCTTCCCAAGCAATCCCGCCGCGCACGAATCTTGCGGAGTGCGCGCTGGCAGTGGCTCGCTCCTGCGGGGGCTCTTGCCGCCGGTCTGCTGGTCTGGATTGCGGTGCACGAGAAGCAGCCACTGGCTCCCCCAAATATGAACGAAATGCAGATCGCCACGAAGCAGGCGCCCCCTCCGCCCCCGCCGTCCGTCTCAAGACCGGCTCAAGAAACATCTCCATCCTTAAGCGCTGGCCGAGCAAAGCCGCAATCCGCAGCCAATGAGTTTGCCAGTGCACGACCACGAGCCTCTAAAGGCGCAGCGAAGACAGATAGTAAGCAGGAATATCTGGCTCAGGTCTCCCCTCCCAAGCCACTCCTCGATGAAGAGAAAGAGCGCGAATTGCGAAAAGATGCCGGTCGCGCCGGCTCCGTTGATTTGCTCCGTGCCCAGGAAGAGTTGGATCGCGACGGCAAAATAGCCGGCAACGCAAGACAGGAAAGCGCCGAAGTGCAATTGCAAACGCAAGCCGCGAACGCTCAATTGCAAAACCAATCCAACACCAACGCCAATGCTCCGAAGACGCCTGGTCCCGCTCCACTCGGCCAGATGGAAGCAAAGAAAATGAAGCCTGCATCCGCCGCCCCTACGGTGCCTCCTCCGCAGGCGGGAGTAGCCGGTGGAATTGCGTCCAGCTACAACGATTCCGCTTCTCTGCAAGTTGCCCGGGCAATTGCCAATCCGCGTTTGATCTCGCCGCCCGGCTCGAAGGTCGTTTGGCGCGCGGGCCGCTCCGGCTTGATTGAATTCTCCAAAGATGGCGGCTCCTCCTGGTCGCGCCAGACCAGCGGCGTCCTTGTCGACCTGCTCACCGGCTCCGCCCCCTCCGATCAAGTGTGCTGGATTGTCGGCCACGCCGGCGTCATTCTCGTGACCACCGATGGCGCGCATTGGAAGGTCGTGCAGTCGCCGCTCGCCGAAGACCTCGGCGGAGTCCGCGCCACGGATGCGCTCCACGCCACGATTTGGAACGCTCGGCTGACGAAGAGTTTTCAAACCAGCGATGGCGGGCTCACCTGGTTCCCCGTTCCGAGCCCCTGAGCTCTGCCGCCCATCAACTCCGCGCCTTGCAAGAAACTTCGCTACGTTCGTTCTAAGAGAGAACGCAATTTTAAGTCGAGGAGAAAGTGATGAGAATCCCCTGGAATATCGCAAAGTTTCGATGGGTCGGGCTGCTTTCGATGGTGGCCCTTCTCGCTGCCGTGGCTATTCTCTATCCCGCGGTCCGCGGCAACAACGTCTACGCGTCGCAGGAAAAAGAAGCCCCGCGCGCCACGGTCGGCGATCAGGCCACCAGCCTCAACGATCAGACGGACCTGAACGTGACCGTCTATAACTCGAACATTGCGTTGATTCGCGACGTTCGCAATCTCGCGCTTCCCAGTGGCACGTTCCGCCTGAAATTCATGGATATCGCCGCCACGGTGAATCCCGCGACGGTTCATTTCCGTTCGCTGAACGAGCCGGATAAGCTCGGTGTCATCGAGCAGAATTACGAATACGACCTGCTCGAGCCTGCGAAGCTCCTCCACAAATACGTCGGCAAGGAAGTCACGCTGGTGCGCTCGTATCAGGAAAACGGCACGACCAAGCGAGAAGAAATCAAAGCCACGCTGCTTTCCGATAACAACGGCCCCGTCTGGAAGATCGGCAACGACATCGTCACCGGACTGTACGCCGAGAGCTATCGCTTCCCTGAAGTTCCACCGAATCTCTACGAGCGCCCCACACTGCTCATGTCGCTTGAAAATTCCGGCGCAAGAAAACAGCAGGTCGAAGCTTCCTACCTCGCGAACAATCTTTCCTGGAACGCCGATTACGTTCTTACCGTCGCGCGCGACGACAAAAACGCCGACCTCGACGGATGGGTTACCGTCGTCAACAATAGCGGCACCGCTTTCCGCAACGCTCGCCTCCAGCTCGTTGCTGGTGAGCTGAACCGCGTGGCTAGTGACAGTGGCCGCCCAAGGATGGAGATGAATGCAGCGGTGCCTATGGCAAAGGCGGCTCAGCAATTCCAGCAGGAAGCTTTCAGCGAATACCATCTCTACTCGCTCGGCCGCAAGACCTCCGTCGAGGACAAGGAGACCAAGCAAATCAGCCTGCTCCAGGGTTCCGGCGTTCCGGTCGAAAAAATCTTTATGGTCAACGGGCAGAGCTACTATTACCGCAACCAACAGAATCCCGGCGCCCCGCTGAAAGATCCTGTCATGGTCTATTACAAATTCAAAAATGAAGAGAAGAGCGGCCTGGGCATTCCGCTTCCTGCGGGTAACGTCCGCGTTTACCAGAAGGACTCCAAGGGGGGCATTCTTTTTGCCGGTGAAGACCACATCGACCACACCCCCAAAGATGAATTCGTGAACATCCACATCGGCAACGCCTTCGACGTTGTCGCCGAGCACAAGCAGACCGATTACAAGCGCATTGACACCCACACTTGGGAAATGGAATTTGAAGTCACCCTGCGCAATCACAAGGATGCGCCCTTCACCGTCCAGGTGAATGAACCCATCGGCGGCGATTGGGAGATGCTCTCTTCCACCTACAAATACACGAAGACCGCAGCCTTCGCGGCGCAATTCATCGTGCCTGTCGCTAAAGACGGGACCTCGGTCTTGAGATACCGCATCCGCGCTCACTGGTAAAACGCCCGGCAGCGAACGTCTTCCTGGATCGCTTCTGCTCGTGTGCTATAATTGCCTCAGGTCAAACTTTGACTCGGTAAAAGAGTGGCAGCCTCGGCTGCCGCTCTTTCTTTTGGACGCAGCAATTCCTCGCCGCCCTTCTTCAGCCCCAGCAGTCGCCGTTCCGACTTTCGGGTAATGGAGTTGCCGCGCTGGCGAGACTTTTCTCGACAGGCTTTGGGTCCTCAAACAACCAAAATTGTCCACTTTAGAATCAATAACTTAACTTAAGAAATACAAATTTGTAAGTCGTTTATTTTGATATTCACACAAAATGGCGGAGGGGTGTGGGGGGCAATTGCTTCTTTCTTTTATCGCGCTTCCGCCAGAAAAATCATCTCCGGCGAGTCATCCCGGATCGGCGACCGGTCGAAATCTCCGTACCGCGACGTCACCTTGAATCCGCAGCGCGCGAGCAGGTGCTCCACTTCGTACCGGAAGAAATACCGTAGCGGCCAGGCGAACACCAGCCTCTCCTGACGCCCGTCCCGATGCGTTATGGCGAAAATCATCTCCACGTCATTCCGTTGCTCGGCGCGATGGAACGCCGCCACGCGCTCGCTGATGCGCACGCGCCGTCCGTCCGCGGTTTCATATTCGGTCAGCGGCACTTCCCGCATGTGCACGGGTTCGTGCATGCGCTCGGCATCCGTTTGGAACACGTCCAGAACCAACCGCCCCCCCGGCGCAAGATGCTTGCGCACGCACTCCAGGCAATCCATCTGCTGCCGCACTTCCAGCAGATGCTGAAACGGCCGGAAAGGAATAATGACCAGCCGGAATTTTTCGCCAAGATCAAACCGCGCCATGTCCCCTTGTACAAGGTGAACACGTTCGCGCGCCTCCACGCGGAGTGCCGCCCGTTTTTTTACAGCACGCTCCAGCATGCGCCCGGAAAGATCAAGCCCGGTTATCCGCTTTCCCGCTTCCGCCAGCGTCATGGTAATGCGTCCCGTCCCGCAGCCCAGCTCCAGGATGGGATCGCCAAAGTCGCGTGCGGCGTTGCGATAGAACGCCACATCTTGCAAACGCCCTTTGACAATCGGCGATTCGTCGTAATAATCCGCGATGAAAGAATCGTAGAGAGAGTCACTCATTGACCGTTCTATCCTGAATCTGTTTCTCGCCGGAGTTGCGAAGACGAGGTTGCATGCTAAGGATTGCGATTATTCCACTACGGCGTCCGCCTCAATCTCCACCAGCATTTCTGGCGCAATCAGCTTGCTCACTTCCACCATGCTCGTGGCCGGCCGGATCTCGCCGAAAAATTCTCCATGGGCTCGCCCCGCCTTTTCCCATTCCGCGATGTTGGTCACGAAGATGCGCGTCCGCACGACGTCCTTCAGGGTCGCTCCGGCCTTGGCCAGCGCTGCCTCGATGTTCCGGATAGTCTGCACCGTTTGCGCCCGCAAGTCGCCCACGCCCACAATCTTTCCATCCGGCCCGGTCGCCGTGGTTCCCGAGACTGTAATCACCTTGCCGATCCTCACCGCCCGCGAATAACCCACAATCGGCTCCCACTGCGTACCACTCGAAATATTCTGTCGGGCCATGACATTAGCTCCTAGTTTTCGGTGATATTTGAAGAAACCAGTTGAATCCTTCGCGAGCACTCACTCGTGCACTCGGGGAAAGCCCGAACCCTTCTGGGTCTTGCACAACCTCTTCTTGCAGAGTAAGTAGGTCGGCGTATTTTTTGATGGCTGGCTCGATATGCTCAAGAGTCTCCGGATTCGTCAACGGGTGCTCACAAACCTCCACTATATTTGAGGCCATACCGTCTTCCCTAGCTTGTATGAAACGGCTTGGTCGATAGCCGACGGAAATATTTTGTTCGATCACTTTGCGAACCGCTATTCTGAGTTCATCAGTTTGGCTCATTAGTTCACCCTACTTGCTTTTAACGATAGTTCTTCTATGGCGAATCCAGCGCGAAGCATGAAGAGATACAAACCGCATGCTAGACTAACAAAAGGACAGCTTCTCCGTTGCGACTCAAGACAGTTTAGCCGGAGACTGCGAAAACCTCGACATGCGTTGCAATAACATCCTGGAAGCGGTTGGCCGCACCCCTCTAGTGCGCCTCAACCGCATCAATCAGGGCCTGAAACCGCAGATTTACGTCAAGGCGGAATTCACCAATCCAGGCGGCTCGGTGAAGGATCGCATCGGCATCGCCATGATCGATGATGCCGAGAAAAAAGGCTTGCTGAAGCCCGGCGGCACCATCATTGAGGGCACTTCGGGCAACACCGGCATGGGTCTGGCGCTGGTTGCGGCGGTGCGCGGTTACAAGTGCGTGTTTACAACCACGGACAAGCAATCCAAGGAAAAAGTCGATCTCCTGAAAGCGCTTGGCGCCGAAGTAATCGTTTGCCCCACCGCCGTCGAGCCGGAGGATCCGCGCAGTTACTATTCGGTGGCGAAAAAACTCGCGCGCGAAATTCCTAATTCTTACTACCCGAACCAGTATGACAATGCGATGAATCCGGAGGCGCACTACCGCACCACGGGTCCGGAGATCTGGGAAGACAGCGAAGGCAAGATCACGCACTTCGTCTGCGGGGTGGGCACCGGGGGCACCATCAGCGGCGTGGGGAAGTTCCTGAAGGAAAAAAATCCCGGCGTAAAAATCGTCGGTGTCGATCCTTACGGCTCGCTTTATTACGATTTCGTCAAGACCGGGCAAACCATCAAGGCAAAGACGTACGTTGTCGAAGGCATCGGCGAAGATTTTTTCCCGACAACCATGAACCTGAAAATTCTGGACGACATCATTCAGGTAAACGACGAAGAATGCTTCGTCGTCGCGCGCCGCCTGGCAAAACTGGAAGGCCTCTTCACCGGCGGTTCCGGCGGCGGCTGCATTTCCGGGACGCTGCGGCTTGCCAAGGATTTGGGAAAGAATGATTTTGTCGTCGCGTTGCTGCCGGACACCGGCACGCGCTATCTCAGCAAGGTCTATAACGACTTGTGGATGCACGAGCGGGGCTACGTGGACGCGGCCACCGCCATCACCGCGGCGGAAGTCGTCAACGCCAAGCACGCAACCGGCAAGGTGCGCGAGCTCATCATCGCGCGGCCGTACCAGACGGTTTTTCACGCGCTGAAGACCATGCAGGAACAGGACATTTCGCAGATTCCGGTCTTCGAGGAAAATCTTCCCATCGGCACCATCTACGAAGACCAGATATTGAACCTCGCCTTGCAGGGCAAGGATCTTCGCAAGCTTGTCGTTCGCGAAATGATGAGCAAACCCATGCCGCAGGTGCCGAAGACCGCGCCCGTCGAGCGTGTCACGCAAATCCTCAGCCATGAGAATCCCGCAGTCTTCGTCGAGATGGGCGACTCTCGTTTCGAGATCCTCACCAAATACGACTTGATGAGCACCGTCGCCAGCCTCATGGAACAGAAACGTTGAGCTCATCCTTCGTGAAAGATTCTCAGCAAACAGGAAACGCCAACCTTGAAGATTCTCGATTTCAATGAGCGGCTGAAAGACTCGATTCTCATCGCGGATGGCGCCATGGGCTCGATGCTGCACGAAGCCGTAGGCACGCAGCGCTGCTTCGATGAGCTGAATTCCACCGAGCCGGAAGCGGTGTTCCGCGTGCACCAGGCGTACATCGAGGCGGGTGCGCAGATCATCGAAACCAACACCTTTGGCGCAAACCGCTTCAAGCTCGCGCCTCTCGGCCTCGCCGAGGAAGTCCAGCAGCTCAACAGCCGCGGGGTGAAAATCGCCCGCGAAGCTCGCGAATCGGCCTCGCGGGAGGTTTTGATTGCCGGTTCGATTGGCCCTCTTGGACTTGGCGTGCAGTCTCGCCATCCCGAAGGCGAGCAAATCCTGGATATTTTTCACGAACAGGCGCTGGCGCTGGAAGAGCGCGGCGTGGATTTCTACATCCTCGAAACTTTTTCCTATATCGAAGAATTGCTCCTCGCGATTGACGCGATTCGTTCGTTCTCCGGGCTGCCCATCGTGGCGCAGCTTACCTACGCGGAAGAAGGCACGACCTACGGTGACGTCCGTCCCGCGAATGCAGCGGAGCAGTTGAAAAACAAAAACGTCCAGGTGATCGGAGCGAATTGCACGCTTGGCCCGCAAGCGCTGCTGCCCATACTGCAAGAGCTTGCCGCCGTTGACGGACTGCGCGTCAGCGGCATGCCTAACGCCGGTTTTCCCAAGCGCGAGGGCGACCGTATCGTTTATCCAAAGTCTTCTCCGGAATATTTTGCGCTTTTTGCGCGCGAAGCGGCCGGGCTCGGTGTTCGCATTCTGGGCGGCTGTTGCGGCACGACGCCCGCGCACATTCGCGCCATGGCCGAAGCAGTGAAATCGCTTCGCCCGGCAAAAGTCCACACTTCTGCACATTCTGTCGCAACGATGGCCAAGCCCGCCCCCATCTCCGAGCGAGAACCGGAAAGCAAATTCTGGAAAAAGCTTCAAGCGAAGCAGTTCGCCCTGTGCGTTGAAATCGATCCGCCCAAGGGCCTCTCTCTCGAGCGCATCTTCGAGCAAGTGGACAAAGTGATGGCGTCAAGAAAAGTGGACGCCATCGATATCAACAGCGGCGCGATGGCGCGCGTCGGCATGGACGCCCTGATTGTGGCGGGCGCGCTGGAAGCCCGCGGCGTCGAAACCGTTCCGCATCTCACCACGCGCGATCAAAACATCATTGGCCTGCAAGCTGCGCTTCTTGGCGCGTGGACGGTCGGCGGCGTTCGAAACATTCTTGCGATCACCGGCGACCCGCCGTCGGTTGGCGATTACCCGGAAACCAGCGGCGTCTACGAAGTCGACTCCGTGGG
>WNFT01008001.1_pt1 | contig 17000 bp, 14 predicted proteins | sample 5400191 | NCBI WGS metagenome assembly WNFT01 (sample SAMN13153359, study PRJNA577476) | soil metagenome | isolation source: 80 cm saprolite under Madrone tree | place: USA:California | collected 2016-06-14 | reverse complement strand
TCGTCGGCTTTGGGGACCGGATCGCCATGGAGGAGACGCTGGACGGCGCGCTGGCTCGGGTGTTCGGCGGGCTGGCACCGCGCGCGGGGGCCGAGGCCCCGCCGGGTCCCCCGGCGGGGGCCGAGCGCTCGGTGAAAACTCTGCTAGATGCCGCGGCCTCCGCCCTCACGCGCGCCAACGAAGAGCTTCGCCGCTTGGACGAGCTGTTGCAGCGACTGCGCGACGCGGGTGGGCGCTAGGGTCCCCCGGGCGGGATCCGAACCGGTGTCCGCCACGCGTTTTCGCAAGGAGCGTAGTTGCTCGATGTTGAGAGTCGTACCCGCCAGGTTCAGTTTCTGTCGTCCGTATTCATGACATGGATCAACCTCGCCAAATCCGCAGGAGTTGCAAGAGTACGCGGCGGCGTGAGTGGCGACCGTCGTTCTGCCGCCCGTACCGCATTCGGCCCTGGCTGATCCGGCTGATGGCTCCGAGCCGCGCCTAGCTTGGACGAAGGTCCAATAGGCAGGTCGCGAACCCTCGCCTACGTTCCAGGTGTGCTACCCAGGTCGGAATATCTCAAGGACGTGTTAGCACTCGCGGTCACCATCGGGTTGCTGATGCTTCCCTGGCTTCCTCTCTGGAGCGGCACGCATCGAAGCTCGCCTGAGATGGGGGAATCGCTTCCAGAAGCGTCAGATCTCGTCCAGTCTCGGGGATTGGAGCGGCAAGCGTCGTCGCTAAAATTCCTGAACTGCACCCCAGCGCTGAGCCTGCGCAAGGATCGAAGAACCACGACTGAGGAAACCGGGACCTTCGGGACTTCGGTCTGATTTGACCGAGGACTGAGAAGCTTCGGTCGCGCAAGCCAGGCCGTGCGAAGGAGGAAGGACGGTGCAAGATAAGGCGACGATCGCCGGCGCGATCGTCGTGCTCGTCTTGGGGCTCGTGATGGCCATAAGAGTCGAACTCGGCGGCATCTGGGTTCGGGCAATGGTCGCCGCGGCTGCGTTTGCAGTATTCGCCTTTCTGCTCTTCCGCGTGCTCCGGCATCCTCCTGACTAACGTCATCCTATACAACCGACTGCGCCGCGAGCTGGCACGGGCTGCTGGAGTTTTTCTATCTGCCGGAGGTCTTGCTCTTCCTGCTGCTCGCCTGGGTCGTCTTTGCGGGCCCCGGGCGCGCGAGTCTCGACGCCCGGCTCGGTGCTCGCGGCCGAGGACACAAGGCAGGGTCTATGGGGGCATCAGCCGGATGAAGGGCGACCCGGCTATCGGCGTGCAATAAAATCGCGGACTTGAATTATGCAAGTTTGATTACGTCCCGTTCGGGATTCAAACCCGTGTTAAACACTCCCGGGTTCGAGCCAATACCCGGTGTCGAGGTATTCCCTCACGGTACCCTTCAATCGGCGTGGAGGCCGTCTGAGGTGAGCGGCTTCCGGGCCGAGCTCGCTCTAGCCGGTGCCGCGGCGGGCGATGAAATCGAGGGTGGCCTGCGCGCAGCGCTCGGCGTCGCTCGCCGCGACGTGGTAGGAGTTTCCCGGGATCACCAGCAGCTCGGAATTCTGGATCGTCTGCTGCCAGGCGCGAGTTTCCTCCACCGACGCCAGACCGCTCTCGTCCGTGGTGATCACGAGCGTGGGGCAGGCGATCTTCGCCACGTCGGCCCGGATGTCCGAGTAATTGATGGCGGCATTGAAGCCGACGAGCGTCGACACGGGCGTCCGGCCCATGAACCGGATCCACCACTCGACGCCTTCGGGGGGAAACCGGTCGCCGAGGCGGCCCGGCATGGTGCGTCCCGCCCAGTGCTCGACGCCGCGCGTCTCGAACTCTTCCGTCAGCGCCGGGATGCGCTCGGCGCCCTTGCGCAGCGGCGGCGGGGAGCCGATCACGGTGAGCGTCATCACACGCTTGGGGCGGCGCGCCGTGAAGGCCCGGGCGATGACCCCACCGATCTTCGCGCCGACCAGGTGGAAGCGTTGCACGGCGAGCGAGTCCATGAGGCGGGCATAGTCGTCGATGATGACGTCGAGCGTCCACTTGAAATCGCGCGGCATCGGCGTCGACGCGCCGTAGCCGCGCATGTCCGGCCGCACGACGCGGAACCGCCGCGCCAGCACCGGCACCCACGCGTACCAGGCCAGGCTGCTCTCGGCATTGCCGTGCAGTAACAGGATGGTTAGTGCAGCTGCAGGTCGCGCGACGCCTGGAACGTCGGCATCAAGATCCTCCCGCCGATGGTCTCCACGCGCGCTTGGCCATCGCGTCGACGTCGCTGATGACCTCCACGACGGCCGGGCAATTGGCGGCGAGGGCTTTCTCCAGCGCGGGCCGGATGTCCTCGGGGCGCTCCACCCGGATACCGACGCAGCCCATGGCCTCGGCCACCCGGGCGAAGTTCACCTCGTGGCTGAAGTGCCACATCTCGGTGGCCCGGCCGCGCTGCTGGCCCTTGTAGGCGGCGTCGAAGAGGTGCTTCTCCTGGTTCAGGGCGTAGTTGTTGTTGACGAGCATGATGGCGTTGATGTTGAAGCGGGCGGCCGTCTCCAGTTCGGCGAGGTGGTAGTAGAAGCCGCCATCACCGCAGAAGCCGATCACCGGCCGGTCGGGCAGGGCGCACTTGGCGCCCAGGGTGGCGGGGAAGGCCCAGCCCAGCGATCCCGCGCAGCGGAGGAAACGCTGCCCCGGCTTCGTCAGGCGGATCATCTGACCGGTCCAGAGGCCAGAGTGGCCCGTGTCCGACAGCACCACACCGCCCTCGGGCAGCCAGTCCGAGATCTCCTTGCAGATCCGCTCCGGGCGAATGGGCACCGCGTCGGAGCTGCGCATCTGCTCCGCTTCTGCCTGGTACTCGCGAACCAGGCCCTGCGCGCGGGCGAGCCACTCTCGCCCGGGCGGCACGATCCATCGTCCTGCTCGGCCTCGATTTCAACTACCCGATCCGCGTCGATCGCTGAGACCGGCCGGCCCCCCCCGGGCTTACGCTGCCGCCCGGTCCCGGAGTGGAGCTATCGAAGCGACGAGCGCGGATCCGCGTTTGGTCCCTGTCAGCACGCGCTCGGCATCACGCACTTCTTGCGCGAGCGAGGCGAGCTCTCGTTCAGCCTCGGCGAGCCGGGCGTCGGATTCACTCAGCGCGAGTCGCCAACGACGAAGCTGCTCCTCCGCGTCCTCAATTCGGCGACGCCACTGGGTGACCGCCTGTTGCTCATATCGCACCGCTCGCTGAAGATCGAGGGCACGACGCTGGCGCTCGTCGTTGGTTCTCCGGACCGCGTCGAGGCCCTCTCGTATGGTCTGCTCGTTGACAGACGTTGCATGGGCGCTATCAGACGTCAACACTCCACTTCCCTCCGTCCGCGATCGCATGAATCCACTGTGACCACGAAGGCGCCTCTGCGGATAGCGCCCCGAGGTCCCGCCCGTGGCCTTGGTGCCCTGAAGGCTGCGCTCAAGGCGGGAGCGTGTCGTTAGCGATTACCCGCTACGCTGCGCCGTCGGCGATCGCCTGACCGCAGTGCGCGGGGGCGACAGTCCGCGACGTTGTTGCGGCTGTCTGGCCGTCCGATGGACAGCTTCTGGTGGCCGAACGTCTGCTCGAACATCGCCAGTGCCAACGCGAGCCCCGTCAAAGCGGGCCCGCACGCGAATTCTGACAGGCTTGTGCTGCGCTGAACAATAAGACCTAGGTCGTAGGGGCTTGCGAATTCGCGACATATTGGACGTTCGTCCGATATCCCGCTCAGCGGACGTCGTGTTCTGATCGCCGTCGATAGGCGAGTGGTACTGCTCAAGGAGGTGGTATCGGGCAGCTCGCGCTCACACAGCGTGTTGCCCACGACTCCTCTACGAATGGCTGAGGCACAAGGAATGACGACGAGTCGAGTTCTTACCCTCTCCGTCGGAAGCATGCTCTGTGGACTAGTGAGTGGATACCCCCTCTGGTTCCACCAAACCGCTCGCCTCAGGAGCGAGCTTGCACAAGCGAGAGCGTGGCTCACTGAAGAGATGGCGTTGTCGGAGGCGCGCGCCGAAGAAATTCGCCACTCGTACGTGATATGTGCACAAGCTGACTTTGAACGCAGAGAAGCCGAAGCGGCTCTGATGAACGCCGAAAGGAAGATCCAAGCGACCACCGCGCTGCTCGACAAGGTGGCCACTGGCTGGAAATCAGAGCGGAAGCGACGAAAGGATCTGGAGAGGCAAATGGCGGCGACCTATCGCGAGCTCCCCTTACCGAAAGAATGCCGGGGCCAAAATAGACGCGAGGTGACGCTCGTCACCACTGTCACGGCATCCCTTCGCGTGGCCGTGCTCACGTCGACGCTGGCGGCGTGCGCCGGACTCAGCGCGGGGCGAAGCGATCTTCCGAGAACGAGCGTTCCGTCAAACAGCGCCTTTGTCCCGTCTATGCTCCACTCACGATCTTCTGCGTGATGTCTACGCGAGTTTTGGCTACGTACCCGACGCCATCCCATTTTGGAACGGACCGCAGGAGCATTTCGAGTTCCCGGGGCGATAACTGACGATCTACGCGCAAGCGCCAAAAAAGTGCGAAGCGTCGCCGTTGGATCAAGGCGCTCCTGCATCTAGGCGGGTTCAGCGCAGCGCGACGCGCGGCGCCCCCGGCACGATGGCCAGGTGAACCGGGTTCACGCCGGGAATCTGACCGGCCAGCGCGTGGATGGCGTCCTCCGCCTGCTCGAGCGGCAGCGAGTACGTGTGCATTTTCGCAAACGGGTAGCGGCCGGACTCGATGATGTCGATCGCGCGGAAGGTGTCGTCGACCGGCATGCTCAGCACGCCGCGGATCGTCAGCTCCTTGTAGATCACGTCGTCCACCGGTAGCTCGCGCGCCGGGCGCATACCCTTGAGGCCGGCGACCACGACACGGCCCTTGCGCACGGCGATGGCGATGGCGTGATTCAACGACTGGGGAGCGTAGGGCGTGGTGTCGACGACCACTTCGGCGCCGCCGCCCGTGATCTCCCGCACGCGGGCCACCACGTCATCGGTCTCGGCGTTCACGGTGGCATCGGCGCCGAGCTCGCGGGCGAGCGCCAGCTTCTGAGCATCGCGGCTGAGCCCGGTGATGACGACCTGCTTCGCGCCGGCTGCGCGCGCGGCGATGACGGAGCAGAGCCCGCGCTGTCCGGCGCCCAGGACGACGACACGATCGCCCGGCCCGGTGCCGGGAACGGAGGCCGCCCACGAGAGCCCCGCGGCAAGCGGATTGAACATCACCGCGACTCCCGCCGGGATTTTCGGGTCCATCTTCTTGAGCACGGTATAGGGCGACAGATACATGTGCTCGGCGTAGCCGCCCCAGAGCTGCGGCGGCTTGTTGACGTCGGTGTAGCCGTAGGTGCCGCCCCGCTTGCGGCAGAGCCGCGGCTCCCAACGCGAACACGCCTCGCAGCGGCCGCAGCCGTAGCCCGACCGGACGGCGACGCGGTCACCCTCGCGCACGCCCCATCGCTGGCGCGCGTTGGCGCCGATCTCCTCGATGACGCCGAGCGGCTCGTGACCGGGGATGACCGGGAACGGCGTGTAGTCCTCGTGGGGCGGCTGGGCGCCTTCGTACTGCTCGTAGTCGCTGCCGCAGATGCCGCACGCTTCGATCCTGAGCAGGCCATCATCCGGCCCGATGGCCGGCCGCGCGAACTCCCGCGCCTCGAGTGTCTTCGGCTTGACCAGCACGGCTGCGCGTACGAACGCCATCGCGGTCCTCCTTCATGGGGATGTAGGATAAGCGCCACCGTGATCTTCCGCAGTCCTCACCCCGACGTCCCGATCCCCGACGTGCCGTACTCGAGCTTCATCCTCCGGTACGCGCGAGAGCGCGCCGATCGGCCGGTTCTCGTCGACGGCCCGAGTGGGCGAACGCTCACGCAGGGACAGGTCGCCGGGGGCGCGCGGCGGATGGCGGCCGGTCTCGCACGCCGTGGCTTCACCAAGCGCGACGTAGTGGCCATCTGCAGCCCGAACCTGCCCGAGTATGCGCTGGCGTTCCACGGCCCGCTCATGATCGGCGGCATCGTGACGACGGCCAATCCGCTGTACACGCCCGAGGAGCTCGGCTTCCAGCTCCGCGACACCGGCGCGAAATATCTGATCACGGTCCCGCTGTTCCTCGACAAAGCGCGCGAGGCCGCGCGCGGCACGTCGATGCGCGAGATCTTCGTGTTCGGCGACACGCCGCCCGACAACGCCGGCGCGACACCTTTTGCCGCGCTCCTCGACAATGACGGCGATCCGCCGGCGGTCAGCATCGATCCGACGAACGACCTCGCGGTGCTGCCGTACTCGAGTGGCACGTCCGGCCGGCCGAAGGGCGTGATGCTCACGCATCGCAACCTCGTGGCCGTGACCCGCCAGGTCGAGGCGCAAGCGCAGATCGACGAGACCTGGCGCACGCTCGGCATCCTGCCCTTCTTCCACATCTACGGCCAGGCGGTGCTCATGAACTTCCCGCTCTACCTGGGCGGGCTCTGCGTCACCATGCCCCGCTTCGATCTGGCGGAGTTTCTCAGGCTCATCCAGGAATACCGGCTGACGCATCTCTACGTGGTGCCGCCGATCGTGCTCGCGCTGGCCAAGCATCCGCTGGTGGACCAGTTCGACCTGTCTTCCCTGAGGCTCGTCGGGTGCGGCGCGGCGCCTCTCGACGAGGAGTTACAGCGGGCATGCGCCGAGCGTCTCGGGTGTCTCGTCACGCAAGGCTACGGGATGACCGAGACGAGCCTCGCCTGTCACACGACGCCTCAGGATCCGGCCCGGGTACGGCGCGGCTCCGTCGGGCTGACGTTGACGAACATGGAATCGAAGATCATCGACGTCGTGACGGGCGCCGAGCTACCGGCGGGTGAGCGCGGCGAGATTTGCGTGCGCGGGCCGAATGTCATGCGCGGCTACTGGAATGACCCGGAGGCGACCGCGAGAACGATCGACGCCGAAGGCTGGCTGCACACGGGCGACGTGGGCTACGCCGACGCCGACGGCTACTTCTACGTCGTCGACCGCGTGAAGGAGCTGATCAAGTACAAGGGCATGCAGGTGGCGCCGGCCGAGCTCGAAGGATTGCTCCTCTCGCATCCGGCTGTCGCCGACGCCGCCGTGATCCCGAGCCCCGACGAGGAAGCCGGCGAAGTTCCCAAGGCTTTCGTCGTGCTCCGCACACCGCTCGCAACGGCCGAGCTAATGGACTGGGTGGCTGGCCGCGTGGCGCCCCACAAGAAGATTCGCCGGATGGCCGTCGTCGACGCGATCCCGAAATCGGCATCGGGCAAGATCCTGCGCCGCGTGCTGGTCGAGCAGGAGCGCGCGAGGCGGGGCGGTTAGAGGAGCGCCCCGGCTTTGCCGAGGCGCTCCGAACGCTGGGGGGCTGGGGGGGTTTGGGGGGCCATATCGGGGCCCCCCATTTTCGTGATCTACGCCGGGCCGACGAACCCGATGTACGCGCCGCACGCTTGCTCGGGGCCCACCAGCATCGCCTGCTCGCCGGTGTTGCGGATGCCGCGCGCGGGCGGCGGCACTCCGTGGTCGGCCATCCACGTGGCGGCGGCGTCCATGCTGCCGGTGCGGTACAGCACCTGGAACGGTCCCGGACCTCGCCGCGCGACGTCAAGCCGGTCGGGCCGAGATTGAACACCGCCATGTCGGCCTTGATGACGTTGCCGCGCTCGAGCCGCGGGACCGGCATGCCGAGCACGGCGCCATACGTCTCGGCCGCCTTGGCGACGTCGTCGACGGCGATGTACACGCGGTCCGTGCGCAGCACCGCGTTGGGGTGATCGCCGGCGCGGAACACCTGGCGCTTCCGCTCGGCGAGCGGCGTGAGGTGCTGGATGAAGAGCAGGGGCAACGGGTTGCTCGCGCCGAGCTGGGCCACGTTCCACCGTAGCTCCTGACCGGCGGGAGTCCGGCGTCCGCCTTCGATCGCGTCGCTCACGTCCACGCCGCGACGGCGCATCGCCGCCACGTCGGCGGCCAAGTCGTCGCTCTGCACGACGACGTAGCGCAGCCCGCCGCCACGGGCCAGGAACTCGATGAGCCCGGCGCTGGCGTGCTGCTGTTCTCCGCCCCGCACGCTCAGCAGCTCGAGGTAGTCGTCCTGGAAGAAGCCGATGGCGTTGTGAGTGCCCTGGCCGTGATGCACGCCGCCCGAGTAGACGCGGAAGCCCAGGCGCGTGTAGACGTCGATGCCCTGCTGCAGCTCGGGCACGCAGATCATGACGTGGTCGATGCGGGTCAGCACGCGCTACTCGTAATACGCCGGAGAGTGGCGGAGCCCTGCGCTCTGCGGCTTGTCGTGGTTGATCCACAACTGCGCCTTGCGCTGCTCGAGGACGTCGGCGATCCGCTGCAACGAGGTGAGCGTCTGATCGCGACTGGTGTTCATCGACGGCACCCGACGGTGCTCCCAGTTGTCGCGGAAGTGGACGGCGTCGCCGCTGAGCACGAGCGCGCCGGTCTTGGGCAGCACCACGAGCAGTGACTGATGGCCCGGCGTGTGCCCGGGCGTCGACAGGACGACGACGCTCCCGTCGCCGAAGACGTCGCGATCGCCCGCGAGCTTCTCGAACTTCTGGGTCGCGGCGAACGCCGGCTTGGTCGGCTGGGACATGGCCCACTCGTACTCGGCGCCCTGGATCAGGATCGTGGAGGACGGGAACAGCGCGACGTTGCCGACGTGGTCGCCATGCGTGTGCGAGACGGCCACGTACGTGATGTCGGCCGGCTTGACCCCGATCTCGGTGAGCTGGGCGGCCAGCGTCTTGGCGCGGCGCTGCGTGATGGCGCCATTGGCCACCACCATCCCATCGGGCATGGCGGCGACCGCGTCGGCGATGCCGGTGTCCCACAGCAGCACGCCCTTGGCGTGGCGGATCAGATAACAGTTGTCCGAGAACTCGATCGGCTTGCCCTCGTTGACGCCGGGCGACCAGCGCGCCTGGTCCTTGGCCTGGTTCACTCCGCAGTCGAGCACGTAGAGGCGCTCGAGCCCGCTCTGGGCGCTGGCCAGTGTCACCGTCACCAGGAGTGCCGCCACGACTCCGATCAGCTTCATCGCCGTCTCCTCCAGTGAGCGCGATCCGCTCGGGATGAGTACTATACCCGTCCATGACCATCGACAGCGACCGCACACGCGCCTTCGTCCAGCGAGCCTGGGACGACGACATCGTGCCCACCCTGACCGAGTACATCCGCATCCCCGCCAAGTCGCCGATGTTCGACGTGCACTGGGCGGAGCACGGCCACCTCGAGCGCGCCGTCGGCCTCATCACCGACTGGGCGGGACGCCGGAAGATCGAAGGACTCGCCATCGAGGTCGTGCGTCTGCCGGGCCGCACGCCCGTCATCTTGATGGAGGCGCCGGGCACCGGCGGCGACACGGTGCTCCTCTATGGCCACTGCGACAAGCAGCCGGAGATGGTGGGCTGGGCCGCCGACGCGGGGCCGTGGATTCCCGTGCGTCGCGGCAACCGGCTGTTCGGGCGCGGCGCGGGCGACGACGGCTATGCCGCGTTCTCGGCGCTCACCGCCATCGAAGCACTCCAGGCTCAGGGCGTGGCGCATCGCCGCTGCGTCGTGCTGATCGAAGCGTCCGAGGAGAGCGGCAGCCCGGACTTGCCCGCGTACGTCGAGGCTCTGGCCGATCGCATCCGGCCGGGACTCGTCGTCTGCCTCGACTCGGGGTGTGGTGATTACGACCACCTGTGGGCGACGACGTCGTTGCGCGGGATCATCAGCGGCACGCTCACGGTCGAGGTGCTGAGCGAGGGTGTCCACTCCGGCGCCGCCAGCGGCATCGTGCCGTCGAGCTTTCGCATCCTGCGCCAGCTGTTGGGCCGGATAGAAGACGAGCGCACCGGTGAGATTCTCGTGCGCGAGTGTCACGTCGAAGTCCCGCCCGGCCGGCTGGCCGAGGTGCAGGCCGTCGCCGCCGTGCTGGGCAGGGATGTGGGGCGCGGCTTCCCGCTCGTCCCCGGCATGCGCCCGGTCACGCTCGATCCGGTCCAGGCGCTGCTCAACAACACGTGGCGGCCGGCGCTCGCGGTCACCGGCGTCGACGGCATGCCCTCGCTGGCCGATGCCGGTAACGTGCTGCGCCCGAAGACGGCGGTGAAGCTTTCGCTGCGCTTGCCGCCGACCGCGGACGCGCCGCGCGCCACGCAGCGCGTGAAGGAGGTGCTGGAGGCCGAGCCCCCCTATGGCGCGCGGGTGACGTTCTCGACGGGCGAGCGACCGGGCACCGGCTGGGATGCGCCCGTGATGGCCGACTGGCTCCGCGATTCGGTGACGCGCGCCTCGCGCGCGTACTTCAACGCTCCGCCGATGTTCGACGGCCTCGGCGGCTCGATCCCGTTCATGAGCATGCTGGGCGAGCGATTTCCTCAGGCGCAGTTCCTGGTCACCGGCGTCATGGGCCCGGGCTCGAACGCCCACGGGCCGAACGAGTTCATCGATCTCCCCACGGGCGTGAAGGTGACCGCCTGCGTCGCCCAGGTGCTCGCCGACCACGGCGCGGCGCGGAGATAGGGCGTCTCTGTTCCGGCACGTTGACGGGCCGCTCTCGGCTGGTTACGTTGTTGATGCGATGCGGTCTGCCGTGATCTATCCGCCCACGACGCGGCGCTGGACGCGAGTCGAGTACGAACGTCTCGTGGAACTGGGTGTGTTTCAGCCCGGTGAGCGCCTGGAGTTGATCGACGGCCTCCTGGTGGTCCGCGAGCCGCAGGGAACTCGACATGCCACCGCGATCCGGCGCGTCCTGGCGGCTCTTCGTGGTGTGCTTGGCGACGCCTGGCAGATCGATTCCCAGCTTCCGCTGGCGCTCGACGAGGATTCAGAGCCAGAGCCCGACGTGGCCGTGGTCCCTGGCGATGCCCGTACGTACCGGGACGCGCATCCGGCCCGCGCCGTTCTCATCGTGGAAGTCGCTGAAGCGTCGTATCGGATCGACCACGAATACAAGGCAAGCCTCTACGCTCGTGCTGGGATTGCGGATTACTGGATCATCGACCTCGTCCGCGATGCGCTCGAGGTCCATCGCGATCCCGAGGTGTCGCCAGGCGCCCCGTGCGGCTGGCGCTACCGCAGCGTGGTGACGCTACGCCCGCCGGCGACTGTCGCGCCCCTCCTGGTGCCCGGCGCCTCGATCCCTGTCGGCGATCTCCTGCCCTGACCATCAGTCGCGTCAGCGCGTAGCACGCGAGCAGCTACGCTCGCCCGGTCACCTCGCGGCGCACGAGCTTCGTTCCCGCCACCAGCCGCTTGAGCTTCTCGGCCGCCAGCCAGCGCGGCACGGGGAAGAAGCCGCAATCCGGAATGGCTGAGAGCTTCTCGAGCGGAATGAACTGCAGGCAGCGGCGTAGCCGCTCGGCGACGTCCTCGGGCGTCTCCACGTAGAACGACTTCACGTCGATCACGCCGCACGCCACCTCGCGGTCGACGCCGACCTCCTTCCACATCTCGATCTCGGCCATCTCCCGGTTGGCGTACTCGAAGACGAACTGCTGGCACTTGCAGTCGAGCAGCTTGGGGAAGAGCCAGCGGTACGACCGCTTGCCGCGCGGGCGCGAGAGGAGATTGCCGAAGCAGACGTGGTAGCCGATCTTCGTCCGCACGCCCTCGACGCAGGCGTTGAACATCTTGACGTACTCGTCGATCTGGCCGGGGACGATCGCCGCCGACGGCTCGTCGATCTGGATCCACTCGGCGCCCGCCGCGACCAAAGCCTTCAGCTCGGCGTTGACGGCGGGCACCATGTCCCAGCAGAGGGCGAGCCGGTCGTTGTTGTAGACGCCATCGCCCTGCCGAGTCTGGATGTGGATCGACAGTGTCACCGGACCTGGAACCGTTGCTTTCACGGGCCTGTCAGTCTGCGTTTTCAGGTAGGTGAACTCGTCGACGGTGCCGAGGCCCTTCGGCACCGTCACCCGTCGCGCCGCGCGGTAGCGGGGGACCGAGTCGTACGCGTAGAGCCCGGTCTTGCGCAGCGACTCGAGCTTCTCCAGTCCTTCCATGCGCCCGTAGAACGTCTGGACGAAGAAGAACCGCCGCATCTCACCGTCGCAGATCACGTCGATGCCCGCCCGCTCCTGGTCGCGGATGGCGAGCTGGGTCGCGTCGTCGAACATCTCGCGCTCGTCGGTGGCGCCGTACTCGCCCGCCTTGAGCTTGTCGAGCGCGGTCCAGAACCAGCCGGGAAACCCGTGGCTTCCCATCACATGCGTATAGAGAACGGGCAGGGACGTGGGCATGACGGCTCCTTTCGTCAGAAGAGGTGTTTCTGGATCTTGCCCACCGAGGTTCGCGGAAAGGTCGTACGGAACTCGACGTGCTCGGGGACCTTGAATCGGGACAGCCGCGCCGCGCACCAGGTGATCAGCTCGTCGGCGCTGCTGCGCGCGCCTTCCTCGAGGATGACGTAGGCCTTGATCGCGTAGTCGCGCAGCGGGTCGGGCACGCCGACGACGGCGGCGTCGAACACGGCCGGGTGCTGCTTGAGCGCCTCCTCCACCTCGGAGGCGGAGACGTTCTCGCCGGCGCGCTTGATCATGTCCTTCTTCCGGTCGACGAAGAAGAAGTAGCCGTCAGCGTCCATCCACGCGTTGTCGCCCGTATAGAGCCAGCCGTCGCGGAGCGCGGCCGCCGTCGCCTCGGGGTTCTTGAAGTATCCCTGCATCAGGCTCACGCCGGGCTCACCCCGCACGATCAGCTCGCCCACCGTTCCCGGTGGCACCTCACGACCGGCATCGTCCACCACCTTGCACTCGTAGCCGAGGGTCGGCATCCCCATCGCGAGCGGCTTGGCGGGCAGATCGAGCGGATGCATGAGCGGGAGCGACATCGTCTCGGTCATGCCCCAGATCTGCATGAGCGGCGCCCGGAACCGTGTGTGCCACTCTTCGAACTGGCGGACGGTGATGTTCTGCGCGTAGGAGACCGCGCGCAGCTTCGTCCTGCCATCGCGCTCCGACGGAGGCTGGGCCAGCAGCATCCGAATCGGGGCTGCGAAGAGCGCGGCCAGCGTGGCCTCGTGGCGAATGGCCTGCTCGATGAATCGGCTCGCGCTGAACCGCTCCATGACGGCCACGCTGCCTCCGGCCAGGAGCATCGGGATGAAGGCGTGGAGCTGGGCGCCCGCGTGGAACAGCGGCAGCACGATCAGGTGGCGGTCGTCGGGGCCCACGCGCATCGCCTTTGCCATCACCTCGCCGCCGTAGAGATAGTTCGCGTGGGTGAGGAGCACACCCTTCGGTTTGGACGTCGTCCCCGACGTGTACTGCATCGAGACCTCGTCACGCGAGCTCACGCTGATCGCGGGCGGCGTCTCGGGCAGCCCAGCCAGCAACCGTTCCAGCGGACGGACGTCGACGATGTCGAGCAACGCCGGGCAGCGATCACGCACCGCTCGGCAGGCCTCGCCGCAGCGGGGCTCGGTCACGGCCAGGCGCGCCTCGGAGTGGGCGAGGATGTACGCCATCTCTTCGGCCGTGGACATGGGGTTGGTCGGCACCATCACCGTGCCCGTGCGCGCCGCCGCCAGCCAGAAGACGAGAAACTCGGGGCAGTTCCCGAGATGAACGTTGAATTTCTCCTGCTGCTTCAGCCCGCGTCTCAGCAGGAAGTTGGCGGCACGGTTCACGAGCCGGTCGAATGCCCGCCAGCTTTGCCACGGGCTGACGGTGCCGTCGGCGTCCTCGAAGCAGAGGAACGGCCGGTCGGGGAAGCGCGCGGCCTTGTCCGCGAGGGCGTCGCCGAGCGTGCGCGTGCCGACGATGTTCATCGCCGCTTGGCGGCCGCCGCCTCGAGGCTTTCGGGCGCGCCGATGATCTCGCCAGTCACCGCGGCGAGCTGGAGGTCGGCGAAGCGCGGATCGTCGACCGGCACGTCGACGAACCAGTAGAGCGGGACGCCGGCCGCCACCAGCCGCCGCTGGAACGTGCGCAGCCGCGCAGGGTCGCCGTGAACGTCCGCAGCGTCGCGCCCGGTCTCGAGCGCGAAGGCGGCGAGCGTGCCGGCCGCCTCCCCGGTGTTCCACTCCACCGGATGGAGGCGATAGCAGCCGTTGGTGATGTGGGTCGTCGCCAGGTTCTTCGCTCCCGCGAGCAGGTTGCGCACACGAATCGGGATAAGGGCGCCGAGCGGAATCTGGAAGGGCCGCGTGCGACACGAGACGCCGACGTCGTCCGCGCCCGCACGGTGGATATCGATGGGATACCAGCCGAGGCCGACGGAGTCGGCGAACAGCTCCGCGCGAGCCCCCGGCTGATACTCGGCGGACACCTGTTGCTCGCGAATGGTGGTGAGGCCGCGCAGGCGGCGGCACTCGCGGATGTACGGATACTTGCCGAGCCCGTCGACGGTATCGAAGACGTCGGGACGCGGACTGAGCTCGGGCCAGCCTCGGCCGCCATCGGGGCGGGGCGCTTCGGTCTGCAGCCAGTAGAGGAATCCGAGGCTCACGCGCTTGGCGTCCTGGAGCGCCCGCGCCTGGGCGAGTGGCGAGCGGTCGAGGATCGATTCGTCGCGATAATCGTTCCCGGGCCAGTTGATCATGCTGATGTCGCGCGCGTGGACACCGGGGAAGAGCGTGTGGTCGATCAGCCGACGGTAGCTCCACAGCCCGCCCTTGGTGCCGGGCGCTTGCTCCATCACCGCGTAGTCGAGCCAGCCCGTTGACTCGCCGTAGATCTCGCCGCCGTGGACGTGGATGCGCAGGGCATACGGCTGGCTGTCGCGGTAATGCTCGTAACGCTCGGGCCGAGGGATCGCGTGGTGAGCGCCGGAGCCCGCGTTCTCGAGCACGAACGTGTACGTGAAGCTCTGAACGCAGTGCGGTTTTGCCTCGAGGGGCTGAGCGTGAGGCTCGCCCGTCTCGGCCTTCGTCTCCGCGCCGACCACGTACTCGGCGCCGGCGAGGGCCAGGAGATCGCCGAGCTCGGTGGCGTCGATCACCACACGAGCGCGCACGCGCGTCCACCGGCGCTCATCGAGATGAATGGCGAGTACCGCGTCCACACGATCGCGGCTCGTCTCGACGCTGACGGCTTTCGTCCTGAGCAGGATGCGAAGACGGCCGTCGTTGACAGCAGGCGCGGCCATCGTCGTGAGCATGTCGAGGGCGACGCGGGGCTCGAAGGCCAGGCGAGTGACCCAGCACCGCCCGGGATTGGGATGGCGCTCGCGGGCCAACGCCGGCGACAGCCGGCGGTAGTGGTCGCGGATTGCGTCGCGCAGCGCGTAGTAGCTGCGCGTCCCGCCGAAGCGCTCGATGTGGTCGTGCTCGTCGAGAGCCGAGACGCCCTGGGCGGTGAGCTGGCCGCCGATCCAGTCGGTCTCCTCGAGGAGGACGACTCGTCCGGTGGCGGGCAACTCGCGTGTGGCAGCGAGCGCGGCGGATATGCCGCCAGTGCCGCCGCCGACGACGAGGACGTCGCACGCGATCTCGTCGACGCGCCCGTCGGGCTCCACGTCGAAGACGGCGCGGGCGGGATCTCCGCTCGCACGAACGGCCATCACGTCGAGGCCGGCCGTCATGCGCCGAGATACAGCCGCTTGACCACGTCGGTCTCCCGCAGCCCGGCGGCCGGGCCGGCGAGCGAGACGTGGCCGGACTCGAGGACGTACGCGCGGTCGGCCAGCTCGAGCGCCATGGAAGCATTTTGCTCCACGAGCAGGATCGTCAGGCCTCGCTCGGGCAGGCTGCGGATCGTGCGCGCGATCTCCGCCACCACGATCGGCGCCAGCCCGAGCGACGGCTCGTCGAGCAGCAGGTACTTCGGCTTGGCCATGAGGCCGCGGGCGATGGCGAGCATCTGCTGCTCGCCGCCGGAGAGCGAGCCGCCGAGCTGAGTGCGCCGCTCGCGCAGGCGAGGAAAGAGCTCGTAGCAGGCGGTGAGATCGGTGGCGAGGTTGCTCCGGTCAGCGCGCTGGTAGGCCCCCATCAGAAGATTGTCGAGCACGGTGAACTTGGGAAAGATCTGGCGGCCCTCGGGGACGAGGATCAGGCCCCGCCGCACGCGCTCGAAGGGCGGCCGACGGGTGATGTCGACGCCATCGCAGCGGACGGCGCCCGCCGACGGCGCCTTGAGTCCCGCGATGGTGCGAAGGGTCGTGCTCTTGCCCGCCGCGTTGGGCCCGATGACGGAGACGATCTCCCCGGGCCGCACGGTCAGGCTCACGTCGCGCAGCACGTGCGACTTGCCGTAGTGGCAGTTGACGCGGTCAAGCTCGAGCACGGGCAGTCCCGAGGTACGCCTCGACGACCTTGGGATCGTCGAGGACCTGATCCGGCGGACCCTCGGCGATCTTCTCGCCGTGATCGAGGGCGATGACGCGGCCGGCGATGCCACGCAGGAAGCCGATCTTGTGATCGACGATACAGAGCGTGGTGCCGGCCGCGTGGACCTTCACGAGGACGGCGGCGAGATTCGCCAGCTCTTCACGGCCGAGGCCGGACCCCGGCTCGTCGAGCAGCAGGAGCTCGGGCCGGCACATGAGTCCCATGGCGATGCCCAGCATCTTCTCCTCGCCATAGGAGAGATTACCCGCGAGCTGATGCGTCGCCGCGGTCAGATCGCAGAGGGTCAGCACTTCCTCGACCTCGTCGCGCAGCGCGGCCTCGGCGGCGCGGCCGCCACCGCAGAGCTCGGCCACGCGCCGGACGCCGAGCTGGCGCTTCAGCGCGAGGTGCGTGGCGATGAAGACGTTGTCGAGCACGGAGAGCTCGCCGAACACCTGGGGGTTCTGGAACGTCTTGACGAGACCTCGGGTCGCGACCTGGTCGGGGCGGAGGCCGCCGATGTTCTCGCCTTTCCACAGCACTGCGCCGGCGCTCGCCGGAGCCAGCCGCGCGATCACGTTGAGGAGCGTCGTCTTCCCGGAACCGTTCGGGCCGATGATGCCGACGACCTCGCCCCGCTCGACCGTGAACGACACGTTCGAGACGGCGATGAGGCCGCTGAAGCGCTTGGTGACGGCGCGCACCTCAAGCAGCACGCCGC
>WNFT01004545.1_pt1 | contig 17005 bp, 17 predicted proteins | sample 5400191 | NCBI WGS metagenome assembly WNFT01 (sample SAMN13153359, study PRJNA577476) | soil metagenome | isolation source: 80 cm saprolite under Madrone tree | place: USA:California | collected 2016-06-14 | reverse complement strand
TGTTGCCCGCATTGTCAGTGGCCTTGGCGGTGAAGCTGTGGCTGCCGCCAAGAAGCGCAGCCGTCGTGTAACTCCAGTTGCCCGAGCTGACTGTCGCCGGACCCAGCAGGGTCGCGCCGTCATAGACCTGCACCGAGCTGAACCCTTTGGCAACGCTCAACGTGCCCGACAGCGCCAGCGTGTTGTCCTTGGTTGTGTCGCCGCTCGTGATGGTCGCCGTCAAACCAGTGTCCGTGCCAAGTGCGTTGCTGAGGGACAGATACGGATTGACATGGATGGTCGAAGCCGTGGAGGGCGTACCGTTGTTGCCGATTGCGAACAGCATCCAATCCCCCGGCGGAACGATATTCGAGTTAGCCGGCAGCGTGACGCTGAGGCTGCCGTCGGCCTGCACGGAAAAGGAGAGTTCGATCCGTCGCGCCGTCGTATTGAGGGCATGCGTGGTGGAGCCGAATGGCATCAACGCCAGCGTTTTGATGTTCGCCGGATTATCGACCCGCACGGTGAAGGTTTGGCCAGGGCTAAGATCAGGCGGCGCCTGCTGGATGACCGGCCGGACAGCCGCTGCGCCGCTCGAGGTATACAGATAGCCGGGCGTGTAGATCTCACCGTTCAGGTGGTTCATCGACGGCACATCCGGGTCCAGCCCGCCGCCACCCAGCGACAAAACCGTGGCGTCCGGCAGCAAAATGGCCGTGGAATGGTAGAGACGCGGCACAGCCGCATTCGCCCCGGTAGAGGTCCACAGACCAGTCGAGGGGTCCCAGATCGCGACAGTGTATTCGACGCCGGTGAGCTGGTTGTCGACCTGGCTGCCGCCGCTCACCATGACCCGGCCGTCCGGCAGTACCGTCAGGTTCGACCAAATGCGGTCTGGCGCAAGACTTCCGGTGCGCGTGAACACCGGAGTGGGTCCGCTGATATCCATGACCCAACATGAGCCGTCAGCCCCAAGGATCAGGCAGCGATCCTGGGCGAACATGATCGCCGGCTCACCGAAGTTCAAACTGACCGGGGCCTGTCCAATCACGCTGACGTGGCCATTTCCGGAGGTATCGATCGCGTAGATGGCAGTGTCACCGGCGGCAACGGTGATGACTCTTCCGTCGGAGGCCAGCCAGGTGCGCGGGTAATAATAACCGCTACCGGTGGCCATTTCGGCGATGTACGCCCCGGTCAACGTGCGCCAGCCCGCGCCCGGCGTAAAGATCTCGGGGTAGCCCACGCCGCTGCCGTTAATATCGGCGCCGCCGAGAATGAGCAGCTGGCCGGTGCCCAAAGTGATGAGGGTGGGATACCAACGAGCGAACGCCATCGGGCCCGACGGACTCGGGGTCAGGCTGTCCGTTTTGAAGTCAAAAATGTTGGTGTTTGGGATGCCCACATTTACTATTCCATTCGGGCGATCATCGCCGCCTGCGATAAGTACCTGATTGGTCGTCGGGATGATCTGCGCAGCCCCACAGAACTCGTCGACCAAGGTCTTATTCGGTAACGTGGTGTGCGTATTGGTAACCGGATCCCACACATCGTAGATTTTGTAAGCCCCCTGGTGGCCGCCTTGGTCCGTCCCGTAGGTGAGAATTTTGCCGTCAGGTAGTACCAAGGATTGGATACCGATGAGTGGCCAGGAAAATACGCCACTCCACGAGCCCGAGACGTTGTTCACCGGATCGACCACCGCAGTGCCACCGTGGCCGTCGCTCGCTATCGTGAAGGACGTCGGCCCATACTGACCCGACAGCGCGATATTCGCAGTGTGCGTGCCATCGCTCACGGTCAACGTGCCCATGTTCGGGTCGCTCGCTAGATAAACAGCCGTCGTCGTCGAGCCAAAGGCAATGTCGGCCAAGTCAATTGCGTTAAATGGGGCAACGGCACTAAGGCCTGATATCGTTCCTGTGAATTGCGACGAGGCGTCTAAAATCAAGGTTCCCTTCGCACCTGGGGCAAACGTCACATTCACCGATGATGGACCAAACAACTCGGCTTGCTGTATTCCAGTGAGGGTCAGGCTGGTGGCGGGAGGGGTTGTCGTCGAACCCACTTTCAAGTGGAGGTCAGCCTTGGCGGCGGACAGGTCCGCCGCGTTGCCGAGTAAATCCTGGATCGCGGTGGGTGACGGCAGAGTGTCTCCGATCACCTGGAGATCCGAAATCCCCTGGTTGGATGGGACGGTATATTCGAACGTCAAGGCCTGTGTGCCCGAGCCGCTTGCGTAAGTCGCTGTGCCGCCGTCGTTCAGCAGCAGCGCTGGGGTGCCGGAGACGGTGACTTTCTCCCTCATGTTGAGCGTAATTCTGACGACTTGTCCGGTCTTGGCCGATCCGCTGACCCGGGAGCTCACGCTCTTGACACTTGGCGGTGTGGCGTCGACCGTCACCGTCACCGCAGACGTCGTCGTCGTGTTGCCCGCATTGTCAGTCACCTTGGCGGTGAGGCTGTGGATGCCGTCGGCAAGCGCAGGTGTCACAAAACCCCAGTTGGTCCAGCTCTCTGCGGTGAAGTTCGCCGTACCTAGCAGGGTAGTACCGTCGTAGATCTGAACTAAGTTGGGCGCATTGGCATCTTCACTCACCTCACTCACCGTGCCCGTCAGCGTCAACGTGTTGTCTTTGGTCTGGCCGCCGCTCGTGATGCTCGTCGTCAAGCCAGTGTCCGTGAAAATTGTGCTGCTGAGCGACAGAGCCGGACCGCCGCTCGTGACGATCGTCATCGAGTCGGTGTCTGTGCCACCGATCTCCAGTGTCTGGTTAGCGCCGGTCGCGAGCGTCACATTTCCATTGCCCCCGTTGGTGCCGAGGGTCAATAAGTCGAGGGCAGGTGAAGAGCTGGTAACGTTACAAGTGACTGCACAAGGGGGTGTGCTACCCGCAATAACAACGTCGTCATCTGCGGCAGGAACTTCTCGAGTAGTCCAGTCGCTGGCTGTACTCCAGGCGTCACTGGAGCCGCGATTTTTCCAAGTTTTTGTCGCCATCACCCCCGCATACGATGCCACACCCAGTGCTGTCAGCGGCGCACTCTCGTGGATCGGGCCTGGGCGCGCGTCGAGTTGCCACTGCCCTCCCCGCGCCGCTGCGCCGACGCGCTGCGTCGAAGCTGCGATTGGCGCGCCGCTAGCGCGCGCCAGCGCCTCGACGAAGGCTGCGCCGCGCCTACCCCGCGCCGTCTCGCAGGTCCACAAGTAAATTGCGCCACCGCGCAGCATGCGCCCAACTTCGGCGAGTTCGACTGCGTGTTCCTCCGTCGTGTCCAGCGACAGCGCCCCGGCGCCGAACGACACCTCACCCGGCCGTCCGTGCGCAATGACGTGGATTGCGTCGAGGTCTGCCCTACGCTTGACGGCGCGCACCATCTGTCGCGGCGCAGGTTCATCATCAGAGAGCAAGATCGGTTCGACATGGGGGGAAATGCTGGCGAGCAATGTGCCGAGATCATCAACATTGCCATCAATAAATGCGATTGCGCGTTTCAACGTGCGGGCCATCACGGCCGGCTCCCCGAGACTTCGACCGAACCTGGCAGCAATGTCGGCGCTCGGAAATTTCGGGGCGAAGGTTCTAACGTTGGCTATGGCCGATTCAGGTCGAGGCCGCATGTTACGTTGGGGCATCGTCCTCTCCTCCAATGCAAATGGCAGCTTTCAATTTTCAAAGTGGGGACCGTCTTGAATATCAGGCCATTAGCACCGTGCCGTGAAAGCCGCGACGGAGCTCCGAATTTAGAATCGCGAATTAAATCGGAATCAAAATAACACATTAAATGCTAAAATAAAACTGTATTAATGGGGTTAATTTGACCGAGCCAATTTATGCCGCGGTACACAGAGAGCCGGCTCCGCAAATTTGAACAGGTCGATAAGTGGAGTTTCTGCCTGACAGCGGGCACGCTGATGCCTGCGAATCAGGAGCGAAGGTGGCGCTTGCCGCCGTCAAGGGCGACCGGACGATAGCTCAGCTTGCCGAGCAGTTCGACGTCCACCCCAATCAGATTACGGCGTGGAAGGCGCAGCTGGAGGGGGGCGCTTCCGGAGTTTTTGGACCTGGCAACGCTGCGCCGGCCACGCCTGCGATCGATGTGAAGTCGCTGCATGCCAAGATCGGGGAGCTGACGCTGGAGAACGATTTTTTAGAAGGAGCGCTCGGCAAGGCGGGATTGCTGAGCGCAAAGCGATGATCGACCGTGAACATGATCTGTCGATCACCCGGCAGGCCGAAGTTTTGAAGATCAGCCGCGGCAGCGTTTATTATCTGCCGCGACCAGTGCCGGACGCCGACCTCGAGATCATGCGGCGTCTCGACCGGCTGCACCTGGAGTATCCCTTCGCCGGTTCGCGTATGTTGCGAGGGCTGCTGGCTTTGCAAGGGTGCAAGATCGGCCGCCGGCATGTGAAGACGCTGATGCGGCGGATGGGGATAGAGGCGCTCTATCGCCGTCCGCGCACCACCAGACCCGAGCCCGGCCACAAGATCCATCCGTACCTGCTGCGCGGCATGGAGATCACGCGACCGAACCAGGTCTGGGCGATGGACATCACCTACATCCCGATGGCGAGTGGCTTCGTCTATCTCGCCGTGGTGCTGGACTGGGCAACGCGTCGTGTTCTGTCGTGGCGGCTGTCGATCACCATGGAAGCGGCCTTCTGCGTCGAGACGCTGGAGGATGCCTTGGCTCGTCACGGCAAGCCGGAGATCTTCAACACGGATCAGGGCTCGCAGTTCACCGGACAGGCTTTTACCGGCGTGCTCGCCGACAACGGCATCGCGATCAGCATGGACGGCAAGGGCGCGTGGCGGGACAACGTGTTTGTCGAACGGCTCTGGCGCAGCATCAAATACGAGGAGGTGTACCTGCGGGCCTATGACAGCGTCAGCGAGGCGCGCAGCTCGATCGGCCAGGCGTCCCCATTCGAGTCTTGACGGCAGCACGCCGGATCAAGCCTACTTCACCCCGCTGCCACTCCGCATGGCAGCCTAACCCCGGCAGAGGCTCCACCTATCGACGCGGAAACTCTGTTCAGACGACCGGGACCAGTTCTAAGATCTCATAGCGACCGTCGTTCGTTCATTGGCGGCTCTGATGCCCGCACCATCATGGGAGCGATGAAAGCGCGCTCATACGACTGTGGCGGGAAAAGCGGGGCGAGGTCGAGTCCGAGGATCTGTCGAGCAACCTCGTCGTGCAGCTTGGGACCGTGACCGAGGACCTCAATCGGCGGTGGTACGAACAGAACACGGGCCAGGTTATAACCGAGGTGCAGCGGCGGGTGGTTCATCCGGTTAAACGCTGGATGGCGGCCACCCTGGATGGAATGGTGGAGGGGACCGGCGCAGTATTCGAGGCCAAGTTCATGCTGCCGTGGTCCTTTTCGGAGGAAGCTGCGGCGGAGAAGCACATGGCCCAGCTGCAGCACAACATGTGGGTCACAGCCTCAAGAACGGCTGTGCTGTCCATCATCACCGGCGGCAAATGGGTCGAAATGATCATTCCGGCAGATCCGCTTTACCAGCATGTCCTGCTCACCGCCGAGAAGAAGTTCTGGCGCTGTGTCGAGACCGGCGAGACGCCGCGCCTGTTTGGGGCCGAACCGCCACGGCCACGGCTGGAGGCGGTTCGCATCGTCGACATGAGTGGGTCCAACGCATGGGCGGAATTTGCAGCCGTCTATTGCCGCACCCGTTCGGCCCATCAGGAACATGAAGGCGCCAAAGCCGAGCTCAAGAAAATGGTGCCGGAGGATGCGAAGGAAGCCACCGGCCACGGTTTGCGCGCCAAGCGTTCGAAATCCGGTGCCATCAGCTTTGACCTGATGGATACGGAGGTAGCCGATGCATCGCTCCAGTGAATCCATTGGCGCCATTGCGGCCGCATTGGCCAAAGCCCAGGGCGAGCTCACTAATCCCGAGAAATCACTGACCGCCACGATCCGCTCGCCATTTCCTAACGAAGGCGAAAAAAGCTTTCGTTATGCCTCGCTGGCCAGCGGCCTTGATATCGTTCGAAAAAGCCTTGGCCAGCACGAGATCGCAACCATCCAGACCACCGCTATTGACCACGACTCCGGCCAGATCCGGCTGACCACGCTGCTGGCCCATGCTTCCGGCGAATGGATTTCGTCAGATTGGCCGGTGTGCGCCATCAGCGAGACCGCTGCTGCGCATCGGATGGGAGCGGCCCTAACCTACGCTCGTCATTATGCGCTGTTTGCGCTGGTTGGCATTGCCGGCGAGGATGACCTCGACGCTCCGGACATTCTCGCCGAGCCGGCTGCGGCGGCTGATACGCAGAGCAGTGCCAAGCGTCCGAACGGCTCAATCCACAAGCCGCGACCGCCAAGAACGGTCCTTGCAGCCGATCCCTCTGCCGCGCTGCGCGACCAGTTGATGGCCGAGATCCAAAACCTCACAGATGGAGAGGAGATTGCGCTGTGGGCGCACCGATGCTTAGCGGCCAAGAACATGCTCACGGCCGATGACTCGCGCGCCGTTGAGACCGCCTGCGAGATCGTGTTCAGCGCCTTGCATCTCGATGTCGATGAGCTTCAACAAGCTCCACCGACGCAGCGGCAAGCGGTGCAATGAGTGGAAGGGATAGTAGCATCCTCTCGATGACCCCCGAAAACTCAAGACCAGACGTGGAGGACGGGGTGACGCCGCTGCGCAAAGAGATCCGACGCCGCAACAAGGCCCACTTGGCACTTGTATGCTCGCAGCCCTGCCTGGCTTGCCAGACTTCGCCCTGCGATGCCCATCATCTGAAATTCGCCCAATCTAGATCGCTTGGACGCAAGGTCAGCGACGAATTCACGGTACCGCTGTGCCGCAATCACCATAATCAGCTGCATCGTCACGGCAACGAAAGGGCGTGGTGGGCCAACATGCAGATTGACGCGATCAAAGCGGCAAAGGAGCTTTGGGCGCTAACCTCGCTTCAGGCGGACCCAACGAGCGACCGCCAGACCGCGGACACAATGAGACAACCCAGGCGGAGCACCAAGCGTGAGTCTGCCCACGGTTCAGAAACCATTTTGTCAACAAATGCCGTCGGGCGCTCAGACTCATGACCTCGTTTCGACAAATGGAGGCCAACCGACGCAATGCCATCAGAAGCACCGGTCCCAACACATTTCGCCGCGACCGGTGTTTGCCCTTGGGTTGTGTTTCGGCTGGATGTAGCCGCCGACGGTCCGCCGTTCAGCTACGTCAGCGGCCTCACGTTCGACCCCGGCGCCCACGTTAACCGCCGGAATCGATCTTGAGGCTACTCTGCGGCTACCGGTCTAGAAGAGGATGATCAAAAAGGCTGCGATGAGTTGTGGCAAGGCAAACGGTTTTACTTGTAAATCGGGTCGGCTCGCACCGGCAGCGCCTCAGGCTCAGGAGGGGTGCGCATTGCGAACATGCGACTCCGATAAAGCGCTAGCGCCCCAATCGACGTCATCACAATAACACCATTACGCGAAGGCATTAGCTAAGCCCTTAGGCTCTGAGAGAGGCCTTGCCGACGCCCTTAATAGCACTAGAATTGGATTCGCGAAACGGCTCCACTTCCCGCGCAAGATCGATGCACACCAAACCCAGAAGAGTACAACCGATGTCGACCGCACTTCGAATTCTCGCTGTGTCAGCCTTCTTGATCACCGACGTGGTCATGTTGACCGTCCCCGCTGCGGCAGCATCGCTCGACGAGCCGCTCCCAATCGCAAAAGCCGTGCCCAGGGCGACGCCGCCCGTCTACCGGATAGCAAGAGTTTGGCGTTATGGCTGGCATGCTCCCAGTGAGCTGATCGCCGGCGTGCGAGGCGCTAGTCCGTTGGCTGTACCATTCTATGGTTTGGGCTGGTATCCTGGACCCGCTCATTACTACGGTCCGCGACCTGCGCTGTGTTGTCGGGGAAGAGGGGATGCGGTGATCTCTGTCAGGTATTAGCTCACGTTCGGGAGCCGGAGATCGAGATCGGCTAAGCGCGCACAGCTGCCACGGCTCGACGCACCGGTCAGGGCAGTGTACTATCAAAAGAGACGGCAGCAGACTTTCAATCCTGGCGCGACCGGCGGGACTGGACGGGCGCAAATACGGATGCGGCAAGCCCGCTATCGCGCCCCACATCTTCGTCAAGAACTCTGGACGAGTGCCATGGCAGGGCCGCGATGGTGGAGCACGCTCGAGTAACACGCTACATACAAGTTCGTCATTGATCTTCAAACCATCTCAGCCGGCTTCTTTGTCGACGAATGCTTTCGTCGCAAAGCGTGCTGAGGGTGCCAGAAACGTTTCGTTACCCTCGCGATGACCACCGAAGAGCCCCACCTTGACGGGATGTAGAATTCCTACCATAGCGTCGCACTGTTGAAGCAAAAAGCGACCTCCTCCGCTGGGAGATGGGCACCAATGTGCGAACGGGCTGCAGGATCGGCGGCGTAAACCTCAAATATTTCGCATTTCGCTGGTTCCTCGGTCGGAGACCGAACTGACAAAAATTTTCACCAATAATGATTATATTTTTCGGGAATGGGGTGTTTTGTTGCGCGGAGTCAAATTGCCATGGACGACGCTCGCCTTCATCGGCCGCCTGCTGCCTGCCTCTATTGCAGGGTCCTTTTTCGAAATACCAAGCTGCCCGCCGGTTCTCAAAGCTTTTTGCCGCCTACCTGCCCCAAATGCGGGCTTGTTCAGCCATTCGCCTCCTGCGAACCGCCGTTGAGCGAGCAGGAAGAACGGAAACTGCTCTCCGACCGGATCGACTTGCTTAATCGGCGACTAGCCTCCTTGGAAAGTCCATTGTTCCGGCCTTGATCGCGACGCCAAGCAGTCTGCCACCCGCCAAGACATCGTGCGCGATGAAAAGGGACAGGAACAGCCGACGGAAAAAGGGCGCGCTCGGCAGGTCAATCGGAAGAACCCGGTAGGTCGATCGGAAGAATCGGGATTACAATCCGGGCGCCGCTAATATCGGTAACCGACGCCGGTATCGGCGGACCTCACCTCTCATCGTCCGGATGTGCCGACTGGACTGAAGCAAGGTTGCAACTCCCGCTCGAAGCCGAATGCCGGAAATCTATCGGGATTCCGCCATATTTTGATGCATACTTAAGGAAAAGAATCTAGAGGTTTAACCCGAGACGCTCCGGCGTAAAGTCTTTCGGAGTAACGGCAGTGGCAGTTGAAGTGAAGCCCACGCCTAACCTTTCCCATGGTTCCAGTTCGCAGCCTGCCCGACTTCGAGTGATCCGCGGGGAATTGTCGCCGGACGTTCTTGCGTCGAGAACTTCGAACGGCGATCTGGATAGGTCGATCGAAGGCAGCATCGCACAAGCTTCGGTAATGTGGCTGCTTCACCGCGGGTTGGAGGTGGTTCAAGATCGTGGCGAATCTCTCGAGCAGCAAATCGTCCAGTTTAGCTCCGCTGTCTTTGATGCAATCGGAACTAGCTATCCGATGTTACGAAATGCCGGACAAGAGCGCCTCTGGCTTATTTATTTCAAGGGACTGTTGACCGCAAATACCCATCCGCATGAAGAGATGGTGTCGGCACTTCGTAATATTGCTTCTAGGAGCGGCTTCGGAGGCTTGCCTCCGCTCTCGAAGGGGCCGGGAGAGACCACGAAGCCTACCCCTGGCCACGCTTCAGACGTCGAAGCTTTAGAGCAGATCGCCCGCAGTTTGGAGCAAAGTCACAGCACCTTTGAGACATGACCGGATGCAGACGAGCCGAGAATCGCGTGGCGCGGCGATTCGATCTTCATCGCGCTGGTGCCTCTCGCCGCTTACAAACCCCTGGGACCCAGAAACGGTTCTGCAACCAATTATCGGCACCGCTGATTGGGTATCCAAGGCACAGTCACGCCGAATAATCCAGCCAGACTAACGCAAGATGGCGCAAGAGCTCGTCTCTCCGCAGCTAGGGCAACAACCGAACGCTAGCGGCCCGGCCTAGACTAAGCCGCTGCTTTCTTTATGGGATCCCATTTGGGTTCGTTCTGCCAATTTTCAGGAAGTGCAACTAAAGTGCTAATACATAATTACTACACTTTTTGGTTAAGCCGTCACTTTCCAAACACCCTGAGCATGTTGCGAGAAGGTCATCCCGCAGCTCTGCTCAAAAAATATACTTCTTCAGCTTTGAATGGGAGCGCTGCGAGTAGCGTTCGAGCGCCGCGAGCCACCCAACGCGAGCGGGCCGGAGAACCTAGCGATCGCGGTCTTCCTTTCCGTTCGGGCTTCCATCCCAGCCGCCATTTCCGTAACCGTTGTTTCCCTTCCCGCCAGAGTGCGCGATGGCCGTGGAGTTTAAGGATGTTGATAGCAGGAGCGTAACGGCCGGCGGTGTAACTGCTGCGAATTTTCCGCAGGCGGCAAGGAACTTCCGTCGATCGGCGGCGGAGGCGACTTCGGCTTCGTTCTCTGGATCGGGCATGGGAACTTTCCTTTTTGACTCGCTAGAAACGAACAACTTTCCTTTTTGATAGCCAGAAACGAACAAAGCCAAACAAATCGAGGCCAATAATTGTTCAAAGCCTCTCAGGTTCTACATTAAGGCACTTTAAAGTTGCACAGTCAAATTACATTTAGTTGAATTTGATAATTGAAAATCGTTTCTTCGATGCTGGGAATGCCCGCCGGCTTCCAATTTCATTATGGCAAGCTGTCTATAACTCTGGATCGAAGGGGTGGACGGTGCAGGAGATGAATGACAACTTAATGGCCCGCGGATTTACGAGCGCATTTCCCCATCCTCTGGACGCCGGACAAGTGATATGACGCGCCCCCAAGCCGCCCTCCCACTCGATCTTTCTCGCATTTTGCGTCCGGCGGCGGGGGCATCATTCTCGCTGCTGGACGACCGGCCAGTCCTGTTCAGCGAAACTGCTCAAAAGATTTATGAGCTTAATCAGATGGCCGCATATATCTGGTGCTGCCTTTTGGACCACAAGCCGGCGGAGGCGATCTGCGAAGATCTGACAAAATTTGGGTTAGAACGCGTCGCGGCACGAAATCATGTGCACCAGGCCCTGCAAAACTGGTTCAAGCTGGGGTTGCTCGAGGTTGATTGGGGACTGAGCGAAACTCACTCCTTTGCTGTGAGCGTCGGAAAGCTTGCGGTCCATATTCAGACTTCGAGCGAACGGCTGACCCAACTTCTGATCCCGCTGTTTAGCCAAAACAGCGCCACCGACGAGATCGGAGATACATTCGAGGTTGTTGAAATCGATCGTCAGGTCCACATTTTTCACAATAAAACCTGTGTCGCGCGATGCGCTATCAACGAGCTGGTTCCTACCCTTAAAGCCCAGATCACCGAGCAAATCATGCTCAAGAGTTCCCCTGATGTAGCGTTCCATGCGGCTTGCCTGCTGTCAGGTGGAAAGGGCCTGCTCGTAAGTGGCCGCCCTGGTGCGGGCAAGACCACGCTTGCGGTCCATTTGATGGAAGCGGGCTTTGAGTATGCCGCCGACGATGTTGTCTTGATCGCGCCCGATGGACGCGCGACGGGCGTTCTGTTAGCACCAGCGCTTAAATCAGGCGCATGGGCGATGATCGAGAAGTTCCGTCCTGATTTTTGCAAATCCGCCGTGCACAGCAGACCGGACGGCAAACGCGTGCGATATCTGAACGTCCCACGCACCATCCGCAACGGCAGCGTGCCGGTAGGCTGGATTGTCTTTATCAAACGAGCATCGAATGTCCCGGCGAAACTTGCGCCGCTCGGGCAATTGGAGACAATAAGCAGGATGATAGATGGCTCGTATTCGCCGAACGGAAAACTGACCCATCAGGGGTTTCACGCAATCAAGCGGACCTTGGCCGACGCCAAATCATTCGAACTACAGTATTCGGATGCGGCTCAAGCGCGCGACGCCATTGTTGATCTTTGCGATGGCTAATCACAGCCGCTCCCTCACCCAACTATGTGAGTGTTTTCGGGGCTGCGTTCCGAGGCACGCGGACTGGGTGTCCCTGCTCGGTCTGGCCAACCAAACGCTGACAACTCCCGCTTTAAAGGAGTTTGCCACCCGCTTCAAAAACCAGATTCCCGAGGATGTCTACCTCTACATTCGGGAAATGTTCGAGCGCAATGTGGTGCGCAATGACCGCCTCGCCGCTCAGCTGGCTGAAACGGTCGCGGCAATAAACGATCGGGGCGTGACACCCGTATTGCTAAAGGGCGCCGCTGTGCTTGCGACGGCGCCTCGAGCGGACCACGGTTTAAAGCTGATGTGTGACCTAGATATCATGGTTTGGCCCGACCAGATCGAGCCGACTTTGGAAGCACTGTTTGCCCTAGGTTACACCGTGCACTATCAGAGCCCGCCAGATGCTGGAAACTGGCACATGGACCTGAAAAGACCAAGTGACGTGGGCATGATCGATTTGCATCGGGCTCCTCCCGGACCCGCATTTTTTTACCTCCCGTCTGGTGATGTGAAGCAGCATTGCAAAATTACGCATATCGGCCGAGGATCGGCCTACATTCCGTCTGCAACCTATCGAGCTCTGATCCTGACAATCCACGATCAGTTTCAGGATTCTGATTATTGGACTGGTAACATCGATATGCGGCACCTTCTAGAATTGCGAGATCTAGCTCATTCGCCTGAGGGCATCGACTGGACTCTGCTGGCGTCTTTCACCCCAAACAAACTTGGGAGAAACGCCCTCGAAACTCACCTCGTCGCGCTGTTCTCCCTGCTCGCAGTCGATGTTCCCGCTCGTATGCGCACCCGATTTATTCCTCGCCTTCAGCATCGACGGCGGTTAGCTCAGGCGAGACTGCCGCTTTTGCGTCAGGCGCTGTTGCCCATCGCTGTACTAAATTACCGAAATTATCGCGAGGGGCTCGGCGCGTCGAATAAGAAAGGAACGATTGTCGGCGACCGCAAATGGGCGCTCCCGAAAAGCGATACCTTGGGCTGGCTGCTGTGGCTATCTCGCGAGCGTCGCGCGGGCAAGGTCTAGTCTAGCCGCCTGAGGAAACAGGCTCAAAAGAAAACTCCTTCCGCATTCACCTACGGAGAAGCGGGCGATCGACGGAGTTGGTCGCCTTACGCAGCCGACCGCATATGGCGATGAAACCGGCTGGGTTGGGCAAGATAGCCGAGCGCCGACTGCGGGCGCTCAGGGTGCAGTGCCACTTCACCGAAACGGTGGCAAGTTCCACCGCGATGCCTATTCGGACGGAACATCGTCTGCGGTTATTGAATACCGCAATTCGTGTTCGGCAATGCCTATTAAATTTAAATACGCAAAACTGCTATTAAATGCCGGCCATTTCTATTAAAATACCGGGAATTCTGTGTAGGATCGTCTGAAAGCACGCGAGACTTCTCATGGAGCTTGCGAAACCAATTGAACTGGCTCCCAAAAACGGGGACTTCGTTGTCCTGCAGGACGGATGCTCAGGTTCTTGGGAAGTGGGCCGCTGGGCCCTGGAAAGTAGCAGCTGGGTTCAACTCGACGACAAACCTCTACGAATTTTTCCAACACACTGGGTGCCTGTCTCCGGTGATACTGCTGGCTCGGAGAATACTGAAGGTTTGTCATTTCTCGTTCCCCCGACCCAAAACATGGAGTCCCCGCCAAAACGGCGTCGTACTCTTTTCATCCTGGCTTTCACGGTCGCAGCGATCCTTATTGGTGGGTACGCCGTTTTTGATTTTGGCTTCACAGGGGCTGGACCCGCCAAAGATTCGAGCTTCGATAAAATCGTCGGTTCGGCAACCGAGCTGAAACGGGAGGTTTCCGGGGAGCGAGATGCAGCAAATCCTATTGTCCGCGATCTCGCTGCTACTCGCGAGGAGATCGCGGTTCACATTGGATTTGAAGAGGCCCTGCAAGCAGAGGCACTGGAAGCCAAGCGAGTTGCGGATGCCAAGCAGAGGGAATTGAAGCAGGCGCTCGATAAAAGTGAGGCAAGGGCTGAAGCACTTTCACGCGAGCTCACATCCGTTCGCGAGAATATCGCGTCGGTCAGCAAACCTTTCAACGAGAACGTCGTTGCTCAAGACGACCCTTCGCCAACCGCGCGGCTCCGCCGTCCTGCCCAGGAGTCGAACGCTGTACCTGGGATAACTGGCGTTGTGCCGGTCACACACAGCCTGGATGAACTAACGGCAGGAACGCCGACCGTTTCCGACACGAGCAGCGCCCCCATATCGGCTGCGCCCTATGATCCGCTAGTTGAGCCTTTGCGACCGCCAGCGCAACCACTTTCCTCTGCTGATGAGGCAAGACTTGTTGCTCGTGCGGAGTCTCTGATTAAGCAATCTGATTTTTCCGGAGCACGGCTCTTGCTCGAGCATGCTTTGGAAAAAGGCAGCGCGCGCGCAGCCTTCATGATGGCCGAAACCTACGATTGGCGAATGCTTCGCACATTGGAGGCGTATGGCGTCCGTGGGGATACCGAAAAGGCACGGCAACTTTATGAATTGGCCGCGGTAGCCGGCATCGAGAACGCGCAGGAACGGTTGGAAGCGCTGAAATCAAGTTCGAAGCCCTGACGCGGTGTGTCTGGGGGAAGAAAAAGAGGCGCCACATAAAGGAGAGCGCGCGAGCCGGGACGCACTAATCGCTGGTTCGCTGAAGGTTTTGATCTTGAGCATTACCGAGCTGACGCCCGGCGTAGAAGTCGTCTCATGATTCAATGGAATGGATATTACAATGGCGTTCGTAGCAAGACTTGCGGCTGTTGTGATCGTTACTTTTTTGCTTTGCGGTTCAAGTGGCGCCCAATCCCGTCGATCGCAGAATGTCTCGCAGGCTCCATCAAGCATCCCCGCTGACGCGCAGATAAAACAGCGGCTCAATGCGTGGACGGTAGGTTTGGCCGGAGGTCTTCTCGAGGGCGCACCCATCCGCCTCGCAACTGACATGGCTCGGGTCGTGAATGATGGCGGTGTTATGCATGTTCTCCCGATCGTAACCCGTGGTCCCACCGAGAATGTCAACGATCTCCTGTATCTCAAGGGTGTGGATGCGGCAATCATCAATAGCGACTCGCTTGAGGAATACAAATCCCAAGTTCCGCAAATTCACCAGCGAATTACTTACATAATAAGCTTGTTTCCCTCCGAACTGCACATATTCGTCCGCCCTGAGATTCAATCACTCCAGGACCTCATTGGCAAGAAGGTCAACTTCAATACGCAAGGTACCGCAGCCGCCTATTCCGGTCCCCTGATCTTCAGTCGCCTCGGTCTCGATGTCGAAAAAACATTCATCCCGCATCCCGTAGCGCTGGAGCAAATGAGGCGTGGAGAGATTGCCGGCGTAGTTTTTGTGACATCGAAGCCAGTCGATGCTTTTCTGAAGGGCAGATGGGAAGCCGGGTTCAAGTTCCTACCCGTCGATTACGGTTCGCAATTCGAGGATTATTATCTTCCATCGTATCTTGACTCGACGGACTATCCAAACCTCGTCGGTAAAGGCGAGCGGATCGCCACGATTGCCGTGCCCACCATCCTCACCGCGTACAATTGGCGTCCTGGCTCGGATCGGTATCGGCGCGTTGCGCGCTTTGTTGACGATCTCTTCAGCCGAGTGGATAAATTACAGGCGCCCGGTTTCGACGCAAAATGGAAGGACCTCAATCTGAGCGCAAAGATTCCGGGCTTGGAACGTTTTCGGGCGGCTCAGGAGTGGATTGACCGGTCGAATACCGCGAAACGAAATGAGCCTCGGTGATGCGGGTCCCGCCTGTTGCCATCCCGATTGTTGTTATGGCGCTCCCGATTTTAAGCCACGCGGTCGGTGCGGAACCAGAGAACGATGCGATTACAAGACTGAAATCCTGTTTCCAGTTGGATCGGGCCGAGCAGGTCGAATGTCTGGAGAAACTTTCGCGCGAATTGCCCGATAGAAATGTTCAAAGTTCCGGGCAACCGGCGAAGGGAACCTGGGTCATAAGCGAAACAACGTCACCTGTAGATTATAGCCCTATGATCACCGCGGCGACCCTGTCCCAGTCGAACGCGAAGGATGCACCTGCTACCTTTGCTATTCGCTGTCGCGGGCAACGCACTGACCTAGTGGTCAGCACGGAAGGATCGTGGCGTGGGTCGCGCGTCAACGAGCTACAGGTCGATTACAGGATCAACGACCAGCCCGTAGTCAGGATGCAGTGGATTGCATCCACGGACGGACGTACTGCTATCTTCAAGGACGATGTCATCCGATTTTTACGGTCCCTGCCGGATGGGGGGCAAATAACAATCAGCGTGTCCGATGGGGGGAGCTCAGCGCACGAAGCGACATTTCAACTTGCCGGATTGGATGCCATTCGGCAGAAAATCGGAGTGACATGCAAATGGCCGCCGGCAGCGGACAGAATATCGCCAGCGGGACGCTAGCGTCTGATTCAACTGACTTGAATCAGACTCTAGCGCTTTTTCCATTTTCATGGAATCAAAACCGAAGCGCACCGCTTTTCGTTTTGGTCTACACGCGCCTCATCAAGAGATGTGTGCTCGAGGGCTGGCCATGCAATTTTTAGGCCTTGCAGCGCGCGCTCGCTGCGTTGGAAATTGGATCGGCGATCGACCCGGAACGGACTCAGTCTAGGGATATCATGGCGCGCATATTGATCACAGGAGGGGCCGGCTACGTTGGTAGCCACTGCGCCAAAGCACTCGCTGCAGCCGGGCATAAGGGTATCGTATTCGATAATCTTCTGTTTGGTCATCGGAACTTCGTCCGTTGGGGAGAACTGGTCGAGGGCGATATTCGCGATAGCGTGGCGCTCGATGCGGCTATTTCGGCGCATCGGATCGACGCGGTGATGCATTTCGCGGCCCTTGCCAATGTTGGCGAGTCAGTATTGGCGCCAGGCCGCTGTTACGACGTTAACGTGCACGGCACGCGGGTGCTGCTGGACGCCATGGTGCGCGCTGGCGTCCGTGCCATCGTATTTTCGTCGAGCTGTGCAATTTATGGCGAGCCGGATGGCATGCCGATTGTTGAGGGCACGCGCCTTAATCCGATCAATCCTTATGGTTTCACCAAGTTC
>WNFT01002099.1_pt1 | contig 17009 bp, 20 predicted proteins | sample 5400191 | NCBI WGS metagenome assembly WNFT01 (sample SAMN13153359, study PRJNA577476) | soil metagenome | isolation source: 80 cm saprolite under Madrone tree | place: USA:California | collected 2016-06-14 | reverse complement strand
CCCGATGTTGAGGCGGCTCGTCGTGGTAAAACGGTTGCTGAAATCGTCGGCAAGAAGCGAGCCGAACGTATCGCTGCTGAGGCTGCTAGCGCTGCTGAGCAGGCCGCTGCTGCCCGTGAGGAAGAGGCTCGTGAGAGCAGAGCCACGGCAGGCCGCCGGGGACCAGGTGACCGTGAGCGCCGCGGTGGCGGTGGCGGTGGTGAACGCCGTGAGCGTGGTGAGCGCCGCGGTGGTGGTGAACGCCGAAGATCGTCGTGACACTGGCATGACGTGACGTGCTCGATAAATCGGCACTCTACGGTAGGGGTCGATTTATCGGCAAGGGAGTAAACAATGGCAAAACTGCGTATAAAGTGGGTCAAAAGTACTATTGGCTATGCAAAAGACCAGCGGGCAACGATCCAATCTCTGGGATTTCGCAAACTGCAACAAACAATTGAGCGCGAGGATCATCCTGCCGTGCGTGGCATGATTCACAAGGTCAGGCACTTAGTGCAGGTAGAGGAGGTAGCTTAATGAAACTTTCCGATTTGCGACCGGCTCCAGGTTCGCGCAAAACGGCGCGACGGGTTGGCCGTGGCCATGGCTCCGGGCGGGGTAAGACCGCAGGCCGTGGGACAAAAGGTCAGAAAGCCCGTACCGGTGGCCATATTCATCGCGCATTTAATGGTGGCCAGACCCGCCTATCCAAACGCCTACCATTCCTGCGCGGTCTGGGCAATAGCAATGCCCCCTTCCGTGACGAATATGCGATCATTAATGTAGCTGATCTTGACCTGTTTGAGGCGGGGGCTCAGGTAACGCCCGAGGCTCTGGTGGCACACGATCTGATCTCCGCTGCCGAGGGTCGCGGGCTGCTGAAAATCCTGGGCGACGGTGAGCTAGATCGTGCGTTAACGGTGCGTGCTCACAAGTTCTCTGCCAGTGCCAAGACGAAGATCGAGGCCGCTGGTGGGACTGTTGAGATCATTGCAGTCAAGGTCTATGAAAAGACTAAGCGGCGTAAAGATGAGCGTGCAAACCGTGTATAGTAGGCATGGCGACCGCAAGGGCCCACCCATCCCCATGGCACCACCCTCGCCACTACTATACACGGGCTTGGCGGCCCCAACGTCGTATAGTAGTGGCGAGGGTGGCTGGGTGGGGCCGGGTGGGCCCTTGCGGTCGCCATGCTGGGGCTGTTGCGGGGCATGCCCCCGCCCTATTAAGTGAAAGGAGACTCCCATGTGGGAACGACTGCGTAGTATATGGACGGTTCCCGATCTACGTAATAAGATTCTCTTCACACTGGGAATATTGTTAGTATACCGCATCCTGGCTCATATTCCTGTTCCCTTGACGCATCAGGAACAACTAAATCTGGCGAACCTGGTGAGCAATCCTAAGAGCCAGGACCTGAGTCAGTTGCTAGGCCTGTTGGATGTTTTCTCTGGTGGGTCCTTACAACAGTTCTCGATTGTGGCCATGGGAGTCTATCCCTACATCACTGCAACTATCGTGATGCAACTGCTGCAACCGATTATTCCAGCGTTGCAAAATCTCTCACAAGAAGGCGAGGCTGGGCGTCTGCGCTTTAGCCAGATCACTCGTATGATTGCAGTACCGTTGGCCTTCCTACAGGCGTTGGGCCAGGTTGCCCTGTTTGTAAATGCCAATGTGCTTGATCCGAATACGTTTAACCTCCTCGGTCCGCAATGGTTGCAGACGCTGGCTATTCTGATGACATTAACCGCGGGCACTATCATTCTGGTCTGGCTAGGCGAGTTGATCACGGAGAATGGTATTGGCAATGGCGTCTCGTTGATCATCTTCGGTGGTATCGTCAGTCGTATCCCAAGTTTTGTCCAGCAGGGCCTTCTCGCAGGCTCCTCTACCGGTGGGAGCAACGGCCCCGTCAGCATCGGCATCTTCTTGTTGATTGGCCTGGTAACCATCTTTGGCATCGTTTATGTCTATCAGGGGCAGCGACGTGTGCCGGTCCAGTATCCAACGAAGCGCATGGTGGGACGCGGAATGTTAGTCGGCTCCGCACAGACGACCTACATTCCTCTGCAAGTGAACAGTGCGGGCATGATCCCGCTCATCTTTGCGCAGTCCATACTGATCTTCCCGGCCGTACTGGCACGTTACCTGTCTGCAAGTCCCACCCCCTGGCTGCGCGATTCTTCACTGTGGGTGGCGACCTACCTGGTCAACCCCTCACTGTGGTGGTACGCGGTTGCCTTTGGCGTGTTGGTAGTCATGTTCACCTTCTTCTACGCGACCGTGTTGTGGCAGCAACAGAACATCCCTGAAAACTTACAGAAGCAAGGAGCGTTCATTCCAGGGTATCGACCAGGTGAACCGACGCGCAAGCACATGGAGGGCATCCTCTATCGTATTACGCTTGGTGGAGCACTCTTCCTGGGAGTGGTGGCGGCGTTGCCTTATCTCTCACGTGTCGGAGGCAACCAGTTGCTCAGTAGTACGTCCGTGTTGATTGTCGTAGGCGTTGTCCTGGATACCGTCAAACAACTTGAAGCGCAGATGGTCATGCGTAACTATTCGGGCTTCCTCTCATAGAGGACCTGGTGAGGATTGGCCTGCATGCACCGCACGGCCGACTCCGCCAACATGCATCTTCCAGTGGAGGGAAACGTGAACATTATCCTGATCGGCGCTCAGGGATCAGGGAAGGGGACACAGGCCGAGATGCTAGAGCAGACGCTCGGTTTTCCCCATGTGTCCAGTGGTGACCTGTTCCGTAAAGCATTTGAGGAGAAGACCGAGTTAGGCCTTCGAGCCAAAGCGTACCTTGATCGAGGAGAGCTGGTGCCTGATGACATCACGGTGGCAATGGTGCTCGGCCGTCTTGAGGAGCCGGATTGTCGTTCAGGTGTCGTGCTAGACGGATTTCCGCGCAATGTCGCCCAGGCGAAGGCGCTGGATAAAGGTTTACAGGAGGTAGGACGACAGATTGATCTCGCGATCTATCTGCACGTTCCGCGTGAGGAACTCCTCCGCAGGCTCGCGGGGCGTTACATCTGTCGGGCCAACCAGCACGTGTATAATATCCATTCGCACCCGCCAAAAGTGCCAGGAATCTGCGACATTGATGGAAGTGAACTGTACCAGCGCTCCGATGACACCGGTGAGGCAGTACAGCGGCGGTTAGATATCTTCTTCAGCGAGACCTTTCAGCTGCTCGATTACTACGGGAGCCAGCACAAACTGCGAGAAGTCGACGGTAACCAGTCTATTGACCAGGTGCAAGCAGCCTTATTGAAGACCATCAGCGATGGATAGCTCCTCAGAGAGGGTGCAGGGGGACGCAGACGCCGTCTGGGGGACGGTGTGCCCTTGCCGGGGCGCGGGGTGTCCCCGCTTCTCTCCTCCTGCCGCCTTCGGCTGCGCAAGAGGCTGAATGGTTACCACAAAAGAAATCTAAATAGTTACATGGCAGTAATCTTAAAATCGAAAGAAGAGCGCGAAAAGATGCGCGTGACCGGTCACATCGTTGCAGAAATACTGGCCGAAATGCGTTTAGCAATACGCCCTGGTATCACCACGGCTGAACTAGACAAGATTGCCGTCGCCGGTCTCGAACAGCATGGAGCCAGGTCTGGTACTTTCAAGTATCGTGGTTATCCTGCATCGGTCTGTACGTCTGTAAATGATGAGATCGTACACGGTATTCCCGGCAAGCGTGTCTTGCAGGAAGGCGACATAGCCAGTCTCGATTTCGTCGCCTCCTACAACGGCTGGTACGCTGACTCGACCATCACCGTGCCGGTCGGGACGGTCTCGCCGCAGGTGCAACGTCTGCTCAAGGTGACGCAGGATGCACTCTACCGGGGCATCGCGGCAGCACGCGCTGGGAACCGATTGCAAGATATCAGCCGGGCAGTACAACAGCATGTTGAGGCAGCAGGCTTCTCCGTGGTCCGCATGTATGCCGGGCATGGCGTCGGGCGTAGCATGCATGAGGACCCCCAGGTGTTCAACTATATTGAGCCGGGACAACAAAACCTCGTGCTCAAGCCCGGTATGGTCCTTGCCATAGAACCGATGGTCAACATGGGCAAGAAAGAGACGAAGGTCCTCCCTGATAAATGGACGGTGGTCACTGCGGATGGCAGTTATGCCGCACACTTTGAACACACGGTTGCCATCACAACAGGAGATGCAGATATCTTAACGCTATAGATAACTACTCAGGACTCCTCACCACCTTCGGTGGTTCGCAAGAGATTGTTTGCTGCGGGCTTGGCCGCCTGCGGCGGCCAAGCCCGCAGCAAACAAGACGCGAGCCGCCGCAGGCGGCGAGGAATCAGACACCAGAGTTGTTACCGTTATAGACATGCAGGAAGACCCCCAGGAACCTCTTGCGGGCGCCTGGCATATATGGTATAATTCACAGTTGGCAGCAGCAGGGTCAACTGCTGCCGTTTTTCACTCTTAGGAGCATACATTTGAAGTAGCAGCGCCGGATCAGAAAGGATGTTATGGCGAAGAAGGACGAAATTGAGGTAGAGGGAAAGGTACTCGAAGCCCTCCCTAATGCCATGTTTAAGGTTGAAATTGACGAGCAACACCAGATCCTTGCGGTCCTCTCAGGAAAGATGAGGATGAATTTTATTCGGATCGTGCCGGGCGACAAGGTGAAGGTCGTGCTCTCACCCTATGACTTGACGCGAGGCCGCATAACATGGCGTGTTCCGGTAAGGTAAAGTAAAGTATCATTATTCTCTTGATTCATGTTTTTTCTTCTTGTGAAGTGGACATCTTTCTCGATTGGGAACAAGCCAGCTAAAAGAGCAGCATAGACGAGCATTTATCTATGTCGTGAGGAGGGCATATCATGAAAGTACGCGCCTCGGTAAAACCGCGTTGTGAGCACTGCAAGGTCATCCGCCGCAATCGTGTGGTGATGATTATCTGCAGCAAAGATCCGAAGCATAAACAGAGGCAGGGGTAGTCAGGGGTCGGTATCACAAAAACGGCCGCCCCGCAAGGGGATTTTGAAACTGGAGGAAAAGATGGCTAGAATCGCCGGCGTTGACATCCCACGTGACAAACGAGTGGAGATTTCGCTGACATACATCTACGGAATTGGCCTTACGACGAGCCGCAAGATTCTGGAACGCGCTCGCGTTGACGCGAATACGCGGGTACGGGACTTGACCGAAGAAGAAGTCAACCGTCTCCGTGAAGTAATCGACCGCGAACACAAGGTCGAAGGGGACTTGCGCCGCGAAGTCGATATGAATATCAAGCGGCTGATCGAAATTGGCTGCTATCGCGGCATGCGCCATCGCCGAAACTTGCCGGTGCATGGGCAGCGTACACGCACGAACGCACGTACGCGCCGTGGGCCTAAACGGACCGTCGCGGGTAAAAAGAAAGCTGTGGCTAAGAAGTAATGTGAAGAGTTACAAAGTAATGTAACGCCAGGAGACATATATGGCAGCAGATAAAAAGAAACCAACGGGTAAGCCCAGGCGGCGTGAGCGCAAATCCATCCCGCGTGGGCAGGCTCATATTCAAGCGACCTTCAATAATACCATTGTTACCTTGACCGACCCCAATGGCAACGTGATCTCCTGGGGAAGTGCCGGTGGCCAGGGCTTCAAGGGATCGCGCAAGAGCACTCCTTACGCCGCGCAGGTGACGGCTGATTCGGCGGCACGCAAAGCCATGGAGCATGGCCTGCGGCAGATCGAAGTCTTCGTCAAGGGGCCCGGCTCTGGCCGTGAAGCCGCGATTCGCTCCCTGCAAACCGCGGGCCTGACCATCACTTCGATCGTTGATGTAACACCTATTCCGCACAATGGCTGTCGGCCGCCCAAGCGGCGGCGCGTCTAAGGAGGACTGATTAGATGGCACGTTATACCGGCCCCGTCTGCAAGCTCTGCAGGCGTGAGGGGGTAAAACTTTTTCTCAAAGGCGACAAGTGCATGACCAAATGCACACTGGAGCGCCGCAATACTCGTCCCGGACAACATGGCAGTGGGCGTCCGCGCAAAGCTTCTGGCTATGCGTTGCAATTGCGTGAAAAGCAAAAAGTGCGTCGCACCTATGGCATTTTAGAGCGCCAGTTCCGTAAGCACTTCGATACCGCCGCTCATCGCCCCGGGAAGACGAGCGAAAATCTCATGCAAATCCTTGAGATGCGCCTCGATAACCTGGTGTATCGCCTGGGCTTTGCCGACTCACGTGCTCAAGCGCGCCAGTTGGTTTGTCATGGGCACTTTGCCGTCAATGGCCGCAAAACCGATATTCCTTCATTTATTGCCAAGCCGAACGATGTTATTACGGTCCGTGAGCGCAGCAAAGGCCTGGAGTACTTCAAGACTCGCGCCTTGCTCCTCGCCCAGAAAGGTGTACCGGCCTGGCTCAGCCTGGATGTCAATACCATGACAGGCCGTGTCACCTCCTTGCCGTCACGCACAGACCTCGAATTGCCCTTTGAAGAGCAGAAGGTGGTTGAGTTTTATCAGCGCTAGAGGACCCATGCAAAGATGCTGCTTTGGGCATCCTGCCTGGGGGGCAGGTAACGAGACTCGCTGGCCGCCCTACACTGGTGGATGGGTACAAGCCTTCGCGGCTCTTTACCGAGCCGTTCTAGGGCGCAGAACTCTTGGACTACCAATGTTTCGAGTTTCTGGTGCTAAATCTCTCTAGAGCGCCTTGTCCAGGACACTCGAAGACGCAGACGCCCTCCGGGAGATGGTGTGCGGGGCACACTGTCCCCCAGACAGCGTCTGTGTGGCCCTGGTAGGAGAAGAAAGGCAGGTTAGAACCTTGCTAAATATTACTCTGCCTCGCATTAAAAATACGAAAACACAAGGGAATTATGCGAGCTATGATATTGAGCCTTTAGAGGCGGGGTATGGGATGACTCTGGGCGTGGCCCTGCGGCGCGTCCTGTTGTCTTCGCTACCGGGAGCAGCAGTGACCTCTATTCGCATTGAAGGGGCTCAGCACGAGTTTCAAGACATCCCTCATGTGATGGAGGATGTCACAGACATTGTACTGAACGTGAAGAAGCTGCGCATGCGCTCCTTCTCAGACCATGCAGTCTCAATGCACCTGGAGGTCAGCGGGGAGCGTGAAGTCACAGCAGCCGATATTCAGGCTCCCACCACAGTAGAAATCGTGAACCGTGATCTCCATATTGCAACAATGGACAACGAAAACGCGCATCTCGACATGGAGTTGGTGGTTGAGACCGGTAAGGGCTATGTCCCGGCCGATTCCAAAGAAGACCAGCCCATAGGGGTCATTCCGGTGGATGCGATTTACACGCCGGTGCAAAAGGTCAACTACACCGTTGAGCACACCCGCGTGGGGCAAATGACCAACTTTGATAAAATTGTTCTGGATATCTGGACCGATGGGACCATCACGCCGGATGAGGCCCTGCGCCAGAGTGCTGACATCCTGGTGCGGCACTTCACGCAGCTTGCCAGCTATCGCACAGCTATGGTTGAGCCGGAAAAGGCTCCTCTGAGCAGCATACCCATACCTCCTAAGATTTACGACACACCCATCGAGGAACTTGATCTCTCGGTGCGTGCCTATAACTGCCTCAAGCGCAGTAACATCACAAAGGTGGGACAGGTGCTTTCGATGAATGAGGATGACCTGCTTGGCGTGCGCAACTTCGGTGAAAAGAGCCTGCAAGAGTTGCGAGAGCGCTTGCTCTTGCGCAATTTCCTGCCGAATCCCTACACCAGCGCTGTTGGGGCCGATATGGACGGCGATCAAGAAATGGAGGACTTAAGTTGAGGCACCGCATTGCTGGTAATCGGATGAGCATGCCTGAGCACCGCCGCCGCGCTGCGCGTCGGAACTTAATGGCAGGGCTCATCCGCTATGATCGGATACAAACCACCGAGGCACGTGCTAAGGCCATCCGTGGTCAGGCCGAAAAGCTGATTACTGTTGCTGTGCAAGGGCGTTTAGCCGCTCAGAGGCACCTGGCCGGCGTTGTTTCGGATGCAGAGAAGGCTGCCGAAGTGCTGGCTTTTGCTCGTCGGGGGCGCTTCTCGTTGGGGGCAGCCGTCGCCTCGAATGAGGAACGCGCTGATCAGAACAAGCCACCCTTGACCGACAAAGGGCGCAAATTCCTGGAAAATAAGCTCAAGGCGCGCCGCGAAGAGTTGCTACGCATCATAAGCGACGAAGAGAAAGCGGAGGCTGCGTTGCAGGCAGCATATCAGGCGATGGTCATAGAGCTGCGTGCCCGCCGCCGTATTCTGAAAGAATTGCCGGACGAGCTCGTCGTCAAAAAAATGTTTGAAGAGCTGGCTCCGCGCTACGTGGACCGTCCTGGTGGCTACACCCGTATCACCAAACTGGGGCGACGCCTGGGTGATGCTGCCGAAATGGCGCAGATCGCCCTCGTGTAATCACTCCGGGCAGTGGTGAACCGGGCAAGAGGGCAAGCCCTGCCCCTACATTAAAAATGAAGAATATTGCGTGTGGCATTGAATACGACGGCACCGACTATCACGGCTTCCAACGCCAGCCCGACACCCACGGGCCGACGGTACAGGGAGCGTTAGAGTCGGCGATCGTTCGTATCTCCGGTGAAGTCTCTGTCGTACATGGTGCGGGTCGCACCGACGCGGGAGTTCACGCGAGCGGGCAAGTGGTGCATTTTCACACAGGCTCACATCTGCCGCCCCAGGTTTGGCTACGGGCCCTCAATGCGCTCTTACCGGACGATGTGGCTGTGCGGTGGGCTAAGCAGGTTCCAGAGCGCTTCCATGCACGCTTCAGTGCTCGCGGCCGTTCCTATCGTTATACGGTCTGGAACGACGCCGCACCGACGGCGTTGCTGGCACGTTACAGTTACTATCGCCCGCAGGCGCTTGAGCTTGATGTAATGCACGCAGCTTGCCAGTTGCTACTGGGGCGTAAAGACTTCGGAGCCTTCGGACGCAGTCCTGATGAGACCAATCCGAGGAAACCGGGATCCTGTATTCGTACAATGCTTGATGCACGTTGTACGCGCCAGGACACACGCATCTACTACGATTTTACTGCGGATGCCTTTCTGACGGGCATGGTTCGCAGAATGGTTGGAACACTGTTGCTGGTAGGGCAGAGACGTCTCAGCCTGGATGAGTTTGCTGCTATCGTGCAACGTGCTGATAAGACGCACCCTGGTTCAGCAGCCCCGTCACATGGGCTGTGTCTGGTGCAGGTACATTATCCTGAAGAGTTTGGAGTCATGTTATGATGAAGACATATAGTGCCAAAGCTGCTGACCTGGAACCGCAGTGGTACATTATCGACGCTGAGGGGCAAGTACTGGGTCGCCTGGCGTCGCAGATTGCGCAGATTTTGCGTGGCAAGCACAAACCAACATTTACGCCACACCTCCAGAGTGGTGATTTCGTCGTGGTGGTCAATGCTGCCAAAATTGCGGTTACGGGTAACCGCCTGGATCAGAAAATCTATTACCGCCATAGCCAGTATCCTGGTGGCTTGAAGCAGAGGACGCTGCGCCAGGTCCTCGAAGGGAAGTACCCCGAGCGAGCCCTGATACACGCAGTGCGTGGTATGGTGATGCACAATCGCCTGGGTGCGCAGATTATGTCCCACCTGAAGGTCTATGCAGGCCCGGCGCATCCCCACCAGGCTCAGAAGCCGATTCCCTGGACGGGGCCACAGTCTCTGCTCAGTAGAGTGCCGATTGATCGAGCACGTGCTGCTGAGACACCTGAAGAGACCAGTGCGAGCGAATAGTTGAAGGAGGAAACTACCTTGGCCGATACCACCAAAGGTGAGTATTACTACGGCATGGGACGGCGCAAGACGGCTGTAGCCCGCGTGCGTCTCTTCCCCAACGGTGATGGCAGCATCACCGTGAATGGCAAAAACGCGCATCTGTATTTCGGGCAACGTGAGGCATACATTGCAACGATGATTGCGCCGCTACGCCTGCTCGATCTAACCAATGCCTACACGATGACAGTGCGTGTAGTCGGCGGTGGCACGAATGGTCAAGCCGGTGCTGTTCGTCACGCGCTGGCCCGGGCGCTCGTGCGGGTAAATCCTGACTGGAAGACAACTCTGCGCAAGGCAGGCTTCCTCACACGCGATCCCCGTATGAAGGAACGCAAGAAGCCCGGTCTGAAAAGAGCACGTAAAGCTCCGCAGTACACGAAGCGCTAAAAAGCCTAAAATAAAAGGTGACCACTCAGGACTCCTCACCACCTTCGGTGGTTCGCGAGGGTTTTTTTGCTGCGGGCATTGCCGCCTGCGGCGGCAATGCCCGCAGCAAAAAAAACGCGAGCCGCCGCAGGCGGCGAGGAATCAGACACCTGAGTAGTTACCCTGAACCATAATAATTTGTGGTTTGCTTAATCGTGCACTTCCGAATGCTCGCGCGCAGGCACCTCCGCATAGACCGGCGTGCACCATTGCGCTCGATATTCGGGACGACGACCACGCACCACATCGAAGTAGACTTGCTGGATCGTGCTAGCGATAGGGCCAATCGTGCCATTGCCAACTGGGCGATGATCCACACTGATGACGGGAGCAATCTGTGCACCGGTGCCACACAGGAAAACCTCGTCGGCTCCATACAGTTCCGTGCGGTCTACCTGCCGTTCGCGAGTAATATAGCCAAGCTCGCGCCGCGCCAGTTCCATCACCGTATCACGCGTAATGCCCAACAGAATGTTTTCACTTGGGGCTGGCGTGACCAGTTCTCGATCTATCACCAGGAAAATGTTCTCCGCGCTTCCTTCCGACACATGGCCCTCGCGTGTGAGCATGATCGCCTCATCGAAGCCGTTCTGTATGGCTTCGCTCTTGGCGAACGCTGAATTGACGTATGCACCGCAGATTTTAGCGCGAGCCGGAATGGCGTTATCGTCGATGCGCTGCCAGGATGAAACGCCACAACGCAATCCTGTCGTATCGACATAGTTTCCAAGTGGCTGTGAGGTGATAAGAAAATGGTTGACAAGGCCATGCAGGCGCACACCAATCGTTAAGTCAGCTTTATAAGCAACGGGTCTCAGGTAGATGTCCCCACGGTGCTCGTTGCGCCGCACCAGCTCTATGCTGATGTCAACCAGTTGTTCAACGGTATAAGGAAGTGAGATTTGCAGCACCTTGCATGAACGTAGGAGACGTTCATAGTGCTCTCGTAGGCGGAACAGATAGACCTGCTGATCATTCTCGTTCCAGTAGCCTCGAATGCCTTCAAAGCAGCCAGTGCCATAGGCAAAACCATGTGTGTGTACAGAGATGACACCACGCTCGACGGGTACAAACTCGCCGTTCATAAAAAGTTCTTTGGCTTCCATATACCTTCTTTCCCTCTCGTTCGCCGTTGAACAGCACGATAATTCTAGTCAAATTATAAGACGTTTACATGCCATTGTCTACAAGTCTGGGAAGGCAAGTAGACGGGAACTGGGAGCCAAGAAGGCATTCACTTGTCTACCCTGTGGCAGGCGTTGTACAATAGCCTCAAAGTTGATCTTATTTCTCATCTTCAGCTAATTCGGAAAGTGAGGCAATGCGTGCTTAATCACCCGCGACGTTTACCAGCCATTTTCCTGCTGCTTAGTGGATTCCTCCTCATCCTGGCAGCCTGCGGTGGAAGCACCACCAATCCTCCCTCACAGGGAACTTCCGCTCTCGCCGCTGACCAAACATTGATCCTGCCCAATGTCGGTGCGCGAGATATTGGTTTCTTCGACCCTGCATTGGGGCCTAGTGCAAATGATGCACTTGCCCTCGGCATGATCTTTAGTGGCCTGGTCAAATCGGACAAAAATCTGAATGTGCTACCCGACCAGGCGACGTGGGACATTTCTCATAATAATACCGTCTACACCTTTCACCTGAAGCCCGGTATCACCTTTTCGGATGGGACGCCCGTTACGGCACAATCCTACGTCTACACCCTGACGCGGGCGCTGCTCCCAGAGGTAAAATCGCCCATTGCCAGCTTCTTTGAGGGAGCTATCGTTGGCGCGAACAATGTCAGCAGCGGTAAAACGAAGACCCTGGCAGGGGTAAAAGCTATCGACGACCAGACCTTACAGATCACGTTGACGCAACCTACACCCTACTTTCTGGAGGTGCTCACCAACTACCTCTACTTCCCACTCAACCAGAAAATTATCCAACAGTATGGCCAGACCGACTGGGTGAACCACGCGGCAGGCATGGGCGTAGGAACGGGGCCGTTCATGATCAAGGAGTGGGACCATAACGTCAAAATGATCCTGGTGCCCAACCCGCACTACTATGGGGCAAAGACCCGCTTGAAGGAAGTGGACATGCTCTTTGTCGGCGATGTCGGCACGGCGTTTAAGGCCTATCGTGCGGGCCAGTATAGTTTAGACTGGAATATTCTCCCCACGGACCTCTCAACGGCCAAAACAGTGTCAGGCTTTACCTTCAGCCCGTTGCTCCAGTCCGATTTGCTCTTCTTCAGCAATAAAATGCCACCTTTTGATAAAAGCGCGGTTCGCCAGGCCTTTGCTTACGCCACCGACAAGGTGACATTAGCGCATGCTATCTTCAAAGATTCCGTGGCCCCTGCCCCAACGATTATTCCGCCAGGAATGCCAGGGTATCAACCGAATTACCCCGGTATCCCCTATGACCGGGCTAAAGCCAAAACCCTCCTGCAATCGGTCTATCCTGATGTCAGCAAGGTACCGCCAATCACGTTCTCCTACCCGAACTCACAAGTCTCGCCTGATGAGGCCGCCGCTCTGCAACAAATGTGGCAAAATGCGCTGGATATTCAGGTGAAGTTGAACCCGGTGGAACTGAATGCCTATAATGATGAAACGGCAAAGCATGAAGTGCAGTTCGGTTTCACGCAATGGAGCGCAGATTTCCCCGATCCCTATGATTGGCTGGCCCTGAACCTCCTCTCGACGGCCAGTAATAACAGCGGCGACTGGCAAAATACCGCCTTCGATCAAACGGTGATGCAGGCCGAGAAGACCTCAGGTGATGCGCGCATTGCCCTCTACAACCAGGCGGAGCAAATCGCTATTCAGGATGTGGGCTGGCTGCCTCTGGACCATCAATCTCTGGCGGCGATCATCCCGCTCTGGGTACACGGCGTCAGTCTGAACGGCCAGGGCCTCTTCTTCGGCGATTGGTCGGATGTGTACCTGTTGCAACACTAGAACTAGAGTAGCATTGAAAACGACTGGGTGCAGCGTACTCCTCAATGTTCTCACCTAAAATGGGTTCACCCCTAGCTTGTCTCGTCTAGACGTGCTGGTAGATCTATTTGATTAAGACGATTCCAGAGCACGTAGTCCGTCTCCTTTTTAGGAACATAATAATTGTCGGCTCCTGCTACCATATCGGAGGTAGCGACGAACTCGCCCTGCTCCAGGTGCATGAGATCGATGTACTTCGCTCCCTGTTCCAGGTGTGTTCCTGCTGGCAAGACCGTGATGCTCTTGAGTTCATCGTCTGTGAGGTCCGCAAGGATCGTGTGCATTTGCTTGATCTCGTCGGCCGAGCGCGCACCAGGCAAAAGGGTCAGATTCTCGCCGTGGTTTTCTCCGGCTTGATCCAGTGGATTCAGGTCCCGCGCAAAGTCGGCATTGGGACGAGCATAAAGCGGTGCATTCTCGTCCTGATGATGCTCGTGAAGCCTGGATTGCTTACGACCGTGATGTGCATTTGATTCACTTCCGCTGCGCTTCTCGCCGCGTTCTTCCATCAGTCGTGAGTCAGCTTTCTTGCTCGACTTTTTCACATATCTTCTTGGCTGGTGTTTCTGTCCTGACATTGCTCTCTTCCTTCTTTCAGAGATACTGGTGCATAAAGCTAGACGATCTACTCAGCGTGGTAGGAAGCGCGAAATAAAGTGTAAAAAAGGAAATGCTCACTGCGTTATACAACGTCACACGCACAGGTGCAAGCTCTAGCATACGTAGAGCTCCAACGCGCCTCTCGCCGGCAGGAAAGGGCATGCAGCCCCTTCCAGCAGTTGCGGTGGAACAGGAGAGGTCAAATACCCCCTGCCTTTAGTCGGGTAATTGACATATGAAACTCTCCGCCAGTTTTCAACAGAGCCAATAGACAAAACTGAATATGGGGATTATACTGCTATCAAACAACAGCTCAGAGGTAACTGCTCAGGACTCCTCACCACACGTGCGACGAGGAGTCCTGAATAGTTACGACCAGTCTGACATTCAGGAACAACGACGAAATGTGTGTCCAATCTACCGGGGAAATACATGGCAACAGAACCAACTCAAAAAACTGAAAAAATGCAGCCGGAAACGGTCAAATTCTTGTCGCTTGGAGGAGAAGAAGATGTCACGCGCAATATGTATTTATATGAGTACAAAGACCAGATACTTATTGTCGATTGTGGCTTGGGGTTCCCCGATGAAACCATGTTGGGAGTAGACTTACTCCTGCCTGATATAACCTATCTCCTTCAGAACTGTATGCCGGAAGACAAAGCCAAAAAGAAAATCGTCGGTATGCTGTTGACCCATGGGCACGAAGATCATATCGGCGGCTTGCCGTATATTTTACCGCAATTGCCGTCTTTTCCTCTGTACGGATCACCGCTCACAGCCGCTCTTGCCAATGAAAAATTGACCGAATTCCATACTCAGCCTATTGTCCAGGCGGTTCCATTTACTCCTGGCACCATGCAGATCGGTGATTTCAACATTACCTTTATCCATGTCACACACTCCATACCAGATGCGGCACACCTTTTCATTGAAACACCTGTGGGCAACTTCTACCATGGAGCGGACTACAAATTCGATTTGACTCCTGCTGACCAGAAAAGGACGGAATTTCTCAAAATAGCACAGGCAGCACAAAAAGGCATTACGGCCCTTCTTTCTGATTGCCTGGGCGCAGAAAGACCCGGATTTACTCCTTCGGAAGAGATGCTCACGCAGAATTTTGAAAAAGCGATGCGTGAATATCAAGGAAAGGTATTTATCACTACCAATTCTTCCAATGTTTCCCGTTTGAACCAGGCGATTGAAGCAGCGGAAAAGCTCAACCGTAAAGTCTGTTTTGTCGGTAGATCCATCATCAAAGCCAAACGAATCGCACAAAAACTCGGATATCTGCATATCAAACGGGGAACTGAAATCCTCATAGACCAGATACCTCACTATAAGAGCAATCAAGTCATGCTTCTGGTAGCGGGAAGCCAGGGCCAGGAAAACTCTGCCATGACACGCATAGCGGGGGGAGAATTCAAAGAAATACGACTTCAACCCAATGATATGGTGATCTTCTCCGCTGATCCGATACCTGGCAACGAACTTGCGGTCAGTTCATTGGTAGACGCGATAGCAAAAAAAGGCGCAACCGTCATGTATTCGGATATTGCCAGTGGATCCTTCCATGTCTCCGGTCATGGCTCTTCCGGCGATCATATGCTTTTAATTTCCTTGACCCGGCCCAAATTCCTCCTGCCAATCAGCGGAACGTATCGCCATATGATCGCATACCGTACCCTCGGTGAAAAAATGAACTACAAAAGAAATCAGATTTTTCTGATTGAAAATGGGCAGGAAGTAGTATTTACCGCTCAACAAGCCAAAATCGGAAAGAAAATTGAGGTGAGAAATGTCTACGTCGATGAAGTATCGGGGGAAGAACTGGAAGGTTACGTTATCCGTGACCGTGAACGGTTAGCACAGGAGGGAGTCTTGATCCTGCTGGTAGAAATCAATGCTTCTAACAGTCAATTAGCGAGGAAACCCGAAGTAATTATGCGGGGTACCTCCTTGTCTGAATCAAAAGAAGACCTGGCGAAAATCTTACAGAAAGAAATAGCAAAAGCGCTTTCTAATCAAAAAGGCAATGTCACAAACCGGGTATACGTCAGGAAAATAATCGGTGACGTTGCCGAACGCTATATCTTCAAGAAATTCCACAGCCAGCCTCTGGTCCTCCCCGTCGTGATTGAGGTATAACAATACTGTGGTGACCCCATTTAGCGGAGCGATGGACTCGAACCCGCGATCTCCGTCACTCCGTTCTCGGATCACGCGGTGAGGGTGGTGTCCAGCCAGTCGAACATCGTCTGGTGGGCCCGCCCCAGGCCACCCGCGTGGGTGTGCTCACCGGCCCCCTCGCTTTCGGTCAACGTGACCAGGGTGGTGGAGGCGCCGGTGAGGGCCTTCTCGACCAGTTGCGGCTGGCCCTTGAGGTACTGGTCGTTCTCGGGGTCCATGATCAGGGTGGGAGCCACGATCTGCTGGGCGATGCCGTCGAGGGTGTAGTCCCTGACCCTACGGATCAGGTCGGCGAAGGAGTCGGCCCCGAAGACCCACATCCCGTTGCGCAGCCCCCACCGGACCTGCGTGTTGGCGGCCATGAGCATCGTCAGCACGGGGACCGCGACGTCGTCGCGGCCCTCCTCGATCCATGACCCGATAAAAGGCGGCAGGCTACCGACGAAGGCGGCGTGGAAGTCGTAGATGCCGTCGTCGAGGATGAGCGCGGCGACGCGGTGCTCGAAGGCGGCGGCTCGGGCGACGAGAAAGCCGCCCAGGCTGTAGCCGATGTCCCCAAGCCGGCAGGAGAGACACGCCACTCCCGTTTTGTCGGAAGGGATGACACCTCTCCCCTACGAGGGACGAGAGCTCTCAACTGGCCTGCCATGGCTGCTCTGTGGCACTTGCTGACAGCTTCTGTGAGAGCAGGCCTCTCCCTGAGAAGTGTGCTCACCCACGTTCTGGGTGAGCCATTCACCTCCACTGCGAGAAGTATAAAAGGAGGCGAAGGCGAAGTCACCCTCCATCAGATGGCATGTCGCTTCTCACCTCACATTGCTTGCCTGCTGACAGGCAGACACCAACGGAGCCGTGAGCCAGAGACTCGTCGACAGTCCGAAAATCTGCTATGATAGAGGACGAGAGGAGAAGAGGTTGTATGGGGAGGCTTGACAGTGCCCCCATACAACCCTAGACAGGCGTTCACCCACGTAGCGGGCACACCCGCTAAGATCAGTATAGCGGATGGGTCCT
>WNFT01002098.1_pt1 | contig 17011 bp, 10 predicted proteins | sample 5400191 | NCBI WGS metagenome assembly WNFT01 (sample SAMN13153359, study PRJNA577476) | soil metagenome | isolation source: 80 cm saprolite under Madrone tree | place: USA:California | collected 2016-06-14 | reverse complement strand
GGAGACGGTGTTCAACGTCGGCCAGTTCTATACGGGCGACGATGCCACCTGGAAGACCGCCTTTACCGCCAGCTCGAGCACCATCTGGTTGAAGAGCGGGTTCACCGCTCCTACCGGCGCCAACAAGCCGCTCTGCGTCGCCTGCCAGGTGAACGCGATCGTGCTGATCACGGACGGTGAACCGCAAGGCGACAACAACCTTCCCCAGAAGTTCCGCGACAACACCATTCAGTGCCCCCGTACGCCCTCGACCGCGCCCGATCCCTGCGGCATCGACCAGAACAACTCCACTCCCAACCTGCTCGACGACGTCACCAATTACCTCGCTACCGCCGACCTGGCCAAGGACGACGTGACCAAGCCTGAAACGATCGGAATCCAGGACGTGATCACGTTCGTGATCGGAGTGGGCCTCAAGGTGCCGCTGCTGGACAATGCGGCCAAGTACGGCAAGACCACCTCGGCCATGCGCGCGGACAACGCGCAGGACCTGCAGGACGAGGTGACCAGCGCGGTGGTCAACATCGTCGCGCGCGCCACCGCCTTCTCCTCCACCGCCATCCAGACGCTCGAGGTGGGCACCGGCTCCACCGCGTTCGTGCCCCGCTTCATTCCCGGCTCGCCGACCGACGCGCTCTGGGACGGGCACCTCTTCCGCTTCGACCTCTATAACGAGTTCGTTGCCGGACACGATCTCGACGGGAACGGAAACCTGGACGGCGTGTTCCTGGTCGACAAGGACGGCGACATCATCACCGAGGACGACAAGGGCGCCTTCCACAAGCAGAAGAACAACGCGCCCGCCGTTCCGGTCTGGGACGCCGGTGTGCAGCTCGGCGCCATGCCCGCCGCCAACCGCAACATCTACACCGCCCTCTGGGACAGCACCAACAGCAAGTGGAAGACCATCGCCTGGCCGACCTGGGACGGGACCGGCACTCCTCCGGCCGACTTCGCCTCGGTGCGGGACCTGCTCGGCATCGACGGCACCAATCCCGACGCGTGCGCCCAGATCAAGAGCTCGATGGCCACGCCCATCCCCGCCGCTTACCTCTCCTCCACCAGCACGTTCGACCGCGACCACTGCGCCAAGGCGATCATCGATTACGTCCGCGGCTACAACATCCTCAACGAGCTGACGACCACCACCTCGGTGACCGCCAACCGCGCCCGCATGCTGGGCGACATCTTCCACTCCTCGCCGGTGGTGATCGATCCGCCCGTCGATCAGTTCATCTGCAACCTGGGCCTGCACGCGCAGTGCGTGTCGACGCTCTACCAGTACGACACCAACCAGCCGGTGGCCCGCCCCGACGGCGTCACTCCGAGCGATCAATACACCGTCGGCACCACGACCGTCACGGCGTACGAGAAGTACTGGCAGGACCACGAGACCCGGCAGCGCGTGGTGCTCGTGGGTGCGAACGACGGCATGATCCACGCCTTCGACGCCGGGTCGCCCACTGCGTCGCCGCCCGTGCTCAACCCCAACGTCGGCTTCCGGCAGGTGGTCTACGACGCCGGAACCGGCAACGAGCTCTGGGGCTTCATCCCGCCCGATCAGCTCTCGCGGCTCTGGCTGATGATGCGCGACGGCCACCAGATGTACATCGACGGCGACATCATGGTGCGGGACGTCTGGGTGGACGGCGTCAAGAACGACAAGGGCACCTCATCGTTCGTCAACAAGTCGCTCGTCAAACAGGACGTGGAGTACCACACGGTCGCGGTGGTCAGCGAACGCCAGGGCGGGAGCCACTTCTTCGCGCTGGACGTGACCGATCCGACCACGCCGAGCATGCTCTGGGTCTATCCGCTTCCCTGCAGCGACGAGGAAGCGATGTTCGGCCAGACCTGGGGCCAGTTCTCGCCGCGCCCGCCGCCGATCGGCGCCGTCATGCTCCAGACCAACGACAATGCGGGGCCGGCCAACTACGGATTCAATCACACCGAGGAGCGCTACGTCGTCTTCCTCAACGGCGGGCATAGCCCGTACATGAACCGCGGGCGGCTGGCGGCGCTGCTGGACGTCTACAGTGGTGCGCCGCTGTTCATCGCCAAATACGACCCCGCCAGCAGCGCGAGCCAGCAGTCGCAAGCCATGCGCTTCGGCTTCCCCGCCACGGGAGCATTGGTGGATTACGGAACGGGGAACAGCTTCCAGCCGGACGGGTTCTTCGACACCGGCGTGATGAGCGACGAAGGCGGCCAGATCTGGGCGTTCCGCTTCGCCGTGCCGGGCCACATCGACGCCGTGAAAAAGGGGGTGGACAACTGGACCTTCGGCCGCGCTTACGAGCCGAACACGTTGGCCAGCGACGATTCGCGCTACCACCAGCCGATCTACACCATCGCTGCGACCACGGTGCAGGAGGACACGGGATGGCTGCGGGCCTTCGTGGGCAGCGGCGACCGCGCCCACGTACGCTCGCAAAACGGAGGCGACTGCCGGCCGGACGACCCGATGAGCTGCATCTCGGCCGGTTGCAAGGTCACGACCTCGATGACCCTGAACAGCGGGACGGGAAAGTACGCCAGCGACTTCGGCAGCACCAGCACCACCAGCGCTTCCTCGCCGACGATCACCTCGCCCACGCAGACCATCTCGATCACGAGCAACGCCTGCAACCAGGCGAGTGTGAGCGAGACCGTCACGGTGTCGGCCTGCCCGGACTCCACCATGAGCTTCACCGACTCGCTCAGCTTCTCCTGCACCGGGTCGCCGCTGGCCTGCACAGAGGTCGGGTTCCCCCAGCCGACGCCGAACAAGAACCGGAACTACACCACCACTCCGCCGGTGGCGCCCAATGCGTTCGTGGCCGTGGCCGTGCTCGCAGACACGGCGAAGTCGCGGCGCATGACCAAGACGGACGGCACGACCGACGACGGCAAGGCGTACGATACCAGTCGGTACACCGCCAGCGAGCTGGTGGACGTCACCAACACCACCGCCGACTCGACCGGAAAGGTCACGTCCGTCACCGCGCCCGCCGCCACGTCGAGCGCGCCGGGCTGGCTCATCAAGTACCCGACCATCGACGAGAAGACGGTGACCAGCTCCACCATCCTGGGCGGCTGCGTGATCTGGAACACCCTGCTTCCCACCGGCGGCACCGTGGGCTGCGCCTCGGCCGGAGCCAACACGGCCACCGCCTACCAGTCCGATCCCTTCACCGGCGCTCCCACCTGCGCCTCCTCGTTCATCTCGGGGAACAACTTCCAGCGCAAGACCACCCGCAGCGTCCTCTCTCCGCCGCCGGAGCCGGCCGCCGCCGTGGCCCTCGGGGCCGGCGGTTCCTCGCTGCGACTGTCGATGCTGGAGATCCAGCCCGGCGCCAAGGAAGTGGAGCAAACCACGGTCGGGACCTCGACGGAGCTGTTGCAGATGATCTACTCGGTGCCGCTCACCTACGACCAACACGTCTGCCGCCACGTGGATCCGCTGAAGTGCCCGTGAGAGCTGGACGCTACCCAGCCTCCGCCACCAGCGTGAGCGGGCTGTCCGGCGCGGTCTCCGCAGCAGGCTTGCGCCGCAGCCGGTGCGCGAGCGCATCGGTGACCGAGACCAGCAGGAACACCACCACTACCAGCGTCGCCGCGCGATCGTAGAACCCGAGTTGGACGGCGTTGTAGAGCGCGAGCCCCAGCCCTCCCCCGCCGGCGAGCCCCACCACGGTGGACGCGCGGAGGTTGTGTTCCCAGCGCAGGAGCGTGTAGCTGGCGAGCGTCTCCCGGGCTTGCGGCCACGCTGCCCAGAGGATGCGCTGCAGGCCGGAAGCGCCGATCCCGCGCAGCTCCTCGACGGCGTCCGGAGGCACCTCCTCCAGCGACTCCGCATACAGCTTGCCGAGGACGCCGGCGGTGTGCAGCCCGAGCGCCAGCACGCCGGCGAACGGGCCGAGTCCCACCGCCAGGATGCAGAGGAGGACCCAGACCAGCTCGGGGATGGATCGCAGCAGCGCCAGCGTCAACCGCGCGCCCGCGTAGAGCAGGGCGCGGACGGGCCGGACCGCCGCCTCCGGATCGAACATCAGCGAGGCCGTGGAGGGCAACGCCAGCGCGCCGCCCAGCAGCATCCCCAGGGCGGTCCCGATCACCGAGATGGCCACCGTCTGCCAGAGGGGGCCGACGATGGAGGCGAGGAACGCCGGCGAGACGTCGGGTGGAAAGAGCTGCGCGGCGAAGCGGCCCAGGTGCGGGAGCGCCCCCGGCGCGAAGAGGGCCCCGAAGCCCGCTTGCCCGAATGCGGCGACCAGCAGCAGGGCCCAGAGGATCGGCCGGCCCCGACGCACCGGCCTCAGCTCCACCACGTCGCGCAGCACCCCGCTTCCGTGCGCCGCGTTGCGCCGGAACCGTCCGCGCAGCGCCCGGCTAAGCCCGTCCACGCAGAGCACCAGGATGACGAAGGCCGCGAGCAGCGTCGTCACCTGGCCGTACTCGAACAGCCGCATGGACAGGTTGATCTCGGCGCCGATCCCGCCCGCGCCCACGAACCCCAGCACCGCCGCGGAGCGCACGCAGCACTCGAAGCTGTAGAGCGTATATGCGGTGACCGACCCGGCGGCCTGCGGCCAGATGGCGGCGGCGAAGACCTGGAGCCGCGACGCTCCCGCGGAATGGAGGGCCAGCACGGGCCCCTCCGGGACCGCCTCGAAGAGGTCGGCGTAGACGCGCCCGAGGACGCCAGCGTAGCTGACCGCCAGGGCCAGGGTCCCAGGCAGGGGACCCAGACCGAACCCGACCACGAAGAGCAGCGCCCAGACCAGGTCCGGGACCGATCGCAGGAACCTCGCCAGGCCCTTGGCGCCAAGGCTCAGCGCGCTGGCGAAGCCGGACCCATCCACCTCGACCAGCAGGCCGCGCCGCCACAGGCTCGCGGTGCCGAGGATGCCGAGCAGAAGGCCGAGGACCGCGGAGAGCACGGTGCCCGCGACCGAGATGCCCAGGGTGCGCACGGTGGCCTCGCCCGCCACCCGCAAGAAGGCCGGCGAGACGTCCGGCGGAAAAAGCCCGCGCGCGAATGCGCCCACCGCTCGCACGTTCGCGGGGTCGACCAGCGCGGCAGGCTGGATGCCCGCGCCCATCCAGCAGAGGACGAACGCGGCGCCGACCGCGCCGCCGAGGACGGCCCGCTTCACCCGCCCCCCTCCCGCGCGTACAGATCCTGGAGGCGTCCCGGAGTCACCTCGCGCGCCGGCAGGTCGAAGAGGACCCGCCCGGAGCGCAACCCGACGATGCGCGGGAACCGCTCCACCGCCAGCTGCACGTCGTGGAGCATGGCGATCAGCGTTCGCTTCTCGCAGACGCGGCCCAGCAGATCGGCCAGTTGGACGGTGAGCCCGGGATCCAGCGACGCGAACGGCTCGTCCGCGAGGACCACCTCGGGATCCTGCACCAGCACCCGCGCGATGGCGACCCGCTGCTGCTGGCCGCCGGAGAGCTCGTCCGCGCGCGCGCCGGCGCGCTCGACCAGCCCGACCGTCGCCAGCGCGGAGTTGCCCAGGCGGACGTCGTCGGGAGGAGGAGCGACGAGCGCGCGCACCGAGCGGAGCAGCGACCAGCTCGCGATCCGGCCGCAAAGCGCATTCTGGAGCGCGCTGAGAGGAGGCACCAGCGAGGGGTGCTGGAAGATGGTGCCGATGCCGCGGCGGAGCCGGCGGAGATCGCGCCCGCGCAGCGAGGCGGCGTCGCGCCCGTGGATGCGCAGGACTCCGGAAGTCGGGCGCAAGGTGGCGTTGAGGAGCCTGAGGAGGGTGGACTTGCCTGCGCCGGAGGGTCCGAGCACCGCCACGCGCTCGCCGGTGCCGATGCGCAGCGTCACTCCGTCGAGCGCCTGCACGGGTCCCGCGCGTCCCGGATAGACGACGCGCACCCCCTGCAGGTCGAAGCTCATTTCAGCAGTCCTGCCTGCACCGCGGCCTGCCGCAGCTTGTCGTAGTCGCTGTCGTTGGCCAGGACGTACTTGCTGGCGGAGAGCGACTCGAGGATCTGCTTCTGCTGCGGGTCGGCGGGATCGAGCGCGAGGAACGCATCCTGCACCGCGCTCGCGGCCTTCGCGTCCAGCCCCTTTCGCGCCACCCAGACGTAGTCGAAGAACGGCGGGGTGGTCCAGAACACGCGGACCTTGGCCGGGTCCACCTTCCCCTGCGAGGTCATCCTCTGGAACACGGCCTCGTCGAGCGCTCCCGCATCCACCTTGCCGTTGGCGACCGCCAGCAGCGTTGCGTCGTGGCCGCCGGTGTAGATCGCTTTCGCGATCACTTCCGGGTCGACCTTGTTCTCGCGCATGAAGTACTCGGGCATCAGGTGGCCGGAGGTGGAGTTCACGTCGCCGAACGCGAAGGAGCGGCCCTTGAGATGGGAAAGCGACTGGATCGGCGACCCGGGCTGGGTGACGAAGAGGCTGTGGAAGTTGCGGTCGCGCTCGCGCTGCGCGAGCGGCTTCACGCCGGCGCGCTTCGAGGACTGCACGTAGGTGAAGCCGCCCAGGTGGGCGATGTCCACCTGGTCGTTGATCAAAGCCTCGACCACCGCGGCATAATTCGTGGGCACCGTCATCTGCACCGGCCCGGAGGTCTTGCGGGAGAGGTAGTCGACCAGCGGCTGCATCTCCCGGGTCGCCTTGCCGGGGTCGGTGGTCGGGATCATGCTGACCCGCAAGGGCTGCGCCGGCCCTGATCGATCGCAGGCGAGCGCGAGACAAAAAACCAGCGGGGCGAATGTCCGCATGCCGGGCACCATAACGCACGCCCCTCAGCGGCGCGCGATCAACTCGATCTCGACGCGCGCCCCCTTGGGGAGCGCGGCGACCTGCACCGTGCTCCGCGCCGGCGGGCTGCGCGGGAACCGCTTTCCGTAGATCTCGTTCACGGTCGCGAAGTCGCCGAGGTCGACGACGAAGATGGTCGCCTTGACCACGTTCTCGAAGCCTGCGCCCGCCGCGTCGAGGACCGCGGCCAGGTTGTCCATCACCCGCTCGGTCTGGATCCGGATGTCTCCCTGGACGAGCTGCTGGCTCGACGGATCGATGGGAATCTGCCCGCTGGTGAAGATCAGATCGCCCGCGATCACCGCCTGCGAGTAGGGGCCGATGGCACGGGGCGCTTTTTCCGTGGAGACGATTCCGTTCGGCATGGAGCGCGGAGCTAACGCCGCCGTGGGCATGCCGTCAAGCGGCTACTTCACCCTGACGCAGCGCTCGCCGTCCTTGTTGTCCGGCCGGTACTCGTACTCCCCGAGCCACCCCTGGGCCTTGTTCTGCGCGGTGCAGGCCCCGCACTCGAGGCGCTGCTCGCCGGCGACCTTGTCGCAGTCGGAGACGTCCTTGATCACGTGTGCACAGCCGGCTGCGAGGAGCAACAGGACGAGGCCTCGTTTCATACCCGCTCCACGGAATGCACGCCCGGGATCTGTCCGATGGCGCGCAGGACGTCGTTGAGCTGCTTCACGTCGGCGATCTCCACCTCGAACGTGCTCACCGCTCCTTCGGTGTTCGCGCGCGCGTTCGCCTGCACGATGTTGACGCCCACCTCGGCGAAGGTCTCGCTCATGCGCGCGAGGAGGCCCTTGCGGTCGTCGCTCATCACGCGCAGGTTCACCACCCGCTTGAACTCGCCGCGCACGTCCCAGGCGACCTCCACCCGGCGCTCCGGGTCGGTCTCCATCGCCTTGCGGCAGCCCTGCACGTGCACGGTGACGCCGCGCCCGCGGGTGATGAAGCCCACGATCGGATCGCCGGGCACCGGGGCGCAGCACTTCCCGTAGCGCACCAGCACGTCGTCGACCCCGCCGATGCGCACTCCGCCGCTGGTCCGGGTCCGCTGGGCCACGCGCCGGAAGAGCTGCGTCAGCGCGCTGGGCGCCCCGTTCCCGTCGGCCCTGACCTGCTCGGCCGGCTTGAGCTTGTCCTGGGGGAAGAGCTTCTGCAGGACGTTGGTGGGCGAGAGCTTGCCGTAGCCGACCGCGCTCACCAGGTCGTCGGCGCGCGAGTGCCCCATGTCGTTCGCCGCCTTGAGGAAGTCCGAGCTCTTGGCGATCTTGCCGAAGTTCAGGTCGAACCGCTTGAACTCCCGCTCCAGCAGGTCGCGGCCGATGTCGATGCTGCGTTCCCGCTGCTGGTTCTTGATGAAGCTGCGGATCTTGGCCTGGGCGCGGCTGGTCCGGACGAAGCTGAGCCAGTCCTTGTTCGGGCGGGCGTTCGGACTGGTGAGGATCTCCACGCTGTCGCCGTTCTTCAGCTTGTAGCGCAGCGGGACCATCTTGCCGTTCACCTTGGCGCCCACGCAGTGCGCCCCGATCTCCGAGTGGACCGCGTAGGCGAGGTCGACCGGCGTGGATCCGAGCGGCAGGCTCTTCACGTCGCCCTTGGGCGTGAAGACGAAGACCTCGTCCTGGAAGAGGTCCACCTTGACCGTCTCCAGGAACTCGCGCGGGTCCTTCAGGTCCTGCTGCCACTCCATCAGCTGCCGCAGCCAGGCGAACTTCTGCTCGTCCTTGCCGCCGCTCTTGCCTTCCTTGTAGGCCCAGTGCGCCGCGATGCCTTCCTCGGCAATCCGGTGCATCTCCTCGGTGCGCATCTGGATCTCGATGCGCTCGCCGGTGGGGCCGATCACGGTGGTGTGCAGCGACTGGTACATGTTGGGCTTGGGGATCGCGATGTAGTCCTTGAACCGCCCCGGCACCGGCTTCCAGAGCGAGTGGATGAGGCCCAGCGCCTCGTAGCAGGCCGGCACGGTCTTGAGGATGAGCCGGAAGGCGACCACGTCGTGGAGCTGGGTCACCGAGGAGAGGCCGTGCTTCCGCATCTTCTTCCAGATGCTGTAGACGTGCTTGGGCCGGCCGTGGACCTCGGCCTCGAGGCCCGCCTCCTGCAGCTTGGTCTGGAGCAGGTCGACGACGTCGGCGATGAACTTCTGCCGATCCTTCTGGCTCTGCGCGAGCTGCGTCTCGACGTCCGCGTACTCGCCGGGTTTCAGGTACTTGAAGGCGAGGTCCTCGAGCTCGATCTTGACCCACTGGATCCCCAGCCGGTTCGCCAGCGGCGCGTAGATGTCCAGCGTCTCCTGCGCGATGCGCTGCTGCGCCTCGGGACGCATGTGCTCCAACGTGCGCATGTTGTGCGTGCGGTCGGCCAGCTTGACCAGGATGACCCGGATGTCCTTGGCCATCGCCACCAGCATCTTGCGGAAATTCTCCGCCTGCTTCTCCTCGATGCTGACCGCCTGTGAGGACTGGAAGGTGCCGAGCTTGGTGACGCCCTCGACCAGGTCGAGCACCTCCTGGCCGAACAGCTCGCGGATCTCCTCCGGTTTGGCGAGCGTGTCCTCGATGGTGTCGTGGAGGAGGCCGGAGACGATGCTGGCCTCGTCCAGTTTCAGATCCGCGAGCAGGCCCGCCACTTCCAGCGGGTGGACGAGGTAGGGCTCGCCTGATTTCCGGATCTGCCCCTGGTGCACCTTGGCAGAGTAAACGTACGCTTTCTTGATGAGGTCGAGGTCAGCGTCCGCGTGGTACGCACTGACCTTTTCCAGGATGTCATTGAGCCGGATCATCAGCGCAGCTGCAGAGCGTACCCCTTGACAGAAAAGCCAGCAAACACCCAGTAACGCGCCTCGACGCGCTGTGCCAGCGCAGGATTCGGCCTTTGTTGTCCGCGGATTGACCCATCCGCCGGCCGGCTCGTATGCTCGCGCACCCATGATTACCTGTCCGGCGTGCGGCAAGGAGAACGAGGACTCCGCTGATGAGTGCAAGCGGTGCCGGGCGCCGCTGCGCGAGGAGGAGCCGCCCGTCGAGTTCCAGCCCGAGGCCGGATCGCTCGGCGAGGTGTGCAGCCACTGCGAGGCGTACAACGAGCCGGGGCTGAGCGTCTGCGGCAACTGCGGAGCGGCGCTCTCGACGCAAGCTACCGGACAGCCGCCCGCGGACAAGACTCCGCCGGAGGCGTTCACCCCACCTACGCAGGTCCCGGAAACCCTTTCCGAGGAGCTGCGGGCGCTGGCCATCTCCGACGAGGAGGCGGCCGAGGCGGGGTTGACCATGGGAAACGGCTCGCCGGCGGACAAGACTCCCCCGCACCCATTCGCCGCTCCCGGCCTCGCCGTCCCTCCGCCCTCGACCGGCCGCGCCCGCGTCACTGCCGGTGCCGGCGGCGCGATGGCCGCCGCTGCGCCGCCTGCGAGACGACCTCCTCCTGCCCCTCCCCCGTCGCCCCGCGCCAGGCCTCTGGAGCCCGTGCTGGCTGCCGCCCTGCCGGCGGAAAAGCCCTGCATCCAATGCGGCGCGCTGAACCCGCCGGCCGCCAAGTTCTGCTTCGATTGCGGCAATCCCTTCCCCCGGAAGGCGGCCGCGGTCTCGCAGGCTCCACCGTCGATCCAGGTCGATGCGGAGCTGGCGGCGGAGACGTACGAGGACGCGACGATGGAGAGCACCCCGGTCGCCCTCGAAGAGCCGATTCCCGCCGAGTCCTTCTCCGAGCCGGTGCCGGAAGAGCAGCCGCCACCGTTCGCGGCCAGGCTGGTGCTGGAGACGGGCAGCGCGCCCGGCACCCAGTTCGCCCTCGCGCACGTGGAGAACAGCATCGGAGGCTCGGCCGCCCACATCGGGCTGGGCGACGACGCATTCGTCGCGCCGCACGCGGCCACGCTCGCCTTCGTGGAGGACCGCCTGGTGCTGCGGGACGAGGGGAGCACCAACGGAATCTATGTGAAGGTGCGGGAGTCCGCCGTCCTGGAGCCGGGCGACCTGTTCCTCGCCGGCGAGCGGCTCTTGAGATACGACGGCCCCGTGGAGTTGCCGCCCGCGGCCGCGGGCGACCCGCCCTTCCTGGGCGCTCCGCGCGCGCAGGGCGCGGTGGTGCGCGTCACGGAGGTGCTGGCCGGCGCGAAGACCGGACGCACCTGCTACCGGGCCGGCGGGATCTCCGTCGGCCGGACCGGCTGCGACATGAACTTCGGCTCCGACTCGCTGCTCGCCGCGAAGCACCTCGAAGTGCGGATCGGCGAAGGCGGCGCGGCCATGCTTGCCGAACTGGGCCAGGCTCCCTCCGGCGTCTTCCTGCGCGTGCGGGCCCGACAGCCGGTGGAGCTCCAGGCCGGCGACGTGGTGCGGGTGGGCGAGCAGCAGCTGCGGGTGGAGCTCGGGTAGGCGCCGTTTCAGAGGTCTTTCAGGATCGTGTCCACCGCGGCGCGGTACTTCCGCGCGTCGAGGCGTTTCGCCGCAGCGTACTCCTGCCTGGCGCGTTCGGGTTGCAAGCCCCGGAAGAGGCCTCCGAGGCGATAGTGCGCCTCTGCATTCTCGGGATCGGCTTCGACGGCCTGGAGCAGCAGGTCGCGGGCCGCGCCGTGATCGCTGGCGGCCTCTCGTTCCGCGGCGCTCCGCACGAGCTCACTCGCGCGCGCCGCGTCCCGCGACCCGGGCATGGCCACGGCGGACATGCGGAGCATGGGTCGGGCGGGATTTGGACGCTGCCACCGCAAGGCCAGGCCGGCGAGAATCGCCACGGCAGCTGCGCCGGCGATCGCGGAGCTGGGAAGCTTGCGCTTCCGGGCGCCTTCGCGGGCCTCCGCCGGCGTCTTCGCGCGCTGCGAGGATCGCTGCGCCTCCGTCGGGACCGCCGGTCGGAGGTCTTGCCTGGCCCCCTCCGCCGCCACGTCGTTCCCGTGCGGCACCGCCAGCAGGAGCTGCCTTAGCTCCACCGCCGACTGCGGCCGCCGAGCGGGGTCCTTCGAGAGGACGTGGAGGATGAGGGACTCCATCCGCTCCGAGATGGGAGCTCCGGGCTGCCGCTTGCGCGGTGGGACCGGCGGCTCGTGCACCTGCCGGGTGAGCACATCCATGGAGCTATCGCCGTCGAAGGGCAGGTGCGAGGTCACCATCTGGTAGAGCATGACCCCCACGGCGTAGAGGTCACAGCGCGCGTCGAGCTTTCCGCCCGTCGCCTGCTCCGGCGCCATGTACTGCGGGGTCCCGCAGACCACGTCCGCACGGGTCAACCCCGGCAGATCGCTGTCGAGGATCTTCGCGATCCCGAAGTCGAGCACCTTGACGAAGTCAGGGTGGTCGCGCCGCTGCTCGACCATGATGTTTTCGGGCTTCAGGTCGCGGTGGATGACGTGGTGGGCGTGCGCCTCGCCCAGCGCCGCGAGCACCTGGGCCATGATCCGGCAGAGGCGCTCCTCGGGGACCGGCCATTCGTCGCGCAGGACCGCGCGCAGATCCTTTCCCTGCACGTGCTCCATCACCAGGTAGAGGGCGCCGTCCGCTTCGTTCCGCCCGAAATCGAGCACCTGGATGCTGTTGGGATGGTTGAGGCGGCTGGCCGCCATCGCTTCCCGCTCGAACCGGCCGACGACGGTCGGGTCCTCGAGCAGCGCCGGCTTGAGCATCTTCAGGCAGACGAGCCGGTCGAGGGCGAGGTGGCGGGCGCGGTAGACCTTGCCCATTCCGCCCTGACCAATCAGCTCTTCCACCTTGAATCGGCCGCCCACGGTCGCGCCGATCAGGGGATCGCTCGCCAGACCCAGGCTCACGCTGACCGACGCGGGTCCGGCCGTCCGAAGCAGGGCTCCGCAGTACACGCAGACCTTGGCGGTACCCGGAGGCAGCGCGCGGGCGCAACGCGGGCAGGTGGCGCCGCTCGGATCCTTCGCCTGCAACTCGCCTCCCCGGTAGGACGATCGCACAGGTCGGCGGCTTTCACCAATCCAGGAAAAGCCCACCGAGGTCGCCGCCTTGACCCTTCTTTGGCCAGCGTCATAGAACCGGGCGCATGGACTGTCCCCGCTGCGGCGCGCACAACGAAACGGAAGTCGGCTCCTGCCTTTCCTGCGGCGCTTCAATGAGCGAGGACGAGAGCCTTCCCACCATTGCGCAGAAGCCCGCGGCGGCGGCGCCGGGCAGGGGCGGCTCGCCGCGCCTGGCCCAGGGAGCGCCCCCCAAGCAGTGCCCGAACTGCATGACGTTGAACGCAGCCACCTTCAAGTTTTGCGCGCGGTGCGGAACGCCGCTCGGCGCCACCGGCGCTCCGGCCTCGGCGCCGCCCGGCGCCAGGCCCGCGGGCGCCGCCGCCAGACCCGCCGCTGCAGGCAAGCCCGCGCCTTCGTCGAAGGCCCCGCCTCCGCCGCCCGCCAAGGCTCCGGCGGCAGCGCGTCCGGCACCTCCGCCTCCACCCAAACCGATGGCCGGACAGGTGCGCCCTCCCGCGCCGCCCCCCAAGCCAGCGTCGCCCGCGCGGCCTCGGGCCCGGGTCTCGGCCATCGCGCGCGACGGGAGCCGCAGCGCCGACTTCGTCCTCACCAAGGACGAGACCAGGGTGGGGCGGGAGGTCGAGCCGGGCGAAGTGAAGCTCGACAAGGACCCCTTCATCGCCCCGCTCCACGCAGTCTTCCGTTTCGAGGGCCCCCAGCTCTTGGTGCAGGACTCAGGAACCCCCAACGGCGTCTTCCTCTGGCTCAAGGAGCGCACCCTCGAGTCCGGCGATGAGCTGCGGATCGGCCGCCAGCGGCTGCGCGTGGAGTGGATGCCCGACGAGCCTGAGCAGCTCGCCGATCAGCCGGTCTGGGGCAGCCCCAACCCCGGCTACACCGCCCGGGTGGTGCAGTTGCTCGAGGGCGGCGGCGAAGGCGACGTCTACCCCCTCAAGGTCGGCGACAACCTGGTGGGCCGCGGCACGGGCGACGTGAGCTTCCCGCAAGACGGGTACGTCTCCAGCAAACACGCGACCATCACCGTCGGCGAAGGTTCCCTGGTCGTCAAGGACCTCGGCAGCGCCAACGGAACCTTCGTCCGGGTCAATGGCCAGGCCGCCGTCACCTCAGGCGATCTCCTCCTGGTGGGCGAACAGATCCTCCGGATCGATCCGGCCTAGTCAACTCCCTGCCGCTGCCCGCGAGCGCAGATACTTCTGGATCTCCACCGGGAACTGCTGCGTGTCGATTGGCTTCGTGATGTAGCCGTCGCATCCGGCGTCGAGGCTCCTCTGGCGGTCGCCTTTCATCGCGTACGAGGTGACCGCCACGACTGGAATCTCCCGCAGTTGCGGATCGGCCTTGAACTCCCGCGTCAGCTGCAGACCGTCCACATCCGGGAGCTGGATGTCCATCAACACCAGCTGGGGATGAACAGCCCGGATGCTCGTTCTCGCGGTCTGCGCGTCGCAGGCTGTGTGCACGGTGTATCCATGCTTTTCCAGCAACCAACGCAAGAGTTTCAGGTTCATCTCGTTGTCGTCGACGATCAGGATGGACTCTCCAGCCACGATTCCTCCCTGCTCACTGCGATGCCTGCCGGCCCGGCAGGAAAGCGTCCAGCTCCCGGACCAGGCCAGCGGCACCGTCGCTACCCTTCATCACGACCGCCTGTGCGGTCTTGCGCAGGCGCGCTTGATCGTAGGTCGACAGGTCCTTCACCGTCCAGATGATCACGGGCGTGCGCTGCCCCGCATCCGTACGGCGGAAGCGATCGAGGAACTCGAATCCATCGAGGTGCGGCATGATCAGATCGAGGACCACCGCGATCAACGGCGACTCCGCAGCCACCTTCAGCGCCGAGTCGACGTCCCGCCGGCAGATGGTCCGGTACCCGGAGCGTCCCAGGGTTGCCTCCATCAGCTTGAGGCAGCTCTCATCGTCGTCCACCACCAGGACCGCGCCGCGTCGCTCGGGGAAGACACCAGCCTGCCGGAGCGCCCCGACCAGGGCTTCCGGGTCGAGCGGCTTGGCGAGCACGTCGGTCACCCTGAAACCCGCTACCGCGCCCTTTTCGGCGACGACGGTGAGAACCACGACGGGGACGTCGGCATTCCGGCTTTCCGCCCGCATCCGGGCAAGGAGGTCGATGCCGCTCATGTCAGGAAGGAGCAGGTCGAGGGTGATGGCGTCGAAATCGGCCTCGCGGAGCTTGATCAGGGCCTGGGCGCCGGTGGTCGCCGTCTGCACCGAGTAACCGGCGGTCGTGAGCGCCTTCACGATCAGCGCCTCGTCGGTTGCGTTGTCCTCGACGACCAGGATGCTTGGCGCGCCTGGGTTGAGGGTCACGACCGGTCTGGAGACAGCAGGGACCTCACCCTCCATCCGTCGTGGCAGCACGGCGTGAAACACGCTTCCAGCGCCCGGGGTGCTGCGGACTCCCACGGTGCCGCCTTGGGCCTCGACGATGCGCTTCGTGAGCGCCAGCCCCAGGCCCGTACCGCCGTGCTTCTTCGCCGCCCCCGCATCCAGCTGCTGGAACTCGACGAACAACCGACGCAGGTCTTCGGGCTGGATGCCGGCGCCCGTGTCGTCCACCTCGATGCGGAAGAACTCCGGTCCTTCAGGCAAAGCGCGGACGGTCACCAGTCCGCCGGCGGGCGTGAACTTGAGCGCATTGGAGAGATAGTTGTAGAGCACCTGCTTCAGCCTGGCCGGGTCGAGCACCACGCGCCCGATGGACGGCTCCACTGCGATCTCGACGCGGACCTGCTTTTCGGCCGCGGTGGTCTTCAAGATCGCGCCCACCTCGCCGATCGCTTGCGCCAGGTCGATCGACTCGGGCCGGAACTCCAGTTTTCCCGACTCGACTTTCGCCAGGTCGAGGACGTCGTTGATCAGGCGCAGCAGATGGTGGCTGCTGGTCAGGACGTTACCGAGGAAATCGCGCTGCTGATCGTTGAGCGGACCGACCTCTCCTTCGTGGAGAAGCTGGGTGAAGCCGAGGATGGCATTGAGCGGCGTGCGCAGCTCGTGCGACATGTTGGCGAGGAACTGCGACTTGTACGCGCCGGCCCTGGTGAGCTCCTCCGCCTGGCGCTGGGTCTTCGCGAGCAGTGCGCGCAGCTCGGCACGGCTCCGCGCCACCTCGAGTGTGATGGCCAGGGTCTCCCGCACGGAAGCGAGCAACTCGCTGGAACGTTCATTCCACGGCTGCAGGCTGGCCAGCTCGAGCACGCCGGTGACCTTGCCGATGTGGATCAGCGGAACCAGCGCGATCGATCGTGGCGAGCCTGCGGCGAGCGCGGAGACGACCCGAAGCTGGTCCGCCGGCGCATGTACGACGGTGATCTCGGTCTGGAGCGCTGCCTGCCCGACCAGGCCCTCGCCCAGGTGGAAGCTCGGAACACTTTCCTGGATAGAGAGCGCGTGCTGCCCCAGGAGGCGAAGGACGCCACCGGCATCGGCCTGATAGAGGGCGCCCAGTGGGCAGTCGAGATAGCGGCAGAGCATCGAAACGGCCCGGTCCGCCACCTCCTTGGGCTCCAGCTCTCCGCGGAGCTGCTCGGACAGGCCCGACTGGGCACCCTTCAGCCAGTCGACGCGACTCCGTTCGGACTCGAGCCGCCGCAGGCTCTGGCCCATGTGATTTGCCTGCCGGGCGAGATCGCCCAGCTCGTCACGGCGGACGACGGGGATGTCCGAGCGGAAGTCGCCCTCGCCGAAGCGGCGGAAACCCGCGGTCAGGTGAGCCATGCCGCCCAGCATCTCGCGACTGATCCAGAGGGAGAACAAGAACATCAGCACCAGGCTGCCGATGCCGAGGGCTACGCGCACGCGCGAGCCCGTCCGCTCAGCTTCTGCAGCGGCGGAGAACGCCTTCGTCAGGTCCGCCTTGTCGAAGGCGGTCGCCCGATCGAGGAGCTCCGCCACACGGAGCCGCCGGGTTTGCATCTCGGCCATCTCGGAGACGACGCTCTCGCCGGTGTCGCGGGCGATGAGGCGGTTGGACAGCGCCATCCCCCTGGCGTGAAAGTCCTCGACCGCCTGCTCCAGCGCGGCGGCCAGAGCCGGGTCCAGCGCACCGCTCGAATCGGCGAGCTGGCGCAGGAATTCATTCTTGAGCTCTGCCGTCCTGGCCAGCTTCTCGGTATCGCTCGCAAAGACAGCGTCCTGGAACCCGCGCTGGATCCGCTCGAGCTGAGCTGCGAGCTGCGGGCGAAGGGCTACTTTGGGCAGGTACTGGCGGCGGATCTCTTCGAGATGACGTTCCACGCGCTGAGCGATGAACGCGTCGCAAACGATCAGCGCCAGGAGCGCCGTCG
>WNFT01002097.1_pt1 | contig 17015 bp, 12 predicted proteins | sample 5400191 | NCBI WGS metagenome assembly WNFT01 (sample SAMN13153359, study PRJNA577476) | soil metagenome | isolation source: 80 cm saprolite under Madrone tree | place: USA:California | collected 2016-06-14 | reverse complement strand
GTAAGAATACCAATCCGCGTTTTCATCCGCGGAAAGGTTACAGCATCTTTTTCGGATCGACCAGTCGACCGGCAGCGGCCCATTGATCGTAAAGTTGCCAACCTTGGCGGACGAGCCGCTCGCCATCACCAAATCGATCGTTGCTACCAAGAATTACGACGATGACGTGGCGTGGAAAAATGGTGGCGTTGTCGCCATTCTTAATTACTTCGGCGGTGCGATTAGCCGAAAGAATGAGGCACTCACCGGCACGAGCGGTCTGGCCGGTTTTGACGCCATCGATTCCGTTGGTGTCGAGCAGATCGTTGGTCGTTTTAAGAAGGGTATGCATTTGTTTGCCACCGCGGTTGAAGGAAATTTCGCGCTCCTTTTGCGAAACATAAAAGCGAAAGCTCGCCTTGTTCATCGCATAACGGGTGAGTCGCGCGAGATCGATTGCAGTGGAATATGGCATCGGTCGTTCCTTGTAATCGAACCCACTGGGATTAACAAACCGCGTCCGGTCCATCCCGAGTTGTTTGGCCAGCGCATTCATTTGCGCCACGAAGACGGTAGCCGCGGTGATCTTTGAATTCGATTCTGCCGGCGCGGCCGATTCCAACGTTTCACCGACGCGAATGGCAAGTGCATTGGCAGCAAGATTGTCCGATTGCACCAGCGCCGCGTAGAGCAAATCGCGCAATGAAACGACGTCACCGGCCTGCCAACCCACTTCATTTTTTTCCACGCCGACAAACGCACCCTTGGAGATTGTTGCCAGCTGGCCGAGATCGCCGCCTTTCTTTTCAGCCCAATCCAAGACAACGCAGGCCGTTGCCACCTTGGTCAAACTGGCGATCTGACGCTTTTCGCGAGCGTTCTGCTCAATCAAAACGTAGCCGGTCTGCGAATCGACAACAAGATAGGAGGGTGGAACCTGCCCGGCGATCGCCCTTTGCGGCGCCACGCAAGTTATGCAAATCGCAAACGCGACGAGAAAGAATTTAGTAGTAGAAGCCACGCCCGGAGAAAACCGGCAGCACCTTAACCAGCGCAATTCAAATTACAACGCGAATCCCCGTTCGTCGGGTGGGATTACTCCGGAAGGCTGACGTTGGCGCGCGCACCATAACGATACGCATCCGTGCTTAATGTCAGATAGACTCGCTCGGCCGCATTTTCCAGATCGAAGTGCAGAGCCCGACCAAGCCCACTTGCGCGAACGGTTCCGTGTCTGCCTTGAAGCTGGCTTCCGCCATACATATCAAACTCGTAGACAACCAAACCGCTCTTAACATCCGTGACGCGAACATGAAGCGCGAGAATGGATTGGCCGACGCCGAATGACCCTAAAAAGAACCGGCCCACTGGACTGCCGCCATCGACAACATCGAATTCGCCGTCAACCAGCCAGCCGATGCGGGCTGTCTCGTGCGGTTTGAGAATACGAGCGGGCGCAATTTTTTCCAATTGTTCCTTGAGATCCTCAGCAAACTCGACCGGCGCGAGACCCTTCCGAATTGGCATCTCGCCGTCAGTTTGCGCCTGGTCGCCTGTGAATTTTGCGGTATCCACACAGAAGGGCCGAATGTAAATTGCCCGTGGATTATAGGCGCCTACACCGCAATTGGCGGTGATCATGCGCACGTGCGATCCGAAATCTTTTGTATCCGTGGGAGCAGCCGCAGCGGATCCGCCGACCCGGCTTTTTGTAACGTACATGTCTGCGCAAGAACAGAGCAAGAAGCTGGAAGCAATAGCGATAAGAGATTTCATAATTTTTCGGGCGACCGTCTGCTCTTCCCCAAGAGCCGGGCGGATCGCGTGGCTTCCGTAATGCAACTATCGTGCCGCACGCGAGGTAAAATTGCCATCATCTAAACACTTACGAGGGCGCACCTGAAGCTTATCGTTCGGCATGGAGAGTTGCCCGGTCCGGCGCAGCTAAGATTGAGGCCCGAACGCCTTAGGGGTTGGCCTGACGCCAATAATCCCGGCTAGAGCTGCGCCTAGTTGGTGCGCACGGACGGCGCTTCGCTGCGAGCGCGACTGACAAGCAGGCGCATGATCAAGTACGTCGCAATAGCGCTGGGAATTGCGAGAAATAATGACCCGAGCAATAAAGGCCAGCCTACGCGCACAAATCCCGGCCAGGTCACAAGATCGTGAAAAGATAGATGGTGAAAGGCTGCGCGATGTTCAGGTCGGCCGTGAAGGACCCTCATGCCGATCCTGTATTGCCAGAAGTAAATCGCTGGCATCAAAGGCAGGATTATGTCGTGCAAGGTAACGGCGATAGCAGCTGCGATTTTGTTTGACTTAAATATCCACGCCACCCCGATGGAGAGCAGAGTTTTCAAGGTCCATAGGGGGGTAAATCCAAAGAAAATTCCGATGGCCGAACCGAGGGCGATGGAATGGGGCGTGTCCGCCATCGTCATCAGGGTCATGTGATGCGCGGCCAGCCATCTTTTTAACCGAACCAGAGGGCTGGGCAATGGCGGACCCGTGGGCGATGTCGGTGCTTCCACACGATATCCTAGCTCAAAACAATTCCGCCGTCTGCGGAGGCGACGAAACGAGCTGACCCAAAGCTTTGCGGAGCCGAAGGGCTGCGTGAGGCGCGTAATCGCGGGCGTTGTTATTAAAGATGACGTGCACTTCCTTTGCGTTGTGGGCTAATCGCTCGCTCCGCGCCGCGACCTCGTCGATCTCAGCCTCTGAGTAATTGTAATTAAATCGCGCAGCTACCGTCTTGCCGGTCATGTATGCGCGCGAATCGCGTCCGTGCAGGCGAAGATAAGCGACATCCGAATTAGTAATTGCGTTAAGCTCACTCGGCATAATCGTGAAATGCTTTCCGGGCGGCGCATCGACATTCACAAAAATTGCGTTTCGTTCCCGGAAAAAATCGAGTGTTTTCTCACGCTGCTCGCCTTCTACCCAGTTTCGGTTTCGCAATTCAACCGCGACCCGAAAGTCGCCGGTCAATTGCAGCACGTTTTCAAGCTCATTGAGTTTATGTTTGCGCGGCGAAAAGGCCGGCGACAATTGCAGCAACAAGACACCCAGCTTTTCTGCACGACGAAGGACTTCCAGGGAAGGCGCAAAAGCCCGCAGCACTTCGTCCATCGTCGCGGTGGTGAGGTCGACTTTCGCGTTCTTCTCCAGTCGCAATTTCTTTTGCAGTGCCGGGGGTAGAAGTTTCGCGAGGGTAGAATGATGTGAGAGCAATTGATGGAGCTTAATATTGAAGACAAAGTCTTGCGGAGTGACATCACACCATCGACGCACTAGCGTCGGTTCAGGCACGGAATAGAAGGTGGAATTGACTTCCACCATGGTGAAATGCTGCGCGTACCAACTGAGCCGATCTGCCGGGCGCATCTTCTTTGGATACCAAAACTCGACGAACCCCGGGTCCGACCAGCTGGCAGTGCCAATAAGGATTTTTCCGCGTTCCTTCGCTGCGGACGCCTTTGTAATCACATCGCAACGAAGTCGCGCCATGGGCGAACGCAAATGCGATTCCCGCAAAATCGGTTGCTTAAACGGTAACGAAGCCGAAAGCTCGCGCCGTTGCATGAGCAGAGTGTGGTCCCCTCTTCGTTCTTTTCTCAGTGCGTGCAGACGGCGCCTGTTTGCCAGGGAAACGTTGCTCTGCGCTCTCGCTTTAATGCCCGGTTCCCTCGTCGTCATGCTCAATCTTCCCGTGCTGTGGCGCGATTACGACGGGCTTGGGCAAATCACCGCCCCACCAGGACATCTAATCATCCTGGCTCAGCCGCCTTTGTATCCGTTCTTAAGCAGGCTCCCGATCCTGTTTGTGTCAGCTCTGTCCGGATTCGCCCATCCACATTTGTTTGAGATCAACATTAATCGACCAGTACTCCTGAACAATCTCGGCCTCGTCCTCCTGGTCATCGCGCAGCACCTCGCGCTGCTTTTCGCCCTCGCTCTCCTAGTCGTAGTGTGTTCGCGTCGCGCATTCGTGCGATGTGTGATCATCGTTGTCTTACTCTGCCATCCGGTCCTCTTCGTGATCGCGCAGTTTGTTTCGTCCGAAGCGCTCGCCACCATCCTAGCCATCGCCGTGATCGCGATCGCGGTGCATCTTGCCAGCGAAAACGAGCTTACGCGAAACGGATTGATCGCTCTTGGACTCTGCCTTTACGCCAACCTGATGACGCGGCACAACGCGCTGGTTTATTTTGCGGTCGCCCCATTGGTTTTTCTCTTCGGAACAATTGTATTTCTTCCAAATCAGAGGAATCGGCGCGCGCATTTCAGAAAATTTCTGATCACATCCGCGGTCGGCGCGAGCGCCTTTATTGCCGGACAGTTGACGGTCATCGCCTTGTGCCTTGTCTTCCACGAACCGTATCGCTCCGTGATCGGCCGGAGCCTGATCTATCGGTTCGATTTGATCGATCGAATGCCGACCGAGGAAAAGGCCGTTTACCTGCGCAAACTGCAAACCAACGCATCCGATCCCATCACGAAGGAGGCGATTCCAGCCGTCCTGGAGGCCAAAGGATATTGGGGCGATTCCATGCGCGTGATCAAAGATCTAATCCAACGTCACGGTCAAAGACTAGGCGGCAACAAACTCGATGCGCGGGCCGATCATTACCTAAACGAGATATGCCAGCTTTATTATCAGGTCCCCCCGCCAGTTCTCCTCGCGGACATAAGCGATGCGATTGTTCATTCGCTCAGCCGCACTACTCCGAGCGAAATAATGCAGTTCTTCTATCAAAATGCCGAGAACTCGCTCGCGCTTTATCGCTCTCGCCCGGACTTTCGCAAGAAAACCGCACATCTTGCAAGTTGTTCGACCGCGGCGCAGTCTCGAATTCAACGCGTCAAGGAGACGTGGTGGCTGCGCGGATTCGACCCTATTCCCTGTGGAATTACTTTTGGCATTATCCTCGCCCTGGCAATTGTTTTACGCAGCCTCGGTCGCTTCGAAGGCAAGGCGCTTCGACTGGTCTTTGCCCTCGGCGTGGTGGACGCTCTCATGATCGTTGGGACATTGTCTCTCAGTCCGTACATTCCGCGCTACGTCCTCCCCAGTTGTGTCATCAACGTCAGCGCGCTCGCCATTTTACTTGGCAGATTCGATAGTCTCTCTCCGAGGTTGCTTTCGCAGAAAAGATCGACATAATAGCAACACCAAGACGCGGGGTGGAGCAGCCTGGTAGCTCGTCAGGCTCATAACCTGAAGGCCGCGGGTTCAAATCCCGCCCCCGCAACCAATTTTCAGGCGAAGTTTGGCGGTCAATCGAAGCTTGCCGTGACCGATCAGCTGCGCAAAATTGCCGCGCCCGAATTCAACTCGCGATCCAGCGTAGCTCAGTGGTAGAGCGGTCGGCTGTTAACCGATTGGTCGTAGGTTCGAATCCTACCGCTGGAGCCAAGATTGGATATGATGACGACCGACGCGTCGGAGCGCTCCTGGTTTGTTTACGTCCTCCGTAACCCGGATGGAAAAATTTACATCGGCCAAACCGACAACGTACCTCATCGGTTGCACCAACATAACGATCCGACCCACACGCTCACCCGAACGACGAAGCGGTTTCGCGGACCCTGGCAGCTCGTCTACTCCGAAGCCGTAACATCCCGCTCCGCTGCGTTATGTCGGGAAAAAGCACTAAAGTCCGGCCAAGGCAGAGCTTGGCTTAAGCGCCATCTCGGCTGTTAATCCGCCTCAGGCGGATCGTAGGTTCGAATCCTACCGCTGGAGCCAGACTGGCCGCGACGATAAAGGGCGCTTCGCAGGGCTTTCGCGTTGGTTACACCCTTCGTGACACGGATGGCTTGCGATTAAATCAGAGCTGAAGTGTAAGTCGCGTGGTTTCAGGCTCTTGACTCACCAGGTAGCCTTTAGCGACGCTTAAAAAAAGCCTAGCGGGAGGAGGGCCCGCGGCATCACTTATGCTGTTATAGGTATCATGTTTTTCATTATCATCAGCGGTGCCCTTACCCTCAGCTCTGCTGTCACGTTGGCCTTCGCGGCCCTCAGAGCGCCGGAGGCTTACGAAACCGAGCACGGTTTGAAAGTGATTCGCCGAATCTCAAAGCAGCGTTCGACCCAGAGATTGGCCGGTACTTTGGCGCAGGCCCGCTAAGCTGCCAGGTTCGAAACCTCCAAGGCTCCTTCGGCACACGTCGGTTTCTTATTGTAACGAAGAAACCGCCGACGCCCGCGGTTGAATTAAAGTTTCCTTGGACACTTCCATTTGCAGGGAGCGCCCCAGAAATTCCAACAGCACGCGGACGCGTTCCGAAGCGGGCAGCAATTGCGTGACGAGAACTTCCAGCCCTTGCAACGGGCCATGCGCAATTTGCACTTCCTGGCCCACCTTGATTTCTGGATCGAGCGTGACCAACTCTTCGGCTTCCATCCTTTGCCGCAAAGCGTCAATGGTCGCTGAATCAATTGTTGCCAGTCGATCTCCGAACTGAACAAAACCGCGGACACCCGGAGCATGCTCAACTCGGCGCCGTTCAGTGACATAATCGAACTGCGCAAAAAAATACCCGGGAAACATTGCTTCCACGAACCAGACAGCTCCCCTCCTGGTCAATTTGCGCATCCGTAGACGTGGAGCGAAACAGGTAATCTGGTATTGTTTCCGCAGACCAATAGCGGCGAAGTGCTCGCGTTTAGTCTGGGCGCGCAGGCAAAACCAAAATGGCCGGTCAGTCGGGAGAATTTGCGGTTGAGACTTCGACATTCGCGCGCCTGATTGCTTTCAATCCCTACCAAGAAGCGCGGTTTTTTCAACTCCAGCTCTTTTCGCTGGCATCCAGTCGAGCCGGATTTCAGCCGCATGGGCGGCCGCTATCTCAGCTTATAAACTTCAACCAGACCAATTCCGGTCCCACCACCGTTGCCCGAAAGAGTAGCGGTATAGTTTCCAGCCGCGACAGTTACAATGATGGCCGATTCCAAGTCGTTCGGCGGCGCCAGGCCAGTCGCCTGAATGGCCGCTTGCTGCGTGTCTTTCCAATTATTATTCGTGTAGACGACATTGCCGTTGCCATCGCGCAAGCTAACGAATGGGTCTGCCAGCGCGCCTGAGACGCCAAATTGCGTGAGGGTGGGCCCGAGTCCGCGGACCACCACCTGAGTACTGCCGTTGCCTCCGCTGGAAATAAAGCCACCAATCATCACGTTCTGACTGGTGCCAACAAAGCCTCGAGTTGAGACATTCGTTAGCTCGGCAAAGGCGCCGGTACTTACGTCGTACACTTCTACCAGACCGACACCGGTTGTGCCATTCTTGCCAGAGAGGATGGCCGTATAATTGCCCGGCTGCAAGATTTGCAGGATGGCGGATTCAAGATCATTCGGAGGTGCACAGGCAGCTCCGGCGCAGGCAAGCCCCAGGTTTTGAATGGCAGCTTGCTGTGTGTCTTTCCAATTATTGTTCGAATAAACGAGATTGCTGTTGCCATCGAACAAACTAAGGAATGGATCTGCCAGCACGCCGGTGACGCCAAACTGGGTCAGGGTCGGACCGAGCCCACGGACCACGACTGATTTCGAGTCGGTTCCGGTGACGATAAATCCGCCGATAGTAACGGCTGGGCCGGTTTGGACCGAAGCGCGGGTCGAGATGTTTGTTAATTGCGCCGTGGGCGGCTCGAAGGCTAGCCCACCAATAAACCTGTTAGGATCGTGCGGGGCGAAAATTGTAGACGATCCGTTGGGAGCTACCTTCCTGATCGAGTTACCGGAGAATTCACCCACAAAGAGATTTCCGTTTCGATCGAAGGCGAGCGACCGAGGCGCATTTAAGGCAGGGTTAAACATGCCAAACGTGCCAAGTGGCGACCCGGTAGAGGAGAACTTCTGCACAGTGTTGGTGCCCAAGTCGGCTTCGTACAAATTTCCAGCGCTATCGAACGCGAGGCCCTCCGGCAAGGTCAGTCCAGTGGAAACGAATGTGCTTACCGTGCCGTTACTCGTAATCTTAACAATTTGGCCCGTGCCGGGGTTCCCGTTACCCAGCTCGCTCACGTAAAGATTGCCCGCTCTGTCGAAAGCCAATCCAGTCGCCCCTGGCACCAACGAGTTATTGAACTGAGTCACCGTTCCCGTTGGCGTGATTTTGAAAACTTTGCCAGCATTGCCGTCTCCCGCATAAAGATTGCCGGACGCGTCAAAAGCCAGACCGGTCGGAGTCAGCCCCGTGGCAAACGATGGGGTAATTGTGCCATTCGGCGTGATCTTCGCGATCGCCGTAGAAGTTGATGCGAAAAGATTTCCTTTGCTATCAAAGGCAATCCAGTCGGCGTCGATACCGGAGACAAAAATGCTTTGTACACCAGCAGGGGTAAACTTGTAAATGGCATGGCTGTTTAGCCCGCCGTCGTAAAGATCGCCGGCTGCGGCTTGAACAGAAGTAAGACAAAACTCTGCCGCCAACAAAGTGGCAGCAAACAGAATCCCTTTGAATAAGTGCTTCATCTTTAATGCTTCCTCACGCTCCCGCGATGATCGCACAATGCCGGATTAAACACCAGCAAAGCGCAGATAGATTTTTACCGCAGGAACGAAAAATGTAATAAGGCAAAAAAACCGGGCAGGACTTCGGATCCTGCCCGGTTAGTAAATGTAGTTGTTCTTAGCTTCGGAACTTAGCGCGGAGAGCTCCGACCGTGAATATCGCGACACCAAGCAGCGCTACTGTCGAACCACTATCCGGGGTTGGAACCGCTGTCGTGTTCGCAGAAAAATTAAACGAGGTAGCTGACTTGCCATTCGAGTGATTTGAAGAAAACGACCAGAGACCGGGCGTCTTGTCAAAACCAGGGCCAGTAACGAAGCCCGATCCCGTGATAAACAACAGAAAATTGTTCTGAGTCACGACTGTCGAGCTATCCAACTCAAAGGTAAATCCGCCCACCGACCAAAGATTCGCATAGGGTGTAGGAGGATTGAACACGTAAGGCGTTGCAAACGCAGGGGTTAAGCCCAACGTAGGAGCGAAGTCGTCCGTTGCGCCGGACACAACTGCCATATGCCACGCTGTCACCATGGTGGCACTGCCAAGGCTGGTTTTGTCGTAGCTTACTTGACCGGCAAAGTCGATGTCGCCGCTGATTTGTGTTGCTTGAGCTGAGATAGCAAAGCCCGCGGCAACAACCATTGCCGTTACGCTTGCTAGAAGAAGTTTAATTGATTTCATATTCCCCTAAGATTTCCTTTCGTGCGCTTTTGTACGCAAACGGGGTAATAGCAATGGTCGTGCCAAGATTTAGGCAAATAGCATAACAGCCTAACTATAAACATCTTATGCTTCAAAAAAAATTCGAGATGATTCGCGGATAAGCGTTGAAGTGTAAACAACTCCGACGTACTACGTATTTAGCCCCGGGAGCTCGCATGTAAGTAGCTGAATTCAAGAAGCCTGTGAATTTGTTTATTGGCATTAAGTAATCCGACGCTTTCTAGTGTTTCTGATCCGCCGTCCTATCCAGCTCAACAATAGCATCTTTCGCCTGCTTCGCGAGGTCGTCCGGAATGCCCGAGGCGATGGCTCGATCAAGAATCTTTTTCGCCTCCCCTTTGTGCCCTAGTTGAAGATGCGCCATCCCCAACATAAAAAGTGATTTTCCCTCCAGCGGCTTCTTCGCTTCACTCTCCTGAAAAAATTGCACCGCCCGCGCATATTCCTTCCGCTGGAAACTTAGAACGCCCAATGTTCTCGCCAGGTCCGGATCGTCGACCAGGCTCCGGCGCGCTTTGTTCGCTAGGTCGTAGGCTTTATTCGCGTTAGCTGGTTCGTTCGCGTAAATCGAAGCGAGCCGTTTTTGCGCTGGAGCAAAATCGGGCCATTTTTGAAGGATGCTGTTATAGATCGCGCTGGCTTCCGCGGTATCGCCTTTTTGCAGCCGAATCGCCGCTTTTGCCATTAACGCCGGCACGTAATTCGGCTGCGCACCTAGAGCCTTCGTCACCTCATTCTCCGCGCTAGGGGGAACCGCGCCGTCCGAATCCAGAGCGGCCATTACCAGGAAAAGCGCTGCCTCTGCTCTTTCAGGTGCGGCTGGCGGTCCATTTGCGACGCGTCGCATCCCTTCCTGCGCCTCGTTCGTTTTACCGGTGCTGTAAGCTGCCCAGGCAAAGTCGCGCGTTACTGCCAAATCATCGGGCAAACCGTGGATGCTTTCCTGCAAAAGGCTGTATGCCCACGGAAAATTTCCAGCCTGATACGCGATATGACCCGCGGTCGCGGTGACGTGCGCGTCCGCCGGCGCCAGTTCGCGCGCCCTCTTGGCATACTCCAGCGCCTTGGCATTATTTTTAAGAGGCCCTGCATTTAATTGCGCCAACGACAGCACCGCTTCCAATAACTTCGGATTGGCCTGGAGTGCCTTCTCGTATGCCTGAGCCGCCTTATCGGCTGTGCCTGCTTTTGCGTAAGCCGCGCCCAGTCGCATCAAAGTGACGGGATCGTTAGATTTCTCCTTTGCAGATTTTTCCAGATCGGGGATCGACAAATCACCGGCGTGTGAAAGCAGCGCCAGCCGGCTTTTTGCTTCATCCTTGCCAGGAAAATCGCCTGAAGCTGCGACTGCCTTTTCTAAGGCGGCGCGGGCCTCATCCAATCGGCCCATCATGTAGTTTGCCATTCCGAGGTGGAATTGAATTTCACCCTTTCCAAGCGACTTGGAGGCACTTTGCTCTAATAGCTCCGCCGCCTCTTGGTACCTACCTTGACGATACAATACCCAACCAAGGGTATCTTGGACGCTCGGCTCGGCCGGAGCCAACTCGTGCGCCTTACGGGCAAGTTCACCCGCTCGATCGAGATTGTTGAGCTTCTCGCTGTAGATATAGGCTAGGTTATTCAATGCTGGAATAAAGTTTGGGTTCAAAGCCAGGACTTTTTCGTAATTATCGCGTGCTTTAGCGAAATCCCCCATTCGCTCATAGATTATTCCAGAAGTTAGAAGTGCCGGGGAGTACTGCGGATTCTTCCGCAGAACTGTTTCCAGTTCCTTCGATGCCTCGGGAAGCTTGTTAGCCTCTACATAGATTGCGACGAGAAGATTGTAGGCCGCCGCTAGATTTGGATCGAGCTCGATAGCTTTCCTAAGCGCGGCCTCGGCTGCCGCAGAATTCTTCTCTACCACATAGCTTCTGCCGTGGATGAAATAAGCAGCGGCGGACTTAGGGTCTTTTTGCAGGAGTGCATCCGCCCGTTGATGCACAGCGGAAAATGCCCTGGCTTCAAGGTCGAGATCCGCCAATTGATCAATCGCGACCACATTTTCTGGATTAAGCTCGAGCGCCTTTTCGAATGCTTTGCGCGATTCATCGTTCTTCTTCTGTTTCTTCAAAATTACTCCCAGAATCAGATAAGATTGCGAATCTTGCGGCGTTTTCTTTATTTGCTCGCGAATTAGAGAAGCGGCCTCTTCCGAACGGCCCACTGTCTGATAGGCATCGGCCAGAAGCGTTCTAACTTGCATGACATCCGGCTTGAGCCGCAGTGCTGATTCCAGCGGTGCGATGACGGATTGTGGATCGCCGGCACGAAGACGCAGTTGGGCCAGGAGGACAATGGCTTCGACGTACTTGGGCGCGATCGTAATCGCTTGCTCCAATTCGTTTATCGCTTGAGTTGTGTTCCGGCCCTGAACGTAGGCGAGCGCAAGCTGATACTTAATCAATGGGTTGTTTTCGACTGATTTGTCAGCGCGCTCAAGTAGCTCGGTTCCCTGTTTGACATCGCCCTTGCCTAACAGGGCTTGCGCCTGGACCACCCGCCCTTCGATGTTATCGGGATCCCGACTAAAAACATTTTGGAGCAGTGCCGCTACTTCATCGTACTTCTTTTCCGATTGCGCGAGCCTCGCCTGAAGAACCCATGCGCCGATGAAATCGCGCGCCTGCTTAGTGAGATCTTGAAGGTAACCTTTTGCTTCTTCCATGTCGCCTGTCTGCATTTTGAATTCGGCATAAGTCAATCGCTCCCGAGATCGAATCGGACTGAGGTCTGCCGCGGCTTTAAGTTCTTGCCCCGCTCGCGCGTTATCTTTCTTGGTTAGCGCTACCTGGGCCAGTCCGAGATGCGCCCGCGCGCATTTCGGATCGAGGGAAAGAGCGTGATTCAGGGCCGTTTCGGCTTTGGCCAGATCTCCTTTACGGATCGCCAACGCTGCGTTAGCCACTTCAAAATAAGGGTTGTCGTGCTGCGGGAATTTCTGCAGCTCCTGTTCTGCGGTCTGGCTTTGCTCCGGAGAGACGGATGTCTCCGCCAGAATGGCAAGAGCCGGTCCGTTGCCGGGAGCTTGCTTCAAAATCTCGGTCGCTTCCTTGAAAGCCTCATTCGCCTGGCCTACTCGGAGATAGACCAGGGCAAGCTTGTAGCGATTGTCCACATCCTCGGGAGCGAGTTCGCGCGTCTTCAAGAGAAACGCCACCGCCCGCAGGGGCACGCCTTCGTCCGCCCACATTGCCCCGCAACGAGCGTAGGCTACAGCATTTCCTGTATCAATCCGCAAGACCTTCAGATATTCAATCTTAGCCTCGTCATACTCCCCAGCTTTGAAGTAGCGCTCGGCGCGCGCCAGGTAACGGGACTTCTTTATCTCAGAAGTGCAGCTGCATGTAACCAGCACCAGGACTAGTAATGCGATTAAGCGAAGGATTTGAATTGATGATTTGTACATTTCTTGTTAACTATTTGAGATTACCGTCCATCATTTACTCGCGCGAGATTCCGAGCCTTTCCATTAGCTCATATAAGGTCGGCCTGCTTATTCCCAGCTCCGCCGCCGCCGAACTAATTCGGCCAAGGTTTCGCTTCAACGCACGCTGGACCATTTCCCGCTCCACGTTTTCGCGCGCTTCCTTTAACGTGGTTGAAGACGAAAAACCCAATCCGCTCGATAGCTCGAGGTCTTTCTCGGTAATTCGTTTGCTATCTGCCATAATGACCGCACGCTTGATCCGATTCTGCAACTCCCGGACATTTCCCGGCCAGGGATGGCGGTTAATTGCGCGCAAAGCCTCCGGCACAAAGGCGATATTGCTCCTGCCGTTTTGGGCCGCGTACCTTTGCAGAAACTCCTGCGCCAGCAGGACGGCATCGTCCCCACGCTCCCGCAAAGGCGGCAGACTAATTACGAGCACCGCCAGCCGAAAGTACAAATCTTCGCGAAACGATCCTTGGTTGATCCCAGCTTTGAGATCGACGTTAGTCGCGGCGATGACCCGGGCATCGCTGGCCAACTCCTGCCGCCCACCTACTCGTTGAAAGCGCTGCTCCTGCAAAAAGCGAAGTAGCTTTACCTGGATGCTGGGAGGCAATTCCCCAATTTCATCGAGGAACAAAGTGCCTCCCTTCGCCGTTTCCACCAATCCCATTCGCTGCGTGGTTGCGCCGGTGAACGAACCTTTCTCATGGCCAAACAGTTCGCTCTCAAGCAGGTTCTCGGGAATGGCATTGCAATTAATCGGGATGAACGGTCCATCTTTGCGGGGGCCGCGCCGATGAATCGCTACGGCGGCCATTTCCTTGCCCGTCCCACTTTCACCCAGTAAAAGCACGGGCGCGGTCGTGGTTGCGACCTTGCGAATAAAGGAAAAAACGCCCTGCATCTGTGGGCTCGTTCCCAGCATGTCTTCAAAAACAGTGACACGCTGACCTTCCTTTGCCTTTCGATACTCACGCTCGAGGTCAGCCAGATATATGCAACGCTTTAGCAACAGCTTTAGCTCATCCGGATCGACCGGCTTGCACAAAAAATCGTAGGCCCCGGCCGCAACCGCTTCCAGCGCGTTCTTCTTTTCTCCCTGTCCGGAAATGACGATAATCTTCGCCATCTCATCGACGGCTTTTAGTTCGGCCAGCGTCGCGAGGCCTTCGTCGGGATCGGCCGGCCGCGGCGGTAATCCCAGGTCGAGCAAAGTAACTGCCGGCTTTTTCTTTTTGAAGTTCTCAACCGCTCCGACGCGGTCCTCGGCGGAGATAATCTCGTAGTCAGCACTCAGCGTCCATTTCATCTGCGTGCGAATCGCTTCGTCGTCGTCAACAAGAAGTAAAACCGGATTCATTATTTGCCAGAGGTAAGAGGCAGGAGCACTTGGAAGGTCGTCCCCTTCCCTACGTCGCTCTTTACTCGAATACTACCGTGGTGCGCTTCGATAATCATTTTACTTTGAAACATCCCGATTCCCAATCCTTTCTTTTTTGTCGTCTTAAACGGCCGGAACAAGGAGTCGCGCAGAAAGGATGGTGTCATTCCGCAACCATCATCGGAGACGGAAAGTGCAGCCCAGCCATCCTGGGAGTCGGTCTTAACTTCGATTCGCCCGCGCTCTCCCACCGCATCTCGCGCATTCAAGAGGAGGTTGGTGACAACGCTGCGCAGTTGCTCACTATCGGCCATGAGTGTGGGCAAAGGCTTAATTTCTTTGGCAAATTCGATCCCGGGCATCCCATTCACATTTTCGATCGCCTGCTCGACCAGCAAATTTAAATCAACCGGGGACAGCCGCAGCTCAAGCTTGCCGCCAAGCGTTCCCAGCCGCTCGATAATCTGGTTGATGCGATTGGTCGTCGCGCCGATCGATTGTAGTGTGTCTTGACGAAAATCTGGATCATCGAAGTGCACGGGTAAGTTTTGCAGCGTCAGCTTAAGGGTGGAGGCGGCATTCTTTAGATCGTGCACGAAAAATGCCGAGATGGTTTGAAATGCTTCCAGCTCTTTGCCGAGCATAATCTCTTGCGTAAGTCGAAGGTTCAGGAGGTTGGAGGCAACTTGATCGCCGACACACTTTAACAATTCGAACTCTTCGGCTGTGTAGGGTACTCCACTCACCCGGTCGGCAAGAATGGCGACTCCGAGCAAACTTTCGGCCGCCCGCAAAAAAATGCCGACCCGGTGTCCGCCTTCACTAAATTGCCTGCCGCTGATCTCCCGCAGCGTTCCTCCCCATTCCGCCTTGATCTTCTCCAGATCGAAAACGGTCGTCTCCCCGTCGAGCGAATCGGACATGAATGCAACTGACTGGTCTGGGCCGTCATGACGCGAATGCGACGTCGATGCGCCTAGCAGAAGCCGCTCTTTTTCCTCATCGTACAGCCAGATGCTCACCGACATGACGCTAAAGGTCTCCGAAATGAGACTGGCCGCGGCGGCGCAGAGTTTGTTGTCATCCGTAGCGGCGGATGTCGATCGGGTAAAACGCCTCCAGACCTCGCTGGCGTCATAATGAGGACGCTTGAAGTGATGAGTAATGAAGTCGTTTACTCGCTGCCGGAGTCGCTCCGATAGCAGCAAAACAGCAAGTAAGACAACTCCAAGCAGCACGAGCAAGGCCTGCAGCTGAAACATGCCGGGCCCACCGCTCCAAGCCACGACTTGGGCGAGGACCCCAATCACGAATAAGTAACTGCCGGCAAGAAGAACCGTTATCGAGGTGCGTAAGACCGCCCGTGATGGATACACGTCGATCTCGTTGAAGCCGCTGCGGGCATACCCGATGGTGATCAAACAGCAGCCGATCAGCAGGGCGATCGTCTCTACTTGTGTGAGCGGGTTGCTATGTCCTGAGAATACAAGAACTTGAGAGCGGGTGTAGATTCTTGCTCCAAAAATTACTGCCAGTCCAAGGATGAGAAACTTGATCCGCCATTGCATTGTGCCCACGGCAGCTCGGAAGGTACGCTCAAGATTCATCAAAATTAGGACAGCTCCAATCAACAGAATGAGATTGACGGCCTTGGCCCCGGGCCAGAATTTTAACCACGGTTCGCTGGAATCGAGCCGTGCCATTGCCTGAATTAAATTGTCTGGAAACACGACCATCAGCGTGATCGGCAAAACCACGCTGATAGCGATAACCGGCAACCATCTGCGAAAAGATTCGCGAGCGCTACCCCGCGAATAAACCACGCTGAAACAAAGCCAGATTGACGTTAGGAAAACTTTTATCGCTAGGTCGATGTTGCGCCAATCGGAGAGCTTAACCAGATCTGATTCCGTCAGTGCGAAGCCGTTTACGATTGCATCCGCCGCCAATCCTGCCATCCCAAAGGCGAAAGACCACATCGCCAAATTGTGACGTTTCCGCAGAATTCCCGGCAGAGCCAATGCCAGGCTGAAAGCGGCAGCGAGACAAGCCAGGACCACTTGTAAAGTCAACGCTGAAAAATTTGCAGACGCGACGATCACAATGGCGATGGAGGTGGTGGACACTACGAGGTCCATCTTCCCTATTCTAGCTCAGAGGACGCCTTCGGTCGACAACGAGTCACTCTGTTTGACGCGATTCCGAAACACGGAAAACTGTTTGGAGAGAAGCGCTCATGAAGCACCTGCCATATACATACCTGCAAGGGTGGACTGTTGAGTCACCGGTCCCTCCTCGCGAGTTTTGATGTTTTCGGGCGGACCCGGGAGGATCGCTAAAGTAATTCAGAAAAGAAGCTCCGTTTGAAAAAACCGTTCACAGCCAACATCTTATAGGAGTATAATTTTCCGACATTCCATATTTCCATGCAAGTACTTGATAACAAGGTGGATTGTACCGGGATATTCTAGACAATACAGATAAGTGTCGAAATTTCTTACCTTTTCGACATTGCTGAGAAACCGCGTTAATCATTTACTAAAAAAAGCTTTGCATACGTATTACACTAGAATTTAGGATGTTGTGAGGATTTTCTGCTTTGACCACGGAGGATTAACAAGGGTTGGCCCGGCCTTTGCTTATGAAAAACGTGCGATATCCGCAATAAAAACTATGAAATTAATAAAATATCTCTCAGCGATAGCCGCTATTACAGGCGCGCTTACTTTGTCAGCTAAAGCCGACCTCTTTTTCCTCGGAGCGGAAGCCTTCCCAGGGAACAACAGTCCCCAATCCAACTTCGTAGAATTAGGCAAATTTACTGACACTACCGGCCTCGGGCTCTGCGATAATCTCGAGAACCTCAGTGGCGACCAGACCATCACCGTGGATCCGAACGCATTTCTTGTCGTTCACTACGGCAAAGGTAAGG